>Ga0326727_10010472_pt1 | contig 22069 bp, 20 predicted proteins | sample MB2enrmetagenome_FD_207643 | JGI IMG/M metagenome (GOLD analysis project Ga0326727, IMG submission 207643) | Lab enriched peat soil microbial communities from McLean, Ithaca, NY, United States - MB29MY | ecosystem: Environmental > Terrestrial > Soil > Wetlands > Peat | place: USA: New York...
TGTGGTCGTGCGTCTCCAGCCGTTGCTCCAGCTCGGCAAGTTTGGCGGCGAGATCCTTGTGCGTGGCGAGCATCTCACGCAGGCGCAGGAAGGCGCGGACCACGTAGATGCTCATCTCTACCGCACGCGGGGAGTTGAGTACGCCGGCAGCCATGATGGCGCCGTGCTCGGTAAAGGCATAGGGTGCGTAGCGGCGACCCCCACGGCTGCTCTTTGAGGTCACAGTTTGTGACCTCAAAGCCTCGTTCTCTTCCGCCGTGAGCTGAAAGACAAAATCCGAGGGGAAGCGCTCCCCGTTCCGCTTGACCGCCTGATTGAGCGCCTTGACTTCTATGCCATAGAGCGCTGCCAGGCCGGCGTCGAGAAGGACTTTCTGGCCGCGAACCAGAAAGATTTGGTTCTCAATCGGTTTCGGCGTGAGGGCGCTTTCCCTGGTCATTTCGCCTCCCGGCTTGAAATCACAAATTGTGATCTCAAACCAAAGATAATTGGCCCGACTTCACGACGGGACGGCCCGCGCGGCTCCATGGCCAATGCATGGAAAGCCTCACAGCCCCCGCCGCATTTTGGCTGCTCTCACGGTATTGGCCATGAGCATGGCAATCGTCAGCAGGCCCACGCCACCGGGAACAGGCGTGTATGCGCCGGCCAGCTCGAATGCTTTGGGGTGAACGTCGCCAACAATCGTGGAACCGCGCTTGGCGAATGTGGCCTCGCGCTTGGCGTTCCCGGCGAAGAAGCGTTCGAACTCGTCGCGGCTGGTGATGCGGTTGATCCCAACGTCGATGATGGTTGCGCCCGGCTTGACCATCTCCGCGGTGATGAAGCCGGGCCGGCCGATGGCGGCCACCAAAATATCCGCCTGGCGGGTGATGGCGGGCAGGTCGCGGGTCTTCGAGTGGCAGATGGTGACGGTGGCGTTTTGGTGGAGCAGAAGCAAGGCGGCTGGTTTGCCGACCGTGTCGCTGCGGCCTACAACTACCGCGTGTTGGCCGGCGATGGGAATGCCGCTGCGCTTGAGAATCTCGATGATACCGGCGGGGGTACAAGGGGCAAGCGCGGAGCGCCCCGCCTGCAAGCGGCCCGCGTTCACTGGATGAAAGCCGTCCACATCCTTGGCAGGAGAGACGGCGTCGAGCAGCGCTTTTGCATCCACCTGTGCGGGCAGCGGCAATTGAATCAGAATGCCGTCAGTATCGTCGCGATCGTTGAGGCCGGCGACAAGGTCGAACATTTCTTCCGTGGTCACCGTGCCGGGCGGGGTGATGAGCTCGCTGAACAGTCCGAGGTCGGCGCAGGTTTGCACTTTGTTGCGGACGTAAATCTCCGAGGCCGGGTCATGGCCCACCAGAACCGCTGCCAGCCCCGGCCGAATGCCTTTCGCGGCCAGCAGCTTCACCTCTTCGGCGACTTCCTGCTTGATGGCCGCGGCAATGGCTGCGCCGTCGAGGACCTTTGGCATCGTTCGCTCCCAATTCCTATCGTATCAAGGGGATATTCTCCGGAACCTAAATCCCGTTTTCGTGCCCCCCTTGAGAGACATCGAAGCTATCGGTTGACAGAGACTTCAGATTGGAACAATATAGTACTTATAGCGGTTGTAGCAGATACGTGCGGCCGCGTACAAGTGCCGAGGGATAAAACATGGCAAGCCAGGAGGAGGTGGCCAGCGTTCCGATCACACAACACGATCAGAGAGAAGTTCAGGCGTTATATAAGGAGCTGCGCAGGGGGGAAGCAAAGTTGGTGGGACCGGATGGGAGGGCACAATCTCTTCCAACCAATCTTTATTCTTTTCTTTGCCGATTGCTAAGCGATTTGAAGGCCGGCAAGTCCGTGACCCTGCTCCAGAACGAAGCGGAGTTGACAACGGTTGAAGCCGCAAAACTTCTGGCCGTCTCTCGACAGTTTCTAATCGGATTGCTCGATCAAAACGAGATTTCCTACCACATGGTTGGAACACATAGACGTATTTATGCCCGGGATGTTCTGGCTTACAAGGGTAGGAGAGATTCAGCACGTCGCAAAACATTAGATGATTTAGCTAAAGCAGAATACGAAGAAGGTATCTATGATCTGATTCCACTGGTTGGGCAAGATCAGCCGGCGGAGTAATAAAGTTCTCGGGGAAAATGGCATGCTTTCCCCCACGATATCGAGGCTCTGTTTAGACAGATACGTTTAGTTTTAGGAAGGTTAAACGAATGATATTGACGCCGGATAATGAGTATTCCGCTGTCTTGGACACATGCGTTCTGGCTCCCATGCCGCTCTGCGAAACTCTGCTCCGTCGCGCGGAAGAACCGGCTCTGTATCGGCCATACTGGAGCGAGGAAACTCTTGTCGAGCTTCGTCGAACGCTGCTGAAGTTTCGCCTGACCGAAAAACAGGCGCACCGCCGCCTCGCGGCGATGCAAAGAGCGTTTCCTGAAGCTGAGGTCCGCGTCCCGGATGGATTGCTCGGAGCTGTCCAGGGCGGCCTTCCTGACCCGTCCGACCGGCACGTAGTTGCCGCGGCAATTCTCGTCAAGGCCGATGTCATCGTAACAAGCAACATGAAGCATTCTCCAAAGGATATTCTGGCGGAGTACCTTCTCTCGGTCCACTCGCCCGATGAACTCCTCCTGCATCAATACCATTTGGACCCCTGGTTGGTGCTGGAGAAGCTCGATAACCAGGCAAGTGCAATCGGGGAAACGCGGACGCGAATTGCCGAGCGGCTGCAAGCAGCACCACCACTTTTCGCAAGAGCGGTCCGTGAACGGCAGTCCTTGTAGGGCAAAGAATCTTCTTTACTCCCAATATCGTCCGCGGCGTATGCTGGCGTCATGCGTCCTCGCTGCTTGCGCTTCCTCTTGCCACTCCTCGTCATGGCTGCACTCGGCGCTGCACTGAGTTGCGCGGCGCAGTTCTCTGCACCTGGCGCCCCCAAGCTGGTTTTGGACGGTCTCGGCAAAGGCACGGCCCCGCTCGACGGCCCCTGGCAGTTTCATCTGGGCGACGATGTGAGCTGGGCCGCTCCAGGCGCAGACGATTCGCATTGGGAGCAACTCTCAGCCAACAAGCCCTGGGGACAGCAGGGCCACGCAAGGTACTACGGATTTGGATGGTATCGCCGCCACATCAGCATCGCGCCCGCGCCGGGAGCAGCGCCGGATATTGCCTTGTACGTGCCGCAGATTTGGGATGCCTGCGAGATTTACTGGAATGGAGTCTTGGTGGCGCGATACGGAAAGCTCCCTCCCCGTCCCATTTGGTATTACCAGCCGCCTCCGCGGACCTTTGGCCTGGGACCGGTGCGCGATGGCGTGCTCGCATTCCGCGTGTGGAAGGCGCCGCCGGTCTCATTCGACTCGGGCGATCTTGGAGGCTTTAGCGATACGCCTCTTGTGGGCAGCCCCGAGGCGGTTGCCGCGCGAAAAGCTGTCAGCGATTACCGATGGCTGCGCAGCCGCCAGTTTATTTGGGGCTTGGATTCGCTCTATGCGCTGGTCGTTCTGCTTTCGCTCCTGGCCTGGCTGCGCGACCGCACGCAGTGGGTACTGTTCTGGATCGCCGGCTTTTGTCTTGGGCCGCTCCTCATCACGATTCTTCTCGGGTTGCGCATTCCCTGGTCCTTCAACTTCGCCATCGGCATGGCTCAGCCGTGCTTTGGCTTGATCGACCTCTCACTGTGGTTCGTCCTGATCTGGCTCCTGGAGCTTCATCAAAATCGAGGACTGATCCGCTGGGCGCGCGTCTTCGCGATCATCGACATCACGGTCACTTCGCTGGACGGGCTGCTTTCCCTTCCCTTCTTGCCCACCGGCTGGGCGGTGCAGATCGAGATTGCCGATGGTATCTTCACAGGGATATTCACCTTGCTCGAGTCGTTCGCATTGGTTCTGGTGGCCTACGCCGTCATCAAGCGCCGCCATTTGGATCTGTCGCGCTGGCTCGTCGCCATCTTCGCATTTCTTACCGACATGATTAATGTGGTGCGCATCGCATCGCTACAGGGAGAGCGCTTTACGCATTGGACCCTCGCCGAAAAGATCTCGACGCCGCTGTTCACCGTCAATGGCAATCCCATCACCGCGAACAACATCGCCCAGGTACTGTTGCTCGTTTCCATTGTCTACGCGGTCTATCGCTATCTGGTTGAAGACCGCCGTCACCGCACCGCGCTCGAACAGGAGTTCAGAAACGCGCGCGAGCTGCAACAGGTGCTGGTTCCCGAGGCGTTGCCCACGCTGCCGGGCTTTGCCGTGACCAGCGCCTATCGGCCTGCTCAGGAAGTCGGCGGCGACTTCTTCCAGATCATTCCGCTTGAAGGCGGATCGACGCTGGTCATCCTCGGCGACGTCAGCGGAAAAGGACTCAAGGCGGCCATGGCCGTCTCGCTGATCGTTGGCGCCGCGCGCATGGTGGCGGAGTATTCGACCAGCCCCGCGGAGATTCTTGCCGGACTGAACCGCCGCCTCTTTGGCCGACTGCAAGGCGGCTTCGCCACCTGCATCGCCCTGCGGCTCGACCCCGATGGCAACTGCGCGATTTCGAGCGCCGGTCATCCATCGCCGTTTCTCAACATGATGGAGATGAGCCTTCCGGGCGCGCTTCCGCTCGGGGTTCAGCCCACAGCCAGCTACGAAGAGACGCAAATTCGCCTTGGCGTCGGAGACCATTTCGCGCTGTACACGGACGGATTGCTCGAAGCCCGCAGCCAGACCGGCGAGCTTTACAGCTTCGCACGCCTCGAACGCCTCTTCGCCACGCATCCAAACGCCGCAGAGGCAACCCAGGCCGCAGTCAACTTTGGCCAGGACGACGATATCACTGTCCTCACGCTGACCCGTCTTGCCAGCGGAGAAGAATCCACCGCGAAGCACACTGGACCGACGCTGGCGACGGCCTAAGCTCCCGCGTGCAACAGCGTTGTCCGCAAGGCAATTGGTCTGCAGCTTTCACGCGCTCGGTGAACTGCGCAGGTCAGACATCACATCGCTTTGTGATTCAACTCACATACAGGCCTCATTGATCGCACCTACGGTGAGGTCTGCGAGAAGTGTTCCAGATCACATTGGTTGCCTCTCGAAACGTCCGGAAAGTGACGTTGAGGAATTGGGCTTGATGAGCGTTTTCAAGGATGCAAAACATCTGTTCGTATTTGCCGGGCTTTTTGTCCTCGCCTTTCTAGTGTTTCTGGTCGTCCGCCACTATGTTGTCCCCAAGAGCTTTGGCGAGTATGGCCACTATCGCGGGGCGGCCATCGGCGAGATTGCCTCGCATCCCATCAAGTTTGCCGGTCATCAGACCTGCGAGACTTGCCACTCCGATGTTCTGGACGTGAAGTCGAAGGGCAAGCATGCAAACGTGAACTGCGAGGCCTGCCACGGTGCTCTGGCCAAGCACGCCGACGATCCATCCGCGGTGACGCCGGTGCTTCCCGACACCACTGTGCTCTGCGCCCGTTGCCATACCGCCAGCGCGGCCAAGCCCAAAGGATTTCCCCAGGTGGCGCCGGCCGACCACTCGGGCGGACTGGCATGCAGCACCTGCCACAAACCGCATAGCCCCGCGATGGATGCAGGAGGTGCGAAATGAATATTTCACGGCGTCAGATTCTTATTCTCTTGCCGGCGGCGGCCGTCGCCTGGAAGTCCGTGCTCGCTGGAACTCCTGAAGCCTCGCCCAACTACAACATGAGCGATCACTGGTGGGGCATGTTGATCGACATTCCCAAGTGCATTGGCTGCGGCAACTGCGTGCGCGCCTGCCAGACTGAGAACGATGTGCCCGACGGGCACTTCCGCACCTGGGTGGAACGCTACCACAGGTCGGACTGGCCGATGACCGAATCCGGGGAAGTTACGGCCAACCCCTTGATCGACCCCGAGGTGATCTCGCCGGACGGAGGCAAGGAAGGTTTCCCGGCAGCCACCGATGAGAACGGAAAATACTTTTTCGTTCCTAAAATGTGCAACCACTGCGCCGATTCCCCGTGCACGCAGGTGTGCCCGGTAGGCGCCACCTTCATCAGCCCCGACGGCGTGGTGCTCGTGGATCCGACATATTGCCTGGGCTGCGCCTATTGCGTGCAGGCCTGCCCCTACGGATGCCGCTACATTCATCCGGAGAAGCAGATCGCCGACAAATGCACGCTTTGCTACCACAGGATTACCAAGGGTCTTACCACCGCGTGCTGCGAGGCTTGCCCCACCGGCGCGCGCCAACTGGTGGACCTGAAAGATCCCAAGGATCCTATCCACGAATTCCTGAAGACGCACAGCGTGCAGGTGCTGAAGCCGCAGATGGCCACCGGCGCGAAGCTTTTCTATAACGACCTGGACGGTTCGGTGCGGTGAGAAGAGCAGCTAGAAGCTAGGAGCTGAGTTTATGAGCGGTGTTGAAGGCTACATGTATCCCAACGAGATCACGCTCTATTGGAGCGTGCTGATCGTTTTGTACCCCTACATCACAGGCCTGGTGGCGGGCGCATTCATTCTGGCGTCGCTGGAGCGTGTTTTCCGCGTAGAGGCGGTGAAGCCCACCTATCGGCTCGCGCTGCTGACGGCGCTCGCGTTTCTGCTGGTTGCGCCGCTGCCTCTGGTCCTGCACCTGGGCCACCCGTTCCGTTCGCCGGAGATGTACTTTACTCCGCACAGCACCTCGGCGATGGCGATGTTCGGGTACGTATACATGTGGTATCTGATGGCCGTGCTGGTCTTCGAGATCTGGCTGGACTACCGGCGCGACATCGTCCTCTTGTCGCAATCGAGCAAAGGCCTGCTGCGCCTGATTTACCGGGTAATGACGCTGGGCTCGAGCAACATCGGCGAGCGCTCGCTTTCGATCGACGAACGGGTGGGCTGGATCGTGACGCTGATCGGCATTCCCTCGGCATTCCTGCTGCACGGATACGTCGGCTTCATCTTCGGCTCCATCAAAGCCAATCCCTGGTGGTCGTCGCCGCTGATGCCCGTGGTGTTCATCTTCTCGGCCATGGTTTCGGGAATTGCCGGAGTGATGCTGCTCTACATGGCCATCACCAAGCTGCGCAAGGAAAAGATCGATATGCATTGCGTGGATACCATCGCAATGTACATGTTCTATATCTACATCATCGACTTCAGCCTGGAAATGCTGGACCTGGTGCATCGCATCTATGAGGCCAGCGAATCGTTCAACAGCCTGAATTTCATGGTGCACACCAAGCTTTACTTCTCCCAGATCGTGCTCCAGATTTGCCTGGGCACCATCGTGCCGCTGGTCCTGCTGTTCCTGACGCAGGTGGTGAAGCTGCCGGAGATCGCCCGCAAGTACCTGTATGTCCTCTCCGGATGCCTGGCCCTGATCGGCGTTCTTGCCATGCGCTGGAACGTGGTCATCGGCGGGCAGTTGTTCTCCAAGAGTTTTCTCGGCTACACGACTTACAAGATGGACCTGGTGACGAAAGAAGGCTTGCTCGTGGCGATTGGGCTGACCCTGCTGCCGCTGGTGTTCTTGTGGGTGCTTATCAAGCTGCTGCCTCCGTGGCCTGAAAAGACTGTGCACGACGCCGCGGCGGCGGATTGAGCGCGACCGCTTTCTTCAGTGAGAGCTTTCCCTCGTGTGGAATTTATGGACGATCTTCCCGAATCGTTGAATCGGCTTGCCACGCGCCTGGAAGCACTGGAGCTGCGCGTAGCCGCATTGGAACATCCCTCTCAATTGTCTAACCCAGCCGCTGTGATGGAGCCGATTCTTTTGCAGCGGGTCGAGGTTGCGGAGACGCATCATGTGACCCAGGCGGGCGGCGCGTTTTCAGTGCTGGGCACGGCCATGCTGGGCATTGCGGGCGCTTATCTGCTGCGCGCCGTCGCGGAATCGACCTCGCTTCCTAAGTTAAGTCTCGCGGCCATCGCAATTTTTTACGCAATCTTTTGGTTGGTGTGGGCAACACGTGCGCCGGCCGGAGCATGGCTGGCCAGCACCACCTACGCCTGCACCTCCGCCCTGATTCTCGCTCCCATGCTGTGGGAGCTCACGCTGCGCTTCAACGTTTTGCCCGCCGAAGTGACCGCCGCGGTGCTTGCCGCATTTGTTTGCGTGGCCACGGCTCTGGAGTGGAAGCGCAATCTCGCATCGGTGGTGTGGGTGGCCAATGTCGCCGCCGCCGTAGTTGCCGTGGCCTTGTCAATTGCGACTCACAAGCCGGCGCCTTTCATTGCGACCCTGCTTCTGATGTGCCTTGTCTGCGAGTACGCGTCGATCCGCAAACACGAACTGAGCGTGCGCGCGCTGGTAGCGGCTGCCGCCGATGTTTCCATCTGGGCGTTGATCTTTATCTACTCCAGCCCGCAGAACACGCGCACAGATTATCCGCTCCTCGGAATGGCCGCATTGCTTGCGCCGGGCTTCGCATTTTTCGCGATGTATGGGGTGAGCGTGGCCATCAAAACTGCGGTTCTCGAGCGGCAAATCACAGCCTTCGAGACGATGCAGACCATGATTGCGTTTCTGCTGGCGGCTTCGAGTCTGCTCTACTTCGGCCCGAAAGGCAGCGCACCTATTCTAGGATTCATCTGTCTGGTCTTGTCCGGCGCGAGTTATGCCACAGTCTTTGCCGTTCTCGATCGGGTTCCGGCACGGCGCAATTACCACGTATTTCTAACCTGGAGCGCGGCGCTTCTGCTGTCTGGCTGCCTGCTTTGCCTGCCTGCGTTTTGGGCATCGACGAGCCTGGCCGCGGCTGCGGTTGCGGCTGCATTCCTGGGCGTGAAGCTGAATCGGCCGCTGCTTCAGTTTCACGGACTGGCGTATCTGCTTGCAGCCGCGGCTGTGTCAGGCCTGCTGAACTACGCGTTTCTTGCCTTGGCGGGAACGCTTCCCGCCGCGCCTTCGATGAGCATTTGCGCGGTCTCAGCCTGCGCCATTCTCTGCTATGCGGCGGGAAGATTCCGCCAGGGCGAGCCGTGGAGCCAGCAGCTTCTCAATACTGTCTTTGCCGTGGTGGCGATTGCGGCGGCCGCGGCGCTGATGGTGCAAGGGCTGATGGCTCTCACCGCATTGAGCGTGAATCCCGGCGCACATCATCTGGCCTTCATCCGCACGCTTACCATCTGCCTGGCTGCACTCGGCCTTGCCTTTGCCGGCGCTCATTGGCGGCGCATGGAGCTGACCCGCATCGGCTACGCAACGCTGGTGCTGGTGGCGGCAAAGCTGGTGTTTGAAGACCTGCGCCATGGCCACCTGGAGTTTATCGCCGCTTCTATCTTCCTCTTCGCGGTCACGTTGATCGCCGTTCCGCGCATCGCCCGCATGGGAAATAGAGTCTAGAGTGCAGGGGAAGACTCGACTCCTACAGCGTGTTTCAAAAGCCTGCTTTGTATCAGGGCACGACTTCAGTCGTGCCGCGACTAGCCAATTTAGATTCCGGCTTTAACCGCTGCGGAACCGCAAATAGTCGAACGCAAAACACACAGAGGCTAAAGCCCAACATGAATTCATTGCTATTCCGGCACGACTCAAGTCGTGCCCTGACCCATTTTTTGCACTCTCAAGGGGGTCTCAAAAGAGGCTCAGCGCACCATAATCGGCCGCCGGTCGCGACGCTCTTCACCTCTCAACTTCAGTTTGCTGATGTGAACGTCGTATCTGGTTGCGGGCAGCAGAGACTCGAGCACGAATGTCTCTGTGCCGCCGGATTTGAGTTCGCGATAGCGGTAAATGCCCACTTCGCCTTCGCTGCTCTCCGTGCCGCCCGTGGGCGCGTCAAGAAAATGCTGCGCATCGGCGATGGCCGGCCGAGCGTGATTCTCGCCTTCTGTGAGGCTCTCCGCCGCATAGGAGCGGACCAGTTTGGTCCAGTAGCGCGAGAGCAGTTCCGTGTCCGCGAACAAATCGGCCCACACAATCTCGCCGCGGACGGCCACCACCACGCCCACCGCGTGCTCTTCGCGCAGCCTGGCCAGCACCTGTTCCCGCGACCTCATCACCGGCGCCGCTGCCTCATCCACCTTCGCGCTCACCCCGCTGTCCTGCATCGCCTTGGCGTAGCTGGTCGTGTTCAAGGGCTTGGCCTCGGCGGACGGGACCGGGGGCGCCGCGGCGGCCATGCGTGAAATGGATCCGTGCACGGAGTCCCACACCGACTGCTGGCTCTTTGCTACCATGGCTTCGACGCGCACGCTGGGCTGGACCATGAAGCTGCCGACAGACCCGTTTGCCGCGGCGCCGAACTTCGACGAACTCTCCGTCCAGCGGCCGGGTTCGATGCAGAAGACAGACAGATCGATCGGATCGCCGCCGGCAGGCACAATGCGGTCTTTGGCAATGACCCGGTCCTGCTTGCCTCCAGTGACAATTTCGCCGGCCAGCAGCAGCAGAGGTTGATCGGAGTTGTTGACCAGCACCAGCGTGTTTACCTGGTCGCCGCCATAGTTATCTACGATCGGCCTACCGCCTCTAGGCCGCACCAGTCCACGCACCTTTCCCGCCTCAGTTACTTCAACCTGGCCGCTCTTGATTCCCTCGTCCAAGGTGAGAAACGGAGTAGCGCCGGGGGACTTGCCGTTCTCTCTGACCACGGGGAAGAGCAGAAGATTGCCGCTCTCGATGGGGGCAAGCACCTTGAACTCGTTGGCCGTTTCCAGCGGCCCGCCTGCCGCCATCACTCCACCATGCTGCTCACATGCGGCGAGCGCAAACAACGCGGCGCCCGCAAGTCCAATTCTGGTGAGATTCATTGGGTCTCCTTCGCCGGCTTTCTCGTTGGCCGGCCTTTGACTCAGGAACGCGGGGCCGCCGGTTTCTTGCACACTTTTTTATGCGCGTCCGATTGGCGTATCTTGAGGGCGTGGGGATAACGCCGTCGCAATCCGTGGAGAGCTCACAGCGGGCCGCGATTTCGGCGCCGGCGGGTGGCATCGATCCCGCCTTGCTTGAAGAGCTTTGGGGGCAGTCGAACGCGTGCGCCTACGGCCTAACTCGGAACGAGTTCAGCGCGATCCTGCTGCGAATTGGAAACGTGCAGGGGTACGGATCAGGTCCGGAGTTGGCGAGCGGAGCGATTCCCTCGCGGCAGGAGCAAGCAAGTTTCTTTCGCAACTTGAGACTTGCCGATCTTGTCCTGGCGCAGGCTTGCGCAATGGGAAACGAACGCGGGTGGGAACGCTTTCTCGCACTCTACCGGGAGCCATTGCTGCGCGCGGCCATTGCCATCACGGGCAGTGCGTCGCTGGGCAATGAGCTTGCCGACCAGCTTTACGCAGAGCTCTACGGATTGACGGTGCGGGATGGAGAGCGGCGCTGCCCGCTTGAGTCCTATCGCGGAAGAGGGTCGCTGATGGGCTGGCTGCGGACCACACTTGCTCAGCGCCAAGTTGATCATCATCGGCGCACCTACCGCGAGCAGCCGCTGGAAGCATTCGACGCGCCCGCCGAACATCCGCCAAGCGAAACACCCGGTGGCGAGCTCACGATTCTAGCCAAGGCCATCGAAGCCGCTCTTAGCGCCCGGGCTGCCGACGACCGATTTCTGCTGGCGGCCTACTATCTCGATGGCCGAACGCTGTTGCAGATCGCCGCGGTGCTCCACGTGCATGAAGCGACGGTCAGCCGCAAGCTGCGCCGCATGGTCGACGACATCAGAAAGCACGTCCTCAAGACCTTGCAGAGCTTTGGCCTGAGCAGGCGCGGCGCCGAAGAGGCGCTGGGGGCCGACCCGCGGGATCTGGACATCAATCTGAAGAAACTGCTGCAAAGTTCTCAATCGGACACGTTCCAAGTGAAGGCTGCACTATGAATTCATCGTTCCAACTCGATTCTCACCCGGACGCGGAGAGGCTCAGGCTCATCTTGCCTCGTGCAGCCGCTGCCGGCAGGTGGTGTTTCTGGCGCAGGAGGCAGCTTCGGATTTCGCAATGCAAGAGGCCGCCGCTGCGAAGCCGGAGATGGATCCGGCGGCAGCTTACGAGTTTGCGGCTGCGCTGGCTGCGGCTGCGGCGCCTATGGCCACTACCGGAGCGGCAAGCGGCGGAACGGCGGGGAAACGACAGGCGTGGTGGGCAGGCAACTGGCGAATTGCCTGGGTTCCGGCGGCAGCGCTGGCGGCGACCGTCGGGGTCGTGGTCTACGTTCACGTCCGGCAGATACGGCCGGGTTTGGAATCCGGCGCCAAGCTCGCCCTCAACGTGCCGCCGGCCGTGCCGCAAAAGCCTGCCGCGCCTCTGCCCGCGGATAGGGCTGGAATGGCCAAGGCCCCACCGGCCGCGGCGCCCATCGCAGCCAAGGCTCCTACGGCAAAGGTGCTCACCTTTTCAGCCAGTGCGCCACTCGAGGCGTTTTCAGCGCAGACTGCTTCAGCGGCGCAGGCGCCGGCTGCGGCGAGCGAGATGAAGCTGTCGAGTTCTGGAGTCAGTCGCGTCAAGTTGCCACCGCAGGGACAAGGGAAGGGAGCCGGAATGCAGAATGCGGGCTTGTTCCCAGCGCCAGCGCCGACAGCAGCAGTTCCAAATCCAGAGCCATCTGTTGGCTTGAATTCGTTCAATGAAGCCAGCGCCGGAACGGCTTCAACAACAATGCGCAGCGCGGACGGCCAGTTACAGTCCGTTCCCAGTCTATCGGCCGGCGCCTTTGTGTCGCAGCCGGCGGTAAAATCCGCCCCTACGGCCAAGTTTGCAGTCTCCGGCCCACAGATCGCGGAGGCAAGGGCGGCGGCAATGGCCGTCCGAAAGGCAAAGGTGTCGGTGCTGCCCAGCGGCCGGCGCGCGGTCTCGACAGTGACGGCGCAGCATCGCACGCTGGCCATCGACAGCGACGGCACGCTGTTTCTGAGCAGCGATTCAGGAGGCCATTGGGAACCGGTGGCCCGGCAATGGAGCGGCCACGCCGTCGCGGTGCGTGTTCAGGGGGGCAAGGAGATCGGCGCCGGGGATATAGCGGAAGCCAATGCCGGCATCGTGGAAGATGAGGTGAGATCGAATTCCGGCGCAGCGGCCGTGCCCGCCGCAGTCTTTGAAATCGCAAATGAGGACGATCAGGTCTGGGTTAGCACCGACGGAAAGACGTGGAAGGCGAAATGAACGCCCTGCACCTCTAAGAACGCCCTAAAAACTGTAGAGAAGTCTTCTTCGTGCCGATAATATTCTTTTCGGAATCCGAGAGCTGCGAGAGGAGTGCCTGCCGGTCCTGAACGGTAAGTGTGGACTGCTTGGCGACAGACCGTAAATGGGACCATCGATGACAACGATTGAGCGGCGCAGACCGGATGTTGGCAGTGTAGTGTGGGCCCAACTGCGTCTTCCCCCGTTTCCTCAAGTCGCCATCCGCGTGATGCAGTTGGCCAACAAGGAAAATGTGCAGTTGCATCAGCTCAGCGACCTGATCGCCTCCGATCCGGCGTTTGCCAGCGAAGTGCTCACCGTCGCGAATTCTCTGCTGTACGCGCCGCGTTACCCGGCGAACAGCATCCACCAGGCGGTGGCGGTGATGGGCATCAACCACCTGCAAGGGATGTGCCTAACGGTTGGCGCGCGAGTCTACATGGGCAATGCGCGATCGCTTCCCGTGACGCAGGCCATTTGGCGCCACAGCATGGCGTCCGCCTTGATCGCCGAACAGTTGGCCAAGGCTGGCTTCATGGACAAAGACCTTGCATACACTTCGGGAGTGCTGCACGATATCGGCCGATTGGCGCTGTCTACGGTCCGCGCCAAAGAGTACGCCGAATTGCTCGAGACGCATGCCGGGCCCGCGGCCAGCATTCTTCAGGCGGAGCGAGACAAATTTGGATTGGACCATTGCGAGATCGGACAACGCCTGATTGCCGATTGGAAGCTGCCTCGCGATCTTGGGGCGATTGTGTCGCTGCACCACGCGTCCCGGCAAGAAGACGTCGTGTGGAACATGTCTGCCCTGATCAACGTCAGTTGCAGGTTGGCCGACACCGCAGGCTTTCCCGCGTTTCAAGGCTGCGAGGCCACACCCTTTGCCGGGTTGTTAGACGAGCTTCCGGCCCGCGAACGAGGACAGTTCCAATTCGATCTTCAAGGTCTGAGCGAGATGATCTCCAAGAAGATCGAGGCCGTCGAATCCCTCTGACCCATTAAGACAATCTAAACAAGGCCTCGCGTTCCTTGAATAGGAGCTTGGGCCGTCAAGGAAACGCTGCTCGCGCACCATCAATTGCTGCGCGATGGCTTCCCAATGTTGATACGGCACAGCGCCGCAGCTCCAATTCGTTCGATTGAAGCCGCCGGCTATTGAAGAATCGATTACGTGCCGAAAGAGTTCTTGTGGGCGCGCGGGCGAGACAACGGGCGCACGGGCGATAGACGCCAGGCGGAAAGCGAAGAATCGTTCGCGTCTCAAGATCGGAGCTTCAATGAGCGGGGGTTTCAACCGTGCTGGCTGAGCTACGAAAAGCCGATGCCAGCTTGCCATGGTCACACCTGCGCCTGCCGCCGTTTCCTCAAGTGGCAATCCGCTTGCTGCAATTGGCCAACGATGAGAACGTGCAGTTGCACGAGCTCAGCGACCTGATCTCTTCCGATCCGGCCTTTGCCAGCGAAGTCCTGACCATCGCCAACTCGCTGCTGTATGCCCCTCGATTTCCCGTGAGCAGCATTCTTCAGGCGATCGCCGTCATGGGCGCCAACCAACTCCAGGGCATGTGCCTCACCGTCGGGGTCAGGGCATTCCTCGGCAAGTCGCTAAACCTTCCCGCCATGCGGGACCTGTGGCGTCATAACCTGGCGTGTGCCTTGACGGCCGAGCAACTGGCCTCGGCCGGCTTCATGGACAAAGACATCGCGTACACCTCCGGCATCGTGCACGATCTTGGCCGATTCGCGCTGGCGGTGATCCGGCCAACAGAGTACGAAGAGCTTCTTCATACTCATTGCGGGCCGTCGGCAAGCATCGTGGAGCGCGAGCGCGTGGCATTGGGGTGGGATCACTGTGAAGCCGGCCGGCATCTCGTTGTGGAATGGAAGCTGCCCTCGGAATTCGAGGCGATCGTGACCGAGCATCATTTGCCGAGGCGCAAGCATGGTTCCTGGGGTATGGCTGAACTGATCAAAGTCAGTTGCAAAATGGCCGATGCGGCGGGCTTTCCCGCGTTTCCCGGCTGCCAGGTCATTGCGTATTCAGAACTGCTTAACGAACTTCCGGAGCGGGAGCGCCGGCGATTCCATAAGGACGTTAAATCCCTGGCATCCGCAATCGGCGTCAGGATTCAGGCGGTGGAGTCAATTCGACCAACGCAGGGTAGTGCCGGCTAGGAAAAGACGAAAGCTAATGCCAGGCTTTTATGGACGCGAGTGGCAGGTGTTGCTCTGGTCATCTACCTGGTTTTTTACGGACTTGCGGACGGACGAAACGGTCGTTTGCCCATTTTTTCTCTGAGCTCGAAAACGTAACTTGTTTAGAACTGACGATGTCTTCGCCTTTTGTTCGTCATTAGACAAAGATAACATTCTTGGTTTCAATACTTTACAGAAAAGTGGCAAAACTTGCAATTGTCGATGGGCGCGCCGGAGGATTTTGGTAGTCAATTCGCGATGCGTTAAGAGCATTAGGAATGTTTCCAGTGGCTTGGCCGGCAGAGGACTTCGCCGTCATTCCGATTAGGCGCCGATGAGAGATTGAATTGTGCAAGGTTGGGACGAGGCGGGACAGCCATTCGGCGGGTTCCAGCTTCATTTGCCTGGGTCGTCTTGCGTCGCGGATTCCCCAACGGTGGTGGACTTGCCGTCCGGCGTCTGAATCGTTGAACTGTTCGGCGCAGCGGTCGATGGTGTCTGGCTCAAGTTGGCCACCAGCGGAGTCTGCACACCGGCGCCTATGCCTTGAACTTTAGTTACAGAATCACCAGCGCCGGAACTGGCCCAATCGTTGCCTTGCCGATCGACCGAACTCGTAATAGCGCCGCCCTTTCCCGGCACTGCCCAAGGACCATAAACAGTGCCTGCGGGCGATACCTCCCAGACAGCAGCATTGCGGCGGCCTGCGACCCAGAGATTATTGGCCCCGTCGATGGCAAGCGAATTGGAGCTCAGCTGGCCCGGCTTTCCCCCCGTATCGACGGAAGCTGTCGCAAGCAACGTGCCCGTAGGGCTGTACTTCACCACCTCGCAATAGTATGTGAAGGCGACCCAGACGTTGCCCTCGCTGTCCACCACGGCCCGATCCGCTTGCGCAAATGTTCCAAACACAGACGGGGTTCCGGTCCCCGTGCCGGTTGCGACGATCGCGGTTCCTCCAGCTGTCGCGGAGAGTCCGAACGTAGCAGAACCGACATTTACGGCATAGTAGGTGGTCTCGGTGCTAAATCCAGTACCCACAAGGCTGCCCGTGGTGGAAAGCTGGACGGCTTGATTGTTGACCAGATTGGTGGAACCGGAAATCACTGCCGAGCCGCTGGTGAGGGTGAACGTGCTGGAGGGTCCATTGGGGAGCGGGATCGGCAGCACGGGCAGTCCCGCACTGGAAAACTTGGTCAGAGTGTTGCTGCTGCCATAACCGGGAATCCAGATGAACCCTTGGGAATCGATAGCCAGGTTCGATCCGCCGATGTAACTACTTGCAAAGGGGGACGGAGCGACAACCGTCCTGATCTGGTTCATCTCCACAAGCCGATTGGAGCCGGATGGGTAATTGTCATGGACTGTCATCCACAGGTTTCCGAGAGCATCGAAGGCCATGCCGAGGGGCCCAGGATATTTTCCGGCGGCGCCTGTCGATCCCGTCCCGATCACGGCGCCGGTGGCATCGGAGATTTCTGTGATCCTGGCGCTCTGATACTCGCCAGTCCATATGTTGTCCCACTGATCGATGGCGATCAGCTCCGTGGGAATGGCGCCCGTGGTGGTCCACTGCAACACTCCGGACGAATTGTATTTCGACACTGTGCCCGCAGTGTGGTTAGCCACAATCAGATTGTTGCCGGAATCGATGGCCGTGCCCAGCGGCTGCGCCTTCTCTCCCGTCGCCGTCGTCACCAGGGTCTTGCCAGGCGACGAACTCGGAGCGCAGTTTGGGCAGGTGACGGCTGCTGTGCCGGCCTCGTTCCCAGGGGTTGCATCGCTCTGCGTGGTTTGCGCGCCGACATCTATTGCTGCCAATTGGATTGCGAGCAACACAATTCGAGTGAGAAAGATGCGCCTCGTCCTGAGATCGGGTAGTCTGCCTTTTGCGGCCATTCCATTTTCCTCGAAAGTGCAAACTAAGCGCGGCCGGAACTTTCGATTTGCCTTTTAGATGCGAACGAACATACCGCCGTTTGCCTGTGGGGTGTTTCAAAAATGGTCGCCGAATCTCGGTCGCCGTTCCTCAAGGGTTACCCCCCCCTCGTTTTCCGGGCCTTTTCGGCACCCTTCGACTTCGCTCAGGGCAGGCTATTGAAGTCGTGCCCCAGGAAGAAACAAGATTCGGATTCGCTTGCAAGTTGAACAATCCAAAGGAAAAGGTGTCATAGACAAATTTGGCGAGTTCGCCCCCGCCAAGGCGGGGATGGCGAGTTAGCAGGTTCGCGGCGGAATCGCCGGACTTGGTTTCATCCCACCGTGGGTCGGTGAAGCCGGTGGACGACTGATACAAGGCGCGTTTTTGAAACACGCTCTAGGCTGGCGATCATATTCTCCGTATCCATCACAAAGCGCCAGGGCATGTCCGGCAGCGCGGCGTCCGGGAGCAAAGATCCATTGAACTGTATTGGAAGTCTTGGAATTTGGAAATGGTAGGCACGACTGGATTCGAACCAGCGACCTCTTCCGTGTCAAGGAAGCGCTCTAACCAACTGAGCTACGCGCCTGCGAGGTAACTTCAGGTAGTCTATCAGGATCGCGGCCTGGGTGAAAGATAAGCGTATCGCGCCCTTGAATCATGCTGTAGGATCATTGACGAACAAAGAACAGGCATTGACGAACCAAGAACAGACGTCCTTCGGCAAGGTGCTTTTTATGGGGGCCGATCCATGGACCCATTTCTCCGGGATGCGTTGCGATTTCGCCGGCTTGACGATCGGGGTCTGAAACCGCTGCCTGCAAGAAGCTGCCATGGCTGACGTTGCGACCACCCGATTGAGTCCGTTTCGCACTCTCCCCAACCTGCTCACGTTGTTGCGCATCTGTGTGGCGCCGTTTCTGGTGGCCGCCATTCTCGAGGGCAAATACGGACTGAGCTTTGGCCTGTTTGTGGCAGCGGGCCTGACCGATGCTCTGGATGGCACATTGGCGCGCGTGCTCAAGCAGCGAAGCATGTTTGGCCAATACCTCGATCCGGTAGCCGACAAGGCGCTGCTCAGCACCCTGTTTCTAGTTCTCATGCACCAGGGCTTGATTCCCGTCAGGGTCACAGTGTTGGTGTTTGGCCGCGACGTGGGCATCCTGCTGGTGGCCGCCATCCTGCATGCGGCTATCGGCAGGAAGGAGTTCAAGCCCAGCATCTTCGGCAAGGCCAATACCGCCGCCCAGCTTGCCGCGGTGGCCGCCGTGCTGCTGCACCAGCTAACCAATACTCAATGGGTAGAGGAGTTTCGACAGCTCTCGCTCGACGCAACCATGGTGCTCACAGTGGTTTCGGGCCTGCACTACGCATGGCTCGTCTCAAGGCGCGGAGGCGCTTCGCCGGCTAACGGCTTGGGCGCAAAGTGATCTTGCCATAATTTGAAGTCTAGGTATTTATATGTCCTCCGTTGCATCTTCCGTTTCAGCGCTTTCTTCGATCTCCATGTCGCGGAACTCCTCGGAGTCAAAGACCTCGCCACACTCCAGGCATTCGACATACTCGGTGTCTTCGTGCCGGGAAACGATACGTACCCTTGGGTGCTTGCAGATGGTTGCCATCGCTTCGGGATCGGTTGGATGAAACCTCTTTCCGCCAGATTGTAGCGGTCTTTTCTACATTTTTGTACGGATATTTGTTGAAACTCTACTCTTTGGTGAAAATTTCTTGGGAACGGGGCTAAGGACAGTTCCAAACTGGACTTGAAATGCCGACACATTTGGTCGTATACTAAATCCGGACCGAAGAAGTCGGATATTCAAATGCTCAAGCTGACCAAGAAGGCGGATTACGGGTTGATGGCGCTCAAGTACCTTGCCGAGCACCCGGAGACGCCTGCGCTGAGCGCCAAGGACGTTGCCGACGCCTACGGAATTCCAGCGCAATTGCTGGCCAAGATTCTACAGCTCCTGACTAAGAACGGTCTGCTTCGTTCGCACGCGGGCATGAACGGCGGCTATGCCCTGGCCCGGGATGCGCGGCAGATTTCAGCCTACGAGGTGATTCTCGCCATCGACGGGCCGTTCTTCATTACCTCCTGCACTAAAGGCTCCAAGAGCTGCGAGCTCACACCGAGCTGCACCATCAAAGAACCGTTGGCGCGGGTAAACGACACCATCGCCGGAGTTCTGAAGAGCATTAGCATTCAGGATCTGGCGGAGCACGAACAGCCGGCGCGAGGGCACGGAGATCGAACTCAGGCTGCGCAGGGGCTGGTTGCACTTAGGTTGTAAGCGGCGGAGTAAGCGGAGTTAGCGGTGTTCGCCAGCGCTGCTAACTCCGCCAGCCCGCTAACATCGCAGTTAGAAGGATGGAGTAAGAGATGAGCACTGTTGCCACCAATGTTGAAGTCCCGGCCGGCGTGAGCTTGCCGATTTATATGGATAATCACGCTACCAGCCCGCTGGACCCGCGGGTGCTGGAGGCGATGCTGCCGTATTTCACTACGAAGTTTGGAAACGCGGCGAGCCGCAACCACTCCTTTGGCTGGGAGGCGGAGCAGGCCGTGGAGACGGCGCGCGAGCAGATCGCAAGGCTCATTGGAGCTACCGCCAAGGAGATCATCTTCACTTCGGGCGCCACCGAGTCGAACAACCTGGCCATCAAGGGCATTGCGGAGATGTATCGCGAGCGCGGCAACCATATCATCACCCAGGTTACCGAGCACAAGGCGGTGCTGGACACTTGCAAGCGGCTGGAGAAGTACGGCTATCGCGTGACCTATCTGCCAGTGAAGGCTGACGGCCTGATCGATTTGGACGATCTTAGACGCGCCATAGATGAGAAGACGATTCTGGTTTCAATTATGGCGGCCAATAACGAGATCGGCGTGCTGCAGCCTATCCGCGAGATCGGCAAGCTCTGCCATGAGAAGGGTGTCCTGTTCCATACCGACGCGGTGCAAGCTGTGGGCAAGGTTCCAGTGAACGTGCTGGCCGACAACATCGATGTGCTCTCGCTCTCCGGACACAAGATTTATGGACCCAAGGGCGTGGGCGCGCTGTACGTTCGCCGGCGCAACCCGCGTGTGCAGATTGCGGCGCAGATTGACGGCGGCGGCCACGAGCGCGGCATGAGGTCCGGCACCTTGAACGTTCCCGGCATTGTGGGCCTGGGCAAGGCGTGCGAGATTGCTTATGCGGAGATGGACAACGAGGCGGCATATCTTCGCGGCCTGCGCGATCATTTGAAGGCAAAGCTGGAGTCCGCGCTGGACTATGTGCATGTGAACGGGTCGATGGAACACAGATTGCCAGGCAATCTGAACATGAGCTTTGTGTATGTCGAAGGCGAGTCGCTGCTGATGGGCATCAACGACGTGGCGGTTTCGAGCGGTTCGGCCTGCACCTCGGCGACGCTTGAGCCGTCTTATGTTTTGAAGGCTCTGGGCCTGGGCGACGATGTGGCGCACAGCAGCATTCGATTTGGTTTGGGCCGCTTCAACACCCAGGCCGAAGTGGATTACGTTGCCGACAAGGTGATCGACATCGTGAAGAAATTGCGCGAACTTTCCCCGCTCTACGAGATGGTGAAAGAGGGCATCGATTTGACCAAGATTCAATGGGCGGCGCACTAAGAAGAGTTGTCAGTTATCAGTTGTCAGTTTTCAGTAGCTAGTACCGATTGGCCTGAAGCTGATAACTGAGAACTGACAACTGATAACTGACAACTGATTTTCAGCGGCTTCCCCGCAGAGGAGACGGAACATGGCATACAGCGATCAGGTAATCGACCACTACAACAACCCGCGCAATGTGGGCACGCTTGACAAGGCTTCGACGGAGGTCGGAACGGGTCTGGTGGGCGCGCCGGAGTGCGGCGACGTGATGCGGCTGCAGATCCGCGTGAACCCGGAGACGCAGGTCATTGAAGAAGCCAAGTTCAAGACCTTTGGCTGCGGCTCGGCGATTGCCAGCTCATCGCTGGCCACCGAGTGGATCAAGGGCCGGACCGTCGACGACGCGCTGGCCATCAAGAACACCGACATCGTGAAAGAACTTTCGCTGCCGCCGGTGAAGATTCACTGTTCGGTATTGGCCGAGGACGCGATTCGCGCGGCCATCGGCGACTGGAAGAAGAAGAATAGCGTCGCGGAGACGGCGAACGCCGCTGCTGTTGCGCACTGAGAGGCTTCCCCTTTCCTGAAGGTGGCGCGGTTGAGGCTGCGCCACCGTGGCATGGGGAACTTGGAATGAAAGAGCAAGCATGTCGAACATGGTGACAATCGAATCGAAGCCTGCTGAAGGCGCGTTCGCTCCCCCAACGCCGGCGGAGGCTAAGCCCGCACTGCCGTCTGCGCCGAGTCAAGGACTGCAGGTGACAGAGAAGGCCATCAAGCGCATCAAGATTGCGATGGCTAAAGAAGGCGTCTCGGCGGAAGAAGGCGGACTGCGCCTGGGCGTGATGGGCGGCGGCTGCTCGGGGCTCTCCTATTCGATCAAGTTCGATTCGCGACCGCGCGAGCGCGACCGTATTTACAACTTCGACGGCGTGCGCGTCTTCGTCGATCCCAAATCGTTTCTCTACCTGCACGGCATGACGCTGGACTACGAGGAGACGCTGATGCGGCAGGGATTCAACTTCATCAATCCGAACTCCACGCGATCCTGCGGCTGCGGTTCGTCGTTCTCTTGAAGGGTAGGGGCTTCAGTGAAGGGTGGGGGCTTCAGTGAAGGGTGGGGGCTTCAGTGAAGGGTACGGGCTTCAGTGAAGGGTAGGGGCTTCAGTGAAGGGTAGGGGCTTCAGTGAAGGGTACGGGCTTCAGCGAAGGGTGGGGGCTTCAGTGAAGGGTACGGGCTTCAGTGAAGGGTACGGGCTTCAGCCC
>Ga0326727_10010473_pt1 | contig 22068 bp, 17 predicted proteins | sample MB2enrmetagenome_FD_207643 | JGI IMG/M metagenome (GOLD analysis project Ga0326727, IMG submission 207643) | Lab enriched peat soil microbial communities from McLean, Ithaca, NY, United States - MB29MY | ecosystem: Environmental > Terrestrial > Soil > Wetlands > Peat | place: USA: New York...
TAAACGACAGGACGCCCGTAGACGAGTTCGACGTGACCGGGCCTTTCGACTTCTCGGAAGCGCTCGGGCCTCTTCCCGATTTCCGCCAGACCGCACTAGACACGAGGCCGGACCTTCAAGCGGCAGCCCGGTCCATAGACCAGGCGAGGAGCGCTTATAAGCTGGCAAAGGCGAACGCCTCGACGGACCCGACCGTCTCTTTGGACGGCGGCCGCCTTGCACAGAGCTCAGGAGGACAATACGGGTACGGCTATGTGGGCATATCGGTGAACATCCCCCTGCGCATCTTCGACAGGAACCAGGGGGAGATACTCCGCACGAACCTCGACATCACGCGCAACGAGAGGCTGCTTGCCGCAGTCGAAGCGCAGCTTTACAGCGACGTGGACTCCGCCTATGCGACCATCGTAAGCACGGTTACCCTTTTGAAGCCCTACAGGGCCCAGTACCTCAAGCAGGCGGCGACGGTCAGGGAGACGGTCACATTCTCTTACGAGCGCGGCGGGGCGTCCCTTCTCGATTTTCTCGATGCGACGCGCGACTACCGGGCCGTGCAGGTCGCCTATCTCAACCTGGTGGGCTCCTACTTGACGGCCGCCGCCCAGATGAACCTGGCGGTAGGCCGGGAGGTCATTGAATGAAAAGGATGGCTGTTGCAGCATTTACCTGCCTTATTCTGCTCCTTTTTCTCGCCTCGTGCGGCGGGAAGGTGGATGCCGACCGCGGGGCGCCCCCACCGGCCCAGGTCGAGCGCGAGCAGGACTCGAACGTCTTCAAGGCGGCCCATCCGGAAAAGTTTCCCCTGGCTACCGCTGGAGAGCGCAAGGCAGCGCCCGAGCTGACCGTGACGGGCGTCATCAGCCCCGACATCACCCGCTCGGTGCCCGCCATCTCGCTGGCCTCCGGCCGTGCGATAGAGGTGAAGGCGAGACTGGGCGACACGGTGCAAAAGGGGCAGCTTCTCATGAGGGTGAGGAGCAACGACGTGTCAACCGCCTACGCTGCGTACCGGAACGCGGTCGCCAGCGAGCACCTTACGAGGCTTCAAGTCGAGCGCGCCAGGCTGCTTTTTGAAAAGGGGGCGATAGCCAAGAAGGACCTGGAGATAGCCGAGCAGGCGGAGCAGTCGAGCCTCGTCGTCCTCGACGCCGCGATCCAGGCCCTCAAGATACTGGGCGTTACGGACCTCAAGGACCACCCGGATGGGATCGTCAATGTCTACGCCCCCATATCCGGCGTCATCATAGAGCAGAACGTGGCGGCAGGCGGTGGGGTTAAGACCCTCGATAACTCGCCGAACCTCTTCACCATCGCCAACCTCGACGATGTCTGGGTCATGTGCGACGTGTACGAGAACAACCTTTCCTTCGTCCGCATCGGCGACTACGCTGATGTCCGCCTCAACGCCTTCCCGGACAAGGTCTATAAAGGCAGGATCAGCAACATAAGCCCCATCCTCGACCCGAATATCAGAACGGCGAAGGTCCGGCTCGAAATGGCGAACCCCGGCCGCAGGATGAGTATCGGGATGTTCGTCACGGCTACCTTTTACGGGCAGCGGGAGGAGACGTTCACGACCCTGCCCTCGACCGCGGTCCTCCACCTGCACGACCGAGACTGGGTATACGTGCCCGAGGAAGGGGGCCAGTTCAGGCGCGTCGAGGTGCGGGCCGGGAAGATGCTCGCCGGCAACATACAGGAGGTAACGGGGATAAAGCCCGGCCAGAAGGTAGTGGCGAACGCCCTGCCTCTCCAGACCACCATGGAAGAATAGGATGATCAAAGCCGTCGTCGATTTCGCCCTTACCCACAGATGGTTCATGCTCGCCTTCGGCATCTTCCTGTTCGGGATAGGGGTCGTCCAGTTCCAGCACCTTTCCATCGAGGCCTACCCCGACGTGGCCAACAACTATGCCTGGATTATCACGCAGTGGCCCGGCAGGGCCGCCGAGGAGGTGGAGCAGCAGGTAACCATCCCCATCGAAAACGTGATGAACGGCATACCTTACCGCACTTATCTGAGGTCCGTATCGATCGCCGGCTTGTCGGTCGTCATCATAACCTTCGAGGACAAATCGGACAACTTCCAGAACCGGCAGAGGGTGCTCGAGCGCATCTCCATGGTGACCCTCCCCTCAGGCCTCCAGCCAAATATCGGTCCCGACTTCAGCCCGGTGGGGCAGATCTATTTCTTCACACTCAGAAGCTCCAACCCCGCGTACGACGCGATGGAGCTGAAGACGCTGATGGACTGGACGCTGGTAAAACAGTTCAAGGCGGTGCCGAACGTAGTGGACGTGGCGCCCTTCGGCGCCCCCACGCGGGAGTACCAGGTGCGCGTGGACCCGGACAAGCTCGTTTCTTACGGCCTATCCATCGGCCAGGTGGAGCAGCAGCTTACCAACAATAACGTGAACGCAGGCGGGAGCTTCATCGAGGCCGGCATGCAGCAGATCAACGTGCGCGTCGTCGGCCTGGTGCGCACCGTGCAGGACATCGAGGACACGGTCATCACTGCGAAGAACGGCACGCCGGTACGCGTCAAGGACATCGCCGTAGTCGCGCAGGGGCCGAAGATCAGGCTGGGCCAGTTCGGCAGGGCGATCCACCGGGCGGACGGCAAGATCATCGACAACGACGATGTCGCCTCAGGCATAGTCCTTATGCGGAAAGGGGCGCCTTTCGACGAGACGATCGCCGGCGTCGAGAAGAAGGTCAAAGAACTGAACAACGGGATCCTGCCGCCGGGCGTAAAGGTTTTTCCCTTCAACGACCGGGGGGACCTCGTCCACTTCACGACGCATACCGTCCTGCATAACCTTACGGAAGGCTTCATCCTCGTCACGATTGTCCTCCTCCTCTTTTTGGGGAGTGTCAGGGGCGCTCTCGTCGTCGCCCTGACGATCCCCTTCGCCCTGTTCTTCGCCGCAAGCTGCCTGCACGTGAGCAATATACCGGCGAACCTTCTTTCGCTGGGGGCGCTCGATTTCGGCATGGTCGTGGACGGTGCAGTCGTGATGGTGGAGAATATCATCCGCCACATAGGGCACAGGGACCCGGGCGTCTCGCTGCCCGACAGGATCAGGGCCGCGGCGCATGAGGTCCAAAGGCCCGTATTCTACGCTATCCTTATCATCATCACCGCCTATCTCCCCATTTACACGCTCCAGAGCGTCGAAGGGCGTCTCTTCAAGCCGATGGCGGTGACCGTGGGCTTCGCGCTCCTGGGCGCCATGATTTTCTCCGTGACCCTTGCCCCCATCCTCCTGAGCTTCATTTTCCGTAAAGAGACCCCCGAATGGCACAACCCGGCCGTCCTGTGGCTCACCAAGCTATACCGGCGGTCCCTCACGCGGTCCATCCATCATCGGGGGGTAATGATCGCAGTCGCTCTATTGACCCTCGCCGCGAGCGTCTATCTGGTCGAGAGCGGGATTATCGGCTCCGAGTTCCTTCCCCATCTCGATGAAGGCGCTATCTGGGTGCGCGGGACTCTCGCACCCAGCACCGGGCCGAGCGAATCGGTCCAGGTGGCGAACCGGACAAGGATAGCGCTCGCCTCGTTCCCCGAAGCCACCCAAGTGACCAGTCAAGCCGGCCGGGACGACTCCGGGCAGGATTTCACAGGGTTTTTCAACACGGAGTACTGCGTAAACCTGAAGCCGAAGGAGAAGTGGCGCCCCGTCTTCCATCAGGACAAAGACAAGCTGATCTCAGCAATGAACCACGAGCTCCAGAAGATACCGGGCGTGATCTGGAACTTCTCCCAGCCTATCCAGGACAACATGGAAGAGGCGGTAAGCGGCATCAAGGGACAGCTTGCCACAAAGATTTACGGCGACGACCTCCGGGTGCTCGAGGACAAGGGGCAGGAGATCGTCAACATAATGCGCCATATCAAGGGGATAAAAGACCTGGGGCTCTTCCGCGTAGTGGGCCAGCCGAACCTCAATTTCGTGGTCGACAGGGCGCAGGCCGCCCGCTACCAGATCAATGTCGCCGACGTGCAGGACGCGATCCAAACGGCAGTCGGCGGCGGCGCCCTCACCCAGGTGCTCCAGGGTGAGCAGCGCTACGATCTCGCCATGCGCTATCTCCCCCGGTATCGGGATACGAAGGAGGTCCTTGAAAAAATCCGCCTCCTCAGCCCTTCAGGCGAAAGGGTCTCCCTCGCCCAACTCTGTCGGGTAGAGACGAAGGACGGCGCGGAGCAGATCTACCGCGAAGGTAGCAGGCGTTACGTGGCAGTCAAGTACAGCGTAAGGGGCCGGGACCTCGGCAGCACCGTCGAGGAAGCTATGCAGAAGGTGCAAAGTCAGGTAAAGCTGCCTCCCGGATACACCGTAAGGTGGATGGGCGAGTACGAGAGCCAGAAGCGGGCCGAGGCGCGTCTTCTTATCATCGTCCCCGTCACCGTCTTCTTCATTTTCATGATTATCTACGGCGCCTTCGGCTCCGCGAAGTGGGCCTGTCTCCACATGGTCAACGTGGCGGTGGCCCGCATAGGGGGGCTTCTTGCACTCCTGGTGACGGGCACGCACTTCAGCGTCTCCTCGGGGGTGGGGTTCATGGCGCTTTTCGGCTGCTCCGTCCAGACGGGCGTCGTGATGGTGGAGTATATCAACCAGCTCCGTGCGAGGGGTTATTCGGTCGTCGATGCAGCCATCGAGGGGGCGACGCGCCGCTTGAGGCCCATCATGATGACGATGCTCGTTGCGACTCTGGGCTTGCTGCCTGCAGCCACGTCGCACGCCATAGGGTCGGACTCGCAGCGGCCTTTTGCCATAGTCATAGTGGGCGGACTAATCACCGACCTCTTTATGAGCATCTACCTGCTGCCTACGTTTTATGTCTGGTGGGCCAGACCGACCGACCACCTGCCGAAGAGGGAGGAATCAATGCCTATCGACAGCGTGGACGACACCTCTAACGGCAGCGTATAGCGTCCGTCTCCTTATATCAACGAGCGTACAAGGAAGGGCCGGGATGTCCCCGAATGAGACTATTGGGCGCTCAAAGGAGATTTTTGTTTCAAATATTCCATCTTCCGCTGTAAAATAGCGAAAGATCATGATCGAGGACGTGGTTTCGGTCATAAAGGCCTGCCTTTCGGCTGACGGGGTTGCCTGGAAGGTCTTTTTCACTGAATATGCGCCCACCGCGATGAGCATGCTGAGCCGGGCGGTCCCCGACCTGTCCCCGCAGGAGAAGGAAGACGTCATCCAGAACACGTTTTCCAAGCTCCTCAAGGGGGGGCTGAAAAATTTCCGGGGCTCGACGAGATACGAGTTCCTCGCCTACCTCAAACAGATCGTGCTGAACGAGGCGCGCACGTACCTGCGCTCGGAAAGGGACTGGAGGGGCCGGCTCTCCCTCGACCAGGACAGGGACCGGGACCGGCTGGAGTCGGCAGAGGAGACGACGGACGTGGGCGGGCCTTACGCCGGCACGAAGCGGGACGAGCAGATGCAGATCATAAATATGGTGCTCGAAGGCGCCCCGCTGGAGACGAGGCAGGTGCTCCTCATGAAGATGGAGGGCTATAAGGATAGGGAGATTGCCGATATCCTGGGCATTTCCCTCGGCACGGTCGCGTCCAGGTACGCGCGCGTGAAAGAGAGAATCAAGGAATATTCCGTCAGGAAGACGGAAGTCTAGTCCTGACGGCCGATGAGCCGCCGCAGCATCTTGGCCGAGCCGGCGTCGAGGGTCTTCAGCTTGTCGCAGGCGGCCATTGCCTTCTTCTTGTTCCCCAGGGCAAGCTGGGCAAGGCCGATCTGGTACTGCGCCTCTGCGTCCTTCGGGTCCGCAGTGAGGATTTTTTGGTATTTCTCTATTGCCGCTCTGTATTCCCCCTTCATCTGTAAGCACATTGCAAGGCTGAAGAGGGCGTCCGCGTTCTGGGGGTCGATCTTCAGCACCTCCTCGTATTCCCCCTTCTCCATGTCGTATAGGCCCTTCTTGTAGTACGCGTAAGCCAGCTCCATGCGGGCGCCCGCAAGGTTGGGGTTGAGCCCGACCGCCTTCTTGAGGCAATCGATTGCCTCATCCCACTGCTCGCCGTCGCGCGCCAGTATCCCTTTCATGTACAGGCCGATGGCCTCCTGGGAGAACTTCACGTCCTTCAGCTCGGTCACGGGCACCGCCCTGCCCTCCTGGGCCAGCCGGGCCGCGTCGCCGACGGGCACCGCGAGGTTCGTGCCCTTCCCCTGCGCTATGACGAGACCGAGCAGCCTGCCCTCGCTGTCTATGATCGTGCCCCCGGCGTCCGTCGCCCTCGCTGTCGCGAGCTGGATATAGCGGACCGGGCGCCCCTTGCGCCTGCCCGGAACCACGCTCAGGGCGCGCACGACGGACTCCTTGAAGCGCCGGTCTGAGGGGAAACGGTCCGGCACGAGAAGGACCGTCTGCCCGACGACCACCCGGTCTATGTCCCCCATGGGCATCGAGGGGAGCGACTCGTTGTCTATCTTCATGACCGCGAGGTCCCTGTCCTCGTCCCTCCACACGCTGGCCGTCCGGTAGGTCCTGCCGTCCTTGAGCGTGACCTGGATGACGCTCCCTCCGGCGAGGGGATGGAGGCTCGATGCCAGAAACCCCCCGGAATCGACCACCACGCCCTTTGTCGCGCTTACGACCCTCCCCTCATCGTCGAGGGCCTGCACGTTGACGAAGGAGCGGGCATCGACGCGGGGAGCGGCGGGCGTCGAGGGCGCAGGCCTCAGGATGAAGGAAAGACAAGCTACTACCACGACGAGCGCGCCGGCCAGGCCCAGTGCCCCGTATCGCCACCGACCGGACAAAGACCTGGCCGCGGCCTTGACCCTCTGGATGAGCTTTTGCCTCAGCCGGCCCCGGGACTTTTTTTCTGCCGCCTCCGGGCACAGCCTCCTCAGCCTCCAGGCAAGCCTCGGCGAGAGCCTTCTCGGAAGCTTCTCGTAATAGAGCATCTCCATCATGTCGTTGAGCTGCTTGAGACAATAAGGACACGCAAGAAGGTGGCCTGCAGCGGCCTCTCTTTTCTGCTCCGGCAGCCTGCCTTCGGCGAAAAGGCCGAGGGTTGCGAAATCGAGGCAGTCCTCCCCCCTGAATGCCTCGATCCCCGGCAATCCTGCTGCTCTCTCATCTGCGCTCATAGTACGCCTGACACCTTATAAGACTACGATATTTCGGTTTTTCTTCCCGTGTAGACAAATTTTTTTGAACGCGGCCCCGGCGGGGGCAGGGCTTACTGCAGCCAGGGCCTTAGCTGGCCCAGATAGGTCTCTGGCAGGCCGCATGCCTTGGCCGCCGAAAGAATCCGCTCGAGGTAGCCCGGCCGGGGCTTACCCGGCGTGCTGTCGGTCGCCACGTAGACGAGGGCCCTGACCTTTTTCCCGTCAGGCATCTCGACATCGAAGTACGCCCTTCTGTAGGCGCCGCTTTCGACCCCCTCGTAGCCGTCCAGGGCGCGCTCGTCGCTCTCCGAGATTTGCCACAGGAGGCCCAGCACTGCCGAGGTGCGGTCGGGCACGACGGTCGCTACGCCGTGGGAGTTGATTATGAAGCAGTAGAAGGGGAGCGTCGCAGTGCCCACCGTGGCGGCCCGCTCGCAGCGGTTGCCCATCTGGACGAGGTCCATGTTAGAGCCGTATGCAAAATAGAGGACCAAAAGCAGACTCCAGAAAGTGCCGGCGCATTTTCCCATATTGCCCACAGAACGGGCTCTTACCTGCCATGCGGCCCCTACATCAAAAGGTAAGATAAATGGCGAGGCATGTCAACTTTTCGATTCCCCGATAGCTTGGCATGCAGGGTCTGTTGCGCCTATTCGATACGGACGGGCCTGAGCAGGAGACGGCCCGGGAAGCCGCCGGAAGAAAAGCGGTGCAGCAACCCGCAGGCGTATGCGCGCGCAGCCGCAAGCACCTTCAGGGCGACTGCCGCAGGCGCCTGAAACAGGGAGGAAGGGTACGGAGTTGGCTTCGCTGTGAAACCGGGTTGCGCTGCTCCTGCCAACCCCGCACCCTGAGCAAGGGGAAAGACGTGGGACGCTTTTAGGGGCTTCCACCCTCTTCTCCATTGGGCGATCTTCCCGGTGTCGATGAGCAGGGGTATCGCGAAGAGGAGGGATTGCTGAAATATCCATGCCTGCTGGACCTGCCACAGCACGTTCCAGAGGTGCGCCATGTCCCAGATGCCCAACAGGTCGGCTGCTGCAGAATATCTCTTTATCGGTAAAAACACGCTTGCTCTCTCTTTCAATGCATTACAAGCAATGGCCGTGCCAAAGGCGTCCCTCGTCCGTAAGAAGCGGGAATTGCAGGTGAAATCCGGATTTGTGCGCCGGCGGGGCTTTACTGCGCGGGGAAAAGAATGTCGAAAGGGCCGGGTGGGATCGACAATACCGTCGAGACCCGCTGTCCCCGGCGGCCGGCCGGGCGGCACCGGCAAAAGGGTAGACGGCTCACTTCGGCACGGGCCAGTAGCGCCCGTTCCTTTTCATAAGCTCGACCGAGACCCCATACAGCCGTTTAAGGGTGGGCGCCGTGAGGATCGCCCCCGTCTCCCCCTTTGCCGCAACCTTCCCTTTTGAGAGGACGAGGGTGCGGTTGAAGATCGGGAGGATCTCCTCCGGGTGGTGGGTTACGTAGACGAGTGCCGGCAAGTCGCCCTTCCTTCCGAGGGACAGCAGGGCGGCAAGGAACGTCTCCCTTGCGCCGGGGTCCATGCCTGCGCATGGCTCGTCGAGTATGAGCAGGTAGGGCGCGGCCATGAGGGAGCGGCAGATGAGCACCTTTTGCTGCTCCCCCTGGGAGAGGCTGCCGAACGTCCGGCCTGCCAGGCGGGCGCAGCCGAGGGCAGAAAGGTGGCCGCGGGCGGCAGCGATGTCGTCATGGGTCGGCTTTTCCCACGAGAACGTCCAGAGGCCGAGCTGGGCGTACTTGCCCGACACCACCGTGTCGAGGACAGGCTCGCCCGCCGGTATGTCGGTGTAGAGGGTCGATGTCACCCAGCCGATGCTCCTCCGCAGTCTGCCCATATCGATGGACGACTCCCCGTTCCGGTAGACCTTCCCGCCGGCGTTCGGCCAGAGGTAGCCGCAGACGATCTTGAGGAGGGTCGTCTTCCCTGCGCCGTTAGGCCCTAGGATCGCCCAGTGCTCTCCCCGCCTTACCGTCCACGAGACGCGCTCCAGTATCTTCTTCCCGTTGAGCGCGTAGCTCACGTCCCTGACTTCCAAAAGCGAAACACCCATGATTTCCCTCTGCCCGGCCTGTTTTCGTCCCCTTCGGAAAGGTTTAAGGACAGCATCATTTAACATAAAAACCGTGCGGTTTCAAATTTAAGAACCGTTTTGCGCGCTCTTTCGTTCCCGCGCCCTTTGCATCCGACTATCATCCTTGGAGCTTTGGCACACCTTACCACGGCAATTATCGGCGACCCACGCGGCGTGCCGCCGCGCGCGACCCACTGCGTGGGTACCCCGCCGGCGCCCCCTCGCCGGGCTTTGCCCGGCGAGCCTCCCCGCTCACGAAATGACCCTGCTGCTTGCCGCAGGGTCATTTATTGCGCGATGTTGAAACGGCTTGACATACTCCCCGACAATGCATTACTATTATCGTAAGTAATGCTAGGGAGGAAAGTAATGGAGATTACTGCAAAGATTACTTCAAAGGGACAGGTGACGATCCCCAAGAAGGTAAGGAGTCTTCTGGGCAGCACTACCGTCGAGTTCGTCCTGGCGGACGATACGGTAATCATAAGGCCCGTCAGGAGCGTCGGCGGAGCGCTCGCGAAATATGCCGCGAGGCACGTGCCTCTCAGAGACATTCGCAGGAAGGTCTGGAAAGAAGTGGCCGATGAGAAGGCAAAAGAATAGCGCCGTCCTCGTCGATACGAACGCTCTCCTCCGGTACCTGCTGAAAGATGTCCCCGATCTCTACGCGAAGGCGGAGGGGCTTTTCGCGCGCGCGCGGACGGGTGAGCAGCCTATCGAGATTACGGAAGGCGTGCTGGCGGAAACCGTCTACGTGTTGCTGAAATACTACCGGGTGCCGAAGAAGCAGACCGTCGAGACGCTGAGCGCCCTTCTTCTTTATAAAGGTATCGCGGCGAGAAGCCGGTCGGAATACCTGGAGGCCCTTCGTCTATTCGGCCGGACCGGTCTCGACTTCGTCGATTGCCTCCTTGCGGCCAGGGCCAAGGCCCGCAGCATGAAGGTCTTCACGTTCGATAAGGAACTGTCAAAGGCAGCGGGCTAAGCAAGCGTCTCGTTGTATAATCGACGTCTTAACATCCCAACTATATATACAGTAAAACCCGCTCTTGCCGCCGCGCAATTATTGGGGCTCAGCGCCCCCTCCAGCAGCAAAGCTGCCGGAGCCTCCCCCCTCACACAGGCAAAAAATCTTCCGATGGCTCAGCGCCCACCACCCTCCCCTCCCTTCCGGTCGGGCGGGTACCCGGCGGCAAAGCTGCATCGGGGTACCCGCTTTAGCGGGTCGTCCCCCCTCAGGCAAGCAAAGAATATGCGCTTCATACGATTGCGGCGGCCCGGCCCCGGAGGGGTCCGACGGCAGTTCAGCTCTCGCAACGGACGCCATGGCAGTTGTTAGGCCCGTGCATGTACCTCCGCTTTCCTTTACCGAAAAATCACCCTTGCCGCCTCTTTTGTTTTATAATATTGTGATCGCCGGCGGCGGACGTACGGGCCGGGGCATCGAACTCTGTGTGAATCCTTTCAGGAGCGCCCTCGATGGGGAAGCTATTCGGGACTGACGGCATAAGGGGCGAGGCGAACCGCTACCCCATGAAATCGGAGATCGCCTTCGGCGTCGGCCAGGCGGTCGCCCACCTTTTGCGGAAGCAGCACCACAGGACGAGGATCGTCATAGGCAAGGACACGCGCATCTCTGGATACATGCTCGAGAGCTCCCTGGAGGCAGGCATCACCTCGATGGGCGGGTATCCCTATCTGGTCGGTGTCCTGCCTACGCCAGGCATAGCCTACATCACGCAAAGCATGAGGGCCGACGCAGGCATAGTGATCTCCGCCTCGCACAACCCATACGAAGACAACGGGATCAAGATATTCAACGGGAACGGCTTCAAGCTGAGCGACGAGGAAGAGGCAGCCCTTGAGGACCTCATTTTCGGCGGCGAGCTGGAGCGCCACCTGCCGCCTGCCCGGGAGATGGGGCAGGCGTTCCGCATGGAAGACGTGAACGGCCGTTACATTGTCTTTTTGAAAAATACCTTTCCCCGCGACCTCTCCATGGAGGGGATGAAGATCGTGCTGGACGTGGCCAACGGCGCCACCTACAAGATCGCCCCCGTCGCGTTCACGGAGCTCGGCGCCCGGGTCGAGGTCATCCACAACGCGCCTAACGGCCTCAACATCAACGAAAGCTGCGGCTCACAGCACACGGACGATCTGAGCAGGAAGGTCGTCGAGACGGACGCGGCCATAGGCCTTGCCTTCGATGGCGACGGGGACCGCCTGGTCGCCGTCGATGAAAAAGGGAAGCCCCTGACGGGCGATCAGATACTCTTTCTGTGCGGCCTGGTGATGAAGGAGCAGGGCCTGCTGAGGAACGACCTCATCGTGAGCACCGTCATGAGCAACCTCGGCCTGAAAGTCGCCTGCCGCAGGCACGGCCTCAACCATTGCGCCTCGAGCGTCGGCGACCGGTACGTCCTCGAAGATATGATCCGTCTCGGCGGCGCGATAGGCGGGGAGGCATCGGGGCACATGATCTTCCTCGACCACCATACGACGGGAGACGGCATCATCACGGCCATGCAAGTGGTCGCGGCGATGGTGAGAACGGGCAAGCCCTTGTCCGAGCTCGCGGCGATGATGGACGTCTTTCCCCAGAAGCTTATCAACGTGAGCGTAAAGAGGAAGCCGAGCCTCGACTCCGTGCCGGAGATCGCCCGGGCGATCCGGGAGGTCGAGGAGGCCCTCGGCGAGGAAGGCCGGGTGCTCGTCAGGTATTCGGGCACGCAAAGCATGTGCCGGGTCATGGTGGAGGGTCCGTCGCCCGAGGTGACGGAGAAATATTGCAGCAAGCTGGCCGGCGTGCTCGAGCGCGCCCTTGGCTAAAAGCGCCGACCTGCGGGCGGGCCGGGTTTTTTTCGGGGTGCGCAGTCCCCGCCGTCAATCGGCTCCCTATCGGCGGACGGCATACTTACGGTCCGGCGATGCATTGAGCGAGGACCGAGCGGTTTTGTCTTGACATAAATTTCTGTTGCAGATAAAATGCTCTAGTTTTGTTACAATTTTCACAAAGACAAGAAAGAGAGGTTCCCATGAAGCTGGAAGGTAAGAACGCTGTGGTAACCGGCGGCGGGAGGGGTGTAGGTCGCGCAATCTCACTGGCCTTTGCCAAAGAGGGAGCTAACGTAGTAGTCAATTACGCGGGCAACGAGAGGGCTGCAAAGGAAGTAGTGGGGATGATCGAGGCGATAGGGCGGAAGGCCGTGGCCGTCCAGGGGGACGTAGCTAAGTGGGAGGATGCACAGCGGGTTGTCGATGCGTGCGTGCAGAACTTCGGCTCTGTACAGATCCTTATCAACAACGCCGGCATTTCGAAGCCCGCCATGCTCCACAAGCTGTCCGACGAGCTGTGGGACGAGGTCGTTAACATCCAGATGAAGGGCCCCTGGCACTGCATCAAGGCGGCCTCGAAGTACTTCATGGAGCAGAAGTACGGCCGGATCGTCAACGTCACATCCGTTGCGGGCATCGTCGGGACGACGGGGCAGATCCACTACGCGGCAGCGAAGGGCGGGGTGGTGACGCTCACCAAGTCGGCCGCCCGTGAGCTTGCCCGCTTCAACGTGACTGCGAACGTGATCTCCCTGGGGATCGTTACGACGGAAATGACCAGCACGCTGCAAAACGACGAGAAGATGAGAGAGATCTACATGCGGCGCATACTCTTGAACAAATACGCGGAGCCTGAGGACGTTGCTCCCGCGTTTGTCTTTCTCGCTTCCGACGATGCGCGGTATATTACCGGCCAGCTCCTGTGCGTCGATGGCGGCTACGGAATGACGTAGGATCGGGATCGAAAAGGCACACGGAGTTGAAATAAAAATAATAGGAGGTGTTTTTATGGCCGATGTACCAGCTTCAATCAAAACATGGCAAATGGTGACGCCGACTTCCAAGAACAGGGAGACGGGCGAGGTTACCCCCGGCAAGCTGGCAAAGACGGAGATACCCGTACCGCCCCTCAAGGAAGGGGACGTGCTCGTGGAGGTCGCCGGCTGCGGCGTATGCCACACGGACCTTGGCTACTTCTATGACGGCGTTCCCACCGTCAGCAAGCCGCCGTTGACCCTCGGGCACGAGATCAGCGGCACCGTCTTGGCGGGCGATCCCGCGTGGGTCGGGAAAGAGGTCATCATCCCCGCCGTCATGCCCTGCAGGCAGTGCATCCTCTGCAAGACGGGCAGGGGCAACAGGTGCCTCGCCCAGAAAATGCCCGGCAACAGCCTGGGCATCTACGGCGGTTTTTCGAGCCACATACCCGTGCCGTCGATCGACCTCTGCCTCGTCGCGGACAAGGCGGGCTACAAGCTGGAGCAGCTTTCAGTCATAGCCGACGCGGTGACCACCCCGTACCAGGCGTCGAAGAGGGCCGACCTCCAGCCGGGCGACAACGTCATCATCATCGGCGCGACGGGCGGCGTGGGCGTCTACATGGCGCAGACGGTGAAGGCCCTCGGCGCGAAGACCGTCGTCGGCATAGCGAGGAACCCGGAGAAGCTGCAGCGGGCGCTCGAATACGGCTGCGACGCGGTAATCAGCACTGTGGATAAGGCGAACAAGGACGTCGTGGGTGAATGGAGGAACCTCTGCAAATCGAGGGGCCTTGCCAACACGGGATGGAAGATCTTCGAGGTAACGGGGACAAAGGCCGGCCAGGACCTCGCCCTCGACCTCCTCTCCTTTATCGGCAAGCTCGTCGTGGTGGGGTTCGGCATGTCGAAGAACGAATACATGCTGTCGAAGCTCATGGCGTTCGACGCCGAGATCATCGGCACCTGGGGCTGCCTGCCCGAGTATTACCCGATAGTCCTCGATATGGTGCTGAAGAAGAAGATCGTCATAGACCCGTTTGTCGATGTACGGCCGATGAGCACGATAGCCGCCACGTTCGACGAGATCCACAAAGCGGGTTCACCGGCCAAAAGGGTCGTCTTGAAACCGGATTTCTAAAAATCCACAAATATCAGGAGGGAACCATATGTCACTGAGCTGGATGCCAAGAGAACATGGAATGAAGGACCACAGCAGGCACGGTAAAGAGAACTGGGGCACGGAAGCCCCCTGCACCGTGTACGAGAAGAAACCCCTGACGGACCTCAAGGGGAACGTAGTCCCGGGCCTCTACTCCGCCTGGATACGCCTGAACAACCCCGCCCAGTACAACTCCTATACCACGGAGATGGTGAAGGGCGTCATCGCCGGTTTCGAGAACTCGTCTACGGACCGCGAGGTCGTCGCCGTAGTCTTCACCGGCACGGGCCCCAACGCCTTCTGCACGGGGGGCAACACGAGAGAGTATTCCGAATACTACAGCATGAGGCCGGAAGAGTACGGCTCCTATATGGAGCTTTTTAACAACATGGTCGACTCCATCCTCATGTGCAAGAAGCCGGTCATCTGCCGGGTGAACGGCATGAGGGTCGCAGGCGGCCAGGAGATCGGCACCGCGTGCGACATCACGGTCACTTCCGACCTGGCGATCTTCGGCCAGGCAGGCCCGAGGCACGGCTCCGCCCCCGTGGGCGGCGCCTCCGACTTCCTGCCCCACTATTTCAGCATCGAAGACGCCATGTGGAGCTGCGTAAGCTGCGAGATGTGGACGGCCTACAAGATGTGGTGGAAGGGCCTTCTGACGAACGTCTTCCCCGTTCTCAAGGACGACAAGGGCAACTGGGTGCGCAACCCGCAGATCATCACGGACAAGTTCGTCGACGGCGGCAGGATCGTTTACGGCGAGTATAAAGGCGGCGACGCCTTCAAGGAAGCGAGGGCCTGGGTCAACGACAAGCTGAAGAACAACGACTACGACTTCTCCCTCATGGACGCCGAGGTCAACCGCATCATCTGGATCTTTGCGAACCTCTTCCCCGGCTGCCTCATGAAATCGATCGACGGCATCAGGCAGAAGAAGAAGTTCTTCTGGGATATGATGAAGAACGAACACAGGTACTGGCTGGCAACGAACATGATGGGCGAGGCTTTCCTCGGCTTCGGCGCCTTCAACACGAAGAAGATCACGGGCGTAGACACCATCGACTTCATCAAGAACCGCCAGCTCATCGCGCAGGGCGCACTGGTGGACGAGAAGTTCATGGAAGAAGTCATGGGCAAACCGCAGGCGAAGTAAGCGCGGCAGGAAACATAGGGGGGCATTTTTGCCCCCCTTTTTTTCGCCCAGGCGGAGCCTCCACAAAACTTGTGGAACCGGCGGCCCGGGCGTGATAAATATTACAGCGGCGCGAACGAGGCGGCGGCCCTTTTAGCGGGCCGGCCGCCGCTAAAGACGCAAGAAGGGGGGAACTCTGATGGCTTACCAATATATAATCTATGAGAAGAAAGACAAGAAGGCGACGATCACCCTCAACACGCCGCCGCTCAACTGGCTCACCACAGTCATGATGCGGGAGATCAACGAGGTCCTCGCGGACGTGAAGAAAGACGCCTCCCTGCAGCTCCTTGTCTTCAACCACGCGGGAGAGAAGGCGTTTTCGAGCGGGGCCGCAGTCGAGGACCACACGGAGGACAAAGCGGCCGAGATGATCAACCAGTTCCACAGGATGTTCCGCAACATGGTCGAGATCGACGTGCCCTCCGTGGCCCTCGTGAACGGCGTCGCCCTGGGCGGAGGGTGCGAGCTTATCTCCTTCTGCGACATGGTCGTAGCCTCCGAGAGGTCGAGGTTCGGCCAGCCGGAGATCGCCGTGGGCGTCTTCCCGCCCGTCGCAGCCGCCTGGTTCCCGAAGATCATAGGCCTGAAAAAGACCTACGAGCTGCTCCTCTCCGGGAAGATCATAAGCGCGAAAGAGGCGGAAGCGATCGGGCTCGTCAACGCCGTTTTCCCGACCGAGGGCTTCGCGGAAGGGGCGGCCAAGTTCTTAGGCGAGCTTCTCAACAAGAGCAGGCCCGTGATCATCTGGACGAAGAAGGCGATCAAGGCGGGCCTGAGCCTCGATTTCGCCCAGTCCCTCAACGCGGCGGAGGTCATCTACCTCAACGGCTGCATGGCGACGAAGGACGCAAGGGAAGGCATCACCGCATTCCTGGAGAAGAGAAAAGCCGTGTGGAAGGATGAATAAGAAGTCCGCGATGTTCCTGACGCCCGCGGCCGAAGTGCGGGCGCGTATCGAGAGAGTTAGACCGCTTATTGAAAAAGGCCGCCTGGATGCGGCCTTTTTCCATTACAAGATCGACTACTTCTATTTCTCGGGCACTATGCAGGACGCCTTCCTGCTTGTGCCCCTCGACGGTCCGCCCGTGCTCTTCGTCAAAAGGGAGCTCAAGCGGGCCATGCAGGAATCGCCCCTCGAAGAGGTAGTGCCCCTCACTGCACTTGAAGAGATACGCCCCTTCGTCAAGGGGATGAAGAGGGTCGGCCTCCAGCTCGACGTCATGCCCTATAATATGGTTATGAAGTACGCGAGCCTCCTTCCGGGCGTGGAGTTCGCCGACGCCTCCCCGCTGGCGAAGGAGGTGCGGAAGAAGAAATCGCCCTTCGAGATCGGGATCATGGAGAAGGCGGCTGCCATTTCGAAGAAGGTCTACGGCAGGATACCGGAGCTGCTGAGAGAGGGCATGAGCGAGATCGAGCTTGGCGGGCTGCTGGAGGCTTATGCAAAGCCCCTCGGTCACGAAGGTCTCCTGCGGATGCGGTCGCTCAACTACGAGCCGTACACCTGGCACATTTTATCGGGCGGCACGGGCAGCATAGTGAGCCAGTCGGATTCGCCCATGGGGGGCCTGGGCCTCTCCCCCGCCTTCCCCGTCGGGGCGAGCCGCAAGAAGATGCGCAGGGGCGAGCCTATACTCGTCGATTTCGGCATAAACTACCACGGCTACCATATGGACCTCACGAGGATGTACGCCATAGGCCACATGCCGGAGCGCTTCATCCGCGCATATTACGTATGCAGGGACATAGAGCGGAAGGTGCTCGACAGAGCGGTGGAAGGGGCGAGGGCCTCGGCCCTCTACGAGTACTCCGTCGAGCTTGCCCAAAACGCGGGCTTCGGCCCTTATTACCTCGGGTATAACGGATACAAGACCCTTTTCCTCGGCCATGGGATCGGCGTCGAGCTGAGCGAATTGCCATACCTTGCCCCCAGGCACGACTATCTCCTTGAGGAAGGGATGACCTTTGCCGTGGAGCCGAAGATGGTCTTCCCCAGGGGCGGCGCAAGCGGCATAGAGGATACGGTCCTTTTGGAGAAGAACGGATACCGTATGCTTTCGGACGTGGACGACAGCATTGTCATCGTATAAGGTCCTTTTCTCGACCGGCTCCCTCGCGCATCTCCCCCTGAAAGAGATCTTTGCCCTTGCGCGCAAGGCGGGCTTCGACGGGTGCGACCTCGTCATCCAGCGTCACCTGGACGATGAGGCGTACAGGGAGACACTCGCCGAGGCCGCCTCCATCCTGCCCGTCCTCGCGCTCCACGTGCCCTTCGAGAGGCTGCGCTCCTGGGGCAACCAGGTGCAGGCCCTGACGAAGAGCGTCAGCCTCGCGGACGAGTTCGACATACCCGTCGTCTGCTTCCACCCCCCTTCATGGTTCCACCTGGAGCTCTCCTTCCTGTGGTGGTTCAGGAAGGTGAAGGACTTCCAGAAGGAGCTGGGCTGCTGCAAGGCGTGCGTCGCCCTTGAGAATATGCCCCTGATGGGAGGGGAGGTCAAGCGAAGGCCGTACGTGCTCAACCACTTCAAAGACCTGATAAAGTTCGGCGTGGAGAGGAACCTTTACTTCACGTTCGATACGACGCACCTCGCCACCTTCGAGCACGACGCGATCGACGCATTTCTCGCCTATGCCCGGACGGGCAGGCTCAAGCATATACACCTGAGCGACTACGCAGCGGAGCGGAGCCACTTATTTCCAGGGGCCGGGGAGCTCCCCCTTGAGCGGCTTCTCGATGCCCTGGAGGAGGCGGGCTACGACTGCTCGGTGAGCCTGGAGGTGGCGCCCCACGAGATGCCGGAGGCACCCGATGCCCTTGAGGCGATGCTTTGCGAGGCCGCGTCCTTCCTTAAAAAGGCAGGGAAGGCAAAGTAACGATGGCTAAGCGCAAGACGACCTTCATGTGCGACTCCTGCGGCTACGAGACCCCGAAGTGGGTGGGGAAATGCCCCAGGTGCGGCAGTTGGGACACGATGCGGGAGTTCGAGCCGGAGCCGGAGAGCGCCGCCGGCGCGGGGCCGGCCGCAACGCCCGTCACGGTGGAAGACGAAGACATCGCCGAGGAGCGGATCACCCTCGGCATCGACGAGATGGACCGCGTCCTCGGGGGCGGCCTTACGAAAGGCTCGTCGATACTCCTGGGCGGCGACCCCGGCATAGGCAAGACAACCCTCTCCTTCGCAGTGGCGTCGAGGCTGGCCGACCTGGGCGCGCGGGTGCTCTACGTCTCGGGGGAAGAGTCCCTGAAGCAGCTTGCCGGCAGGAAGAAGCGCCTTGGCCTCAAGTCGCCGTTCGCATTCCTCGTGACGAACCGCCTCGACGACATCACGGCAGCGGTCGAAAAGGGGGACTACGGCTTTCTTATCATCGACTCGATACAGTCGATCTACAATGCGAGGATGGCCTTCTTGCCGGGGAGCGCGAGCCAGATCCGTGACGTAAGCTCCAGGCTGATAAGGGAGCTTAAAGGCCGGGAGATCACCCACATATTCATAGGGCACGTGACGAAGGAAGGGGCCATCGCCGGGCCGAAGATACTGGAGCACATGGTGGACACGGTCCTCTATTTCGAGGGGGACAGGACGATGCCCTACCGGATGCTCCGGGCGATCAAGAACAGGTACGGCCCCGTTGACGAGATCGGCCTCTTCCAGATGGGGCAGACGGGGCTGGTCAGCGTGGAGCCGTCCCTTTACTTCCTCTCCGAGCGGGGGCAGGCCGGGCCCGGGAGCACGCTTTTTCCCCACGTTACGGGCTCAAGGCCGCTGGTCATGGAAGTGCAGGCCATATGCCCGAAGACGAGCTTCTCCTTCCCGAAGAAGCTCTCCATAGGCTACGACGTGAACCGCTTGTTCATCCTCGTGGCGGTATTAGAGAAATCGTTGGGCATGCCCTTCTCGGACCGGGATGTCTACGTCAACCTGACGGGGGGCATCAAGGTGGGCGAGCCTGGCGTCGATCTCGCGGTCGCCGCCTCGATACTTTCGAGCCAGAGGGACGAGGGGTGGAACGACGCGGCCTTCTTCGGGGAAGTGGGCCTGACAGGCGAGGTAAGGCGGGTCGTGGCCGCGGAGATGCGGCTCCGGGAGTGCGAGAGGCTGCATATCAAGAAGGTCTTTTGCCCGCCGGCGGGGGAACGGCCGCCGGGCATCGAAGTGGTGCCGGTGAAGCACGTGCGGGAGCTGTATGGGCACCTGGTGAAGCAGGCGGGTGGGTAAAGGGACCCGCTGCGGTGTCTGCTAAACAAGCAAAAAGCAACTGCGGAATACTCTTTGCGGCTGGACTCGCGCCTCTTGCGGAATCGCGATCTGCGGCGCCCTGCTCGACGTGTGGCCTCCGATGTACCCACGTACGATCTCCGGCCAACACGTCTCACATGGCATCCACACCTCCCGATTCCTGGAGGCGCTCCTCCAAAGCCGCGACCGCCGCAATCGTATAAAGAGCATCCATAAGGCGGCGGTAAGAGCGGGTTTTACTATACCTACAGTTGGGATATATGACGTCATTACGGGCTTTTGAGCATCTTTGTCTGTCTGAGCAGGGAGGCTCCACGAGCTTTGCTCGTGGAGGGGGCGCTGAGCCCCATAAGTTGCCTGTGAGAAAGTGAGGGAGCAGTACAGGCTGGCCTATATTTGAACGGGCCATGATAGACCTTCACACCTGATATTATATACAAGTGGGGGCGCTGAGCCCCAGTAATAAAGCAAGCGTATGCGCAGCGCTGAGGGGGGTGGCTCCACGAGCTTTGCTCGTGGAGGGGGCGCTGAGCCCCAATGATGGCCTGTGAGAAAGTGAGGGGATAGTACAGGCTGGCCTATATTTGAACGGGCCGTGATAGACCCTCACGCCTAATATTATATAAGTTGACCTTCCGGCGGTTTTTTGCTAACCTGTCCTGAACAGGCGTTCATTAATGAGCAGACGGCAGTCGCCATTGGTAAAAGGAAACATTCTATCGGCAGCGCGCCAGGTATTCGCGGACAGGGGCTACAGGGAGGCGACCGTCAGGGAGATCGCCCGGCGCGCCGGCGTGGCGGTCGGCGGGCTTTATCCATATTTCGGGAACAAGGAGCGGCTTTACATCGAGGCCCTGGAGCAAGGGACCAAGCTGTACAGGAAGGGCATACGGGAGCTGGAGCACGAGGAGCCCGCTGTTGCGATCCGCCGCTACATCGAGAACCACCTCGAATATACGGCTTCAAGAAAACAGGCGATCTCCCTCCAGTTCAAGGATTATGACCTGGAGTTCGCCAAACCGTTCAGGACGGGATTTTTCAGGTTTCAGAAGGAGTTTCTTGCAGGGATTATCCGCAGGGGCGTAGAGCAGAGCATATTCCGGGCGGCAGACTGCGGGGACGCGGCCCTCTTTATCCTCTGCGTGCTGAAAGGGGCCGTTTTCAACTACCTTGCAGGCACGGCGGACCTCGCCGCATCGCGCGATACTTTGTGGCGCTCGGTCCTGACCTTTCTGGGACAAAAAGAGACAGGCGGGGAAGCGGACGCGCACCGCGGGTAAGAAAGGCTCCGGCAGCTCCCGGCAGCCCGGCGCCTAATCCGGCAGCGCCGGCCCGTGCAGGGGGCGTGGGCTTAAAGGAGACGATAACGGGATGCTTTCAGGGGATAAGATAGCGATGCGTGCGTGCGCCTTCGCCGTTGTCGCCGTCGTCCTTTTTTTTGCGCCTTCGCCGGCCCGGTGCGGGCCGCTCACCCTTCTCGACGGCTTGAAGATAGTAACGGCGGAAAACCGCATCATCAGGATCAAGCAGCAGGAAGAGAAGATGTCCCACGCGGACACGATCATCGCCCGGTCGGGGCTTCTGCCGAGCGTGAATACCTCGTACGGCCAGACCTTTCTGGAAAACCAGCCCGGCTTGCGTGCGGGCAGCCTGGTCGCCCAGACCTCCGAAAAAAGCTTTTACACCTACCAGTTCGTGATCCGGCAGATCCTTTACGATTTCGGCGGGGTCAGCTCCCTGTACAAATCCGCTCAGCTCGTGGAGGATACGAAGCGGCTCGACACGATAAGGACCAGGAACGAAGTCGCCCTTGCTTTCACTACGCTTTATTTCGACGTTCTCGAATCGGAGAAGGTGATCACCGTCGCTGAAAAGGAGATAGAGGCCCTTGCCTCGCACGCGCAGGTGGCCGGGAACCTCCTGCAAAACGGCCTGATTACCAGGAACGACCTCCTGCAGGCGGAGGTGCGGCTTGCAGACGCGCAGCGGAAGCTCCTGAACGCGAAAAACACCAGGCGGATAAACGGGGCGAGGGTGAACAACATGCTCACGAGGCCGCTTTCGAGTACCGTAGAGGTGGTCGAGGTGACAAGGCCGTACACGCAGATGCCGCCATACGATGGGGCGACGGCTACAGCGGAAAGACAGCGGCCCGAGCTGCAGATAGTCGACTCCGCGCTCAAGGCCCTCGCCTACGAGGAGACGGCGCGGAGGTCCGAGTACCTGCCGAAGTTCATCGCCCAGGGGGAGTACGACTATACGAAGAACAAATACCTCACTTACGAGAACAACGCGGCGATACTCTTTCTGGTGAGCCTCAACCTCTGGAGCGGCGGAAGCACGAGCGCCGCGATCCAGAAAGTGCAGACAGCCGCGTCCCGGCTCCGCATCGAGCG
>Ga0326727_10010476_pt1 | contig 22066 bp, 6 predicted proteins | sample MB2enrmetagenome_FD_207643 | JGI IMG/M metagenome (GOLD analysis project Ga0326727, IMG submission 207643) | Lab enriched peat soil microbial communities from McLean, Ithaca, NY, United States - MB29MY | ecosystem: Environmental > Terrestrial > Soil > Wetlands > Peat | place: USA: New York...
TCGCCTACGGTGACTCCATCGTCGCGGTGACCTCCACGACGAACGGGACCTCGTGGCAGGGACCGACCGTCCTCGCGACCGGCGCCGGGGAGACGATGTGCTACACGGGCGTGTGTTACTCCGGGTTCTTCGAGTCCACACCTCAGGTAGCCGCGGCGTACGCCCCCGGCGGCGGGCCGCTGTATGTCGCCTACTCGGCCACGTACGACCAGGGGCCCTCGGCGGGGTCCCTGAACTTCAACCACACCGGCATCTTTGTCGTCGAGGAGACCGCGGGAGGGTCGACCGGCGGGCCCGTGGCCGCCCCGTCCGGTGCGATCGCGCTTCGATCGTTCAACCCCGGCCTTGCCGTCTCCTCGAGCGGGGTCTACCTAACGTACCTGCAGGCGAACGAATCTGCGGGGACCTCGGGGCTCGCGAACTCGCTCTCCCAGTGGGTCGCGACCGCTCCGGTCGGCCCTACCCTGGCCTGGTCCTCCCCTATCGCGATCGACTTCGAGTCGTTCGTCACGGGCGGTTCGGTCAACTCCACTCGGACGGCGTTCCCCGGGTTCTCCTCGAGCATCACCTTCGACCCGCTCGGTAACCCCCTCATCGCGTTCGCCTTGCCCGGCCCCCCGAGCACCACCACGGCCCATGCGCCGTCGTACTACTACGTCAACACGACGTACCCGACGGCCGTTGTCGTGGGGGCTCTGGCCATTCCCGGTGCCCCGAACACCGTAAGCGTGACCTTCACCGAGAGCGGGTTCCCGTCCGGTAGAGCGTGGCAGTTCGAGCTCGACGGCATCACCTTTGCTCTTACCACCCCATCGATCGAGTTCACCAATATTCCCCTGGGGCTCCCTCAGCTCGTCGGGGCGACGTACCAGCCCGGCTACTGGGAGATCGTCTCCAACGAGTTCCCCGCGACGTTCCAGACCTACTCGGCCAGCGGGCCCCAGGTGCTCTTCTTCCAGGTCTGGGAGGGGTTGGAGTTCAACACGATGCCCTCCGGGATCCTCCCATGGATGCCGGTATGCTGCGGCAACACCGTCAACATCGTCGGGACGACGCTCTTCTCGCCGTTCGGGGCCTCCGCCCAGGGAGACTGGCAGCAGTACAACTACTACTACCCGATTGGAGTAACGTACTCTTTCCTGTCGTACTCCGGGTTCAGCTTCACGAGTAACTTCTCCGTGTCCTGGTCGAACGAGTGCGTCAACACGGTCTGTGGCTACGAGACACCGTGGTACTTCCCCTACGGGTCGACCATGGACCTTGACATCAACCAGTTCTCCTACAACTCATGGGCCCCGACGTACTGGAGCGGAGCCGGGGCGGGATCCTACACCGGGGAAGGCCAGGGATATTGCTACGACTCGTACGATTGCGACCTCACAAGCGGCTACATCAGCATGTTCGGGCCCATCAACGAGACGTTGTGGTGGGACAACGGTCCAACGAACTTGGTCACCAACGTTACGTTCACGGCCGCCGGTCTTCCGTCGACGTCCCAGTACTACGTCACGCTGGATTCGTCGAACCTGACCGGCAACCTCAACACGCCGGCGGTGGCCTCGTACGTGGCTCCGGGGGCGCACACGGTCTCCAATGTCTGGGCCACTTCCTCGCAACCCGGGTGGGAGTACTTCGGGTCGGTGGTCGGTCCCAACCCGATCGTGACCCCCATCGATAGTGGGGTCACCCTCTCCTTCGCGAGCCTCGTCAACCTCTCGGCCCCGGTGGGTACCGTCTCGTTCCAAGCGACCAACCTGGCGGTCGGAACGACGTGGGCCATCACCTTCAACAACACGGTCTACAGCGCGTCCGTGCCCTGGATCAACGTCACGACGCGTCCCGGTACGTTCCAGGTGTCCGCCGATACCGCGGTGAGCACCTCGGGGACCACGGGCTATGTACCGGAGATCGGCGCCGAGAACATCTCGGTCGCTACCGGAGGGACGTACATGATCCCCTACGTCCCGGCGTACGAGCTCCTGGTGACCGCGTCGGCCGGCGGATTCGTCTCGGTCCAGGGAGGTTCCCTCCAGAGCCAGGTCACGGTCTGGGAAGCCGCCGGCAGCCCCGTGGACCTGAAGGCGATGCCGACCAGCGGATACCTGTTCATCGGCTGGAACGGTACCGGCCCCGGGTCGTACTCGGGGACCTCGACCGGGCCCTCGATCACCGTCTCCGGCCCGATCGTTGAGACGGCGGGCTTCTTCCCGCTCCCCGGGGCACGGTTCAACCTCACGTTGGCCGAGTCGGGCCTCCCGGAGGGAGCGTGGTGGACCGTCGTGCTCAACGGGACGGGTCACTCTTCGGACGCGCAGAGCGTCACGGTCGGGAACCTCTGGCCCTGGAGCGCAGGCCCCGCGGGCGTCTACCCGCTCGCCGTCCCGACGGTGTATCTCAATAGCACGAACCTCACACGGTTCGTGCCCCTCGCTCCACCGCCGGTGGTCGGGACGAACGGCTCATCGACCCCGCCCATCTTCATCACCTATTCGACGCAGTACTATCTCCAGCTCACGTCCGGTGCCGGGGGTGACGCGATGGCGACCTACCAGAACCTTCCGCTCGGCACGAGCGCCTGGCTCGACGCCGACAGCTTGGTCACCTTGACGGCGATCGCGAACGCGGGCTACACGTTCGCGGGCTGGCAGGGGACGGGGTCCGGCTCCTACACTGGCCCGAACTCGGCCGAACAGATCAGCGTCAACGGCGCGATCCGGGAGGTCGCGCTGTTCACCGTGGTCGTTCAACCGCCCCCGCCGACCTACACGCTCGTGATCGACCTCACGACTCCCGTCGAGAGCGGAACGGTCTGGGGCGTGACGTTCGGTGGCGTAGGCCACACCTCCTCCGGAGTGACCCTCACCATCTCGGGACTGTCGACCGGGTTGTACACCATGCTCGTAACCACCGTGACGTCGCCGGACGGGACCGTGCAGTACCGAGCTACTCCCACCGACCCGGTCGCGTACACGGTGAGCCAGAACGCGACGATCGACGTCGCCCTTGCCCCCTACTACTGGGTGGACGTCTCCGCGTCCGCCGGAGGCTCGGTCACTCCCGGCCCCGGCTACTTCGCCTTCGAGAGCATCCTCTACCTCACCGCGACCACGAACTCGGGCTACTCGTTCGGTGGATGGTCGGGGAGCGGGCCGGGGGCGTACCAGGGAACGAACGCGACGGCGGCGATCATCGTCACCGCTCCGCTCAGCGAGGTCGCCGAGTTCCACCCGAGCGGCGGAGCTAGTGCGGGCACGTCGGTTTGGTCGAGCCCCGAGACCTGGCTGGGTATCGGCGCGGTCGGTCTCGTCATCGGCCTCGTCGTGGGATACATCTTCGTGCGTGTCGTTCCGGACCGCCGCCCGCCCCTTACGTCGCCCCCACCCAAGACTCCGGAAAACGGAGCCAACGGAGGCAACCGATGAGCATCCTCGGTCGACCGGGCGGCTCCCGGTCCCGCCGCCAGCAGCTCGGGGGAGCGATCATCGTGGCGCTGATGCTCGGTTCCACGCTCCTCTCCGGATTGAGCATCGCCCACTCGACCTCGCCGCTTCCCCCCAGCACGACGGCCCAGGATCGCTCGTCCGCCGTTTCCCCCACGGTCGCTACCCCCTATTCCTACGCCTCGCTCGGCGGTCCGGTGGGCATCCCTCCGGGCGCGTCCAACACGTCGGGGCCGGGAGTGTTCTACCAGTCGTCGTCCCTCCCGAGCACCTCGTTCGCCAACCAGACCTGTGTCTTCGGGAGTTGCTATAACATCTCGAACGACGTGAGCGTGAACTTTACGAGCAGCGGCCTCCTCGCGGCCGCCTACACGAGCCTCACCGACCAGAGCCCGTGCGCCTCCCTGCAGTCCTCGAGCGTCTCGAACATCGCCTTCACGACCTCCTCGGACGGCGGCGCGAACTGGAGCCCCGTGACGTACCTCGGGAACCCGGTCTGCACCGGGGTATCGGCCGGGTACGCCGATGCGTGGGAACCGACGATCACATCGCTCGCGAACGGCACCCTGGTCCTGGCCTACGTAGAGTACAACCTGACCGCGGGCGCCGTCCCGCCCCTCTCGGCCTACAGTTGGCCTCCCACCCAGTCGCGCCTCGTCCTCACCGAGAGCTACGACAACGGGTCCAGCTGGACGATCCCCCAGGTCCTCAACATCTCGAACCCGCCCTCCGCACCGCCCGGGCTTCAGTACACGCCCGCGCTCCCGTCGATCACGGCGTTCGGGAACACCATCTACCTCACCTGGATGTCGCTGACCGTAGAGAACTCGATCGGCTCGGTCGCGCTCCTCGTCTCCTCCACCGGAGGGGCCTCGTGGAGCCCCACGATCCCCGTGACCATGGGCGCCGGCGCCGGCTACGCCATGGACCCGCAGGTCACGACCGACGCCGCCGGGCGCGTTTACATCGCCTATACGAGCAACGTGACCCAGGAGTCGTTCTTCTGTGGCCTCGAAGGGTGCCTCGACTTCTTCCCGCCCGTGTGGGAAGGGTCGGTCTGGGTCGCCAGCTCGTACACGAACGGGACGGTCTTCAACTACTCACAGGTCGCGAACAGCGTTCCCCTCGGCACGCCGGGCTGGGCGGGGTGGTCGAACCCTGCCGAGTTCGGTCCGTTCGAGACCCCGGCGCCCCAGGTCGTGGCCTCGGCCACGACCGGGAACCTCTACGTGGCGTTCACCGCCGGCTATAGCGAGAACGCGACGACGCTGGGATGCGACAACGGTGCCCTCGGCTGCCTCGTGAACACGCCCTACTTCTTCACGTCGTACGACCAGGGCGCGAGCTGGACGGAAGGAAATCTGAACACGGCGATCCTGGACCCGAACGGGATCGACCCTACCTCGAGCGCGGCCGACGCGAGCGACTCCGTCACCACCCTCGGCCTCGCTACCGCGGGCGGCACGGAGTACATCGAGGCCGGGGTCTACAACGGCTCGATCTGTTTCGGCGCCGGACCATGCGGGGCCCAGACGGAGGTCGTGCTCAGCACCTCGGACGACGGGTTCTCCTTCACCGAGCCCGCGATCCTCACCGCCGAGTACACTCCGGAGCCGTTCGCTTGGACCGGAGAGTACGACCCGGTGGCGGTCGTCAACGGGACCCCCCAGTTCTACTGGACCTCGAACGTCTGTCCCGGCTACGCCACCAGTCCCTGCGGAGGCTACCCCGCTTCGTCGCTACCGGCGGCCGGCATCGAGCGCTCGACGCTCTACACGGGGCCCGGTGTGACCGTCTCGTTCAGCGCGAGCGGGCTGCGGTCGGACCTGAACTGGTCGGTGAACGTCCTCGGGAACGTGCGCATCGGCCTCGGCAACCAGACGCTCTCCGTGAGCGGTGTGCCGACCGGGACCCAGATCCTCTGGACGGTTCCGAACGTGTTCGTCCCGGGATACGAGTTCCTCCCGCCCGCGTCGGGGACGACCCCCTCCTCCCCGCAAACCCTCTCGAGCAACCTCTCGGTCACCCTGTCGTTCACCGAGTTCGTCTCGGTCACCTATGGTTACTCGGTCCCGAACATCAACGGCCCCGCTTGCCAGGTCGGGATCTACGGGGAGTATCCCCTGTCCGCGTGCCCTCCCGGGTTCTATCCGGAGTGCATCGGGCCTCCTGGGAACGCGTTCGTCGAGGGGAACCAATCCTGGGGTTGTTTCTCCGAGTACTTCAGCCCCGTTCCGCCGACCGGACCGGAGTGGGTGCCCGTCGGCTCCCTCCAGCAGATCGGCCTTCTCCCCATGCCGGCCTACCCCTGCAACTACCCGAACGGCGGTATCTACGGCTACCTCTTCTGCGATGCGACGAACTATACGGTCACCTTCGCCGGGTGGAGCGGGGCCGGCTCGGGCAGCATCAGCTCGAGCAACCCGAACATCACTTTCCGGCCGCTCGGTCCGGTCACCGAGAGCGCGACGTTCTTCGTGACCCAGGTTTGCGAGTTCGAGATCGACATCTACGGCGGGGTCCCCTACATCTACGACATGTCGTGCGGGACGTTCACCTCCGACCTCACGATCCAAGAGACCGGCCTCCCCAGCGGCACGAGCTGGGGCGTCACGCTCTCCGGGGCCGCGGGCGTGGGAGGGTTCACCGGCCCCGCCGGGGGCCCCATCACGAACCCGTCGGCCAGTCTCGGTCTGGGCACGATCACGCCTTGGAACGTGCCGAGCTCGGTCCCCGGCGAGGTGTATGTGGGGACGATCCCGGGAGGGGACGCGGTCGTTCTCCCCATCACCGGGGCCGTGACCGTCAGCTACGCACTCGAGCCGAGCGGCAGCTTCTCGGTGCCGGTCTCCGTGAGCTCGGCGGGCCTTCCGCAAGGAACGGACGGGAACGTCACGTTCACCAGCGTCGCCACGTCGGCCGTCACGTCGGTCTCCCCGTCCGCGACCGGCGTCGACATATCGCTCCCGTCAGGAGAGTACGTCGTCAGCGCTTCGGTCGTCCGCACGACGACGGGGACCGACTACGTCCCGACCGCCATCTACGCCAACGTCGGGCTCGCCGGGTACTCCAACCAGAGCGGCACCTCCCCGCTCACCGCGACCCTCGACGGACCGAGTGCGGTCACGGTGACCTACACGCCCGAGTACTGGGTCACGGTCGGCGCGAGCCTCGGCGGCCACGCGACGCCGGCGAGCCAGTGGGTCGTCTACGGACACACCCTCCTTCTGACGGCCACCGCGGACCCGGGCTACCTGTTCGTCGGCTGGAGCGGAAGCGGACCCGGAGCCACGAGCGGCTCGTCCGCCCAACTGGCGAGCGTCACGATCCTGCCGCTGGGTCCGGTCGTCGAGGTGGCGGTGTTCGAGCCCACACCCGCGCCCCAGTACACCCTCACCTTCGAGGAGTTCGGACTCCCATCCGGTCAGCCCTACTCGGTCACCGTCGGGAATGCGACCTTCACCGGCTCGGGGACGTTCTCGGTGGGGAACGTCTCGGCGGGGACGTATCTCGTGACGGTACCCGAGGTCACAGGGTTCGGCGTGTCGATGGCCCGGTTCGTGGAGGTGGACCTTACGGCCACCTCCGGGCTCGTGGGTCCGAACCTCACGGTCTCGGCCAACGACGCCCTACTCGCCACCTTCGCCATCGAGTACTTCGTTTCGCTCGGGCAGGTCGGAGACGGCAGCCTCTCGATGGCTCCCGGCCAGTACTGGGAGCTGGACGGAGCTCAGCTGAGCATCACGGCCACGCCCGCGAGCGGGTACGCGTTCGAGGAGTGGCTCGGCTCGGTGAACGGTGGCTCCTCCCAGATCCTCGGCACGCAGCCGACCCTCCTCTTCACGCTCTCGGGGTCGCTGGTCTTGGTCGCGCAGTTCGGGCTCGCGCCACCGGTCGTCCCGACCTACTACCAGCTCACGGTGGGGGAAACGGGGCTGCCCGCGGGCACCTCCTGGCAGTTCGTCCTGACCCCCGGCCACGGCGGGTCGGGAACGACCTCATCGATCGTGGCCCCGGGTCTCAACGGAAGCTATGGGCTCAGCGTGCCGGCCGTCTACGTCGGCACCGGGATCCGGTTCGTCCCCGTGACGAACGCCACGGCCCAGCTCGACGTGACCTCGAACACGAGCGCCACGGTGACGTTCCAGGAGCAGTACCTCGTCACGGTCTCCGCGTCGGCCTTGGGCTACCCCGCCAACACGGAGGAGGCGTGGGTCGTCGCCGGCACCGCCCTTCTCCTCAGCGCCCCGTCGCCGCCCGCGAGCGGATGGAGCTTCCTCGGTTGGCAGGGGAGCGGCCAGGGCAGCTACACGGGACCGAACTCCTCGCAGTCGGTCGTCCCCGTGGGACCCGTCAGCGAAACCGCCACCTACGCCCAGGGGCAGGTGTCGAACGGGACCGCGGCCCCTTCCGTGGGCGACTGGGTGGCCCTCGGCGTCGTCGTGGTTGTCCTGCTCATCGTCGGGATCGCCGAGGGGATCGCCCTCGGTCGGCGACCGCGCCGCCGGCAGCCCGCAGCGCGCCCGGCACCCGAGCCGACCCCCACGGAGTCCATCGCTCCCCCGGGAGCGGCTGTCGCGCCGGCGACGCCACCGACACCCCCACCCACCGCCTCTCCGGCCGAGTGGTCCGAGACGCCCTCGACCTCGGAGAAGCCCTGGTTGGAGAAGTGAGACGGGGACCCTCCAACCCTGGAGGCTCTTCCCCCGCCCGGACCCGGGGACCCCGTCGCGTCAGCCCGGGGTCGGCCGTCGGGTCTCCCGGTAGAGCCAGGCGTGCAAGGCCACGTGGGCGGGTAGCCCGATCTCCGACCGGACCCGGACCTCCGAACCGCCTCCGGTCACCTCGGACGCGGCCCCTTCGAGGCGCAGGCCGCGGAGCATGGCAAGGCCGAGCACCGCGAGCTCGGCGCGCGTCGGCGCGAGCTGGCGTGACGCGGCGACCTGGACCCCCTTCATGAGCCAGTCGTGGACCTCGGTGGGAGCGAAAGCGAGGTGGCTCGTGGCGAGCGCGGCCGCGAGCGTCGGGGAGTCGAACATCCCCTTGAGCAGGGTCGCGGTCTCCCGGATCCGGCTGATCCGGGTCGGGGTCGGCTCCCCTTCGAGCGTGAGGTACGCGGCGGACCTGCGACGGTCGGTCTCGCTGCCCTCGAGGGCGGACTTCCAGGCCTCCCAGCGGCGCAGCGCCTCGGGAAGGTCGAACGCGGTGGCGAGCATCGCCGCTTCCTCGTCCGCTCCCACCTTCCGCCGCGCCACGACCCACGGGTCCACGCGGAGCACGCTCGTCATCTGGGGATGGAGCTGGAGGAGCGCGGCGGTCGCAAGCGGCGTCCGACAACCCGCGGACCTCAGGCGGTCGACGGTCTGGGTGAGCGGCGCATAGAACGACTCCTGCCCCACCCCGGAGGCCGAAATCAGCTCCGCGGCGAGGAGCCGGTCGGCGTCGGTCCCGCCGAGCACCTCCATCGAGCCCCAGGCGTTCTTGAACTCCTCCACGAGGTCCTCGGGGGACTCGGGCCGGCATGCCAAGCTCACCGCGACGACGCGCAGGTACGGAAGGACGTCCACCGGGGGAACGGGCCCGAGCTCCGCGACGAAGTACTCGGCATTGTCGGCGATACCGGCGAGGGTTGCCACGGTGGCGCCGATCTCCGCCGCGACGGCGTCGATCGGACGGGGGTCGGTGCGGTACGCCCGCACCTGAAGCTCGTGCAGGACCTGTTCTCCGACCGTCGTCATCTCGGGGTGGTCGCGCGTGCCCGCCAGCACGTTGCGTGGTGCGAGCGATTCCCAGAGCGCGGGCGTCGCCGGCGAGCGCTCTCCGCGCGTCATGGCATCGAGGTACTCGCGGACCTGCCGACAGGTCGGGGGCGAGGCCGGGGGTGGCGGGCCGGCCATCCCGGCGGACGGGACTCCAGCCATACGTCCGGCACGGACTTCAAGGATAAAGTTGTGCGCCCGCGCCCTCGGAGAGCCGAGCCCTTTCGGCGTCCGTCGGGGGTCAGCCGCCGTTCCGGCCCGCACTAGGTCTCGCCCGAGACGCGGCGGGCCGAAGCTGTACCGAGCGAACTCGGGAGAGGTTTAAGTGACGGTCCCGTATGGGCCCGCGGCGAGGAGCCATCCATGGACGTCCCTCTCTACGCGGTCGCCCTCGCGGTCTTCGCGGTCCTCTACCTCGCCATCGGCGTCTTCCTATCGTATTCGCTCATCTTCACCCTCCTCATCCTATTCGCCTACCTCGTCGTACGGTACCGCGAGCTTCCCCAGAACTACCCCTACTCGGCCCGCGACGCGATGACGACGCTCATCTTCATCGGCATCACGTGGTCGATCTTCGTGTTCGTCTCCGACAAGAACCCGGTCCCGTTCGTCGGCTCGGGGCTCACGTACACCAACTCGAGCTACGTGCCGTTCGACGCGATCATCGCGATCGGCTTCGTCGTCTCGATCACGTTCCTGCTCGTCTTCGCCTTTTGGACCGGCCGGGGCCGAGGCGACGAGATGGCCATGCCCCAGGGCACGGCGGTCAACGAACCGAAATAGGCCCCGGAAGGATGGCCCGCCGGATCGCCAGCCGTCCGTCCCCGCAGGGCGCCGCCACACCCCGTGCTGAGACCCGGGTCGCGTAATGTCGAGCCTCGGACAGAAACGTCGTAACCTGACGCGGTGGAGACGGGCGAGAGCCGTTCGGGTCCGGGGTTTCCCCGAAGAGTCTATACCCACGTTCCCGTAGGCCCCGGCCATGTCCGGTCGCCGGTGGGTTGCCGTCGGAATCGTCGGCGTGGTCGCGCTCTTGGTGCTGTCGATGTTTGCGGGAGCTGCCCTCCCCTCCGGGTCGGTCCAGCGCTCGACGGTGCCCTCGGTAGGGGCTGCCGCGTCGCATACCGCCGTGGCCAAACCGACGCTGGCGCCGGCGAAGACGGCGGCGTCGACCCTGAAGGATCGAGTGCTCTCGGCGCTCAAGAGCGAAGGCGTCCCGCAGAAAGCGGTCTACCTGCCCAACTTCGAGGGCGGTGGCTCGCTCGTGAACGGTGTCGTGAAACCGATCACCGGCCAGGCCCCCGCCCCGATGGGGATGGGGGACTTCGGGGTCCGGAACACGACCGGCACACCGACCCCGTACGTCCTCTCGAGCACGAGCTGGGAGGGCACGCTCACCCTCAACAGCGGCGACTTCTTCTACATCGATAACGACGGCCCCGACACCTTCGGCGTCCAGCTGAACGCCGTCCTCGCGAACGTGACGGTCGCGGGCGCGTCGAACGACGTCTACTGGATCCAGAACGTCATGTTCTACACGCCGAGCACGGACCAGATCCAGTTCATCGACAACATCTGGAACTTCTCGAACCCCAGCACCGCGGAGCCGGCGAGCACGTTCTACTCCGGTAACGGCACACCCACCGGGAGCTACTATTTCGACCTCGGGCCCACCTTTACGACGCCCTTCCCGTTCACGGTGCACCTCTACGTCAACTCGAGCCTCACGAACCTGAGCTCGTCCACGTTCTCGACCGTGCGATTCGGCTACCTCGTGGACAACGGTGCCGGCGCGAAGATCGCCTCCGGGGTCTACGACACGGTGCTGTTCAACTCCATGAAGGGACAGGGCACTCTCTTCACGGACCCCGAGTTCCAGGTGAACGGGGGTTCGCTCACCCCGACCAACTTCCTCCTCTACGATACGGAACTCATGATCGGAGGGCCGGGTGGGGGTAGCACGACCCAGGTCTACGCGATCAACGGCTCGATGCAGCTGGCCTACTACGACCAAACCCACGGGCGGTACGCTTTTGACCCGTCGGTCTGGAACACCGGGACCGACACCGGCGAAACCTCACAGGGACTCTCGTCGTACTATACGACCCCCGGGACGGTGGACCTCTCGGGAGGACCGTCGTTCCTCTTGCCGTTGTGGAACGCTACGCCCGGTGGCAACATCGGCGCGCTCCACCTGACGGGGACGGTCACGCCCGACAACGCGTTCATCTTCCTTTCGCCGGGCGCCTCGTTCAACGACTCGGCCGCGCAGTGGGCCCCGACCCTCCCCGGAGGGATCTATTCGTTCTACGTGACCCCCGGCACCTACTCCGGAGAGGTCCTTCTGTCCGACTACGACAGCGCCACCGTGTCCTACTCCGGCATCTCGGGGGGCACCTCTACACAGGACGCGCCGCTGACGTACGATCCCACGATGGGCGTCTACACCCCGCTCTTCGCCTGGAACAACGCGCAACTCGCGGCCCTCTCGTTCCAGGGGAACGGGACGGTCGGCAACCCGTACATCCTCTTCAACAATCAGTACACGGCTCTGCCGGACCTGTTCGGGTCGTTCAACGACTACCTGTTCCCGGTCTTCCCGGGGGTCCTCATCTCGGGCACCACGGCCTACTTCGACCTGTACGCCCCGCCGCCGTTCACGGTGACCTACCCCGCGGCCTACGACCGGATGCTCAACCACAACTCGCTTCCCGACACGAACCAGCTCCAGATCGAGCTCTACAACACCGACCACGCGACGATCTCGGACGGCAGTGATATCGGCGGATGGATGTGCGGCTGCCAGTTCAACTTCCCCAACCCCTACGACCCCGGCGGGGAGGTCGTCCTGTGGGGCGCGACCAACACGCTGATCGCGCGGAATACGTTCGTTGACCAGGGCGTCGGCATCGTGCTGATGCAGGGTAGCTCGAACGTGATCTGGGGGAACGTCTTCGAGAACGGTCTCCTCGGCCCCGCGACGTATCCGGCCCAGTTCGGCATCTGGGAGATGGAGTCGGGCGACCTGATCTTCAACAACGCGTTCGACACGTCGGTCACCGCGTTCTCGCCGAGCTACAACCTGTACAACGGGCTCACGCAGGTCAACGACAACGACTGGGACCTCGGGGCGTGGTTCCCGTTGACGTACGTGAAGGTCGTGAACGGGTTCGACCTCTCCGGGAGCATCTTCGGTCTCCCCGCGGTCTGCGGTAACTGGTGGTACGACTACCTGCCCGGGAGCGCGCTCCCCTACAACGAACCGTACGAGGGCGGCGCCCCGTTCATCACCACGGGAGGGGACTACTGCCCGACCGGACCGTACGGGGCCGTCGGCTACGCCGTGACCTTCACGGAGACCGGGTTCACGAGCGGGAACTGGTCCGTGACGCTCGCCGGGATCACCCAGAGCGCCGCGGCCGGCTCCTCGATCGTCTTCGGGATGCCGAACGGAACGTGGGCGTACACCCTCACCGCCGAGAAAGGCCTCACGGTGAGCCCGGCGTCGGGCAACGTGACGGTGCGGGGGAACTCGCCGGACGTCGCCGTCACGTTCAGCACGCCGAGCCACGCGCAGGCCGTCGAGTGGATCGGCTCCATCACGGAGTACGGCCTGCCCGCGGGCACCAGTTGGTCCATCAAGATGGCCTCGACGATCTACGCGACGAACACCTCGACCATCTCGCTCCTGCTCGCGAACGGCACGTATCCGTTCACGGTCGAGCCGGTCGTGGCGTACACGGTCGGCACGTCGACCGGGTCGGTCACGATCCAGGGGGCCGCGGGAGCGGCGTCCGTCGTCTTCGGGGCCGACGAGGGTTGGCTCAACTACACGGTGACGCCGGTGAACGCGACCGTATGGGTCGACGGTGTCCCGATCCCGCTGACGGCGGGGGGGTTCCAGCTCGAACAGGCGCCAGGACTGCACTCGATTGAGGTCGCCGCGTCCGGCTACGCTAGCTATTTCGACAACGTCACGGTCGCTCCGGCCCACTCGACGGTCGGCACCGTGCACCTCACCCCGCTCGGCTCGTCGAGCCACGGTGGCACGAACGGGACGACCACAAGCTCCTCCTCGAACAGCCTCTCGTCGAGCGAGGTCTGGGGCCTGGTCGGCGGGCTCATCGTTGTAGCGGTCGCGATCGTGATCGCCGCGCTGCTGCTCCGCCAACGGCGGGGCGGTAGCCCACCTCCGAACCCGCCTCCGAGCGCCAGCGCGACACCGCCTCCCAGCCCCGAGGGGGGCACCCTACCTCCCGTGGGCGACGGGTCGTACGTCTACGGAGACGAGTCGGGCCGGGCTCGATGAGGAGACGATGTCGCCCGTCCCCGAAGCGGAGGTCGTAACCCGGTTCCTGGAGCCCGAAAAGCCCCCCGCCAGCGGTTGCCGTTCGATAGCCGCGCAGGAGATAGGTTATGTGGGGGGACCTCGTGACCGGTAGCGTGCGGAAACGCCCCCCGGCGTTCCCATTCCCCCGAGCCGCCTCCGGCCACCCGTCGTTCCTTCTGGGCCTGGGTCCGGCGATCGTTCGACGAAGGGTCGTGCTGGTCGCTTTCGCCGCGGCGCTGATGCTCCTTCCGGCGGTCCTGAGCCCGGTGAACCTCCTCGGGTCAGCGGCCCCCGTCGGGTCCGCCTCCGCTACGCCGTCCTCCTCGGCCGTGACCCACGGATCCTTGGCGACGGGAAGTTCCTCCTCTTCGGCCCCCGCGTCGGGACTGGCTGGCCAGACGGCGGCTGGGGAACAGCCCGTACCGGCCGCGATCCGGTCCGAACCGGTCTACGCGAACCATAGCCAATTCGTGCAACCGCTTTCTCCCTCGGACCGTCCCACCTCCCAGTTCGTCGCCCCGACGGCGCGGGCCCTCGCCCCGGCCTCGGCGGCGTCCGCCCCTCCGTCCCAGAGCGCGGGCTCGGGGTACATCATCGGAGTGGTCGTCGATTCCCGACCCCCGTACGCTCCGCTCTCGGGCGTGACGGTCTCGGCGAACCCGCTCGCGGGGTTCTGTCCGCCGGCGGGCTGCAACCCGGTCGAGACCGACCCGACCGGGGCGTTCAAGGTCGTCGCGGCGCCCGGCGAGAACGTCGTCCTTCTCTCCGACCCGTACTACATGACCAACCGAACGTGGGCCTACGTCAACACGAACGGGATCACCGACACCGGTACGACGGAGCTGGTCCACGATGGCTACGTCACGGGCACCGTCCGAGCGGACGACGCGGCGCACGAGCCGCTCGGTGGCATCCTCATCGCCGCCCAGACGAGGGACGGGACGTTCCAAGCCGTCCCCGAGGCCCACACGGACGCTTCGGGACAGTTCACGGTGGCGGTCCCCCCCGTGCCCTCCGAACTGACATTCTCCTCGCTGTTCGCCTACACCCCGTACGAGGCCAACTACACGTGGACCAACGTCTCCGCCGGGATGACTCTCAACATCGGAACGGTCTACCTCGAGACCTCGACGGTGGTCAGTGTCAACATCATCGACTCCACCACCCTCCTCCCGATCACCGGGCCCGCGTCGATCCAGGTGACCTCCAAGGCCACCCAGTACGCCCCCCCTCAGGGGGCCGTCATGGGCGGACCTCAGGTCGAGGCCTGGGCACCCGTCGGCCCGGATTCCGCCGTCATCTATGCGGCGGGGTACGTGATCGACCCGGTGTCGCTCGGGGTCGTTCCCCCGTCCTCCCCCGGGTCCTCCCCCGTGTTCATGGGTACGTTCGACCTCGTGCCCCTCGGAGGGATCGCCGCGGACTTCGGCATCGTGGGCGGAATGAACACGATGGCCGCGCAAAAGTGGGGGATCGGAACGGCGGTAGTGTCCTCGTGCAGCCTTGACCTCGTCCAGACGGCCGCCCTGACGCCCTCCAACAACTTCACGGCGACGACGTGCACGGGGGGATGCGATGCGAACATCGGGCAGTACGTCGAGTTCGCCGCGCTCCCGCTGCGCAACTACATCACGGTCGCGCCGGACACGTCGGGCGTGTGCGGGTTCGGAGGTCCGACCTGGCCGATCCCGGGGATGCTCCCGGTCTTCGAGAACTGGGGGTGGGCCAACGTGACGCCGAACTACCTCACCGTCGCGGGAGAGATCGACCTGCTCCCGGGGACGTACGTCCAGGGGGAGGTGCTGCCCGCGAGCCAGGTCGCCTGGGACGTGAACGCCTGTTCCACCGATGAGCCAAGCCTCTGCGGGGAAGGCGTCTACTCGGATCAGTCGTACTCCAACGACTATGCCAACTATGTTGCCAACGGCTGTGTGGCCCCCGGCGAGTCCGGCGCCGCGGTCACGTTCTGCGTCCCGGTCCCACCCGGGCCGGACAAGATCACGGTCGGCTCGAACAACGCCTCCTCGAACTATACGTGGGTCCAGTGGAACCTGGATGATTACTCCCAGCTCCCGATGCCGATGGCGAGCGCTTCGCTCGGCCATGTACAATCGATCAACCTCACGACCGGGCTCATCACGGGCCGGGTCCTCCAAGCCCGGAGCCTGACGCCGGTACTAGGGCTTCCGGTCGTACAGGCCTGCCCGGCCGGGACGGCCCCCGGTGCGGTCTCCTGTCTTTCGGGCGTGGCGAACGTCACCGGCTATTTCGCGCTGCCCGCCCCCCTCGGCTGGGACCGTGTGACGGTCTCGGCGACCGACTACGTGGCCAATGCGACGTGGCTCTTCGTGAGGGCCTCGAACACGACCGGGACGATCCTGCTGACGCCCTACGGGTACATCGGCGGGCAGGTCGTCAATGCCCAGGGCGCGGGGATCTACGAAGCGACCATAACCCTCTGCCACGCCGTATCACCGACCGGCTGTCCCCCGCTGGGGGCCGACGGCGGCGCCACCTCCACCGACGGTCAGTACTTCGGGGCGGCGCCCGCGGGGGCCCTTCCGCTCGGCGCCTACGAGGTCAAGGCCACCGCGCCCGGCTACCAGACCGATTGGACGTGGGTCAACCTTACCACGCCCGGCGAGAACTTCACCGCACCAACGATCGTCCTTCGCGCGCTCCCGGTCACGAACGCCTCCGGGACGGTGGCAGGAAGGTCCTCCACCGCCGCGGCGGACCCGCCGGTGGGTTCGTGGGTGAGCGGTCGGGTCATCGACGCCGCGAACGGGATCGGCCTCCCGGACGCCGCGATCTCCGTCCAGTCGATCCTAGGGGGGTCGCCGACCTCGATCAACGCCGTGCGGGGCACCGGCGGTGAGTTCAACGATTCCCTGCCGGTCGGGGAGTACGTCGTGACGGTGACCCTGCCGTCCTTCTCCCCCCACACCGTCTTCCTCAACGTGACGGGGAACAACACGACCGTCGCCGTCGGGACCATCGCCCTCATCCCGTTGCCGACGATCACCGGGCAGCTCGTCATCGACCCGTGGCGGAATGCGGTCACCTACGGCATGGGGCTCGGGCCCGGCCAGGCGACCGTGACCGTCTGTTCTTCCGTCGACGTCAATTGCGGGCCGGGCGTCACGGTCGAGAGCTCGGGCGCCTTCAACGTGAGCGCGCCGGTCGGTCTCTACGACATCATCTATGCGACCGGAGCCGGGGGCGGTACCGGGTCATCCCCCGCCGGCTTTGTCGCCAACCAGACCTCCGTGAACGTCACCGGACAGGGCGCCGCGCGCGGGCCGCCCGTCGTCATCGGCCTCCCGATCTTCGGCACGATCGTCGGTAGCGTGGTCGAGAATGGGACCGCGGGCGCGACCCCGGTGCGCTACGATGCGATCGTCGCGGCCCAGAACAACCCGACCTACGCGACGCTGGAGGAGACCCTCACCGCCACGGGCACCTACGCGATGTTCTTCCCACCGGCCCGGATCCTCAACATGACGGCGGGCGGACAGGGCGCGTGGATCCCCGAAGGCACGTGGTTCTCGGTGGATGGGAACCTCTCGGCGACCCAACCGCTCGTCCTCACGACGGGTGCGGTCGTCGACCTCGACGCTCTCGCGGGGGGTCCGTCGTTCTCCCTCGTCCACTTCGGGTGGCTCGACGCCCGCGTGGTGAACGCGGGCACCAACACGCCGGTCCCGTACGCCACCCTGAGCGCGGGCGAGCCCGGCTTCCTCTGGGGTTCGCCGGTAGGCTTCTCGGCGAGCGGCGTCGCCGACGGCGGCGGGTTCCTGAACGTCTCCGTCCCGCCCAGCATCCCGGCGAGCCAGCCGCTCTCCATCTTCATCTCCTCGCCGGATTACTCGTCCGTGACCACTACCGCGACGGTCGGCCCGAGCCGGACCACGTTCCTCAACGGGACCGACATCGCGAACCTCCACGGCTTCGGGCTCATGGCCTGGGGATGGGTCACGGGGAACGTCTCCGACTCGGCGACCGGGGCACCGCTCCAGGGGGCGGTGCCCGTGGTGACCGACCCGAACGGAACCACCGGTGCGACCGATACCCAAACGAACGGCCGGGGGCACTTCTTCGTCGACGCGCCGCCGAGCTCGAGCGACCGGCTTTCCATGAAGCTCGCCGGCTTTGGGAGCAACACGTCGTTCCCGAAGGTCGGATACGGCCAGTTGGTGACCGTCGCGCCCATCGCCCTTGTCGGGGACGGCATCGTCCAGGGCGTCGTGACGTCGTTCCCCGGCGCGGGTCCGGTCGCCGGCGCTACCGTGACCCTCTGCCCACGCTCGCAGTCGAACTGCGTGGACCGCGTGACGACCAACGCTTCGGGCATCTTCGCGGTCGCCGGACCCCCCGGCCTCGACGTCCTGCTCGTCACGGCGGACGGCTACGTGAGCAACGTGCCGGTCTACGTCAAGGTCGTGAGCGACACGTGGACGTGGGTCGGGGACATCACGATCGACGAGTACGCGTACGTGACCGGGGTGGCCCTCGGCCTCCCCGGCGGTGGACCGGTCGCCGGCGCGAACGCAAGCCTCTGCGCCCTTCCCGTGGGAGGGGAGGAGGTGGGTCCGTGCTTCGCGACCGTCAGCACGGGTCCCGACGGGACGTTCCTGATCGAGGCTCCCGCGGGAAGCTACATCCTCGACCTGAACGCCACCTTCTACAACGACACCTACCTCGCAGTCTCGGTCGTCCCGGGAGAGACCCTTCCCGTGGGCACGCTCTTCCTCGACGAGTACGGCACCGTCGTCGGCACGGTCCTCGCTGCCGGTACGGGATCGCCCCTTGTCGGGGCACGGGTCATCGCCTGCGAAGCGTGGGGGGCCGACACGTGCCTCCCCGCGACGACCACGGGGCCGACGGGTGGGTTCGTCATCAGCGGCCCGGCCGGTCCATACACGTTCCAGGCCAGCGCCGCTGGATACCTCTCCGCGTACGCGCGGTCCGTCCTTCCGTCCGGCGTCACCGTCCGCCTCGCAAACTTCTCCCTCCTCCCGATCGGACCGGGCAACCGCTACCCGGTGTCGGGTTCGGTCGTGACGGCCGCGACCGACCTCCCGATCGCCGGCGCGGTCGTGGCGGCGACCGGGGGCTTCCTCGCGACCACCGGCCCGTCAGGGACCTTCTCCCTGGTGCTCCCCTGGGGGACGACGACCGTCACGGCGGCCCTGCCGGGGTATTTCTCGAGCACGAAGAGCCTCATGGTCGACGGCCCCGTCACGGGACTGAACTTCACCCTCGCCATCGCGACGTACTCGGTCCAGGGGACCGTTCGCGACGGGCTCACCGGGGCGGCGGTCGGCAACGTAACGTTCCAGACGTCGGGCGGGGCTCCCCTCGGGAGCGTCTCCGCGGGGAACGGAACGTTCTCCTTCGAGCTTCCGAACGGGACGTATGACCTCCTCGCGCAGCCGAGTCCCGCGAGCAGCTACGGGACCGTCCCCTTCACGGTCACCGTGAACGGCGCGCCGGCCCGGGTCAACCTTTCCCTCTATCCTGTCACCGTGACGCTGGACGGCCTCGTCACCAACGCCCTCACGGGCGAGCTCGTCGCGGGCGCGAGCGTGACGGTCTCGGGAACGACGATCGCCGGGGTGCCTTGGCAGACGACCGTGGCCTCCGGACCGGACGGTCGGTTCGTGGTCCGGGCGTACTCGGGCAACTGCATGGTCTCGGCACAGGCCGCGGGATACCTGCCGACGACCCAGATGCTGTCGGTTCCCGCGCCCACGCCGGGAGAGAGCCTCCCCCTGGCCGTCCACCTCGATCCGACGTCGACCACCGGTGCTGCTTCCGGACTCTCTGCGACGACCATGCTCTGGGTGGCCGTCGGCGTGGGTGGGGCCGCGTGCGTGGGCGGGCTTCTCTGGCACCTTTCCCGACGCCCCGCGCGCCCGCGCCGGCCGTCCCGGTCCGCCCCGACATCTCCTAGGAGTGAAGGAAAGTGAAGAACGAAGAGCAGGCGAGACCCAGCGCGCATCTCCGACGGTGGGGAAGACCCTCGTCGGTCCTCGCCTTGGGATTGGCGATCGGCGCGATCGCGTTGATGTTTCTCTGCCCGGGGACATCGCCCGCGCACGGAGCCCCGGGTGCGACGGCTTCCGTAGGCGTCCTCGTTCCGCTTTCGACGGCGGCCACTAGCCCGGCACCCGAGCTCACGACCACAGGGGCGCCCGCCACGGCGTCGACCTCGCTGGTTCTGAGCGTGGCGGCCGACCCGAGCTCGATCTGCGTGCTCCAGCTCACGAACTGCCCCGCGGGCGTGGGGCTCTCCCGTGTCACGCTGACCGCGCAGGCGCCCGCGACCAGCTTCGAGACATGGCCCGCCGTCCAGGTGGCGTTCGTCATCGAGACCACGGTCTACGATGGCGTCTTCGACCCGACCGCGGGCGACCCCGGCCAGGACATGTGTGCGCAGGCCTCGGGGTACACCGGACCGGCGTGCGAGGAGTCGAACGGGGTCCCCTTCTTCGTCTCGAACGCCCAGTCGATCGCGAATGCGATCCAGGCGGCGAACCCCCACTCCCTCGTCCAGTTCGCCCTGGTGGACTACTTCGCCACGTACGACGCCTACGACGATGGGGACGGCGCCGAGTACCATGTGGACATTCCGCGGTTCATCCCGGCGGGTCAGTTCGGCGACCAGGTCCAGGCGACGTTCGGCAGCGACGTGCTCGAGTCCGGCTATCGCTACAGCGATTCCGACTTCTCTGACAACATGCTCCACTCCTCGTCGATCACCGCGCTCTACGGGGCGATCATCGGGAGCGGCCTCAACTGGTCGGCGAACACGCACCACGTGGTCGTCTGGATCGGCTCCACGGCCCCCCGCGCCCCGGGGTATTCCCAGAACTACTGCGTGAGCCCCTCGGACCACTCGAGCGGTCCCTGCTACAGTCCGACCTGTGAGCCGTCCTACGCGTTCGGCAACTCGGTGAGCCCGCAGTGCGAGGGCTGGGTCAACTCCCAGAACGGGAACTCCTCCGACTCGATCGCCGCGCTAGCCCGAACGGCGCCCGAGTGCACCGAGTCGATCGGGCAGGTCTGCACGATCGACACGGTCGACCTGTGGGACACGGCGACCGACCCGTCGTCCCCCGGGTGGCCTGCCGCGTACGCCACTCCCGCCCTCCAGGGAGGGCCGAACGGGGCGATGGTCGACCAGAACACCGCTCGCGTGCTGCTCGCCGGTTGTGACCTCGCCGCCGCGACCGGAGGGACGTGGGACGGCCCATCGTTCTTCAGTTGCCCCAACGGCCAATCCGGAACGCTGCAGCCGTCGTTCCTCGGACCGTACGCGAACCCGAACCTCGACAACCCGTCGCTGCTCGCGGCCCTGCGAGGCGTCGGGTTCGGGCCGGTCACGAACACGCTCGTCGCCACCGGTACCTCCCATCCGATCTTCTCGTTCGTGCCGTTCGGCAACATCGAGGTCCTCCCCGGGACGTCCGCGCAGTTCCGCACGGGGTGTCTTCTCGGGGACGGGAGCACCTCCACCCACTGCCCCGTGACCCCCACCGTGACCACCGTCACGGTCGGGCCCGGGGTCACCGTGAAGGTCTACAACTGGAACTGGAGCACCGAGCCCTCGCAGAACCTCATGTACGCGGGGGACACCTGGATCGCCTCCTTCTGGGTGATGGCCGACGGACCGCCGTACGGCCAGGTCCCGGTCGACGCCTGCACGACCACCTACTGTTCGCTCGGGGGGAGCCATGCGCTCGGCGGCTACCTCACGTCGGCAACGTACGTTCCCGCCAGCGCGGCCTCGCCGGTCACGCAGTCGTTCCCGCTCGCGATGATCGACGTCGAGGCGCCGCCTACCGCGGTTCCGCCTCCGAGCCTCCCACCGCCGGCGCCGACGCCGCCACCACCGCCCGTCCCACTACCGACCCCGCTCTCGCTCCTCTCCCCCGTCGGCGTGGGGGCCCAGGTGGGGATCGCCTCCCTCTCGCTGCAGGCCGCCGCGGCCGGGTTCATCTCGGCCGGGTTCACGGCGATCTCGGTCCGCAACCGCCCGATGTCCCTCGCGGTCGCGGCCCTGTCGCAGAAGACCGGGCCCGTGCGCTCCCGGTTCGAGGAGAGCACGCTCGCGGAAAGCCAGAGCGTCGGCCGATTCGAGTGAGTTGGGCCAGAGCCCCATGGAGGCCGGGAAGGGGCGCCGGGACCGGCGTGCGGGCTGGGGTCGGGTCCGAGACATACCACGCCCTACAGTGTCTCGACCGAGACCCGCCGATGGCCCCCTCGGTCGGCCCCTTCGACGAAGGTTTATGAGGCCGCACGAGTCCGTCCGACCGTTTCGAATGCTCCGTCTCGTACCTGCCCCGTCGCCACCCCCGGCCCGGTGCTCGGGCGCGCGATTCCGCGCAAGGGGAGCCGGGCGAGCCGGTGCGCTCGTCACCGTCGTACTCGCCATCGGGATCCTGCTCGGTTCCTGCCTCGTTCTCGGCGGGTCCGGCTCAGCGGTCACGAGGACGGCCAACCCCTCCCCGGCCCTTTCCGCCAGCCCTCCG
>Ga0326727_10010479_pt1 | contig 22061 bp, 22 predicted proteins | sample MB2enrmetagenome_FD_207643 | JGI IMG/M metagenome (GOLD analysis project Ga0326727, IMG submission 207643) | Lab enriched peat soil microbial communities from McLean, Ithaca, NY, United States - MB29MY | ecosystem: Environmental > Terrestrial > Soil > Wetlands > Peat | place: USA: New York...
ATCACAACCCGTTTGGGAGCAATGGCTTACAAGATCCGCCAAAAACCGCATTTTGAGCGGGAATTGGCCAAGTTACTCTCCTCCGCCCGCCGCCCTTGGGCGGCTGAAGTGCTACCGTCTGGCAGCCCTCCGGGTTGCGAAAAGCGGCCCAGACCCGCTTGGTATCGGTCAGGCCGCAGGCTGGGGTCGAATCACCTTGGGCCCCCGAAGGTCCGTGTAAGGAGCAGGCCCTAGCCGCCTCCACTGGCGCCCTGCCCTCCGTACTTGAGCGGACCCTGTTCCGTAATCGCCGGCGCTAAACCCTCCCCGGAAACGGACGATGTCATCGGGCAGAGATTTAGACTCTTGAGACGATGTCTGCTAATGCAAGCAACCGACCGGAGGCGACTCCCGGAAGTCCGGGCCGCCCCCGGGGACAAGCCGCCGGCCAGGAACCTCGGCTCGAGCCGGACAAGGCAGACCTCAACGGCTCCGAAGCCCTGGACCGCGCCTTGCAGGAAACACCCGAGGTTCGTCCCGAAAAAGTGGCCCAAGCCAAAGCCCTGATCGAGGATGCCGCCTACCCGTCGGCGGATGTCGTTGCAAAGATCGCCTCCCTAATGGCCGAGTCGGGTATAAATGCTTGAAGCCGGCATGGAACAGGCCGAGTATTGCGGATGAAGACGCGATGCTCCTTGTCCAGCGAGAAGCTGGTCCGGGGCCTGCTGGGGTGGTTCGCGCGAAACGCCCGCGACCTTCCGTGGCGGCGCATACGGAGCGCATACGCGATCTGGGTCTCTGAAATCATGCTCCAGCAGACCCGGGCCAAAACCGTGGTGTCGTACTGGGAACGCTGGATGCAAGCCCTGCCGGACATCGGGGCCGTCGCGCGGTCCAGCCCGGAAAGGCTGCACAAGCTCTGGGAGGGCCTGGGCTATTACAGCCGCGTTCGCAATCTCCGGGAGGCCGCCCGGCTGATCCAGGAAAGACACGGCGGACGCTTCCCGGAGGACTTCGACCAGGTGCTGGCATTGCCGGGGATTGGCCGTTACACCGCCGGCGCAATATGCAGCATGGCCTTCGATCAGCCCAGACCGGCCCTGGATGGCAATGTGATGCGAGTTTTGAGCCGGTTGTTTGGCGTCACCGGAAACCCGCACAAGAAGGCGGCCAACGCCAAACTCTGGCGGTTGGCCCAGGGCCTGGCGGATGCCGCGGCACGCGCCGCCTCTTCCGGCTCCTGCTCGCGATTGAGCCAATCGCTCATGGAGTTGGGCGCCCTCGTCTGCACCCCCCTCCGGCCCCGGTGCGGCCTCTGTCCGGTCGCCAAGGGGTGTGTGGCCAGGCGCCAGGGGCGGGTCGGGGAGTTGCCGCAGACGCCCCGGCGCCCTCAGACCACGGCGCGTCGCTTCGTTGCTTTCGTCATTCGGAAACAGGGCCGCTTCCTGGTTCGCCAAAGGCCCCCCGGGGTGGTCAACGCGCACTTGTGGGAGTTCCCCAACCTCGAGCTGGCGCCAGGGAATGACGACCTCCAACAGGCGGCCCAGGACGTCCTTGGAATCAAACCCGCCTCGATCGAGCTGCTTTGCACGCTCAGGCACTCGATCACGCGCTACCGAATCACCCTCCAGGCGGTTCTCCTGGAAGGGCAGTGGGGACCCCGCAACCCAATCGCCATCCGGGGCCGCTGGCTCAATCTCCGCCAACTTGGGCCGCTCGCCTTTGCGAGCGCGCACAAGAAAATCCTCCACCAGCTCGCCAAGTCAAAGCCTATTCCACGAGTTGGGCGTTCTCGATCATCCTCATGCCGTTGCGCTCGACGACTTTGCCTTTAAGAGTAACGACCTGGGCGGCTTTGGGGGCGAGTTGGTCGTTGATCGGCTGGTGGTCTCCGATCACGAGGTAAAGCCGGTTGCCGCTGAGCAAACCGACGGGGCCGCCCGCCTTGATGCACCTTTCGGCGCAGCCTTTGTGTTTCTCGCCTTTGGCGCCGTGATCCAGGTAGCACATCAAGTCCACGATTTCGCCTTTCACGGTCTGGGTCTTCGGGGCAGGCGTCTTTTCATCAGCGGCAAACAGAAGCGAGGAGAGAGCCAGGCCGCCGCCGAGGGCGAGGATGATGGCTGAGGTTTTTAACGCTGCTTTGGTGTTCATGGCGCTCATCCTCTCATTTTTGTTGCTTAAGGTCAACACTCAATTCGTCGGACCTGGGGCGGCTGGGAGTGGTTTACAGCCCTGCCGCAGGGGCTTATGTTTAGCGCCGGATGACTGTTGAAGGCAAGACGCGGGTAGTGGTCGGCATGAGCGGGGGAGTGGATTCCTCAGTGGCGGCAGCACTCCTGCTCGAGCAGGGCTACGAAGTAGTGGGCATCACCCTCAGGCTCTGGCCGCAGGAGTGCGTGTCGAACGCCCAGGACCAATCGTGCGAGTCCCAGGCGGTCATGGACGCGCGGGCGGTCTGCCAGGAGCTGGGCATTGCTTATTACCTGGTGGACGAAGCGGCGGAACTCGGGGCAAAGGTCATCGAGTACTTCGCCCGGGAATACAGGGCCGGACGCACGCCAAACCCGTGCGTAGTGTGCAACCGGACTGCCAAGTTCGGACGGCTCATCCAGCGGGCCGACCAACTGGGCGCCCGCTATATCGCCACCGGCCATTACGCCCGGCTGGAGTCCCGCCTCAGCGGCAGCGGCGCCCGCACCCTGCTCCGGCGCGGACTGGACCCGCGCAAGGACCAAAGCTACTTCCTGTTCTCGCTGCGCCAGGACCAATTGGCGCGCACCCTCTTTCCCCTGGGCCAAAGGACCAAGACCGACACGCGCGCTGAGGCGCGCGCCCGCAACCTCAAGACGGCCGACAAACAAGAAAGCATGGAAATCTGCTTCGTGCCCGACGACGACTACGGCCGGTTCCTTGAACAGGCCAAGCTGGCGCAAAAGCACCGGGGCGACATCGTGGACCTCGATGGCCGGGTGCTGGGCGACCACCAGGGAATCGAGTTCTACACCATCGGCCAGCGCAAGGGCCTGGGCCTCTCATCGCCCAAACCTCTTTACGTGGTGGAACTTGACGCCGCGCGAAACCGCGTCGTCGTCGGTGACGAGTCGGCCCTGGCGCGCTCGGAATTCGAGGTCGAGCGTTGCAACTGGATTGCCTTTGACTCTCCGCCCGGTCCCTTGGAGGCGACGGTACAGATTCGTTACCGTCACGCCGGCGCTCCCGCCACGGTGACACCGCTGGAGGGCGGCGGGGCCAGGGTCCAGCTCCACAGGCCCCAGCGCGCCATTACCCCCGGCCAGGCCGCCGTCTTCTACCAGGATGACCTTGTGCTGGGCGGAGGATGGATCCGGGCCGGAAATTGGAGGCCGCAGAATCCAGCCGGGCACTACACTAAACTGTAGTCATAAGGCGGGCGCATTTCGCGGGCGAGGAACCGGCTTGCCTCCGGCGCGTGCTCCCCGGCGAACTGCTCTTTGGCCGCGTGCCATTCGAGGGCCAGACCGGTGCGGAGGGCAATCGCGCCCAGGTGACAAACGCTCGCGGAACGATGGCCGGCCTCGACGCCGCCATAGATGTTATCGGCCTTGGTCGTGCGCACGTGATGAACGACGCCATTGCCGTAGGTGAACTTGATGACGGCAATTGATTTTTTCACGGTTTCTTCAAATCCCCGGCTGAGCTTCGCCCCCCTCCCGCCTACAGTATCGCCTCGGCAATGGCATCCCCCATCTGTGAGGTGCTGACCTTGCGAACGTTGGTTGCGGCGGGACTGAAGATGTCCCCTGTGCGGTAGCCGGCGGAAATGACCTTGCCGACCGAGGTTTCGATCGCTTGGGAGGCTTCCTGCAACCCGAAGCTATATCGCAACATTAAGGCGGCGGCAAGAATCTGCGCAATAGGATTGGCCAGGTTCTTCCCGGCGATGTCCGGTGCGGCGCCCCCTGCGGGTTCATATAAGCCGTAGGTTTGCCCGTTGCGAGGATAGCCGATACTGGCGCTCGGCAACATGCCCAAAGACCCCACCAAAGCCCCCGCCTCATCACTCAGGATTTCTCCAAATGTGCTTTCACAAAGCACCACGTCAAACTGCGCAGGCCGCAGCACAAGTTGCATGGCGGCTGTGTCCACCAGCACGTTCTCCAGGGTGACTTGCGGGTATTCATGGCTTATTTCCGTCACCACTTGGCGCCAGAGAATGCTGGTCTCCAGGATGTTGGCTTTGTCAACGCTGGTCACCTTCCTTCGCCGCAGCCAAGCCGCTCGAAAAGCCACATGGGCAATGCGCTCGATTTCCGTCGCCGTCAAAGCCATCGTGTCCACTGCCCGCAATACTTGCTTGCCGCGGCTCCCTTGTTCTTTGAGTTCCATTACCGCTTCGGTCTTCTTGGGATAGGCGTTGTAGAGCCCCCCGGTTGATTCTCGCACCACCAGGATGTCAATCCCGCCACCCAGCATTTCCGCTTTCAGTGGGCTGGCCTGCGCCAATTCCGGATACAACGTGACCGGCCGGAGATTGGCAAAAAGCCCGAATTGTTTGCGCAGCCGCAGCAACGCCCGCTCCGGCCGCCTCTCTTTGGCAATTTCCGGGTCCCGGTAGTACAAACCGGCGGCGCCGAAAAGAATCGCATCCGACTTCTTGCACAGCGCCAGCGTGCTCTCGGGCAGGGCCTGGCCTTCCTTGTCAATGGCCGCCCAGCCTATCGGCGCTTCCGTGATGTCGAGCGCCAGCTCGAACTTCTTCTCGACGGCCCTCAGCACCTTTATCGCTTCCCGCACGATTTCGGGCCCGATGCCATCACCCGGCAACGCGGCAATTTTTAGCGTGGATTTCCTTGTTTCAATTGTGCTCATGGAAAATGATTGATAATCGGTCCCCTCATAACTGTCAAGCAATTCGAGTTACGGGTCATTTGCCTGACGCAGGCTGCGCCGGCTCTCCGGTTCCGAGCCATTCCAGCGCATTGAGAATCAGCTTGTCTTGCAGCTCATTGCCGAAAGTAAACGAGAGTTGTCTGTTGGTCTTGTTCTCAAAATCAAGGTCGTTATGCCCCATATTGAAATAGATCATCCGGTACTTTTGATTGGTCCAGACGACCGGATAGTAACCGCTATGCCAGATTTCATGCGCCTTCGGCCCGGTTCCAAGCGGGAAACTGGAGGGATCGATCGAGGCCAGGACCTTGATGTTGCGGTTGGTGCGAAGGTCTGAGGTCCATTTATACCATTCGTTGGGGGCGGCCTTGAAGGTTTCCGGCAGGCCCTTCATTGCCGGATGCCGGGCCTCTTCCACCTTGAGGATGGCGGAGGTGGGTCTCCAGGTGTTGCCCGCCCAAGAGCCCGCGCCCAGGAACTCGTTGTGATACCAGTCCCAGTTCTGCGGGAATTCCGAGGGCGTCAGGGCGAACCCTGCAAAATGAAATCCCATCCATCCGCCGCCATTTTCCATGTACTTCCGGAAGGCTGCGCGCTGAGCCGGCGCATCGGGACGGATGTCCAGAAAAACCACCACCTTGTATTTGGCAAGAAATTCCGGGTTCAGGTTATCCCAATTCTCGGTGGCGTCATACGAGAAGCCATGTTCAGCGGCCATTTGGGGAAACCAGCGGTTGGCCTCTCTTACAAAGCTCAGGTGCGCGGTTTCGGTCTTGCTGGTGTAAAAGCCAACGACACTGAATCTCGGCGGATTGGTTTGCGCATAAATGCTGACGGCGCAAAGGCAAGCCAGGCAAAACAACGCCACCCCTCTGCCCGTGCCAGCCGCTTTGGAATCAATCAGCATGACATTATCCCGGTGAGTTACCTTCCCGCGGCCCACAAAATCGCGTCGCGCAAGATCGTCGTAAACGCTTTGTTTTCCAGCAGCTCGGGGCCGTGGCCCATGAAGATATACGCATTACGCGCGGCTACGCGCTCGTTGCTCCAGATCACCGGGTGGTCGCCCATTTTGAGATCGGAGGCCGGCGCGTAGGTGGCTTCATCCACGCTGGCGAGGACGCGGACGCGCGGCCGCGGGCTTCGATCCCAAGTGTACCACTCCTCCCTTGAGATGACGAACGACTCGGGGACGCCTTTCATGCACGGATGCGACTTGTCCTCGACGCGCACCGTGGCGGAGGCGAACGTCGGGATGTAATTCTTAAACCTGATTTTGCCCATGAAACCCGAAAACCACTCCCACATGGGGTAGCCATCGAACTCGCCCAAAAGGGCGGCGTGATGCAGCCCAACCCAGCCGCCTTTGCCCTCCTCGATGTAAGACTTGAAGGCCGCCATCGCCTCCGGCTTCCAGCCATAGGGCACAAAGTCCAATTGAAGAATAACTTGGTACCTGGCCAACAAGGCTTCGGTGATCGGGGCTGTGTTGGTGATGTAATCGACTTCAAACCCGTTGTCCTCCCCGCATTTCTTGAGCCAGGGCTTGGCTGCCTCGGTGAAAGCGATGTGGTGGCCCCCCGACTCCGCCAGGGCCAATACCCTGAATCTGCGTACGGATGGCGAGGGAGTTTGAGTCGGCTGGGCGAGGCTTGGCGTCGGAACTCCTGACAGCAGGATCGTGGCGTGAAGGGCGGCGAGCAAGCCCGATGCTCGCCCCCGGAACACCGAGAACGACGAACGATCTCGTCGTGGGAATGAACGTAATCCAACCGTGGTTTGTGGCCGTAGTTGTTGCGGCGTTATGTTCATCACGATCGAATCAGTCTCCGCCATAGTGCCCGGAATGGGCGGAATGTCAAGCCGTGAAATCCGGCCCGGTCCAACTGCCGGACTTTGTCCGGCGCGGCTTCATTTAATCCCTGCGTTGCTGGAATGATGACTAAGGGGAATCAGTCCAAAGCCGATCTCCTCTCCCGGGGCCGATCACATCCCTGTTTCCACACGGTAGAACCGTTGGATTCGGCTCGAGGCGTTAGTGTCCACGATCTCGACGATACCCCCGGTGCCGGGGATGTTCGTCACTACCGGCAGCCAGGAACCCGTCGCCAGGTCCGGCTTGCTTTGCAACTCATACGTCTGTCCCTGAACCGTGTTGAGGCTGATCACAAAGTCATCGTTGCCGCTGAACGTCCACGCGGCGATTTGCGGCGCGACAAGGTTGGCCGGAACCGAAACGACTGCTCGACCGGGTCGCGCATTGGTGATGAGAACCGAAACGACTGTGCTGGTCACGCCGCCGTAGGCGTTCGTAACGAGGCAGGAATACTGGCCAGACTGCCTCGTGGTCGCCGGCACTTGGGAGTACGTGGCCGTAGCCGTGGAAATCTGGACTACTTTTCCGCCGAAACTCCACTGGTAGGTCATCGGCGCCGCGCCACTGGCCGTGAGCGTGAGCTTGAACCCGGCCACAGTGCTGTTCGTAACTCCTGTCGGCTGAGTTGTGATGGCCGGCGGGTCATTCGCTGACTTGCCGGCTTGGAGCACAACCAGGCTCACGCTGCCGGTCACGCTCGTATAATCGGCGGTATCGGTCGGGGTGAAGAGGACCGAGAGTGTGTTGGCGCCGACGCTGAGTACGGCTCCGTTGGTTGGGCTGTAAGCAAAGGCGCCGGGCACACTGGCCGTGGCGTCCAATTGGGTAGAACTAAGGGCGGTGCCGTAAGTGATAGGGGCGGGATTGGTCCACGTCAGCACGGGTTGCGCCTGGTTGAGCCGGTAAACCTGGCTGCCGGCCAGCAAGAACAGCCCTAATCCGAAGTCGTCGAAGTCGGGCACGCTCGTGTATGTGACCGGCTGGCCGGAGGCCGGTTCGTCGCCGCTGCCTTGTTCGTAACCGAGGAAGCCGTTGTCTGTGCCAGTGCTGTGATGCAGCGCGCCGACGGCCAGGGCGTTCCAACCGCTGATGACGGCGGGAAGATAGGTGTCCGAGTCGAGGTAGCCGCGGTTGATTCCCCAAGCCATCCCGTAGGTGAAGCAGGCCGTGCCGCTGGACTCCGGGCCGGGATAATCGTTGGCGTAGGCGAGATTCACGTTCCAAAAGCCGTCTGACCGCTGAACGGCTATAAGCGCCGCCGCCATGTCCCTGAAGGTCTGCAGGTATTCGGCGTAGTGCGGGTCATTGGCAGGAAGCACATCCATCGTTCGGGCCAGCGCCACGAACGCCCAGCCGTTGCCGCGCGACCAATAACATTTCTCCTTCGTGCCATCCGAAGCCGTGTAGTTCGAGAGAAACGTGGTGTCGCGCCACCAGAGGTGATCGCTGGCATTATAAAGGCCGTTGGAGGGCCCATAAACGCTCTTGATATTATGAAAGTAGGAATACATCTGCGGCGAATATGTGTAATTGGTTTTAAGCGCGCTGATGATATTGGAATTGAGGACGCTGAGCTTCGCAAACGCGGGCATGGACATGTGTATCGAATCAACGTAAGTCCACTGCTTGAGCCCCTCGCCGTTTTCCAGCCAGTAGTTCACGTTGTTGGCAATGTGCGTGAGGCGGCTGGTCTGCGTCGTGTCAAATTGGTACAATTCGATATACTCCTGACCGGCGCACTGATCATCCGGCGAAGTATCCGTGTCGCCATACCGCAGCCCCCAGTTGGGGAATGCGCCCCACTGCACGGCGTAGTTGTGGATATTCAAATCGTGGTTGATCCGGTACAACGCCAGGGCGCCCTCGAAGTAGGTTCCCCGAGTCCAAATGGTGCTCGGATGGCCGCCAGGAAGGCACGTCAGGCAACCGGGCGTCGGCCATTCATTGGTGAAATGGTTGTTTGCCAGGACCATGTCGCTCAGAATCTGCGCTTGCGAGGGCATGGAGCCCGCCACAGCATGCGGTGTCGTCAGGCAGCCCAGCAGGAAGGACAAAAGCAAACAGGGCGCCGAAGGCAGCGCTCTGGCGCCTGACAGAATATTCTCAGAGCCCGGCATATTCCTCTCTCCGGCACCTGCATCGCGATAGATTACTACAAGAAACCCTCTTGCAGAGTGGGGTGTTCACCCCATCACCTCACAGTTCTCCCCACTCCCGGAACTGCGAGGACCGTGGGCAGCGGGTGGGGGTTGGAAAACGCGGACGCCGGATCGTTTCGCTGTGCGTCCTTGGCGCGGATCGCACACTGTAATGCACTAGCGCATGCCCAAGACGTCCAATAGCCGCACCAGTAGATAGCCAACCGCGCCGGCGGCTGGAATGGTCATAACCCAGGCCCACAAGATGCGCTCCGTGATGACCCAATCGAGCGCCCGAAGACTTCTGGCGCAGCCGACGCCCATGATGGCCGTCGTAATCGAATGCGTCGTAGAAACGGGCATGCCGAAGACTCCAGTCACGAGGAGAATCGTCGCTCCAGTCGTTTCCGCGGCGAACCCGTTGATTGGTTTCAAGCTGACCAGTCTGTGGCCAAGCGTCCTGATAATCTTCCAGCCGCCAATATAAGTTCCCAGCGCCATAGCCAGGCCGCACGACCATTTGATCCACGTGACGACTTCGAACTTCGGCGCCCGCAGGAATTGCAGCCACGGTGGCAGGTGCTCCAGTTGGCCTGCCTGCGTCGCTGCGAAGACCGCCAGGGCCATGACGCCCATCGTCTTCTGGCCATCAGCGAATCCGTGCGACCAGGCCATGTAGGTGCAACTGAGCATCTGGAGTCTTCCAAACAAAGCGTTCACAAGCGCCCGCCGCAACGGACGGACGAGCAAAAACAGGAGCCCCATGACGAGAAACCCTCCAACAAATCCAGCGATGGGCGACGAAACCATCGGAACGGCCACTTTGTGATAAATACCGTCCATCACGACCTTGCCCGTCCTCGGGTCGACGGTCGCGACCGACCATTTAAGCACCTTCCAGCTATGGGCGGACGCCAAAGCGGCGCCGAACATCCCCCCGAGCAGAGAATGACTGGAACTGGCCGGCAACCCGAAATACCACGTCGTGACGTTCCAGATCGTTCCGGCGGTCATCGCACAAAAGATGGTCACCAACGTGACATGCCGGCTATCTACCAGACCCGACCCCACCGTCTCCGCCACCGCTGTCCCTCCGAGCGCGCCGACAAAATTCCAGAAGGCGCCCCAAATGACCGCCTGCCGGGCAGTCATCACCTTCGTGGCAACCACCGTAGCAATTGCATTGGCGGCATCGTGAAAGCCGTTAGTGTAGGTGAACACCAACACCATCGCCAACGCGAGCAGAAGAAACATCAGACTCGACATCGCGTCACGTGCTCTTTAGGACAATTTGACAAATGGTGTTTCCCGCGTCCCGGCACCGGTCCACCACTTTTTCAAGCAGCTCGTACAGGTCTTTGAGAATAATCACTTTCAGGGCGTCGTGCTTGCGGCTGTAGAGCTCCGACTTGAACACCTGCAGAATCAACTCGTCGGCTTCCCCCTCGACCCGCTGAAGGTTGGCGTTTTGTTCGGCAGTGTTCGCCATATTGAAGCCCCGCCGAAGCTCCTTCAACATCTGCACAGTGATGTCCGCCGCTTGTTCCAGAAGCTCAACATGTTTCGAAAAATCAATGTCGCGAAGCTCGTTTCGGGTTAGAACGTATCGCTGCGCAAATTTCTCCAATGTCTTGGGAATCTTGTAGAACGCATCGGACAGGGCCTCAATGTCCTCCCGTTCCAGAGACGTCACTGACACGCGGGCCAGTAGTTCGGTGAGCTGGGCGCTGATCTTCTTCTCTTTGCGCCGCGGACTGATGAATTCATCCAGCGTGAGCGTGCGTGAGTTGCTCGCAATGGCGCGCTTCAAGGCTTGAACGCTGGCGCGGCATTCCTCCGCGCTGGCTTCCAGAAGCTCGAAGAATTGGTCGTCTCTGCTAAATAGCTTTTGAAGCGAGAACATAGCGCCCGGCAGACTACAGAACCGGATTCCGTATGTCACCACATTTTTGTGCGCGCCTTGGAGCGGACACGCTCTGGCGTGAACGGCTTTCACAGCAGGTCCTTGGTCGGACTCGGAGTTTTGGCTTGATTCCACCCTGGGCGAAAGGTTTAACTTTACAGTGTGAAACAATGCACGCCATATTCACTCATCCTGGTCCCCGCCGTGCGCTGGGCTTCGCTTGCGTTTTGCCTGCTCTCGACCGGCTGCGGCAAAGGCGGCTCGGCCCACAAACTCACTCTCCAGATCAAGGGGTCCGACACGATGCTCAACCTCGCCCAGGGTTGGGCCGAGGAATACGGGAAGGTCGCGCCGGACGTGGAGGTGGAAGTCTCGGGCGGGGGTTCAGGCGTGGGGGTCGCCGCCCTGGTCAAGGGCACGATCGACATCTACAACGCCAGCCGCCAGATGAAACCGGAGGAGATTGAACAGGCCAGGAAAAACACCGGCAAAGAGCCTAAAGAAACCATCGTCGGCTATGACGCGGTGGCGATCTATGTTCACAAAAGCAACCCCCTGAACGAGATCACTCTCGACGAGATTGCTCAGATATTCGCCGAGGGCGGGACCATCGCCAGATGGTCCGACCTGGGCGTGAGAATCCCAGACACTGATAGCGATAAGATCGTCCGCGTCAGCCGCCAATCGAACTCCGGCACCTATGAGTTCCTGCGCGACCGCGTGTTCAATAAGAGCGACTTTAAACTCGGCTCGCTCGATATGAACGGCTCAAAGGAAGTAGTCGAACTGGTTGCCTCCACGCCTGCGGCCATCGGTTATAGTGGCATGGGCTACGCCACGCCGGCGGTGAAAACCCTCAAAGTCAAGAAGACGGCCGGCGACCCTGCCTACGACCCCAACGTGGCCACCACTTTGGCCGGAACCTACCCGCTTGCCAGGTCCCTTCAACTTTACACCCTGGGCGAGCCCCGGGGCGCAGCCAGAGCGTATATCGACTGGATTCTATCCGATGCCGGCCAAAGAATTGTCGAAGCCAAAGGCTATGTGCCGTTACCTGCGGCAGCACGTTTGAAACCCTGATGCCATGAATTAGGCCAGAACCTATGTTGAGACCGCGACATGCCTCTTTTGAAGCACGCTCCAAGGCGTGGTGTGCCGGGATTGCTTGTTGTCTGCTGCTGGGCGTGCAGAGCGCGCGGCCCCAGGACGCGCGCCGCTTGCTCGAGTACGCGCCAGGGCCGCCAGACAACCCCCTCAAGGGGCTGGTCCCGTACGCCAGCGCCGGGGGGGAAAGCTTCCCCCACAGCATGGAGTTCTCCTATTTCCCGCTCTCGGCCCTCGTCACCGGCTATGATGTGTACGACTGGACGCCCCTCGAGAAACTCCTCAACGAGGCCGCCGGACGCGGCCACCAGGCCGTCTTCCGCGTCTTCCTCGAGTGGCCGGGCCGCGAGGGCTCGATTCCCGCGTTCCTCGTCAACGATGGATTGAAGGTTTATAAGTTCAAAGACTCGAGCGTCGATCCGGCGACAGACAACCAGACGCCGGACTACACCAACCCGAAGCTGCGCGCGGTCTTGATGAGATTCATCGCCGCATTGGGCCGGAAGTATGATGGCGACCCTCGCATCGGTTTTATCACGGCCGGTCTGCTCGGGGGGTGGGGGGAATGGCACGGAATGGCGCCGAGATACGATCTCTTTGCCGGCAAGGACTTGCAGGCCGCGGTGATGGACGCCTACGAAGCGGCCTTCGCGACTACGCGGATTCTCTTGCGGTATCCGACCGGGGGGGAAGGCTCTCAGCAGCTTGCCCCCAACGCGAAGCGAAGGTTCGGCTATCATGATGATTCGTTCGCCTGGGGCACCCTCGACACCGGCAAGCCCGGCGATTCCTGGTTCTTCATGGCCGCGCTGAGAACGGCTGGGCGCGAGGCCCTGGACAAATGGAAGACCCAACCCATCGGCGGGGAAATTCGTCCTGAGGCCTGGGGCATCGTCTTCGACCCGAATCCGGCACGCAAGGAGGTCCAGGACTTCCCCCAATGCGTCGAGGCCACCCATGTGTCATGGCTTATGGACAGCGGCATGTTCCGCCAGACGCAGGAAGCCGGCCGAATCCGGCGAGCCACCGAGGAGGTGCGGCGCATGGGCTATGATTTCTTCGTTCCCGCGGTCACGATCGCGCCTGCCAGGAACGGGAAATTGCTGGTGAGGGTGGAGCTCGTCAACCGTGGAGTCGCGCCGTTCTATTACGACTGGCCGGCGGAATTCGGGCTCATCGCAGCCGATGGCCGGATGACGAGGACGTGGGCGGGTTCGGGGAAGCTCACCGGCTTGCTGCCTGGCGACGCCCCCAGAATCTGGGACGAGGCGCTCGATGTGGAGCGGCTTGCAGCCGGCAAGTACAAGCTCGCCATGCGAGTGCCCAACAGGCTCTCCAACGGCCATCCGGTCCGGTTTGCCAACAAGACCCAGGATGCCGATGCGCCAGGCTGGCTTACGCTCGCCCAGACCCTTCTCAAATGACGCCCCAGGTCTTGACCGGCGGTGGGTTCGGTCTTCCTTCACCAATTCGATTTGGATACGCTCCCGCCTCATGAGCAGCGTTCAGTATCGCGGCCGATTGGCGCCCTCCCCGACGGGCTACCTGCACATCGGCCACGCTCGCACCTTCTGGATAGCCCGGCAAAGGGCCGAGGAGGCCCGGGGCGTCCTGGTCCTGCGCAGCGATGATATCGACGCGGTTCGGGCAAAGATGTCCTTTGCCGAAGCGATGTTGGAGGACTTGCGCTGGCTGGGCTTTCGCTGGCAGGAGGGCCCCGATTGCGGCGGTGCTTTTGGACCCTACGAACAGAGCAAACGAAGGTCTTTCTACACGGCGGCGTTCGAGCAGCTTCAGGCCGCTGGTTGGCTTTATCCCTGCCGCTGCAGCCGGAGGGACGTCTTGCTCGCCCTCCAAGCCCCGCACGCCGCCGATGAGGGGCCAATCTATCCGGGCACTTGCAGGCCGACCCCCCAGGCTGGGATTCCGAGCCAGGCGAGCAAGGCCCCTGCGGCCTCAAAATTGAACTGGCGTTTCCGTGTGCCGGACGGCCAGACCATCGAGTTTGTGGACGGCTTCTTCGGACGGCAGCAATTTGTCGCCGGCAAGGACTTTGGTGATTTCGTGGTCTGGCGGCATGACGATGTGCCTTCGTATCAGTTGTCCGTGGTGGTGGACGACGCCGCCATGCGCATCACCGAAGTTGTCCGTGGAGCGGACCTCCTGCTTTCAACCGCGCGCCAGTTGTTGCTTTATCGCGCCCTCGGCTACTCAACACCGGCCTTTTATCACTGTCCTCTGGTGACCGACGAGGCGGGCGTCCGCCTGGCCAAACGCCACGATTCTCTGAGCCTGCGGACTTTGCGCCGGCAGGGCGTCACTGCGGAAATGGTCCTGAAAAAGGGCCTCAGGCCCTGAACCAAAGTTCGGTTGAGCCGGCCTCCGCCCCGTCCTCCAGGCCCGCCCGCCGAGCCGTTTCCAGGGGAGTGTCCCGGCCCAACCGCTCAACCATTTCCTGGTGCGTTTCGTAGCTTAGATCGCAGGCCAGCGGAGCAAAACTGTGTTCCTGTCCGATTGTCTCAGCGGAGGCCGCGTAAGCCGCATTTTCCAACAATTGCGTGCGTTCCTGGGCCGTCAATGAGGCGAGAAACTTCTTCCAGTCCGCTTCGGTGAACCCGAGGCTTACCCGGGCCACGATTGGTTCCTTTTTGGACATCACTCGGTTTGTTCCCTTTCTCTTTTTGGTTTTTCAGTTGGACTTCAGCTTTGAACTCTTGGGGATGGTTTCCCTAATCGAAATGCCGATTCTCGCCAACGCCTCGGGGTTGTGCCAAATCCACTCCCGGATGATCCACGACCCCACTTCCCCCGCGTTCTTTCCCGCCAGGCCGGCCGAGATCATTCGCGACAGGATTCGCGCTGTGACTTCGTCCACAGAAACCTGCAGTTTCACGGTTTCGACACCATTCCGCTTCATTCCAGGTGCATTCTACTTAGACTGCAATTGGATGTCAACGCCTTTTTTGACGTTTTTTTCGACGGCCAAAACCGGCGGGAAGGACCTGTAGGAGACGACGTGAGGAGTCTCTTGCAGGAGACGACGTGAGGAGTCCCTTGTAGGAGACGACGTGAGGAGTCTCTTGCAGGAGACGACGTGAGGAGTCCCTTGTAGGAGACGACGTGAGGAGTCTCTTGTAGGAGACGACGTGAGGAGTCTCTTGTAGGAGACGACGTGAGGAGTCTCCTGTAGGAGACGACGTGAGGAGTCTCTTGCAGGAGACTCCTACTGGAGTTTGGACGTTTTCGCCGGCTTTTTCGCGGGTTCGCGCTGGTTGCCCGGGGCTCATCGCGGAGCGATGTCTTGAAGGTAGCCGTGTGGCTTCAGCCCACGGGTGGTGCGCCCCGAATCGGTATTGCGTCGCGGAGCGACGCCTGCTACACCCAGCGCGTTCACGCAACCCAACCACGTCAATTACACTATGGCCGATACCTTCACCAGTCTCCACTACCACGTTGTCTTCAGCACCAAAGGCCGCGAGCCCTGGCTGCGGCTGGACATGCAGGAGGATTGACAAGGCAGGCCGGGGGGTGCAAGCGTCGCTGGCGCGACGCGACGGCTACGGGCCGCTGATTCCGTGGGCTGAAGCCCCACGGCTACCTTCAAATCACCGCTACGCGGTGCCGCAAGAGGTCCAAACTCCAGGAGGAGTCTCCTACAAGAGGCTCCTACAAGAGACTCCTCACGTCGTCTCCTACAGTGAGGTGTGGTTCTTCAGCCGCGGTAGGGGTAGGGATGTTTCCACGGTTGGCGGTAGTCGCGCTTGAGCAGGGCGGCAGCGGCGGGGTTGGCGACGATTTCTTCATTGCGGGCGTCCCAGGTGATTTTCGAGCCGGTGTCGTAGGCGATCATGGCCAGCTTGACGGCGGTCGTCGAGAGGAAGGCGTCCTCGGCCAGGCAGCCGGGGGCCTGCCGGGTGCGCACGGCATTGAGGAACTGGGCCATGTGTAGCGCCCCCGCATCGGCTTTTGCCTCATGGACCTGGCGTTCCTTGCCCCTGCCTCGAGGGATGACTTCCCACCGCTCGTCGGTGACGAAGAGGGTTTCCTTTTCGCCGTAAAAGAAGATGCCGTTGGCGACATCCGGCGAGTATTCCTCCGCGCCCCAGATGCGGTGCCGCCAGTCCAACGGACAGGTGGAGAACTCGAAATGGGCGGTCAGGACGTCGGGCGTAGTGATTTTGCCCCGAAGTTCATAAAGTCCGCCCGCGGCGGAGACGGCCGTGGGGGCAGCCTCGCCCAGGATAACGCGGACGCCATCGACGAGGTGGATGCCCCAATCGACCAGGTGGCCCTGGCCGCTGGTTCTCTCCAGACGCCAATTCATGTGGCCGACCTGGGGGCTGTAGGGGATCTTCGGCCCCGGGCCGCACCAGAGGTCCCAGTCCAGCGAAGCGGGCGGGGGCTGGGGGGTGGGGTCTTTGGTGCCGGCGCTGTAGTGGATGTTGGCCTCGGCACAGACGATTCGTCCGGCGTTGCCGGCCTGGACATGCTCTCGGACCGCCTGGAAGGCCGCGCTCTGGCGGCGCTGGAACCCGATCTGGACAATCCGCCGGCTTTTGGCGACGGCGTCCACCATGGCGCGACCCTCGCGGATGTCGTAGCTCAACGGCTTTTCGCAATAGACATCCATGCCCCGTTCCAGGGCGGCGATGAGCTGCAGCGCGTGCCAGTGGGGCGGGGTGGCAATAATGACCGCCTCCAGGCCGGGCGTCTGGAGAAGCTCCTCATACAGCTTGAAAGAGCGGGGACGCCGGCCCTGGAGCTTCTCGACCTCGGCCGCCGAAGAGTCCAGGTGCTCGCGGTCCACGTCGCAGAGGGCCACGACGTCCACCCCGCCAACCTTTAGGGCGGCCTTGAGGTCCACCATGCCGTACCAGCCGCAGCCGATCAGCCCCAGTTTGAGCTTGGCATCAGGGTCTGCGGCCTGGAGCACGGCCGGGAAATGGCTGAGGGCAACGGCGCCCGTAGCGGCACCGCACAGGAAATGACGACGCGTGATTGAGTTCATAGCGCCAGGATGCCCCATTTGAACCCAAGTGGCAAGAGCCTGCCGGGCAGGCCCAAAACTCCTTGCGATTTGGCGGCGGTTATGAAACACTCCTGGCCGTCATGACACACGTCAAACTGCACATTCCGGGGCCCGTTGAGGTCAGCGAAAAGACCTTTCGCGCCTTTTGTTCGCCCATGATTGGACACCGGGGCCAGGGCTTCAAGGACCTTTATGCCAAGCTCCAGCCCCAACTCCAGCAACTGCTCTATACACGGCAACCGGTTTTCATCAGCACCTCCTCGGCGTGGGGCGTGATGGAAGGGGCCATTCGCAACCTGGTGGCCAGGAAGGTCCTCAACTGCATGTGCGGGGCCTTCTCGGACAAGTGGTTTGATGTCTCCAAACGATGCGGCAAACAGGCCGAGGCCCTCCAGGCGCCCTGGGGCTCGCCCATTCGGGCTGCCGAGATCGATAAGAGGCTTGCCACCGGCCAATTTGACGCCCTGACCGTCATTCATAACGAAACCTCCACCGGCGTGATGAGCCCCATCGCTGAAATCGCCGCCCTCAAGAAAAAGTACCCCGACGTGATGTTCATCGCCGACTCCGTCAGCTCCATGAGCGCAGTCCCGCTCAAGTTCGACGAGCTGGGGGTCGATGTGCTCCTGGCCGGCACGCAAAAGGCCCTGGCCCTGCCCCCCGGCACAGCCCTGTTCGTTTGCTCCCCCGCCGCCCTGGCCAAAGCCGCCGCCTGCAAGGACCGGGGCTATTACTTCGACTTCGTCGAGTTTCAAAAGAATGCAGAGCAGAACATGACCCCGAGCACGCCGAGCATCGGCCACGTCTATGCCCTGGCCTCCAAACTGGAAGACATTTTTGCCGAGGGCCTCGAGGCCCGCTTCGCCCGCCATCGCCGGACCAACCAGATGACTCGCGACTGGGCGGCCAAACACGGTTTCACCCTCTTCCCGGAGCCGGGCTATGAATCGGTCACCCTCACCTGCGTGAGCAACGGCGCCAGGCCCGGGGGCCGGATCGTGGACGTGCCGAAGCTCCAGAAGCTCGTGAAGGACCAGGGTTTCCTGATCGATGGCGGCTACGGCAAGATCAAAGGCGTCACCTTCCGCGTCTCCAACATGGGAGACGAAACCGAGACGACGATGGCGCAACTCCTGGCCGCAATGGATTGCGCCATGCAACAGATGGGCTGAGCATGAGAATGAATCGCCGTGAATTTCTGAAGGCCTCCGCTGCGGCGGCCGGCGTTGTCCTCTGGCCCGCGCCGGCCCCTGCCGCTCCCTCCGGCTGGGACCACCGCATCGTCAGGGCGCATGACCCGCTCGCCAGCTTCTTTGACATTGTGGACTATGAGTTTCAGCAGGGGGCGCGGGAGTCTTATTACGGTAATTTCGTCAGCCAGAAGGCGGTCTATGCCCTCTTTGATTCCGCGCTATGCGCCCTGACCGGCCAGAGCGACCCGGAGCAGGCGATGCGCCGGTTGGTCCCCTACAAGCCCGGCCAACGAGTCTTCATCAAGATTAACACTACTACCACCTACGCCCTCTGGAAAGGCGGCTGGGACAAGGTCGCCTGGGACGAGCATTACAACGACCTGGATGCCGTTGCCGAGCCGATCAACGCCGTGCTCCGCGCCCTCACCCGCCTGGGCGTCCCGCAGAACCTCATCGGCATAGGGGATGCCGCCTGGTCGGAAGGCTTTCCGGATTCCGCCGAGCGCACGCCCCGGCTGACTCCGGACCGGCTCGCCAGGAAGATCAAGGCGGTCTTTCCTCAAGTGACGCTCTACCGCTCCTCATTTATGCCCGACGGCAACGGCATAACCTGGGCAAGCAACGACCCGCACGCCGTGGTCGAGTTCCGGGACCCGATCATTGACCGCCGGCAACAGCGAGTCACCAGCCACCGCCTGCCCGATCAATTGATCGAGGCCGCCCATTTCATCAACCTGCCGATTATGAAGCGGCACGATTCCGCCGGCGTCACCGGGGCCTTCAAGAACAATTTCGGCACGATCTGCAGTTGCGCCTATTTCCACGAGCCCCGCTATGACGGCGAAGGCCGGCAGGGGGCCATGTTCCACCGCGATCGCAACCCGGCCGTCGACATCTGGATGAACCCCCACGTCGGAGCCAAGACGCGTCTAATCGTGTGCGACGCTATCTTTGCGGGCTGGAACTGGGGCCGCAACCCGCCCACGGGGTGGAGGAACTTTGGCGGCCGCTCCCCCAATTGCCTGCTCCTGGGAACCGACCCGGTCGCCATGGACAGCGTCATCTTCGACCACGTCACCGAATCACTCCCGGATCGCGTAAAGGACTATCCGCCCCCGGCGATGCTCTTCGATGCGGAGAAGGTGGGTTTGGGCCGGCACGAACACCGGCCCCAGCCCAAGGCGCCCTATCAGAGCATCGATTACGTCGAACTGGGGCCGAAGGCCCCGCGGGACAAGCTCCGCCAACTGGCCCACTTGCGGGCCCTCTATCGCAAAGGCAAAAAGACCGCCCCTCAAATCAAGGACCTCCTGGAGCAGGGCCGGGCAATCGCCGACGCTTGAAGCATCGCCTTTTTCATCGCTTTGGCTGGGGCTTCATTTAGATTGTGCCTCGTGCGCAGAGTATTACTGGCCATGCTGGCAGCCGCCCTGGCGATGCATCCATCGGCCCGGGCCGGCGAGATCTACCAGGCGACTTCCGCCTATCATCACATCCGCGTCGTCGAGGATGGCGGCTACCGCCTATTGTGCTTCGACGATGCCACGGAGAGCCGGATTTCCTTGCAGGACCCCTGGCGCGGCCATTTCGAGTACACCGAGTATTTCCACATGCCCTGGCTTTGGAATACAAACCTGGGCCGGGTGCTGATGATCGGCCTGGGCGGCGGCAGCGCCCAGCGCTCCTTTGAACATTACTATCCCAACGTCTCCATTGATACCGCTGAACTGGACCCGCTCGTGGTCCGCATAGCCCGAAACTACTTCGGGTTCGAGCAATCCGAGCGGCAACGGGCTTTTGTCGAGGATGGCCGCCTGTTCCTGCGGCACAGCACCGCCCGATATGATTTGATTATCCTCGACGCTTACGTGCAGGGCCGCTACGGCTCTTCCATCCCGCAGCACCTGGCGACCAGGGAGTTCTTCGAGTTGGCCCGGAATCACCTCACGACCAACGGCATCTTTGCCGACAATGTCATCGGCACTCTCGATGACTGGCACGCCGGCATTGTCGGAGCCACTTACCGCACCTTGAAGACGGTCTTCCCGCAGGTCTATCTCTTTCCCGCCAAGTCGAGCATGAACGTCGTGCTCCTGGCCACCCGCGCCACCATATTGCCGGACCTCAACGGACTGCGCCAACGCGCCGCGCTGCTCGCGCAATCCGGGCGCGTGAGCCTCCCGGGCTTTCTCCAGCGCCTCGAGCGGATTCGCATGACCCCGCCGGCCGCCGCCGCCGGCAGCCCAATCCTCACCGACGACTACGCTCCTGTCGAGGGCCTCTCGGAAGCCGGAGGGCCGTAACGCTCGATTAGTCGCCATTCAGCTTTCCGGGACCGTCCCCTCCGCCCGCGGCTTGCCAAACAGTTCCAGTTGGCTCTCAGGAGTCTTTTGGACTTCCTCCAGGTCCGGAGTCAGTTGGCTTGGGCCGAGCCTCTCGCCGGCGGAGAAAAGGTCGTCGCGCAGCGCGTTCCGGCGCCCGGCGTCCACGGGGCCAATGATGGTTTGGCCATGCTTGTTGCTGACGGCCAGGAGGTTCTCGTCGGAGATGGACTTGTCATCCAGCAAGCCGGGGCTGTGGCTGGTTGCCAAAAGCTGGGTGTGCAGCGAAGCGGCCCCCACACAGCCGCGCAGGACACCGGCCGCCCCAGGGTGCAAGGCGGCTTCCGGTTCTTCGATGCCGATCAAAGGCGCCTTTTTGCGCGTGCCGCCATCCCAAGACTGGAGCAGAGCGGTCAGGATACCCAAGGCGCGCAAGGTCCCCTCGGACATATTCTCGGCCAGGAACCGCCATGGCGCCTCATTCTCGCCCGCTCTCTGGCGGAACTCCAAGGCCTCCTTCCTGCCAATGTGCCTGGCGGCCACGTCCACCACCCCGGGCGCCACCTTGGAGAGCAATTCCACTATCTCGGCCTTGGCCGCGGGGCTCTCTGCGGCCATGAGGTTCAGGACGCTGGCCAGGTTGCTGCCGTCCCCCAGAAGCGCTTCACCCGTATCTGCCGGCTGCAAGGCCCGGATCGCTTCCGGGTTGAAATTGTAAAAGCCCATGCGCGTCAGACAGTCATAGAGGGGGCGGAATTCGGGCAGGCTGCAAGCCGCCGCCAAAAAGAGTCTGTCCTCAGCCGCAGCGGGGACCGCTTTGGGATTGGAATCCTCCACCCGGCCCGAATTGACCACGTAAAACTTGTCCGGCTCAAATGCTCCCTGGCTGTAGATGCAGCATTCCTCCCTTTGGACCTCGAAGCCGCCGCTGTGCTTGGCGCCGACGCCAAAGGCATAGTAACCCGATGTCGCATCCGGCAATGCAAACTCGAGGCGAATCCCAAAATGAGTCGGGTGGCCCGAGGACCGCCGCCGGACCTCGTTGATCCCGCCCCGCTCCCGCAGGCCATGGTCCAGCGAGCTGTTGAGCGACTCGCCCACGAAACGGAGCGCATCCAGAAAGTTGCTCCTGCCCGACCCGTTTTGGCCGACCAGGAAGACCAGTGGCCGCAGTTGGACCGAGCAGGACGCGATGCTCTTGTAATTCTTGAGCACCACGCGGCTTATCAGCACTGATCCTTTCATTGCTGCTGTTATATGATCCTGGAAGTTTAGACACGCCCCATCCCAAATGCAAGAACACCATCTGCAAAATCCAAAACACCAGGCTCGGGTGTCGAGTGCCGAGTGTCGAGTGTCGAGTGTCGAGTGTCGGATGCCCACGGCCGCCAGCTCGCCCCCGCTCCATGACTGGCGTACCACAGCAGCCCTTGTCGTTACCCACATCTTTAGCGTGGAATGTTAAGTTCAACTGATTGTGTAACTTATTGATGCTACATCACTTAGGTCTGAGTTCAGACGTCGCTGCGCGACGCGCTCGACTTTCGTGGCCGCCACCGTGGGCCGAGGCCCACGGCTACCGTCGGGCTGCCGCTGCGCGGCGCGGCCAATTTGGGCCATTTCCGGGAGGTTTTGGAGTCAGTAGA
>Ga0326727_10010480_pt1 | contig 22058 bp, 25 predicted proteins | sample MB2enrmetagenome_FD_207643 | JGI IMG/M metagenome (GOLD analysis project Ga0326727, IMG submission 207643) | Lab enriched peat soil microbial communities from McLean, Ithaca, NY, United States - MB29MY | ecosystem: Environmental > Terrestrial > Soil > Wetlands > Peat | place: USA: New York...
CGCCACCCACGACGGCATGGCCATCCGCTTCAACGAGCAGGACCTCCGCCCCATGGGCCGCCCCGCCACCGGCAACCGCGGCATCAACCTGCGCAAGGGAGACTACGTCATCGGCGCCGCCGTCACTCCCTCCAACGAGGCACGCAACAAGCAGCGCCTCGAACGCGCCGCCGCCGCCGGCCTCACCTCCCACGTCAAGGACGCCATCGAGGAAGCCAACGACTCCGCCTCGGCCCAACCCCTCGAACTCGCTACCGGCGACGACACCCCCGCCGCGCCCGCCATCTCCGAAGCTGCCCAGGCCAAGCTCGACAAGCTCGATAAGCAGCTCGGCCTTACCCCCTGCCTCATCCTCACCGTCTCCGACAACGGCTTCGGCAAGCGCACCGACGTCGACGCCTACCGCCTCCAGTCCCGCGGCGGCAAGGGCGTCATCTCCATGAAGACCACCCCCAAGATCGGCAAAGTCGCCGCCATCAACCTGGTCGACGACACCACCGAGATGATGCTCATCAGCCAGTTCGGCAAGATCATCCGCATCGACACCAAGACCATTCGCTCCGCAGGCCGCTCCACCTCCGGCGTCAAACTCCTGAACCTCGATGCAGACGATAAGGTCGCCGCCGCCGTCGTGATCCCCCCAGAAGACCCCAAAGTCCAACCCGAAAACGGCACACTATTGCAGTAGACGCCAGTAAACGCATTCCTTGCTCAGGTGAAGGTCTAAATGAGTGAACTCCCAACAATCGCCCTTCTAGGCAGTGTGGACCACGAGGGAATTGTCAGCGTTCTGAAAACGTCGGGTTACTTCTATAGGAAAAAGATACTGGAATCAAGCCGGTCCAACTGGGCCTCTATGGTAGGGATCCTCGACGACGACAATGTCCGGGCCGTTTTGGTGAAACTCAACGTAGCTGCCTATAAAAACATTGCAAACCCAAGCTACGAGGCAATCTGTGAGTTGCTCCTGGCGAACATCGCTAAGAAGCCAAACATTGTCTTCATTCATGACGCTCTCTGGGCGCTCAACGCAAGGGAGAACTCAGAAGGCCGCTCCGACCCATATGATGGGGACATACCCGACCACCTTATCCACGGGGACGTACCTCCGAGAGTAAAGTCATTCGTCTTAACAAAACTTCGTGAAGCAGGACTAGATCCCATCTGCTACTCAACAAACGCTCAACTAACGGTAATTGGCTCGCAGTTTGTCCGTGATCTCGCAGGCCATCTGCTATTCCGGATTTACATTCCTCACGGAAGACTGTACTCAACCGAAATCGATAAGCTGCTACAACTCTTCAAAGAGTTTCTCGATAATACTGGGCGCCACGGGATCACACTCAATAAGGTGGCGGCCGATCAAGGGACATCTTTCGAATTCTGTGGCGAATATCCAGGAGGATCGACTCTCACCGAAGATTTCGAGGACTTTTCTCAGTTCCTCGAAATGTGCGTTTCTGACGTCGACAAGGCTAGGACAATGCTGTCGTTGAGGGATGTTGAAGGTGCCGAGGCATCGAGAATTATAAGTCGGTATACCAAGGAAGCACGGCGGTTATTTCTCGATATCACTCACGAGAGGGAGTTGAAGGTGTTAGAGATTCGGCACAGACTCGAATCTGAACTGAGCGAATCGCTGCCTCCCTCCACAAAATCCGAGACGATAAGAGCAATTGTCGATGAGTCGATACCGACGGTGTCTAGCCTTACAAACCTGCTTCGGAACGGAAGCAATAACTCGACATCCCGCAATTTGACCATAAACCTAAACTCCCAAGTGATCGACCGGGTAAATGGGGTGGTAGCGAGAGAGATCAGTGGGCATGTGAGATTGGGATCTGACGCGGACGAGTTGATCAAAATTATCGCTCTGTACGGAGGAGAAAAAGCCCCGGCACTGATTAGCGACGTGCATGAAGTGGGGGATCGAGGCATCTCCGAAGGGAGCCGCGTAACGACTAAGCAGCGCCTCAAGAGCTTCATGTACGGGCTGGCTCCTGAAGTAGCGAAATCGGGCCTGCGCCTGCTTGAGGAGTATCTCAAGAGCAAGATCGGCGTTTCAAGTTAGTTAAAATCGGCGGGTGGCCCACCCATCATTCTGGGTGCCCCATTCATCGCGGCCTAATCGCGATGGGTGAGGTCAGCTCCCCGCCAATCACCTAAGCCCCCAAACCCAGATATGGTCCGGCTTCAGCCGGACCATATCCTCTTCCGCTCTGTCGAAGGCCGGAGCGAAGGCGCAGCCGAAGCGACAAAATATCGCCCTCTTCCACCCGCCCCCTATCTACCCCTCCAAATCCGTCAGCATCCGTTCCCGCAGCATCTGGTTCGCGCGCGTCTACGCCGCCTGCCGCAAAACCACCCATCCGTCCTTCTCATCCCGGCAAGCAACAATCCGCTCTTCCCGATTCAACTCCGCCGTCCACTTTGTCTTCGCCACCTCTTCCGACTCGGCCGGAGGCAGCTTCGCAAGCGTGGCATACAGCAACCGCACCACGCGCTCCACCGTCGGCATCAGCTTGGCCGCGCCGTTCTCGACCCGCGAATACTGCTCGCTGCTTAGCCCGACCAACTCGGCGAACGCCTTCGAGGCAAACCGCAGCCGCTTGCGCAGGAAGCGCACCTCATCCGCGCTCAAAGGAGACTTCTTCTCCACCAGCACCTTCCCAATCGCCTCCATCAGGTTCGGCAGGCACGGGATCACGGCTGATTGCTCTCCAGTTGCCGCATCAATCTCATACTCCACCCCAACCAGATAGACATTCCGCAAACCAGAGTCAACAAAGTGATACGGCACAGCGTCCGTCGACGTCTTCACGACCAACGCACGATCCAGAGTGTCTGTTTGCCCAGAACTCTTCATAATTCTCCTCAATATTTCGTGATGATGGTGATGCGCTGCATCTCCTCATTCACTGTTATCTTCAGCACCAGCTCGTCGCCCTCCAGGTCGGTTCCGGCCAGCTTGTACTCCCAGTTCCTGTGCGCCTGGTCCCAGTCCGGCTTTGCGGCCAGCATCCAATTGCCTTCGAGCATCGCGACAATATCGTCTTGCGACACGCCACGCTCGTCACGCTCCGAGGCAGAATGAAAGGACTCCTTGATCTCGCCGTAGTAGATAATTCGCTGCACGACCAGCCGCAGCTTTTCCTCATCCAAGGCCGCCGATCCCGGAGAAGAACTTGCGCTTACATCAATACTAGACTCCGATATCGGCCTCTTGGCAACAAAACTTTTCGAGATTTCTACGACCTTCGTTCGCTTCGAGCTCAAATCGTACCCCGGGTCGCCTCAGCGAACGCGTCTCATCTTCGCCTTCCATTCTATGTACTTGCGAGCCAGTCGGAAACTTCTTTCTTGGAGTTTGGCGGGGGGCCACCCATCATTGGGTGCCCCATTCATCGCGGTCTCACCGCAATGAGTGGACTCCGCTCCCGCCTCACCTACCGCCCCTCCAAATCCTTCAGCATCCGTTCCCAGCATTCGGTTCGCCCGCGGCTGATGCCCGTGCCCGTCCTTCTTCAGCCACGCCAGCACATCCGCATCCCCTTCCTCCGCCCGCCCCCAAATCGCCTACAATCTCCTCCATGCGCCCGCTCATCCTCACCACCCTCCTCACCTTCACCTCTCTCGCCCCCGCCCAAGCCGTCAAACCCACCCCACCCCCACCCCCACCCACGCTCCGGTCTATCCTGCTCGCCCAACTCCGCTCTACCCACACCTCCGAGGAGTGGTTCGTCCCCGTCAACATCGCCGTCGCCGGCCTTACTCCGGAGCAGGCCCGCTGGATCCCCCACTCCGAACTCGGCGCCAAAAACCCCGCCCCCGCCGACCACTCCGTCGGCATGATCGCCAACCACCTTCTGTTCTGGAATAGCGAATCCCTCGCCACCATGAAAGGCGTTAAGCCCGCACCCCCGCCCGGCGACAACAAGGAGACCTTCAACGACTTCGACGCCTCCACCTGGCCCTCCACCGCCCAGAAGCTCGACGCCGTCCTCGCCGAGATGGAGCATCTCGTCGAAACCGCCGACGACGCCCAGCTTGCCAAGTGGGCCAGCACCATCGCCCACATCTCCGCCCACAACGCCTACCACGTCGGCCAGATCATCTACATTCGCAAGCTCCAGGGCTCCTGGGACCCCGACAAGGGCGTTAAGCAGTAGCTCAATTCCGGAAGCCCCATCTGCGATAGACTCTTCTCACCCATTCGCCTATCCTGAGGGACTCGCATGCCGCTCACTCTGAACACCCGCTTCGCCGGCAACATTTACATCATCCACTGCGCCGGCAGCATCGTGCTCGGCCCCGAAGCCAAGCTGCTCGAGGCCGCGTTCGACCAGGCCATCGATTACTCCTTCAACCAGTTCGTCCTCTGCCTCAGCGAAGCCGACCGCCTCGACAGCATCGGCATTGGCCTGCTCGTCCGCTTCGCCGAGCGCCTGCGCCGCCGCGGTGGCGACATCCGCCTTGCCGCGCCGCCGCCCTTCGTCACCAAGCTGCTCGATCTCACCGGCCTTTCCGCCACCCTGCACACTTACCCGACTGAGGAGGAAGCCATCGTGTCCTTCCTCCGCCAGCCCGCGCCAGCCGACGCTCAGCAGCCCAAAGGCCCGCGCGTCCTCTTCGTCGACGACTCGCCCGATCTCTGCGTCTTCGTCCGCAGCGTCCTGCGCCTGCACGGCTTCAACGTCACCACCTCTAACCTGATCCGCGACGCGCGCATCCTCCTGCGCGTCGATGGCGCCGACTACCTCCTGGCCGGCCCCGGCACCTTGCAGCTTCCCGCCGACACCGTGCTTAGCTCGCTCCAGCCATTCGCGCCCAAAGCCGTCCCCATGCGCCTCCCGGCCGACTTCAAGTCCCTCGACGCCGAGCAGGCCACCAGCGCGCTGCTGCAGCTCTTCAATCTCCAACCCACTGCCTGAATCCTCAAGACGCAGCAAAGCCGCCCCAAACCTCGGGCGGCTTCACTGCATTGCGGAGAACTTCTAAACCGCTGCGACTTGCTCGCGCCGGCGCATCGCTACCAAGCCTAGCAGCGCCAGCATGCCCGTGCCCAGAAGGACCAGCGACCCCGGCTCCGGCGTCGACGGCGTCACCGTCAGCAGGTCGTATACATCCAGCGGATCGCCGGTCATGAACTGGCCGTAATAAAGGTTGTAGTCGGCGCCGTTCGCAACCGCGAACGAAACTCCGGAAAGATCCAGGTCTGCCGGAAACAGATTCGGCGCGCTTATCACCCCGGGATCGAACAGCAGGTTGTCGCCACCGCCGAACTCGGTCGGGAACGTGAACGCCGGAAGCAGCAAGCTGATTGCGGATCCATCGGCCGTCCCGCTGATGCCCGTGATCAGATACTCGCCTGCCGTCCCAGTCAGACTTGTCATAAATACGCCGGAGCCGGAATCGGACGGTCCGGAGAAGCTGAAATCGAAGTCGCCCGAACCGGCATTGGTTAGGGTAAAGCTGCTGAGAACGTCATTCGTGTAGCCGCCGCCCGTATCGGCGAAGGCCGCGGTGGAAGACAGCCCGGCGAACAGGGCCGTGAAAGAGAGAGCTAGCGCTAGCTTTTTCATCGTGGCACCTCAATTTAAGATAGAAAATGTTAAGGCACACAAATGTGCTGTTTTGGCGGTCAGTTTTGCGGACTTGGCCAAACGAGATCGGGCAGGCCGCCGGGCTCCGCGGCACGAACAAAGACTACCCGGTAAGATGCAGTAATTAACGCAGACAGCGAACGAAAGTTGTAGCCAAATATGCTGTAGTGCGTCTCCGCGGTAAATAACCGGAAAGGCAAGATAGATAACTGGGAAGGCAAGAGCCAAACCGCTCGCCAATGTCAGGCCCGATTCACTGCAATGCAATCGGCTCTCTGCAGGATGGCACGCCTGAGTGAGTGCACTTGGTTCACGGATTCGCAAGCCCCAGACACAGCAGAGCCGCCCCCTGGCTGCAAGGGCGGCTCTAGAGCAAAATCAGAGTTTTCGAGCGGCTGGCTAAGAATAAGAATTAGAGGGGTCTTTCCTGGTGAAAAAGCCGCTTGACCGGGTGGGTTCCGGCCTAAACCACGCTGATTTGCTCTTTGCCGGACGGAATTCCTTCTAGCTCTCCTGCTCCGCAACCACCGAAGTTTTGGCCACCTGTTCGCGAATGTCGATGTACTCCTCGGTAAACGGCTTCTTGCGAAACGTTGTCCACAGGTAGTTGATGGTATACCGCGCCGCGATCGTCAGCATGCCTTCCTGCTTCAGCCGCCGCGCCGACGAGAACATCTTCAGGTCGAACGTGAACTTCACCTTGCCCACGCGATTCAGCCGGCGCGCAATGTCGGTGTCCTCGCCGTAAAACGCAATCGCGGTGTTGAACCCGCCAATCTTCACCAGCGCATCCCGGCGCAGCACAAAGTTGCCGCCCTGCACCATCGATCCCGCCCGCAGCACCCACCGATTCAGCGCATACACCAGGAACGCAGCCGCATAGAAGATTTGCACACTCACGCGCTGCCTGGGCGACAGGTCATAGTAGACGAACGGCCCGCTCAGCGCGACCAGCTTTGGCTCCTCGGCAAAGGTCGTCAGTACCGTCTCGACCCAGCCCGGAGTCAGCCGCGAATCTGAATCGACATTGGCGATCAGCTCGCCCTTGCTCGCCGTAAAGCCAGCCTGCCGGGCGTAGGTCAAACCCTTGCGCGGCTCGTCCACCACCCGCACCCCGGGATACTTCAGCGCGACCTCGCGGGTGCGGTCCGTGCTGGCATTGTTGACGACGATGATCTCGACTTGATCGCCCAGCTCCCGAGTCTGCGCCAGAACCGATTCCAGACACGCCGGGAGGTACGTCTCTTCGTTGTACGCAGGGACCACAAAGCTCAAACGCATCTCTTTACCGTAGCCTCCAACTGTTACAGTACGCTTAAATATCACGTTTGGTTGCCCCGCGTCTCGTTCCCTCAGTTTCGTGGTTGGCCGCGTTACCGGGCTCGCAGGCGCTTCCTCCGGCTCACCCTCAAGGTGAGAGCCGGAGGCTTCTTTCTCAATGATCCTCTACTGCGCAGCCGGCGGATCGTCCGGCATTACCGCGCCCGCCTTCACCCACTGCTCGATGGTCGCGATGTCGGCGTCACTGATCTTCGGGCTCTTCGGAGGCATGGGCTTCGGGTCGTCCGCCGGGCCTTCATGCCGGATCAGCTTCACCAGCAGGCTGCTCGCTGGATCGCCGGGCACGATCACCGCGCCATCGCGCCCTCCCTTCAGCGTGGACGCCTTCGTCTGCAGGCTCAGGCCGCCCTTATGGTTCACGTCAAAGTGACACTTGCCGCAGTTCGTCTGGAGAATCGGCCTTACCTTCTCCGTGTAGAACGCGGGCTTGTTCGCACCATCCTGGGCGGCCACCGGTCGCAGACCCGACCCTGCCAACGCCGCCGCCGCTATTACACCCAATCCTGCCAGAACTCGTCGCACCCATCCTCCTCAAAGACAAAGATTGGCCCTGCGCCCGTTAACCGATCGGTACACAGAACCCGTCTGAACACTTACCGCATGTCTACGTTCCAACTAGGCTAGAAGTTGCTCTGGCGCCTTCGCGCCTCCAAAAAATCGATATGCGCCAAAGAGCCGCCACCGCTGTCTTCACGGCACTGGCCTGGATGTTAGTTTACCCTGCGACGTCGCTGGCAAAACCAAGCAGAACGCCTGCCCGCTCCGCCCCTCGGAGCCTGATCGCCTCTCGGCCCACGTCCCGCGAGCGGGTCCCTGCGCATAACGCCACGCCGTCACATCCGGATTCGCGCCTGGAACTGCGCCATGACGCTCCCGCAACCCCGCGGCTCATCGCGGTCGCTGACCGGGGTACTCGCCCATCCGGCAGAATCGACCGATCGCACCGGGCGATCGTCGAGAGTTCCGTCCATTACTCGTTCCCTGCCCTGCGCGAGACTGGCCCATCCCGTCCGCCTGCGGATGGTGCAGCAACCGGCGACGAGCCCTCCACCCTCACGAACGTTGGCGGCATCCTGCGCAGCGACCGCGGGCCCCGCGGCGATATTGAGGCGCAGCAGCCGTTGAAGTCTACCGAAGCGGAGGCCTCCACGCCCAACCTGTTGCCGTCGCTCTACGACTCAAGCGGACGGTTGGTAGTTCCGCCGCCGCTTTACGGCTCCCGCGAGGTCCTGATCCATCAGAACCAAATGGCCGATCGCGAAGGCCTCGACCGGGTGCGCGACGATGTCGACCTGCTCGACCTGATCCGGGAAAGGAAGCTCGTCACCCTTCCCGAAAACAAGGCCATTCATGTTGACGGGCGCCTTCCCGACAACCGCCGCTTCTCGCGCCCATGGACCGCCGCTTTTCTCAACATCCTCGGTCGAGATTTTTACGCCAGCTTCCACTCCCCACTACAGATCGATTCAGCCGTTCGCACCGTCGAGTTCCAACAACGCCTGATCCGCAGCAACGGCAACGCCGCGCCTGCCGAAGGCGACACCGCCTCGCCGCACCTCACCGGTCAGGCAGTCGATATTGCCAAGCGTGGCCTCTCGCTCACCCAGGTCGCATGGATGCGCGTCTACCTCCAGCCGCTGATCGATCAAGGCAAGATCGACGTCGAAGAGGAGTTCCAGCAGGCCTGCTTCCATATCAGCGTCTACAAAAGCTACCTGCCGGCCAGCACGCCCAACACGAGCGTCGCCGCCGCCCGGCAGCTGTCCGCGGAACCCCTTCCCTAACCCTGGACGGGCGGCCAAGCGGACACCAGCCAAAGCGGTTCCACAATAGTCGTACTTGAAGACGACGATGAAAGTATCGTGTTGCTCGAATCACCCATAAGAGCTATTCCCGGAGTGGATTCACCCTTGGTCTGATGGAGGAAGCGTTGCCTAAGCCGGAGAAGAGCATTCAGCTTCGAAGGCTTGAGCACCCAGGTTGAACCGAGCTCGCGCTCTCTCGCGCGCACCCGGCGTACGATCAGAATTGGAGAGTCGAATGAAGAGATGTATCTCCGTTTCGCTGGCAATATTGATTGCTGCATGCACGCTTGTGGCCACTGAAAAACAGGCATGGGCCTATATCGACCCCGGTTCGGGTTTGCTGACTCTCCAGGCCGCTAGTTCCGCTGTCGCTGCCTGCGCCTACTTCCTGCGCCGCCGGATCCTCGCCCTGTTTGCCTCCAACAAGCCGATCCAGGCGACGCCTCAGGACGTTCCCCCCGGAAGCAGCTCCCATGAGATTGCGTAATCTTTGCGACGCCCGGCGGAGTTCAACTTCGAGCATAAGACCGGTTCGCGGGTCTGCCTTCAGACGCATTTCGCCTAGGCGCCGTCTGTTAAGCGCCGATCAATTATCCTGTATTGAGTGCGGATCCCTGTAGCGCCATCTTCGGAAACAAAACTGCTGAGACTTCTCACCCATCCGGCGTTCCTGGCCCTGGGCCCAGCCGTTCTGGTTTGCTTTGCGCAGGTCCATCCCCTGATCGCGCCGAGCCACTTGCCGATCTATCACTTCGCAGGATCGGCAGCTCCCATCTTCCTTACTGCCATCGTCAATGTTGCGATCGTCTGGGTTTTGCTAACGGCCCTGTTGCTGCTTGCCCGGAAGCCAGGCATCCTCCAGGTGGCGGTCTGGTCGGGACTGGTCCTCATGCTGCCTTGGCTGCTGATGACCGAGGGACGCATCGTGGGCGAGTGGAAATTCGCACCATGGTGCAGCGCCATCTTGTTCTTTGTCCCATTAGCGGCCTGGATCGCCGTGGTGTGCTTCTGGCGCCAGTCTTTTTTCCCGGTCTTCAGCCGCGTATACCACGCCGCCCGGATCGTGTTCGGCTTTGCCGCTCTCAGCGCGATGGTCTTCATGGTGCAGTTGTTTTGGTGTTTCTGGCAGGCCCGGGCATTGAATCTGCCCAGACCGCTACGGCTGCAGCAACCCGGAGTCGTGGGAAACGCGTCCACGACAAAACCCAGAGTCATTTGGATCCTGCTGGACGAGCTCTCCTACCAGCAGGTCTACGAGCGGCGTTTCCCCGGTCTGGACCTCCCTGCATTCGACTCCGTCGCCCGCCAAGCAACCGTCTTTACCCACGTCATCCCCGCCGGGGTGTACACCCGGATGGTGCTGCCCGCCCTGTTGACCGGCGATACGGTCGACAATGTTAGGGCATCGGCCGACGGAAGCCAGCTCTCCTTGCACAATCCCGACACCAATCAGTGGCGGCCCTTCGACCCCCAACAGACCATCTTTCAGGACGCCGACGACCGCGGCTATCGGACTGCCGTCGCGGGCTGGTACAACCCCTACTGCAGAATCCTGCCCGGGGTCCTCGACCAGTGTGTCTGGATATCCGGCAATTCCTCCTTCGTGGGGCTGGAGAACGTGAAGCCGGACGCCTCGCTCCCATCGGACGTTGTTGCATCATGGCAAGGGACGGTCGCCTCGGCTCTGGATACCCTCCACAAGAATTCTGCCCCGCCGCCCATGGACTGGAACCATATTGCCGACTATCGTGACCTGCTGGCCGCGGGCGACCGGTTGCTGGCAGATCCATCCCTGGGTTTTCTGCTGCTTCATATGCCCATTCCGCATCCTGGCGGGATTTATGATCGCAGGACCGGGGCATTCGGCACCCCGGGGACCTCGTACATCGACAATCTGGCCTTGGCAGATCGCTATCTGGACCATGTTCACCGCCTCCTCGAACAGCGCGGCGACTGGGACTCGGCGACCATCGTGATCATGGGCGACCACTCCTGGCGGACTAAGCTGCTCTGGGATGGTTCGCCGGGATGGACAGCGGAGGATGAGGCCGCCAGCAACGGAGGCCAATTCGACGACCGTCCCGCATACATCGTCAAGCTGCCCCACCAAACCCAGACGGCTCGCATCGACTCGCCCTTCGCGGCGGTCCGAACTCGCGCCCTCTTGCAGCAGATCCTCGACGGCAAAATCGATTCACCCGCGCAACTGACGGCCTTCGCCGAACTCAAGTCCAGCCAGTGACTGGCCAGCAGCCCATGGCGACGCCGAGCTGCGTGAGGCGGGCCAGCCGACAGGGTCGCTCAAACAGGACAGGGCGGCGAGGGCGATGCATCAGAGAAGGCGCATTGCGCGGCGAGTGGGTGTCCACTATCCAACTGAGGGCTGAATTCGCTGCCAATTTAGATCCTTGCTTCACGCTGCCTTAAGAATGGGCGTTCTATCCTCACCGGTGTTACGATGGACAGCTTCCGGCACGTCGCCGAATCTGCGTTGCCGCGTAGACTTTTCTGCTGACCGGATCGTCCAGACGTATACCGAAGCAACACCAGGAGAACACATCGCATGTTACGCAAACGGTTCGCACTTGTTACAGTCGCCATCCTCGCCGCCTTGCTTCCGCTCGCCGCAGTCGCCCAGTCAGGCCCCTACAAGGTCATCAATACCGTCAAGGTCGGCGGCGACGGCGGATTCGACTACGTCACCGCGGACTCCGACGGTCGCAGGCTCTACGTGGCGCGTTCCGGCGCCGCCGGCCACATCGGCGTGTTCAATCTGGACACCCTGGCCCAGGTCGGCGATATCACCGGCGTCAGCGGCCATGGCGCCGCGGTCGACACCGCCACTGGACATGGGTTTGCCACCTCCAGGCCCGTCACTATGTTCGACTCCAAGAACTTCACCGTGATCAAGAAGATCGACGTCCAGGGCAATCCTGACGGCTACCTTAACGATCCCTACAATCACCGCTTTTACGATCTTTCCCATGCGTCGCCCAACATCACCGTCATCGATGACAAGGACGGCGCCATCCTGGGCACCATCGACATCGGCGGCGCGCCCGAGCAGGCTGCGACCGATGGCAAGGGAAAGATTTACGTCGATATCGAAGACAAGGGCGCCATCGCCGTGATCGATGCCGATACGATGAAGCTCGACCACACCATTGACATCAAGTCCAGCGGCGACGGTTGCGCCGGACTCGCGCTCGACGCCAAGAACGGCATCCTCTTCTCCGCATGTCGCAACCCGCAGGTCATGGTCATCGTCAACGCCGCCTCCGGCAAGGTCATCACTACCCTGCCCATCGGCAACGGCTGCGACGGCGCCACCTTCAACCCCGCCACCATGGAGGCCTTCAGCTCCCAGGGCGACGGCACCCTTACCGTCATCAAGGAGAATTCGCCCACCAGCTTTGTGGTGGAGCAAACCGTCACCACGCCGGTGCGGGCCAAGACCCTCACCCTGGATACCAAGACCGGCCACATTCTGCTGATCACCGCGGAATACGGCCCGGCGCCCGCGCCCGCAGCTCCGGCAGCGGCACCCGCGACACCGGCAGCCGGTGCAGCTCCAGCCGGTGGCCCCGGTGGCCCTGGCGGACCGGGTGGTGGTTTCCGCGGTCCCCGTTCCCCAATGGTCCCCGGTTCGTTCTCCATCGTCGTCGTGGGCAAGTAAACTAGAGGCACATGCAGAATCTGGCCTCGCTGATTACAGAAGCCCGCAATCCCAGCTCCGAGCACATCGACGAACTCTCCACGCTCGAGATGCTGACCGTGATCAACCATGAGGACGCGACTGTTGCCGCAGCAGTCGCGTCCGAACTGCCTGCAATCGCCCGCGCGGTCGATGCGATCGCCGAGCGCTTCACCCAGGGCGGTCGCCTCTTCTACATCGGCGCGGGCACCAGTGGCCGGCTCGGCGTGCTCGATGCCTCCGAGTGCCCGCCCACCTTCTCAGTCCCGCCCGCGTTGTTTCAGGCGTTGATCGCTGGCGGAGACTCGGCCCTCCGCAACTCGTCAGAGCAATCCGAAGACTCGTCAGAGGACGGCGCGCGCGATCTGGCCGCCTCCGGCTTCGGCATTGCCAACCCCTCCGACCCTGCCTTGCCTACTCCCGACACCCTGGTCGGCATCGCCGCCAGCGGACGCACACCCTATGTTCTCGGCGCTCTGCTCCACGCGCGCTCGCTCGGGGCCCTCACTGTCGGTCTCGCCTGCGCAGCCAACTCACCCATTTCCAAGGTCGCCGACCTCGTTATCTCCCCTGTTACCGGCCCCGAAGTGGTGACTGGCTCAACCCGTATGAAGGCAGGCACCGCCACCAAGCTCGTCCTCAACATGCTCTCGACCGGCGTCATGATTCGCACCGGGGCCGTCTACGGCAACCTGATGGTCAACGTCAAGCCGAGCAACGACAAACTGATCGACCGGGCCCACCGCATCATCATGGTCACCACCGGATGCGATCGCTACACCGCGACCCGCCTGCTGATTGAAGCCGGCAGTGTCAAGACGGCGATCGTCATGCAAAAACTTTCGCTATCCCGCGTCGCGGCCGAGCAGCGCCTCGCCGCGGCCGGCGGAAGCCTCAGCAAAGCCCTCCGTTCCGGCGAATAAGCTCTACTCGCCTCGGCGCGCGCGAAACTCATTCGCCAGCCGGAACTCTTCCTTCAACTCCGGCGTCCGCAGATTCTCCCGCACATGTGCCAGCCGTTGTTCCAGTGCGTGCAGCGTTTGCGCAATCGGCTCGGTATTGGAGAGCGCGATGTCGCGCCACATGCTGTACGGACTTGCGCCCAACCGCGTGGTCTCGCGCAGCGCGCGGCCACCGATTGCGGCGATCTCTTCGCGCCGCTGCGGGTCCGCCTCGAACGTCTCTTCCAGCAGCGCAGCCAGCGCGGTGGAAAGCATCTGCGGCAGGTGACTCACCCAGGCGCAGATCTCATCGTGCCGCGCCGGACCGAGGTCCATCGTGCGCGCGCCGAACTTCGCCACCCACCCCCGCCACTCGACCTCCAGCTCATGCGCCGGCCCGTCCAGTGGCGTAAACAGCCACATCGCATTCTGGAAGAGCATCGCCTCGGCCAGGTCCGCGCCGCCTCGCTCCTTGCCAGCCATTGGATGTCCGGGCAAAAACCGCGCATTGCCCGGCTGGTTGTAGAGCTTCGCGGCCAACTCCGCAATCTGCGCCTTGGTGCTGCCCACGTCGGTGACAAGCTGATGCTCGCCCAGCACCGGCGCCAGCCGCTGCATCCAGTCCAGAATCGACAGCACCGGCCCAGCCAGTAGAATCAGGCCGGCGTTTGTGGCCGCCGCTTCTGCGTCTGCGCGCGCGACCCATGCGTCGATCGCGCCGCGCTCCTTTGCAATCGCCAAGGTCTTCTCGGTCGGGCCGGTCCCGACGATCTCGCCGTCAAATCCCGCCGCCCGCAGCGCCAGCCCGGCCGATGCCCCGATCAGCCCGGTGCCGACGATGAGGACCCTGCGCATCATCGGCTACGCGACCTTGCGCCCGACTACCGGCGCCAGCAGCCGCAACTGCTCCACCAGCTTCTGTAACTGCTCCGGATACAGACTCTGCGCTCCGTCGCTCATCGCCTTGTCAGGATTAGGGTGCATCTCCATCAGCAGTCCGTCCGCGCCAGCTGCAACCGATGCCAGCGCCATGGGCGGCACCAGGTCGCGAATGCCGACACCGTGCGACGGATCGGCCATCACCGGAAGATGAGTCAGCTTCTGCAGCACCGGGATCGCCGAGATATCCATTGTGTTCCGCGTATAGGTCTCATAGGTGCGGATGCCGCGTTCGCACAGCATAAGGTCATAGTTGCCGCCGGAAAGAATGTACTCCGCGCTCAGCAGCACCTCTTCAATCGTCGCGGCCATCCCGCGCTTCAGCAACACCGGCGTGCGCGTGTGGCCAAGCTCGCGCAGCAAGTTGAAGTTCTGCATATTGCGCGCACCCACCTGGAAGAGGTCGATGTAGGGGATCATCGCTTCAATCTGCGAGATCTCCATCACCTCCGTGATCACCAGCAGGCCAGTCTCGTCGGCCACCTCGCGCAGCAGCTTCAGACCTTCCAAGCCCATGCCTTGAAAGCTGTACGGCGAGCTCCGTGGCTTGTACGCGCCCCCGCGCAGGAACTTCGCGCCGGCCGCCGCCGACAGCTTGGCGCTCAACAGGATCTGCTCGCGCGACTCAACCGAGCACGGCCCCGCCATCACGACAACCTCTTCGCCGCCCACCACAACGCCATTGGGAAACGTAATCGTCGTCCCCTCCGGCCGGAAGTTGCGTCCCGCCAGCTTGTACGGCGAAGAGATGCGGTACGCATCATGCACGCCGGGAAGCACCTTGAACTCCACCACATCGAAGTGAGCCGGCGTCCCCACTCCGGCCAGGATGGTCTGCTGCGCGCCGGTGGTCCGGTGAACATTGAATCCGAGCTCTACCATGCGCTCGATTACGTGTTGAATATGCTGCTCGGTAGCCTGGTCCTGCATCGCTACAATCATCGCTTCCGTCCGCTTTCCCCTAGTGATTTGTAACTACCTACGATCTCCTACCTTGCGTCAGCTCTATATCGCAACCGAATCTGTTTCATATTCCCGAAAACTTTCGCGGCTTTCCTGTTTCATGCATCCCGCCGTTGCAGCGTCCGCATCACGTCGATGATCCGCTCGTACACATGCAGCATCTCTCCGTCGGCCAATGGCCCGTGATTGACCGCGCGGACATGGTCGAAAACCGCCTGCTCCCGTCCCGGCTCGTAAACGGGCAAATCTGCCTGGCGCTTCAGGTCGCCGATCGCCCTCGCCGCTTCCGCGCGCCTGCTGATGAGCTGCACGATCTGCTCATCCAGTTCATCGATCTTCTGCCGCCAATCGGAGATATCCATGCCAGTCGCCTCATCGTTTCCACTACATCGGCTACCGTGCCTTACTGCGGCCCCGGAACTAAACACGCCCGCACCATGATAAACGGCGCGCCTTGCGCCCTGACCACGAACGGGCTCCAATGCACTCATACCCGCAACCCCGCGATAAATTTGCCGACCGCCACGGGTGCATCCGCCGGCGCTGTCTTTTCGATCAGCGCCACCAGCGCGCTGCCAATCACCGCGGCATCGGCGAACTCGCCCACCGCTGCCACGTGATCCGCGTTCGATATGCCAAACCCTACAGCAATCGGAATGCTCACGGGCTCCGTAAACACCCGCAGCCGCCGCACCAGCTCCGACGCATCGCCTGCCACCTTCGCCTGCGTCCCGGTAATCCCCACCCGTGAGATCGCGTAGACAAACCCGCGCGACGCCTCGGCAATCGCCTTCAGCCGCACATCGGGGCTCGTCGGCGCGGCGAGAAAGATCGGCGCAATACCATTCGCCTGCATCTCCGCCAGATACTCACCCGCCTCTTCGACGATCATGTCCGTCAGCAACACGCCATCCGCACCCGCCGCCTTCGCCGCCGCGCAAAACTGCTTCATCCCCATCCGCACCACCGGGTTCAGATAGCTGAAGATCACAATCCCGCACTCCGGCCGCGCTGCCCGCAGATGCCGCGCCGTCTCCAGCACATCCGCCAGCCGAATCCCGCGCCCCACCGCCCGCTCGCTCGCCCGCTGAATCACCGGCCCATCCGCCAGCGGGTCCGAAAACGGCACGCCCAGCTCAATCACATCTGCTCCATTGTCGATCGCCGCCAGCGCAATCGCCAGCGTCGTCTGCAGGTCCGGATCGCCCGCCGTCAAATACGCCACAATTCCCGGCTTCTTTGGAAAGCTTATCGGCATGTAATCTCCCCGTCTCGCGTGACCACAAGGGCGCCGAGTTCCATGGCCCGTCTCGCTATGCGGTCCCGGTCTTGACCACCGATGCGCAATTCGACGCGCTTCCTATCGAGAACAGTGTCGGTAATAGTCTTGGCCTCAAGAAGCCCGAGGCCTAGCTCCTCCCGCAACATCTTCGTAAACTGGATTTTCTCGAAGCCGATTTTCCATCCGTCGATGATTAGCTTGCTTTCGCAGTCGGCGTTCATTGCTTCGCCTCTTTCGCCCCATCCAGCTTCATCTCTCTGGCCAGAATCCCCATATCTTTATCCCCGCGCCCCGACAGATTCACCATAATCACATCCGCCTTCGCCATCTTCGGGGCCATCTTCATCGCCTCGGCGACCGCATGAGCACTCTCCAGCGCCGGCAGAATTCCCTCAGTCCGCGCCAACGCAGAGGTAGCCGCCAGCGCCTCCGCATCGCTCGCCGAGGTGTACTCGGCGCGGCCCGAGTCGTGCAGCATCGCGTGCTCCGGCCCTACGCTCGCATAGTCCAGTCCCGCGCTCACCGAGTGGGTCGTCGCCACCTGGCCCGCATCGTTCTGCAGCACGTAGCTGAAAGTCCCTTGCAGCACGCCGGGAACGCCGCCGCCGGTCGTCTGGAAGCGAGCCGCGTGCTCACCCAGCGCTGTGCCGCGCCCACCAGCCTCCACGCCAACCAGCCGTACGTCTTTGTCGCCGAGAAACTCATAGAACGCGCCAATCGCATTGGACCCGCCGCCTACGCAAGCGACGATCGCCGCCGGCAGCTTACCCTCCTGCTCCAGAATCTGCGCCCGCGCCTCGCGACCAATCACGCGATGAAAATTCCGCACCATCGTCGGATACGGATGCGCCCCCAGCGCGCTCCCCAGGATGTAGTACGTTTCCCGCACATTCGTCACCCAGTCCCGCATCGCCTCGTTGATCGCGTCCTTCAACGTCGCCGACCCCGCGCCCACGCCGCGCACCTCCGCGCCCAGCAGCCTCATGCGGAAGACGTTCAACTCCTGCCGGCGCATGTCCTCCTCGCCCATGTAGATCACGCACTCCAGCCCGAACAGCGCGCACACCGTCGCCGTCGCCACCCCATGCTGCCCCGCACCGGTCTCGGCGATGATCCGCTGCTTGCCCATCCGCCGCGCCAGCAACCCCTGGCCCAGCGCGTTGTTGATCTTGTGCGCGCCGGTGTGCAGCAGGTCCTCGCGTTTCAGGTAGATCTTCGCCCCGCCCAACTGCTCACTCATTCGCTTCGCAAAGTACAGCGGAGTCGGACGCCCGCAGTAGTGGTGCAGCAGCCCATCCAACTCTTCATGGAACGCTGGGTCGGCGTCCGCCGCCGCGTAGGCCTGCTCCAACTCCTCCAGCGCAGCCATCAGCGTCTCCGGCACGTATCGTCCGCCGTACACGCCAAACCGGCCGGCCTTCGCGACCGCCTGAGCTGCCGGACCCACCAACGCCGCCGTCACTCCCATCGCTCCCTCCATAGGAACCACCGCACACAACAAAAGCCGCGACAGATCGCGGCTCGCATGGATTTCGAATCAACTGAAACTTTCAGATCGCTGCTTCAGATCGTTCAGAGGATGCTAGTCCGCCGAGCCCGCTATTGTGCGCCAATAGCGGAACGTAAACCCGAAGCGGCTGAAGTTGGCTGTCATCCTGCCTCAACGATATATCCATCCTGCGCTCCCACGCAACCGGACCCAGTGAGCACACGGTCCGCTCAAGCCGCCCAGACTTCTTGGTTACCTCGGATTTCGAATGACAGGTTACCGCTGGGGAACAATTTCGTGTTTGAAATTAATTTCGAATCCAACCCGTTGCCCCGCGCGTCACATGGGTGTACGCTCAAAGGGAATAAAAAATGAAATACCACTTTCAGGTCATTCTCGCGTCTTTGGTTGTACTCCTGACGGCTCTGGCACCCTCGGTCGCCTATGCCAGAACTCCGGGAGGACCCCACACGCGTTCGCAGACCTATCATAACCGCACCCCCAGGGTGCATGCCCACACCGTGCATCCCCACCACGGTAAATAGCCAGAATCGCTGAGAGACAGAGAAAACGCCGGCAGCTAAGGCGTTTTGGCCCCGCGTGCGTTGGCAATGAACTGGGCCAGCCGCGCCGGGTCTTTCCGTCCAGGCGACGCCTCTACCCCACTGGACACATCCACTCCCCACGGGCGAAGCCTTCCGACCGCCAGCGCGACATTCTCCGGCGTCAGCCCGCCAGCCACAACCAGGCGCACATTGACCGGGGCAGACGCAAATAACTCCCGCGCCGCAGCCCAGTCGAACGCGATGCCAGTGCCGCCCATGGCCGCGCCAACCTTCGAGTCGATCAGCACCCGGTCGGCGATTCCAATTCGAGCGACTTGCTCCATCTGTCCCGCAAGCTGTCGTGCGGACGAATCGCCCGCAGCCAGATCACCGACCTCCCAGTGCAGCGTCTGGATTACCCTCACCCGGCCTGCGAGCCGGTCCCGGAGCTGGCCGAGCAGCTTCTCATCCAGCCCCCCGTGCAACTGCACTGCGGTAAGCCCTGCCTCCTGCGCAACTGCCGCAATCACGCCGGCGTCGTGCGAGTCGAAGACTCCGACCCGCTCGACCTCATCCGGAAGATGCATCGTAATTGCACCCACCTGGGCCGCTGTGACCTGCCGCCTGCTCGCCGCGAAGACAAAGCCGACCGCGTCCGCGCCAAGCTCAGCCGCCAGCGCAGCGTCTTCGAGATTCGTATTGCCGCAGATCTTTACCCACATCGCTCAGGCCTCATGCTTCGGTCCCGGACCGCACACCGAACCCATCTCGAATCCTTAATCGTGTTTATCCGTGAATATCCGTGAGATCCGTGGTTGCCTTGTCCTTCGCAGGCCTCAACCTTCCGCCGAAACTGGGCGTCCCAGCAGCGCCGCCAGGGCCGCGCCTGGTTCCGGCTGTCGCATCAGTGACTCGCCCACCAGAAATGCGTCGTATCCCGCCTCAACCATCCGCGCAATCTCCACCGCGCTGCGGATGCCGCTCTCGGCCACGCGCACTGCCTCCCGCGGCAGCCATTGCGCCAGCTCGATCTGGGTTTCCGGCCGCACCTGCATGGTGTGCAGATTACGGCTGTTCACCCCAATCACGGTGAACCCAAGCGCTACCGCGCGCTCCAGCTCGGCGCGGTCGTGGACCTCGCACAGCACGTCCAACCCCATCCGCCAGGCCTCCAGGCCAAAGCTCTTCAGGTCCTCGTCCCGCAGCGCCGCGACAATCAGCAGGACCGCGTCCGCGCCCGCCGCCCGCGCTTCCAGGATCTGGAACGGGTCCACAATGAAGTCTTTGCGCAGGCAGGGGATCTTCACCGCCTCGGACGCCTGCGTAAGGTCGTCGAGCGACCCTTTGAAAAACTTCTGGTCGGTCAGCACCGAGAGCGCCGCCGCTCCCGCCGCCTCCAGCGACCTGGCCAGCGCAGCCGGCTGGAAATCCGCCCGGATCAGTCCGCGCGAGGGCGATGCTTTCTTCAACTCCGCGATCATCGCGGGCCCGTTCTCGGCCACCCTGCGCAAGGCCGCCTCGAACCCGCGTGGCTGATGCTCTGCCGCTCTTCGCTCCAGATGCCGGACGTCGGCGGTGACGCGCCTGTCCCTCACCTCGAGCCGAGTATGCGCCAGAATCTTCTCAAGTTGCGTTGACATTATTCCGGTCTTCCCCACCGCGGCCGGCCAGGTTGGAAAAGCGTCTGGTGCCGAAGAAGGGACTCGAACCCCCACACCCTTGCGAGTACATGGACCTGAACCATGCGCGTCTGCCAATTCCGCCACTTCGGCACTGCCTGTACGCCGGGAGCTTGCTCCCCGGCTCTACAGGTCGTGAGGTTCCAGTCTTTCAAACGCGATGGGATGTGTCAATCGCGCGGCGCCTGGCTTACACTGGGACGGCTCGGCGACAGGCACACCCAGAAGGGCCACGCCGGCATTTTCCTGTTAGGGTGGATGTGACGGGTCCGTGAATGCCGTTCTTTGGGAAAGACGGCGGGAGCAGTCGGGTTCCGGACAATGCCTCGCAGGAGAAATACTTTTAGCCAAGATTATGACCGAACCATCCCAGATCCCGACCAATGCCCCCGAGATTCCCGAAGACCTTGCCCTGGAAATTCGCAAACTTGCCCACGATCTCTCCAACGCCCTCGAAGTCATCGTGCAGACCAGCTATCTGCTGGGCACCGTCGAGCTGAAAGAACCGGGAAGCGATTGGCTGCGCATGCTCGATAGCGGCGTCCGCAAAGCGCTTGACATCAATCTCGCGTTGCGCACCTACATCAAGGCACACACGCCGCGGTAAGGCCAAGGCGCGGGGTCACGACTTCCTTGCCTTCGCCTTTTTGGCAACCCGCTTCGCAGATTTCTTCGCCGGCCTCCTCCCCGCAACCTTCTTTGCAGCCTTCGCACCCTTTCGCGGCTCAACGGCGCCGCCCCCAGCCTCCGCTTTGGGCGCCGGCGTGCTCCAGATCTTCAAGTTGGCCTCGTGCCTTGCCAGCATCTTCTCAATCTGCTGCAGCAGCACCCGCGTGTGGGTGGGCTTCACCAGCATCTTGTCGGCACCCATCGTCTGCCAGTCCTCTTCCGCCATGGGAAACGCCGTCAACAGCGCCACCGCCGGATGGCAGCTCGCCTTGCGTGCGGCCTCAATCACCTCTTTCCCGGCCGCATCGCTCTCCATCCGCATATCGGTGATCACCATGTGGTACTCGCGGGTGCGCAGCTTGCTCTTGCCCTCTCGCGCCGACGCCGCCGTATCCACATCGAACCCGCTGATCTCCAGCACCGCCTTCATCGTCAGCAGCACCGCCACTTCATCGTCTACCAGCAGAATCCTGCGCTTCATTGAATCCTCAATCCGTTGCTTCACAAGCATCCCCCATATTGCCCCACCCGGCCGTCTTCTGCAAACTTGATGGGCCCGTTTGCAAACTCAGGGGGCAGGCGCAGTACGCCGCAGATTAATGCTGTCGCGCAGACCGAGGCTCTGGTAGATCTGCCGGGTCGCGTCCGATCTGTTCAGGGTGTAGAAGTGAATGCCACGCACCTGGTTGTCGAGCAGGTCGCGGCACTGCTCCGTGGCCCAGTGCACGCCAACGCGCTTCACGGCTTCGGGCTCATTCGCGGCACGGGCGACGGCCCGCAGCAGTTTGGCTGGAATGCGGGCGCCGAGGGCCATCTGGGCCATGCGCTTCATGCCGCTGAGCGTGGTAATGGGCATGATGCCGGCGATGATGGGCACGTGAATCCCCGCCAGCTCGCAGCGTTCGGCGAAGTCGTAGAGGTCGCGGTTGTCGAAGAAGAACTGGGTGCAGATGTAGTCTGCGCCGGCGTCGACCTTGGCTTTGAGGTGGTCGAGCTCGTCGAGCCGGTTGGGCGTGCCGGGATGGCCCTCGGGAAAGCCGGCAACGCCGATGCCGAAACCGCGGCGGTCGGGATGGCTGCCCTGCTCGTTGAAGCGGCGGATGAAGCG
>Ga0326727_10010483_pt1 | contig 22054 bp, 23 predicted proteins | sample MB2enrmetagenome_FD_207643 | JGI IMG/M metagenome (GOLD analysis project Ga0326727, IMG submission 207643) | Lab enriched peat soil microbial communities from McLean, Ithaca, NY, United States - MB29MY | ecosystem: Environmental > Terrestrial > Soil > Wetlands > Peat | place: USA: New York...
ACGGTTTGGGAATAAAATGCAACCACGCCGCGATCTGGGCTGTCTTACCCGTTGGAGAACGACTCCGTGACGCAAACAGCGACCAGCGTAGCACGCGAAGCGAGCCAAGAGACACGCGAAGCGCAAAAAGAGAACCTCGACGCTGTCGGTATAGCCGTAATCGACAGAATGGACGTCGACCGCGTTCTGGCTGGGGAAACGGATGCGTTCGAGGGGATCGTGCGGCGTTGGCAGGGACCGCTAGTGAACATGGCGTGGCGCTACTGCCGCGACCGCTCCCGTGCCGAGGAGATGGCGCAGGAGGCCTTTGTGCGCGTGTGGCGCGGGTTGGCGCAGTGGCGGCGCGAGTCCAGCTTTTCCACCTGGCTGTTTGCTCTGGCGGCCAATGTCTACCGCTCCGAACTCAAGCGATTTCCCACGGTCGTGGTGCCACTCGAAGAAATTGAGGAGCCGGTGAGTGCTTCCAACCAACTCGAAACACTCGCCGATCAAAGACGCTACGAAGTAGTGCGGAGGGCAGTGCTGGCCTTGCCCCTGCGCTACCGCGAGCCGGTGGTTCTCTATTACTTTCATGAGATGGATGTGGGCGCGGCGGCGCGCACCATGGGGCTGCCCGAGGGAACCGTGAAAGCGCGGCTGGCCCGCGGACGCGCGCTGCTGCGCAAGCGCTTTCCGCATTTGAATGAAACCGGCGCGACGGGAACGGACGCAGTCCCGCGCACGGAAAGAGAGGCACGCGAATGACGCACACGGCAGATCGCAAGGCGAATCCCGAAGGCCGGCCCGCATCGCAATTGGCCGCGCTCGACCGCATGCTGGCGGCTGAAGAAGAACTTGTGCCCTCGTCCGGCTTTGCGGCCGCAATCATGGATCGAGTGCGCGAAGAGGCCGCTCGGCCGGCGCCGATTCCGTTTCCGTGGAGTCGCGTTGCGCCGGGCCTTGTGCTGGCGGCAGGCGTGATCGGCTGGGGCGCGTGGCAGACGATGCGATTTGTTGGGCCCGCGATGCGGGAGTTTGCGCAGAATTCGCCGCAGATTCCGGCTACGATGCTCCCGCAACTCCAACAGGCCGGATGGGTAGTGCTGGCGCTCGCCGTCTCCTGGGGCGCGTGGGCACTCTCTCAGCGGCTGGTGCGGCGCTCGGGACCGCTGTGATGCGCTCACGGCATCCGAGCAGCAAAGACAAAGACGTGGTTCTAGTTGGCTTTGTGCTTGGCGCCGAACTGGCGGAGCTTTTCAAGCGTGGCGGCGGCTTGGCCAGAGTCGATGGCTTCAGCGCCCATGGCTACGCCCTGCTTCAGGTCCTGGGCCAGGCCCGCGGCCACGAGCACGGCTGCTGCGTTGAGCAGCACCACGTCGCGCCGCGCGCCGGGCAGTCCGGTGAGGACGTCCAGCAGCAGCGCCTTGTTGGTCTCGATGTCGCCGCCGGTGAAGTGATCGATCGTGGTGCGCTCCAGGCCAGCCATCTCCGGCGTGATGCGCGCAGCCTTAAGCTGCGTCTCACCCTCCGCATTTTCTTCGACGCGCGCGACCACCGATTCGCCTGTGGTGGTGAGTTCGTCGATGCCATCGGTTCCGTGAACGACGAAGGCGCGCTTTGCGCCGAGCGCCAAGAGCGCGCGGCCGACGAGAAGAACGCGGCTGGGCGCAAGCACGCCGATGACCTGGGCGCGCGCGTGCGCGGGATTAGTGAGCGGGCCCACGAGGTTAAAGATGGTGCGAAAGCCGAGAGCGCGGCGCAGGGGGCCAAGCGCCTTCATGGCCGGGTGATAAAGCTGCGCGTAGAGAAAGACGAAGCCGGTTTCGCGCAGACATTCGACGGCCAGCACAGGTGGGAGCTCGATGGGCACGCCGAGGGCTTCGAGCACGTCCGCCGCTCCGCAGCGCGAGGTCACGGCGCGATTGCCGTGCTTGGCGACTTTGGCGCCGGCAGCCGCCGCCACCAGCGCCGCGCCACAGGAGATGTTGAAGGTTTGCGGTCCGCCGCCGCCGGTGCCCACGCAGTCAACGAGATCCGCTCTTTCACTCTCGGAGAAGGGCAGTGAAACCGCCCGCGCGCGCATCACGTCGACAAAGCCGGCGAGCTCCGGCGCCTGTTCGCCGCGCGTGGCCAGCACGGCCAGCATCGCGGCGGTTTCTACCTCCGGCACCTGGCCTGAGAGGATTTCTTCGAGGACTCTGGCGGCTTGCTCGCGCGTGAGGGCGGTGCCCTCTTCGGCGAGCGGGCGCAGCAGTTCTTTCACCAACGACATGAGAAAAGTATGGCAGAGCAGGGCCGCCGGCGGGAAAACTGACGATTTCCCGTCTATTCTGCGCGGAATCTCAACGGATTGCCGCGCCAGGCCGCTTGCTTACCGCCGGCCCTTGGGGTTGATCCCCGTCTTCTTGGCGGCGCGCCTGGCGGCGTGGGCAAACATCTCTTTGCCCCAGTGGGAGCGGTTCAGGGCAATTTGCATGACGAGATTGATGACGCCGCCCGTCGCCATGTAGAGCGCGAGGCCGGAGGCGAGGTGGGCGAACATGAAGCCCATCATGACCGGCATCATGATCGCCATCATGCGCCGCTGCGATGGGTCCATGCCCGGCGCGGGCGAGATCAGCTGCGTGATAAACATGGTGAGGATGACGATGCCCGGCAGGACATAAAGCGGGTCGGCGACGGAAAGATCGTTGAGCCAGATCCAATGCGCCTGGCGCAGTTCAACCGAGCGGCCCAGGACGTAGTAGTAGGCGGAGAAGAGCGGCAGTTGCAGCAGCATGGGCAGGCAACTGCCATACATGTTGACGCCTTCCTCCTTCATGATCGCAACCTGCTCCTGCTGCATCTCCATCTTTTTGGGATCGTTCATCTTGAGATTCGCATAGCGGCTCTTGAGGGCATCCAGCTTAGGTTGGATGCGCTGCATCTTCAGCGACTGCTTCATCATGGAGATGCGCGTGGGCAGCATGATGAGGTTGAACAGAGCGGTGAAGATGATGATGGCCCAGCCCCAGCTGTATGCTCCGGCGCCGAGAGAGTTGCGGAGGAAGCGCAGAGCATAATAGAGCGGCTTGGAGATGACGGTGAGCCATCCGAACTCGATGAGAGGCTCAAGCGAGGGACCGTCCAGTTTGCCGTTGGGCGCGGTGGAGTGGACACTCTTGAGCAGTTCCATCTGTTTGGGCCCAACAAACATGCGCAGGCGAGTGTCGCCGCTGGTGTCGCCGACGGCGAGGCCCAGCACGTCGGCAGCGATCTTCTTGCTGTTCTGATCGCTTGGGTTGGCGGACAGATCCATCGTGTTGTGCAGGGTAACGACGGTAGTGCTTTCGGGTGTTTCGGGCAGGAACGCCGCGGCGAAGTAAAGATCCATGATGGCGGCGTAGTCGTAGGATCCGTTGATTGTGTTGTCGCCGCTGACCTTCGGGGCGACCAGCGAACTATGCCTGCCATCGATAGACCAGGCAAAGGAGGAGGGCGTACGACCCTGCCCCGGAAGCAACGATGACTGCCTGAACTCTTCCATGTCGCCCAGGCCGGCGGGCCACTCCACAAGCGCGCGCACCGGAGCACCGTTGCGCGTCACCTGGGTTTCGATGCTGACGACGTAGCTCGCGTCGAAACGGAAGGTCTTGACGGCATCGACGCCGTTGGCCGCGTAGTGGAAGGTGATGGCTGTGGGCGCAAGCACAAGGCCTGTGGCCGTAGGCTGCGCGCCGTCGTATTTCACCTGGTACAACGCGTCGTTCAGTTGCGTGGTGAGCGCTGGCTCGTAGGTGAAGAACGAGAGCGGCAATCCGAAGCGCTCGGCGGACTGCTGTTGCACCAGGTCGAGCGGCTTACCCGTCGAGTCAAAATACTTCTTCAGGGTCCAGCTCTTCACCTGCGCGCCGCGGTTGGTGAAAACGATCTTGTAGAACTCGTTTTCAATTGTGGTGTAGCTCTCGAGCGAAGCCGCGATCGCAGGCGTGGCCGCCGGTGCCTGCGCGGCAGCCGCCACGGTCTGGCCCGGCGCGGCTGGAGCAGAAGCGCCGGAGGGAGCGGCTGACTGCGTCTGCGTTTGCGCGGGCGGCTGCTGGTCCGTCTTCGGCTTCATGAAAAAGAACTGGTAGCCGAAGACAACGGCCATGGCAAGGAACATAAAGGCCATGGTGGAGCGCATGTCGCCCCCGCCACCGCCGGAGCCTTGCGACTGCAGATTGGGATTCTGAATTTCGGGCAATGCGTACTTCCTATCGTTCGGAAAAGGCAGCCTTCAGGCCGCCGCTTCCTCTATGGTAATGGTTCACGGGGAAAAGGTTGGGGATTGCAGCAGCAATCTCCGGCGGAACGGGCCGCAGGAACAGGATCGAATCCGCCGGGTGAAAAGGGGTGGCAGCGCAGGAGCCGCCACGCGGCAAGCCCACAGCCCCGCAACGGGCCGCGTGTGGCGATGGCGATAGCTGCGTACTCAGAGCACGTGGGAATGAACTTGCATCGACCCGGGCTCACCGAATGCAGCGCCGGCGAAATCCAGCGGCGGTAAAACGCAATGAATGCGAGCAGAATGCGGGTCATGATGCGGGCGCCACGCGGACTGGAGGCGCTGCCGCAGCCGATCCGGCCACGCGCGCGGCCTCAGTTCGGGCCTGTTCAAGAATACGCACAATCTCCGCTTCAAGTTGCACAAATTCCACGGTGAGCACGCTGCGGCGGGGATGGAGGATGAGATCGAAGCCCTCCGGCAGAAGTCCAACGTGGCGGCGCAGGGCCTCTCTCATGCGGCGCTTGATGCGGTTACGCTCGTGCGCTTTGCCGATTACCTTCCCGACGGTGAGGCCGACCCGCGGTGCGGGCGAATCGGCCGCGCCGGGAATCTGCGGGGCCAGAAACCAGCTCATAGACGCAGACTGCCGCTTGCGCGAGGCCGCGTAGGCGCGTTGATAGTCGGCGTGCTTGCGCAGACGCGCTCCCGCCAGCGACTGGCGCCGAGCTGGCTTGGGAAGAGATCTCATAAAGACTTCATGAGGAAGGCTCGAGGAAGAACGACTCCACTGCGTGACTCATTCCGGCGCAAACCGGAACCGGCACAGGGTTAGTCGCGGAATCCAGCGCTCACCGAGACACGCTTGCGGCCCGCGGCGCGACGGCGGCTGAGCACGGCCGCGCCAGACTTGGTCTTCATGCGCGACCGAAAGCCGTGCTTTTTCACGCGGCTGCGGCGGTTGGGTTGAAATGTGCGTTTGGGCATTGTGACCCGCTCCTGTTTCTCAAAAAAATCTGCGTGTGAACAACAAATTTGAGTATATCGTAGGCGGAGTGGAGAATCCAGCGCGGCAGCGTGGCAGCGAAGCGGTAATTGTTCGGCGGTGACTGGAGTGACGGTTACGCGACGCTCGATGGCGAAGTCCTTTCGCACATTTTTGCAAAAAATTTCATCACTGCGTGACATCACGCAACATGTTTCACCATCCTTGGTGCAACTCGCAGAGCGCTTAGAAAAGTTATGTGAATCAGGCATTGCAATGAGCCCGAGATGTGCTACTATCGGGACCGTTCAAGAAATTTCATTTTGTGTTCCCAGAAATCTGCTTCACGGCTTTTTATTACTCATAAACGCCCCAGGGCCAAATCCAATGGGGGCACACCAGCTACGGACAGGTATCCGGTCGCCGGCAAGTGGACGGAAAGCGCATAGCTTTGCGTACCGGGTTAGCTGTTGCCAGAAAGCTCGAACTAGACCGCCAGGCGCGCTGCCGGCGGGTGAGGCAAGGATTGTACGATGGCATTTGCAACTTCGCCGGCAACGGCACTCAACCCCTGGCTCCAGATTCTGTCGGCCCTCGAGAAGAAGGTTATCCGGCAATCGTTTGAAACCTGGCTTAAGCCCACTCGATTCAGCCATGCCGCAGGCCGCACACTCTACGTGCGCGTTCCTTCGCCGGAGTTCCAGCACATTGGCGAGAAATACGGCGATTTGATTCAGGAGGCCATCGACCTCCAGACGCTGGAATTCGACGATGTGAGCTTTGTCACCGCGGAAGACGATCCGTCGATTCCGCCGCAGCGCAAGGATGGCGGCTTCGGGCCGGTTCCCAGTCACGCACCCACGGCGCCGCCGGCGCCCGCCATGCGTTCGCCCGAGCAAGGGCGCTTCGACTGGTCGACCGCCGCGCAGCTCAACCCCCGCTACACTTTCGATGCCTTCGTCATCGGCAACGGCAACCAGTTTGCGCGCGCCGCGGCCCTGGCCGTAGCCGAGCGGCCGTCGCGTGCCTACAATCCGCTCTTCCTCTATGGCGGCGTGGGCATGGGCAAAACCCACCTGATGCACGCCATCGGCCACGAGGTGAAGCGCAGGCAACCAACCTCGAACATCTGCTATTCCTCCGCGGAAAAGTTCACTAACGAGATGATCAACTCCATCCGCAACGATCGCATGACCAGCTTTCGCGACCGTTTTCGCACCGTGGATGTGCTGTTGATCGACGACATTCAGTTCATCTCGCAAAAAGAGCGTACGCAGGAGGAGTTCTTCCATACCTTCAATGCCCTGCACGAGAGCATGAAACAGGTGGTGATCGCCTCGGACCGTCCGCCCAAGGAGCTGACCGAGATCGAGGAGCGGCTGCGCTCGCGCTTCGAGTGGGGCCTGATCGCCGACATTCAGCCGCCGGATCTTGAGACCAAGGTGGCCATTCTGCTCAAGAAGGCGGAGAGCGAGCAGGCGCATCTGCCCACCGACGTGGCGCTGTTTGTGGCCTCGAACGTGCGCACCAACGTGCGCGAACTCGAAGGCGCGCTGGTGCGGTTGATCGCGTGGTGCCAATTGAACCGCATGGAGATCACGCTCGCGGCGGCGCAGCAATGCCTCAAGCAGTTTATCGACATGCAGGTGCGCAAGATCACCATCGAGGCCATTCAGCGCGCCGTGGCCGAGCAGTTCGGCATGAGGGTCAGCGATCTCAAACAGAAAAACAATTCGCGCAACGTGGTGGTGCCGCGCCAGATCGCGATGTATCTGGCCAAGCAGATGACCGAAGCCAGCCTGCCTGAGATCGGACGCCAGTTCGGCAACAAGCACCACACCACCGTGATGCACTCGATTGCCAAGATCGACGAGCAGCGCCGTAACGACAAGGACCTGCACCGCACCCTGAGCAAACTGCAGGATGTGCTGAACTGCTAACAGTTGTCAGTGAACAGTCGACAGTGATCAGAAGGCGGCGAGCCATCGGCTCGCCGCCCGATTTTGAAGCGAATTTCCTTCATCGGTTGCTTTTGCCCGCGTTCTTTCCTATGCTCGACACATGGAATTGCTTACCCACGACGAGCTTGTGCGTCTGACTCCGCCGGAACGCCTCGCGTTAATCTCGCAGCTTTGGGACAGTCTGGAAGACGGCCAGCTCCCCCTTACAGCCGCGCAGCAGGCGGAGCTTGATCACCGCCTTCAAACTCTTGACCAGGACCGGCGCGCTGGCATCACATGGGCGGCTCTGAAGGCCGAGCTTGAGCAGCGCTGCCCGTAGCATTCCGGTGATCTTCACCCCGGCCGCCCGCGCCGAGTTAATCGACGCGCAGGACTGGTACGAGAACGAAGTTCCCGGCTTGGGCCGTGTCGTTTCCGCGCAGCGGTTGATTCCGTGGTTCAGCGCATGAGCGCCAATCCCCGGCAGTTTCCTGTCGTTTATAAAAGCATCCGCCGCGCCCTGCTCCACCGCTTTCCCTACGCGCTCATGTTCGTCGTCGAGGCCGACGAGACACTCACGGTCGTTGCCTGTTTCCACGGCAGCCGCGATCCGGCGCACTGGAAACGGCGGGCATGAATTCGCGGTCGGAGTAACTACGGCACCCAACACTTACACCTCGAACAAAGGAGCGCATCGAAAAACCCATGGAATATCGACTGCTGGGAGGCTCCGGCCTCAAGGTTTCTGCATTGAGTTTCGGCACCGCGACCTTTGGCGGCACCAATCCATTCTTCAAGGGCTTCGGGGAAACCGAAGTCGATGAGGCACGGCGTCTCATCGACATCTGCTTCGAGGCCGGCGTGAATCTCTTCGATACTGCCGACGGCTACTCCGACGGCCGCTCGGAGGAGGTTCTGGGCAAGGCGCTCGCCGGCAAACGCGACCAGGCGCTCATCTCCACAAAGACCGGATTCCCGTCTGGTCCTGGCCCCAACGACGAGGGCACGTCGCGCTACCATCTGCGGCGCGCGCTCGAGGCCAGCCTGCGCCGGTTAGGCACAGACTATGTCGACATCTACCACCTGCATTGCTTTGACGCGCTGACACCGATTGAAGAGGTTCAGGACACACTCAATACATTTGTACGCGAGGGCAAGGTGCGCTACATCGCCTGCTCGAACTTCTCCGGCTGGCACCTGATGAAATCGCTGGCCGTGGCCGACCGTTACGGTTGGACGCGATTCGCAGCGCACCAGGTTTACTACTCGCTCATCGGCCGCGAATACGAGTGGGAGCTGATGCCGCTCGCTCTCGATCAGAAAGTCGGCGCGCTGGTTTGGAGCCCGCTGGGTTGGGGACGCCTGACGGGCAAGATCCGCCGTGGCCAGCCGCTGCCCCAGACGAGCCGCCTGCACACCATCGCCGATGCCGGTCCGCAGATGCCCGACGAGCATTTATTCAAAGTTGTCGATGCCCTCGATGCGGTAGCTGCGGAGACCGGAAAGACCGTGCCGCAGATTGCACTCAACTGGCTCTTACAGCGACCGACGATCTCATCCGTAATCGTCGGCGCGCGTAACGAAGAGCAGTTACGCCAGAACCTGGGAGCTGCCGGATGGAATCTGACTCGAGAGCAAATGGCGGCTCTCGACAAGGCGAGCGAAGTCGACCCGATCTATCCGCACTGGCACCAGCGCAAATTCTTCTCCGGCCGCAATCCGTTGCCGGTGTGATGAGGGCAGTTCTTAGTTCGCAGTTTGCCAAATTCATCTGTGCCATCCGTGAACTGTGAACCAAGAACTGTGAACTTGCACAGAATCAGTTCTTGACAGCCTCGGCGTATTTCCCGTACTTTGAAAACAGATGCAGAGCTTCCGCCATCACGGCCACCACCATCATCATGGGACATCCATGCCGGCGGACTGCCATGGCCTGAAGTAAACGGCCAGAGAGATCGAAAAGCAACCAAGCCCGCCGGCGACTCCCGCTGGTGGGCTTTTTCATGTGCAAACAAGAATCTTGAAGGGAAACAGAAACGAAGATGAGTACTCTGCCAACAGTCGATTTTGACAAGATGGATGGCCTCGTACCGGGAATCGTGCAGGATGCGCGCACCGGCGAGGTGTTGATGCTGGGCTTTCTGAACGCGACCAGCTACGACAAGACCCGGGAGACCGGCTTTGTAACCTTCTGGAGCCGCACCCGCCAGAAGCTGTGGATGAAGGGCGAGACCAGCGGCAACCGCCTGCGCGTAGTCTCCGCCGCCACCGATTGCGACAACGATACGTTGCTCTTTCGCGTGGAAGTGGAAGGCGACGGCCTGGTCTGCCACGAGGGCACAGTGAGCTGTTTTACCAAGCCGATTGCGATCGGCGCGGAGGTGAGCCGTGGCTAATAAGTTGCGACTCGGAATCCCCAAAGGCAGCCTGCAGGACGCGACCATTGCGCTCTTCAAACGCGCGGGTTGGAATGTCTACGCCGACGGCCGCTCCTATTTTCCGTCCATCGACGACAGCGAGATCGAGTGCATGCTGATTCGCGCGCAGGAGATGGCCCGCTACGTCGACCACGGCGTGCTGGACGCGGGATTGACCGGCATCGACTGGGTCGTCGAGAGCGGGCTCGTCCTTGAAAGCGTGACCTCGTTGACCTATGCCAAGCAGAGCCGCCGCAAGGTGCGCTGGGTGCTTGCCGTGCCGGAGTCGAGCGGCTTCGAAAAGGCCGAGGATCTCGAAGGCAAAATCATTGCCACCGAACTGGTGGAGACCACCAAGCGCTACTTTGCCGGGAAGGGCGTAAGCGTGAAGGTGGAGTTCAGTTGGGGCGCGACTGAAGTAAAACCGCCGATGCTGGCTGACGCCATCGTCGAAGTGACGGAGACGGGCAGCTCGCTCAAGGCCAATCACCTGAAGATCATCGACACGGTGACCGAGAGCGAGACGCACCTGATCGCGAGCAAGACCACGCTGGCCGATCCCTGGAAGAAGCAGAAGATCGACCAGATTGCCACCATGCTGCGCGGCGCGATTGACGCGCAGTCGCAAGTGGGACTGATGCTGAACGTGAAGCGCGCGGATCTCGACGCGGTGCTTGCGGTGCTGCCGGCTTTGAACTCGCCGACGGTTTCCGAGTTGCGCGACTCCGAGTGGGTCGCCGTGAACACCATCGTCGAAGAGCGCGTGGCGCGCGATGTGATTCCGCGGCTCAAAGCGGCGGGGGGCGCAGGCATCGTCGAGTACCCGCTGAACAAGGTCGTGCTGTAAGCGCGTTTTTTCAAATCTGCTGCATTGCTGGTGTCGGCGGGTTTTGTATCAGGGCACGACTTCACAGGCTGCGGAAAAATGGAGATCGGGGAACGAATTTCCAGAAAAACTCCCTCAGGGGCTAAAGCCCCGCGTTGATTTTGCGGAGTTTGCGGCGCGAGTAAACTCGCGCCCTGATACAAAACAACCCGCCATTTGAGTTTTTCAGCAACCTGTTCAGTCGTGCCGTAACGCAGGGAAAAATGAAAGGGGCTTTAGCCCCTGAGGGAACGATGAAACTGATCCGGATGAAAGGACGTGGGGCGCAGGCCGCTGCAGAGGCGCTTGCGGCGCTCGAACAACGCGGCGGCGCGGCGCTCGATGTCGTGCTGCCCGCCGTGAAGCGCATCGTGACCGATGTGCGCAAGCGCGGCGACCGCGCGCTGCTCCGTTACGCGGCTGAATTCGATGGGCTGAGCGGCCCCGACGCGCTGCGCGTGTCGATGGAGGAGATGGCCGCCGCGTGGAAGGCGATCGACCCTGCCTTGCGCGATGCGTTGTGCACGGCAGCCGCGCAGATTCGCGGATTCGCCAAACGGCAGATGCCGAAGTCGTGGAGTTCTGCGCCGGTGCGCGGCCTCACGACCGGCCAGCTCGTACGTCCGCTCGGCTCAGTTGGCTGCTACGTGCCGAGCGGACGGCACCCCTTACCTTCGACTCTGCTGATGACGGCAATTCCTGCACAGGTAGCAGGCGTCGAGCGGATCGTCGCGGTTTCGCCCAAGCCCGCGCCGGAGACGCTGGCAGCGGCGCACTTGCTCGGCATCAAGGAGTTCTACCGGCTGGGCGGCGCGCATGCCGTGGCCGCCTTGGCCTACGGAACCGCGAGCGTGCCGCGCGTCGACAAGATCGTCGGGCCGGGAAATCTATACGTCACCGCGGCCAAGCGGCTCGTCGCGTTCGACTGCGCCATTGACATGCTCGCGGGGCCCACGGAGATCGTCGTCACCAGCGAACGCGGCAACGCGGCAGCAATTGCCAGCGACATCGTGGCGCAGGCCGAGCACGATCCCGAAGCGCTCGCCATCTTCGTCACCACTCGCGAGGATCTGGCGCGTGAAGTTATCGCAGAGACAAACGTACGCAGCCGCGAGAATCCCGTCGCACGCCAGGCGCTCAGCCGCAATGGATACGCAATCGTTGCAAAGAGTGAGGAAGAGGCGCACGAGATCACAAACCGCCTCGCCGCCGAGCACCTCACCGTGGATGCGGCGAACGATCTCGAGTGGGTCGAGAATGCCGGATCGGTGTTCGTGGACCGCTGGTCGGCGCAACCCATGGGCGACTACATCTCCGGACCCAATCACACGCTGCCCACGGGCGGCATGGCGCGCGTGCGCGGCGGGTTAAGTGTGAACGATTTCGTAAAGCTGATCACTGTGCAGGAGTACACAGCCGAAGGCGTACGCGCACTAGGACCGAAGGCGGCGCTGCTCGCCGAGGCCGAGGGATTGATCGGTCACGCCGAAGCCATTCGCATCCGCCTGGGCGCGAAGTCTAAGCGCGAAAGGAGGTCCCGTGGCTAAATCGCTAACGACCGTTTCTCCCACGCCGCGCGCACGCGTGCAAGCCATGATGGAGTACCACCCTCCGCTCGGCAGCCGCGACAATCTGCGCCTCGACTTCAACGAAAACACGGTCGCCTGCTCTTCCACGGTTACCGAAGCGCTGGCTGCCGTCTCCGCGGGCTCGCTCACGCTCTATCCCGAGCGCGAGCCGGTGGAGGCGATCGTCGCCGCGCAACTGGGCCTGAAGCCCGAGCAGGTGGCGCTCACCAACGGTGTGGATGAGGCGATTCACGTGCTCTTCGAGACCTTTCTCGAAGCCGGCGACGAGTTGCTTCTGCCTGTGCCCACTTACACCATGTACCAGGTCTATGCCTCGGCCACCGATGCGCTTGCCGTCGCCATCCAGGCTGCGGACGACCTACAATTCCCATTCGACCGGCTGCTCCAGGCGATTAGCCCGCGCACCAAAGTGATCGCGATTGCCAATCCCAACAGCCCGTCGGGTTCGGCGGCCACGCGCGAGCAGTTATTAGAGCTCGCCGCGCGCGCGCCCCACGCCGTGCTGCTGGTAGACGAGGCGTATTTCCATTTCCACGGCGAAACCGTGATGGATCTGGTGGGCAAAGTGCCGAATCTCGTTGTCGCGCGTACTTTTTCGAAGGCGTACGGCCTCGCAGGCTTGCGCTTGGGGTTGCTGGCCGGGCCTCAAGAACTGATGCGCTGGATACGTCGCGTGCTTTCACCTTACAGCGTGAATTCGCTGGCGCTGGTGTGCCTCAAGGCTGCACTTGAGGACAAGGCATACTTGGATTGGTACGTGAGTGAAGTCCTTGCCGCACGTGGCGACTTCGAAGCGGCGCTCGATGCGGCCGGTGTGCGCCGCTGGCCGAGCCGGGCGAACTTTGTTTTGGTGGATATTGGTGCGCGTCACGCCGAGTTTGCGCGGCTGATGCGAGCCGCCGGTGTGCTGGTGCGCGATCGCTCCAGCGACCCCGGCTGCGACGGCCGAGTGCGCATCACCATTGGCACACGCCAACAGATGAAGGCGGCTGCAGTCGCTCTTAACGACGCGCTGGCCGCGCTGCGGACGGGAGGCAACGTGCAATGACCACAAAGAAGACCGGTCAAAGAAAAAAGCCGGGTGCCCCCATTCCCTCGCTTTTGGGGACAGGGGAACGGAAGAACCTTAAAAAGCGCACCGCGACAATTGCGCGCCGAACCAGCGAGACAAGCATTGAGTTGGAACTAACCATCGAAGGCAGCGGTCGTTACAAGATCTCGACCGGCATTCGCTTCTTCGATCACATGCTTGAGCTGTTTACGCGGCATGGCGCCTTCGATCTGGCGCTCCAATGCGACGGTGACCTCGACGTGGACCAGCATCACACGGTGGAAGACGTGGGCATCGCGCTCGGCGAGGCTTTCGACAAAGCGCTCGGCGACAAACGCGGCATTCTGCGCGCCGGTTACTTTGTAATGCCGATGGATGAAACACTCGCCGTTGCGGCCGTTGACCTGAGCGGGCGCGCGGCCTACGCGGTTGACGCCAAAGTACGCACGCGCCTCGTGGGCGACTTACAAACTGAGTTAGTGACAGATTTCTTCGAAGGCTTCGCGCGCGGGGCTCGGGCCAACGTGCACGTGAAAACCATGTATGGCCGCTCCAACCATCACAAGATCGAAGCCATCTTCAAGGCCTTTGCGCGTGCCCTGCGCGTAGCCTGCTCGCGCGACCAGCAACTGGGCGAGATGCTGCCGTCAACGAAAGGGCTGTTGTAGCAGACTACGAAACGGAGTTTTGGAAAGCACGAAGTGTCAGGGCACGACTTTAGTCGTGCCGGACGAAGCCCAATAAAAACACTCGGGGCTTTAGCCCCTGGGACCAAAAGAATATGCGCGTAACAGTGATCGACTACAAAGCCGGCAATCTGACCTCAGTGCTCAAGACGCTCCGGCATTTGGGCGCGGAGCCCGTGGTGACGGACGGCGATTTGTCGCTGGTGGAAGCGGCCGAGCGCATCGTGCTGCCGGGCGTGGGACACTTCGCAGCCACGGAGCGGCTGGATCGGACGGGGCTGACGGGCGCGATCCGCTCTGCGATTGCGCGCGGCGTGCCGTTCCTCGGCATCTGCGTAGGCATGCAGTGGCTCTATGCAGGATCGACCGAAGCTCCCGAGCAGCCGGGCCTCGGACATTTTCCCGAATCGTGCACGCGCTTTGCAGAAAGCACGGAAAAAGTCCCGCACGTAGGCTGGAACTCGCTCGAAGTGCGCAACGGGTCCAAATTACTGGCCGGCGTCGAACCGGGCGAGTTTGTCTACTTTACGCACTCCTACAAAGGACCGGTGACGGCAGATACCGCCGCGGTGACGCAGTATATCGAACCGTTCGCAGCGGCCGTCGAGCGCGCGAATGTCTTCGGCGTGCAATTCCACCCGGAAAAATCCGGCGCGACGGGGCTGAAGATTCTCAAGAACTTTCTGGAGATCGCATCATGAAGGTCGAGTACGAGCCAACTTATGAGGATTACAAGGCGGCGTACGCAACCTACAGAGGGAAATCACGCGCCTCCGCGGTGACCCATTTCATTTTGTTCAAGGCCTTTCCCTTGGCGGCGGCTGTCGCCATCATCCTCGCTCTTGTTCAGGCGAGCCGCAGCCGGGTAGATCCCGTGGCATTCAGCCTGGCGCCCTCGCTCCTCACGTTGACACTTTTTGTTTACCTGAATCGGTTTTCCTACATTCGCCGCCAGGTCAGAAATCTGTTTCCCGCGGGAGCAAAAGACAGAAAAATCATTGCAGAGATCGGCGAGGATGAAATCGTGACGTTGATCCCCGGCGCTATAAGGACAGAGTACTTCTGGGAATCGATCTCGCTGTTTCTCGCCAGCTCGCGAGTGAACCTGCTCTACATCTCTCCCGATCGTTTCATCCTGATCCCGAATCGTGTATTGAAAACGGAAGAAAGAGTGTGGCTGCACGAAACCATTGCGCGAAAGGGGATCAAGACCAAGTCATGCTGACCAAACGCATCATTGCTTGCCTCGACGTCCATGCGGGACGCGTGGTGAAGGGCGTGCAGTTTGTCGACCTGATCGATGCCGGCGATCCAGCGACGCAGGCGGCGCGTCACGCCCGCGAAGGCGCGGACGAGATAGTGTTGCTCGACATCACGGCGACGCACGAGGGCCGGCGGACGCTGCTCGACACGGTACGGCGCACCGCGCTTGAATTGTTTGTTCCCTTTTGCGTGGGGGGCGGTATTCGCACCGCGCGCGACGCGGAACAGGTCTTTGAAGCCGGCGCGGACAAAGTGAGTATCAACTCCGCGGCCCTCGCCGATCCCGCTCTCATTAGCGCCATCGGCTCGAGCTTTGGCGCGCAGGCGGTGGTGGTGGCGATTGACGCGCGGCGCGATCCCGAGGCCGCCGATCCGGTGCGCGATGCGAAGGTCTTCGTGCATGGAGGTCGGAAGCCGGCAGGGCGTCGCGTTGTCGAGTGGGCGCGCGAGGCCGAAGAGCGCGGCGCGGGCGAGATTCTGCTGACCTCGATGGACGCGGACGGCACACGCGCCGGATTCGACTGCGAATTGACCGCTGCTGTGAGCGAGGCAGTCGGCATTCCCGTGATCGCCTCGGGCGGCGCGGGAACAGTGGCGCATTTTGCCGATGTCTTTTCGCGCGGCAAGGCGCATGCGGCGCTTGCGGCCAGCATCTTTCACTTTTCTGTTTCAACTTCGCGGTCGCTTAAAGAGGAGCTCGCGCAAGCGGGGATCCCGGTGAGGCTGCCATGCTGATTCCTTCGATTGATTTACTGGGCGGACGCATCGTGCAGCTTGTGCAGGGCGAGAAACTGCGCCTGGCGTTCGACGATTTTGAGTATTGGATCGAGAGGTTCGCGAAATATCCACTGGTCCAACTCATCGATCTCGATGCGGCGATGCGGCAAGGGGACAACTCCGCGCTGGTCGAGCAAATTGCCAAGCGTCTGCCGGTGCAGGCGGGAGGCGGCATTCACACCATCGAGCGGGCGCGGCAGGTGTTGGAGGCAGGAGCGAAGCGGGTCATTATAGGCTCAGCGCTTTTCTCTGCCGAGGGCAAAGTGAACACGGAGTTCGCGGCCAAGCTTGCCGCGAACGTCGGTGCAGAGCGCGTCGTGGCCGGCATTGACACCAAGAGCGGGCGCATCGCCGTGAAGGGCTGGAAGGCGCAGGTGGAACTGACGCCGGACGAGGCGATCCCGCAACTCGAGCCGCATGTGGCGGCGTTTCTCTATACGCATGTCGACGCCGAAGGGACAATGCAGGGATTCCCAATCGATGTGGCCGCGCGCTTGCGGAAGCTGACGAAGAAGCAGCTCATCGTGGCCGGTGGTATTCGCAGCCAGCAAGAAGTGGATGCGCTCGATGCGCTGGGCGCCGATGCGGTCGTGGGGATGGCAGTGTACACCGAGTTGCTGACCTGCTGAAACGGCTTCAGGCTTATCAGGATTCTTTGCCCCCCTGGCCAACGGCGCGGCTGGTCTCGATGCGCGTGGCGCGCAGCAGTCGAGCGATCTGCTTCAGGTGCAATTGCGCCGCGTAAGCACGGAGGATCTCGGCCTGCGAGAATCCGATGCCGGTGTGGCGCACTCCGTCCATTCGCGCTTCCAGATCGGCGATGTCCTGCTCCAGGTTGATTCCCTCGGCCGGCTTGCCAAATTGCCAGCGGTGAATGCAGGTGGCGATAAAATTGAAGCCCGAGTGAATGTCGTTGGCGAACTGCGTGAGCGCGGGTTCCAACTGCTGCGCGAAGCGATCCTCGTGGCTGTCTTTGACGGCGAACTCGAGCGCCAAAAGCGCGTCGAAGAGCGAGCGGCCGAACTCCGTGAGCAGGCTCAGGCCTTCGCGCCAACCGGGGCCGCTGGGCTCATGGCGTGAGGCTTCGAGAAGCTGATTGTTGCGGTTGAGCAGCGATTGCAGATCATCGCGCAGCGCCGGCAAGCTTTCGACAGGCGCGCCGCGAAAGCCCCTCAGGACAGCCTCGAAGAAGCTGCCGAGCAGCAGGAACTCCTGGGCCAGGCCGTCGCGCAGCCAGACCCGCGCGCGATCGGGAAAAACCAACGTAGTGACAGCCAGTGCGATCACAATGCCAAGGAAAACTTCCACGACGCGATCGAGCGCCAGGCCCCAGCGCGAACCCGAACCCGGAACCAGCATGATGATGGTGATGGTGACGCAAGCCAGGCGGGCGCTGTCGCGCATTCCCAGCAGGCCGCTGACGACGATGGCGAGCAGCACCGCAAGGATGTAATTCCAGGGCGGCATGCCAAACAGAGAAAAGGCGAAACCGAAAAGCGCGCCGATCAGAGTGCCGAGAAGACGGTCGCGCGAGGCCGTGACTGTCGCGCCGACGTTCGATTGCAGCACGATGATGGCGCTGATCGATCCCCAATAGCCGTCGTGCAGGCCAAAACGCAACGCCAGCCACCAGCAAAGAGCCGCGGCCAGTGCGGTTTTGGCGGCTTGAATCAGCAGGCGGCGGCGCTCAAAGGAGAGAACACCCTGTTCGCCGCCTTCGATGCGCAGCTTGACGGCGAGCTGATGCTGCGACCATGTTTTCTTTGTTCTCAGGCGCATGGGGATGCAATCTGCGGTTGAATTGTCTCACATTTCGAAGAAGAGACTGTCGAATCGCTCGGGCAAACACTACGCCTGCAGATGATCCGCTGGAAGCGCGCGTCAATTCGCTGCAAATTCCCGTCTCAGCTTAGCTGCGCTCGCGTCACACTGGCCTGACGGCTGATGCAATGCCCTGGGGGCCTCTGGCCTGCGCCTGACTACGCCACCGCGCCGGATGAGTTCCGCGCTTCCACTTCCATCTTGTGGCCGGCCTCGGCCGCGGCCCTGGCCAGCACCCGGTGATGAATAGTGAACAACGCCAGTTCCAGCCGGTCGCCCACTCCTGTCTTGTCGTAAATCGACCGCAAATAATTCTTGATCACCTGTTCGGTAGTCTTCAGCCGTTGCGCAATCTCTCGGTTCTTGCAGCCCTGCACAATGAGGGCCACAATGCGCATTTCCTTGGGCGTCAGCCGGTCGCGTACCCGCGCACCCACCAGGTCATCTTCGGGCGACTCCGGCTGGGCGGTCTGCGTGGGCAACCACGTGTCGCCGCCGGCTACACGCCGCACGCACTCCACCAGCGCCGTTCCCGATACGTTACGGAACACCACGCCGCGAAATCCCTGGTGCAGGAATGTGGCTGGGTTTTCGTTGTTTTCGATCACTACAACACCGCGGCTGCTGGTGCTCTCCAGCATCATCGAGAGACGCGCGAAATCCGGTTGTAGTGAGGCCGCAAACACCACAATCGACCCGGGAAATGTCGTGATGGCGTGAAACATGCGCTCCAGGTCCGTGCATTGCGCAATGATGCGCATGTCCTCGTCCATGGCCAGTACCTTCGCGGTCCCAGCGCGGAAGATCGCTTGCGAATCCGCCAGGATGATCTTATTCATCGCGTTTGCCCTGACTGCCTTGCCCCTCTTAGAAATGGCTCATCCGTTCGCACCCGGCAACTCAATAAAAACGATATCGATTGAGCTTCTCCGCAGGTTATCTTCATCCTATCGTTCCTATCGGCTGAAAAACGGTAACTCTTGGCAGTGTCTATTCTTCGCACACTGCTTGTCGTCAGCCTACTCGGCAGCCCTCGGCAACAGCGCGAATCTGTGGCCACGCAGCAGTGCCTATGACCGAGCTTACAGCTTATCGGGCCTCCGAGTCACTAGCACCTTTAGCCGTGGGTTATGGAGGCTCGGGGACTGCCAGACGCCAATAGCCCGTGTCTCAAAGCCGAATCCCGTCGAGCTGCCGGATACGCATCCGCAGACGTATCTGCTCCTTACTGTGGTATGACCACTTGACCTCAACGGCGTATGATGATCTTCGCAAGCAATTGAGTTTCTCAAGGGGCAATTCTGTGATTCCACTCAGAAATTTCCGCAAACTACCGGCGCTTCTGTGCACTTTAGCGCTTGCCTTGGCTGCATGCGGCGCGCTCCGCGCGGCCACAACCTGCAATCCCCGCGACTTCGGCGCCAAGGGCGACGGAACCACCAAGGATACCGCCGCGATCCAGAGCGCGATCGACGCCTGCGCGGCCAAGGGCGGCGGAACGGTTCGCCTCACCGCGGGCACTTACCTGAGCGCTCCCATCGTGCTCAAGAGCAACATCACCCTTGAACTCGACAAGGGCGCCACGTTGCTCGGCTCGCCCGATCACGCGGACTACCCGGCCAAGATGGAGTTCCGTATGCCGGGGCTGCAATCTCTGGTGAGCGCCACGAACGCCGAGAATGTGACCATCGCAGGCGAGGGAACCATCGACGGCAACGGCGAAAGCTGGTGGCAGGAGGCGCGAACCGTTCACGACGCAGGCGTGATGGGCAATCCCCATCCCCGTCCGCGCCTCGTCGTCTTCGACCACTGCAAGCACGTGCGCGTCGAGGGCGTCACCATTCAGAACTCGCCCATGTGGCAGCTCGTTCCCTACTACTGCGACGAGGTGTTCATCCAGAACGTGCGCATTCTGGCGCCGCAGCACTCGCCGAACACCGATGCCGTCGATCCCTTCTCCTCATCCAAGGTTCGCATCGATCATCTATATGCCGATGTGGGCGACGACAACATCGCCATCAAGTCCGGCGCAATCAACTCCCCAGGCGGCGACGAGCCGGCGCGCGACATCAGCATTACCGATTGCACGTTCCTCCACGGTCACGGCCTTTCGATCGGCAGCGAAATCGCCGGCGGCGCGCACAACATCGTCGCCCAGCGCATCCATTTTGAAGGCACCGACAACGGCATTCGCATCAAGGCCAATCGCGACCGCGGCAACGATGTCAGCGACATCGTTTTCACCGACATCGACATGCATGACGTGAAAAATCCCATCGTGATCAGCGAATACTATCCGAAGATTTTGCCGCCGGAGGGATCCGTGGCGTCCGCGCCCATCACGCGCCTCACGCCCTTCTTCTACGGCATTGTTTTGAAGAACGTGACCGCGACCGGCGGCAATATGGCTGGCGCCATTGTGGGCCTGCCGGAATCACCCGTCAACGATGTGTTGTTGCAGAACGTGACACTGAGCGGTAAGACCGGACTCTCCATTGGCTACGCCAACGTCACCGGGGAGAACGTGAAGGTCACGGCCGAGCAGGGCGACGCCATCATCAAGATGGCTGGCGCAGACGTAACGATCAAGTGAATTGACGCTCCAATGAGAAGGGCTGCTCCGATCGGAGCAGCCCTTTCTGATTACTGTCCACTGCTTTACTGGTTCACTCCGCTGGCCAGGAACCCTCCATCCACGGCTAGGATCTGCCCGGTCACAAACGAAGCGCTATCCGAGGCCAGATACACCACCGCGCCCACCAGCTCCTCCGTCTCGCCGAATCGCGCCATCGGCGTGCGCATCAACAGTTCCTGCCCGCGCGGCGTCGAGTCCAGCAGTTCCGCGTTCAAATCGGTGCGGAAGACGCCCGGCGCCACCGCATTCACGGTCACGCCTTTCTTCGACCACTCCACGGCCAGCGAGCGCGTGAGCGACGCCACGCCGGCTTTGCTCGCAGCGTAGGCCGCCACCTCGCTCAACGCGACGAAACTGTTGAGGGATGCGATGTTGACGATGCGCCCGTAGCCGCGCTCCAGCATCGGCCGCCCGAAGACCTGGCATGCGCGCAGCGTGCCCGTCAGATTGATATTCAGAATGTTGTTCCACTCCGCCTCGTCCAGGTCGATCGTGGGCGTGCGCCGGATCATGCCGGCGCAGTTCACCAGGATGTCGACCTTGCCGAAGGCCTCAAGCGTGGCCGCAAGCAAATTCTCAAGTGATGCGCGGTCGCCCACATCGGAAGCCATGCGAATCGTCTTCCGTCCCCGCGCTTCGATCTCTTTGGCCGTCGTGTCCACTTGTTGTTTTCGCCGCGCCGTGGCAATCACGTCGGCGCCCGCGTCGGCCACGCCAAGGCTCAGCGCCAGGCCGATGCCTGACGTGCCTCCGGTTACAACCGCAACTTTGCCTTCAAGGCTGAACACTTGAGGGTTCATCCGATCTCCATGGGGAAAACGTTCGCGCTCCGCGCGCCCGACAAAATGGGTCAACATTCAGATTAAAAAACGCACTTTGTTCGGCTCATCGACAGAAAAGCTAGAGGCTAAAAGCTAGGAGCTGGAAGCTGTTTCTAGCGGCCCAGAAACACCGGCGCAATGTGCCGATCGAACAGATTCTCGGTCACATTCTTCGCGATCACCGGCTCGTTGGCCTCGAGCAGCTTCAGGTAGCGGGGGCCCATCTTCGCGGCCACCTTGAAGCCCACGTGCAGCAATTGCCGCAGGCTCGGATTGTAGGCCGGATCGGCTTCCACGTGACGCAGCGCCGAGGTGTACTCGCCCGAACTCCAGCCACGCACCGCCTCGGCTGAAGGCAGCTTGGCGGGATCGATGTCGATCACCGTCGCGTAAGGCGCGCACAGCTCTTCCATGTGCTTAAGCGCCTCGCCGTAAACCTCTTTGGCCAGCGCCAGCCCCTCGCCGCCCGCCTCGGCCAGTCCGATCAACTCTTCCAGCCACGTCGTGCCCGCGGTCTTCAAATGCACGCCCACGTTGAAACGTTTCATGGTCGCGTTGATCGCCGGATAAATCGAGAACTTATCGCTGCCCGAGTGCACGCTCAGCTTCAGATTCTCCGGCAGCCCGTATTGCCTCACGGCATAGGCGATGGCCGCCACGTCCAGCGCCATCTCGCGCTCGAACTGAGCCACGTCGCCCACGTAATCCACGCCCTTGTTGAAGCGGCCGCTGAATTTTGGCGCGATGGTCTCTACGGGAATCCTCTCGTCGGCGATCGCGGCAAGAATGATCAGCAACTCCACGGGTGTCTGCGCGCGGTCGGTCTCGTCCATGGAAACTTCGGGAATAAAGTTGCCCGCACCCTTGGCGCCGAGCACGATGCGATAGACCTCGCCAGCCTTTTTCACCGCGGCCAGAAACTTCTCGGCCGTTTGCTGCAATTGATCCCGCGTAATCTCGAAGGCCTGGTCGGCTCCGGGGA
>Ga0326727_10010484_pt1 | contig 22053 bp, 19 predicted proteins | sample MB2enrmetagenome_FD_207643 | JGI IMG/M metagenome (GOLD analysis project Ga0326727, IMG submission 207643) | Lab enriched peat soil microbial communities from McLean, Ithaca, NY, United States - MB29MY | ecosystem: Environmental > Terrestrial > Soil > Wetlands > Peat | place: USA: New York...
GCATTGGGCCTGGTGGTCATGGCAACCATCTGGTTCTCCATCTATAGGTGAATATTTCATGAGCCAGAAACCGACGACCCGGAACATCCGTATCTTCCGCTATGACCCCGCAGACGGCGGCGATGGTCATTTCGACAACTATGTGCTCGACGTTCCGGACGAGACCACGACCACCATTCTGGATGTTCTGCTGCGCCTCCAGCGGGAGCAGGATCCGAGCCTGGCGTTTCGTTACGCCTGCCGGGTCAACATGTGCGGCTCCTGCGGCATGGTCATCAATGGCAAAGAAGGCCTGGCGTGTAAGACCAATGTCTCCAATATCCCCTCCGGCAAGGAAATTACCCTGCGGCCCCTCAATACCTTTCCGGTGATCAAAGATCTCGCCGTAGACATGGATCCGTTCTTTAAAAAGTACGAGGCCACCCTGCCGTTCTACGAGCCCAAAGAAGACTATCTGGAACCCGCGCAGATCCGGCCCGACTCCCAGGAGCGCCGCGACATTGGAGGAGCGACGGAGTGCATTGCCTGTGGCTGTTGCGTTTCTAGTTGTACGATGGTCCACCGCCACGAAGGATACGCTGGACCAGCCGCCCTCAACCGCGCTTTCACACTCCTGGCCGACAGCCGTGACGGGCTCTTCGAGCCCAGATTGGAACGGGCGCTGGAGTCTTGTTATAGCTGCCGGACCGAGTTCAACTGCACGGAAGTGTGTCCGAAGAACATAAGCGGGACGCGCGCCATCAAATACATCCAACTGCTGGCGCTCAAGCAGAAAACGCCTCAGGAGGAGACACCGGTTGTGGTGGAGGCGCCGGCCTTAGTAGTACCCGCGGTCGACCGCCGCACCTTCTTGACGCAGATGGGCGTGGGTGCGCTGGGCATCGGAACGGCGCTGGCCTTGGGAGCAGTCGCGGCGGGCACGGCCATCGGTCCGACCTGGACGAAAACCCCGAAGCAATGGGTTCCCGTGGCTGCGCTGGCGGCCATCAAGCCCAACGACATCACTACTGTATTGGTTCAGTATGAAACCAGGAGCGGCCTGTATAAGCAGCCGGTTTCGGCGCCCGTCCTGGTCTCGCACACCGGCAACGAGATCGTCTGCTTCAAATCCAATTGTCCACACCTGGGCTGTGTGGTGAAGTGGGACGCGGTTTCCGGCCGCTTCCGCTGTTCCTGCCACGGCGGCAACTTCGATCGCGACGGCAACGTAATCGCCGGCCCGCCGCCCCGGCCGCTGGATCGCTACGCTTTCAAGCTGGACTCGGGCCACCTGCTCGTGGAGGTGGGCTGAAATGGCGCGCCAAAGCTTCCAGCAACGTATCGGCTGGAACCAATACTTGCGGCCCTTCCTCTACAAAGAGCTTCCCAGCGGGACCGGCTGGCTGGCCACCCTCGGCAGCCTGTGCGCGCTTCTCTTTGCCGTGATGGCGGTGAGCGGAATCTTCCTCGCCATGTACTACAATCCGTCGCCCGACAAGGCCTACCAGTCCATCGACTACATCATGAAGGAAGTGCCGATGGGCGCGTGGCTGCGCGGTATTCACCACTGGTGCGCGGGCGCCATGGTGCTGTGCGTTTTCTTTCATCTGCTGGCAAACTTTTTTTCCGGAAGCTTCAAGGCGCCGCGGGAAGCCACCTGGATTATCGGCGTCCTGCTGTTTTTGGTGACCCTCGGCCTGGGATTCACCGGGTATCTGTTGCCCTGGGACATGAAAGCCTACTGGGCTACCACGGTAAGCGCCAACATACCTAAAGATATTCCGGTCATCGGCGACTTCCTGGCGCGTGCCATTCGTGGCGGCGACACCATTTCTGGGCTTACCCTGACGCGCTTCTACGCCATCCACATGCTCCTGTTGCCGGCGCTGCTGGCGATCTTCACCGCCGCTCATATTTACCTGGTGCGCCTGCACGGCCTGGCTGAACCCGAAAGCGAAAACGCCTCTTCGCCGGACCAAGCCCCGTACCGCTTTTTCCCCGAGCATCTGTTCCGCAGCGCCCTGGTATTCGCGGTCGTATTTCTGGCAATCATGCTGTTGGCCGTCTTTGCCACGGTGCCGCGCGAGGAGATTGCCGGCACCTTCAGCGAATCGTACCTGCCCCGGCCCGAGTGGTACTTCATGTGGCTCTTCCAACTGTTGACTTACTTCTCCGGCCGATGGGAATCGGTGGGCAGCCTCGCGGTTCCCGCCATAGGCGTTGCGCTACTGTTCGCCATTCCTTTCCTGGGCAAGGGAACCCTTCGCCGGGCCACGGACCGGCCTCTGGCCTTGGCCGCCGGGATAAGCTGCGTGATCGGGATTGTCTATTTGACGCTGATGGGATTTGAGGGGGCACGCCCCTACGGAGAGATTATTCCCGTTCCAGACCGCCAACTTACGGCCAGCGAACAGCGTGGATTGTACGTTTTCGCCGATCGCCAGTGCGCCTACTGTCACCAGATCAGCGGCCAAGGCGGCCACCGGACCGGGCCCGACCTGGCAAACACCGTCGCCAAAGGCAGGAACCGGGAGTATCTGGCGAAGTATGTCAAGGACCCGCAGGCAGTCAGCCGGACTTCCATCATGCCCAAGTACAACTTGTCGGACGCGGACCTGACGGCGCTTGCCGATTTCGCGCTGGCGCTGGATTTCAGCAAATACCCGCAAAAGAAGCTGAAAGCTACAGAGGTCCTGAAGAGCGCGCCGCTGCAAGCTCAGAACGGGTCGTCAGTGCATTAAACCTTTTACCGCTAAGGACGCAGAGGACGCGGAGGCGCACAGAGAAGACGATGAAAACATAAGGATATAGCTCCCCTTGGTTTTACTTGCAAAACGGGGAACGGGAAACGGATAACGAAGAACGGTTGGTCAGAAGAGGAGGCAAGGGCAAATATGAAACAAGCAGTAAGAGTTGCCAACGAATTCGACTACAAGATTGTAGAGGAGGCGGCGAAGCAGACGTATATCCGTGCGCTGTGCGATCTGCCGCCGGACGTGAGAGCGGCGCTCAAGAAAGCCTATGCCAGGGAGAAGCATCCCGGGGCGCGCGCCGCATTCGATGCCATCTTCAAGACCATCGAGATCGCCGACCGGGACAAGACCCTGATTTGTCAGGATACCGGCCTGCCCATCTACAAAGTGAAGATCGGCGCAAAGTTTCCCTGGAACGGTTACGAAATCAAGCAACGGCTTTATAAGGGAGCCGAGCGCGCCACCTTGGAGTTTCCTTTCCGCGGCAGTTCCACTCATCCGCTCACCCGCGTGAATCCGCAGAACTCGGTGGGCCCGGGCTTGCCGGTTATCTACTGGGATTTCGCCGGCGAAAGCGACACTCTGGACATCCTGATGGCGCCGAAGGGCTCCGGTTCGGAAAACATGAGCCAAATGCACATGTACTATCCCGCCCACGGGGTAAAGGCGCTGAAAAAATTTGTGGTCGACGCGGTGATCGAGAGCGGCGGCAATCCATGCCCCCCGGGCATCATCGGCGTGGGTATCGGCGGTACTGCCGATCTGGTATCCAAGCTGGCCAAGGATGCCATACTGCGGCCTGTGGGGCAGCGCAATCCCGACCCCGAGATCGCCAAGATGGAAGAGGAACTCGAAGAGGCGATCAATGCCACCGGGCGTGGTCCCATGGGATTGGGCGGTGATGTCTCCACCCTGGCGGTGCACATCGAGATGGCTTACACCCACATCACGCAGAATCCGGTAGCTGTCAACACCCAGTGCTGGCCGGCCAGGCGCTCCCGGGCCATTATCCATCCGGATGGCCGCGTCGAGTACGGTTACTGAAAGGAGATCACCCATGGCGGAATATCATCTGAAATCTCCCTTTACGGAAGCCGAGATCAGAAAACTGCGCATCGGCGATATCGTTTATTTCGACGGGCTGCTGTTCGGAATTCGCGATCTTACCCAGATTTACATGTTCGACCAGAACCACGAACCACCGGTGAGCCTGGCCAATGCGCCTTGCATCCACACTGCGCCAAGTCTCCGCCGAGTGGGAACAAAGTGGGAACCCATCTGCGTCGGCACCACCACCAGCACCCGGATGGACCGCTTTACCCCGCCGCTGATCGAGAGGTATGGAGTCCGCGCCATCATCGGCAAAGGCGGCCTCTACCAGGGAAGTTTGGATGCCATGCAGAAGTGCGGCGCCGTCTACCTGGCGATCACGGGCGGTTCGGCCGCGCTGGAGACCAAGACCATCGAGGAAGTCGAAGCGGTATACTGGGAGCACCTTCATCCCGAGGCGCTCTATCAGTTCCGCGTAAAAGACTTCGGGCCGCTCACTGTGGCGATGGATAGCCACGGCGGAAACCTTTACGAACAGGTCAAGGCGGAGGCCCTTCGGCGGCTTCCCGCGATTTATCAGAAGCTTGGGGTATGACAGTCGTGCCGGCTTGTTGCCTAGAACCGGTCTCAGAAATAGTGCTGGGCGGTCAAAACCCAACGCAGAAACGCAGAATCGCAGAAAGGATCAACTTCAAGCATTATTCTTCCCGGTGTATTCTGCGTTTCTGCGGTTCTGTGCTGGGTGTTAAGAGCAGTTGAGAGGCTTGATATGGCTGAACCGGATGCGGTGAAGATCATCCACGGCAACGAAGCGTGTGTTGAAGGCGCCATACTCGCGGGCTGCAAGTTTTTTGCCGGCTATCCGATCACGCCCGCCAGTGAGGTCGCCGAAGTCATGGCCGCGAGGCTTCCGGCTGTCGGCGGCGTCTTCATGCAGATGGAAGACGAATTGGCTTCCATCAACGCCGTGGTGGGTGCGTCTTGGGGAGGCATCAAAGCCATGACGGCAACCAGTGGCCCAGGGTTCAGCCTGATGCAGGAGGGCATCGGCTACGCCGCCGTGACAGAAACTCCTTGTGTGATCGTAAATGTGATGAGAGGTGGTCCTGGTACCGGACAACCGACGCTGTCGAGTCAGCAGGATGTTTATCAGGCTAAGTACGGTAGCCATGGGGACTACGAGCCGATCGTCCTGGTACCGTCATCAGCACAAGAGGCGCTCGACTTGACGGTAAGAGCGTTCAATCTGGCGGAAGAGTTTCTGGTGCCGGTCATAGTCTTGACTGACGAAATTGTCGGCCATACCCGGGAAAGAGTGGCGATTCGCGCGCCCGGCGAGATCAAGCAACGGCGAAAACCGGGGCAAGGCGAGTACATTCCCTTTCGGCCGATGCCCGACCACGTACCCCTGCGCGGCAATTTCGGAGAAGGATACCACATCCTGGTGGACGGCCAGCTCCACGACGAGTACGGCAACCGTGTAGGCCACATCCCGGAAAAGAGCGCGCAGCACGTCCAGCGTTTGTGCGACAAGATCAACCAAAATCGCGACCGCATCGCCGATGTGGAGACGAGAAATATCGAGGATGCCGAGGTCGTCATTGTTTCCTATGGCTCCAGTTCCCGTCCGGCGCTGCGCGCCATGAAAGAGGCCCGGGCGCAGAACCTCAAAGTCGGATGGGTGAAGCTCAAAACCTTGTTTCCCTTCCCCGATGAGCAGCTCAGCGCCATCCCTGCCAGAGCGTTCCTGGTGCCGGAAATGAATGTGGGCAAGATCGTAAGAGAAGTGAAACGAGCGACCGGCAAACCTTGTCTGTCTCTGCCCAAGCTTGGGGGCGAACTTCACACTCCTGCGGAGATTTTGACGGCGCTTAAGGAGGTTATGTAACGTGCACCCGCTGGGCGAGAAATATCTGCGCAAATCCAGCCTTCCGACTCTTTTCTGTCCGGGCTGTGGCGACGGCACAATTTTGAATGCCATGATTCGCGCCATCGACAAGCTCGGTGGGACAGATCATTTTCTCTTTGTTTCCGGAATCGGATGTTCCGGCTGGATCCCGGTGTTTATCAACGCCGACTGCATTCACACCCTTCATGGGCGGGCCATTCCCGTGGCCACGGGCCTCAAGATGGCGCAACCCGGCAAGCACGTGGTGGTGTTCACGGGCGACGGCGACTGCCTCGGCATCGGAGGCAACCACTTCATCCATGCCGCACGAAGGAACCTGAATGTCACGGTAGTCATGGTCAACAATTACATATACGGCATGACCGGAGGACAGGTTGCGCCCACCACGCCCGAAAAAATAGTCACCAAGACCACTCCGTATGGGAACATCGAGGCTCCTTTCGACGCCTGTGGCCTGGCTAGGGCCGCAGGCGCGACCTTTATCGCCCGGCACACCACCGCGCTGCCTCGCCTGCTGATGAATGATTTGGTCAAAGCCGTCCAACACTCCGGGTTTTCCTTTGTCGAAGTAATGACCCAGTGTCCTACGCAGGCGGGGAGAGCTATTTACGGCTCAGGGGAGCCGAGTGTTCTTCTTAACGAGCTCAAAGGCCGGGCAGTGGTGGCCAAAAATGTGGAACTTAAACCGGGGCAGTTCCGGGTAGGGACGCTGCACCAGGATGCTTCACGGCCGCCCTATGCTCCTATAGTCACGGCGGAGGGGACCGCGTGAAGATCCTGATTGACGAAGCTTACTGTAAGGGCTGCGGTCTCTGCATAACCGTCTGCCCGCAACATGCCCTTGCTCCGGGCAGCCGCCGCAGCCAGAAAGGTTACCTGATGCCGGCTACGGCCGAGGATAAATGCGATAGCTGCAAGAGCTGCGAGATTATCTGTCCCGACTTTGCCATCGTCACGGTAAAGGAGCCATAGGAAGATGCGCCAGGAGATTCGCATTGCGGGATTCGGCGGCCAGGGGGTTATCTCGATGGGCGTTCTCTTGGCCGTTGCCGCCGGCAAATATGAAGGCAAGCAGGTCGCTCAGACCCAAAGCTATGGCCCGGAGGCCCGCGGGGGCGCCTGCAAAACGGAAGTGGTGCTGGCCGACGAGGAAATTGATTACATCAAGACGTTGAACCCGGATTTCCTGGTGGCCATGTCCCAACCGGCTTTGGATAAGCATTTGAGCGGGGTTGACCCGGACCGGGCGTTGGTGATGATAGACGAGACGCTGGTACACAATGTGCCCGCCCAGATCAAGCATCTGGTAAGGGTTCCCGCCACCAAAATCGCGGAAGAGCAACTGGGCAACCGCGTGGTGGCAAACATCGTCATGCTTGGCGTCATTGCCAGGATCTCGAATTTGGCGGGTTACGATGCCTGTAAACGCGCCCTGATGGATACCATGCCCGCGCGGACGCTGGCAAAGAATCTGCAAGCCCTGGACACCGGCTACCGCTACAACGCGGGCTAGGAAGGCCAATGTCGCTTACTTTGCCAATCACGATTGATTTGGTCGTGCAACACGTGTCAGGGCACGACTTTAGTCGTGCCGAAAAACGCATAATAGGGCTGGGCTTTAGCCCCTGCGCTGCTTGGGACGCCCGACGGACAGGGGCTAAAAGCCCAAAGTCCACTGGGAACCTTTGCGGCACGAGTAAAGTCGTGCCCTGACACGTGTGGTTGCTCCGTGAGTTCGCAAAGTAAGCGAGATTAGGTTAGGAAGGCGCACGAGCATCGATTTTTGCATTGGAGAACAGGGGTGTAGCGGTCGCTGGCTTTGGACGTCAACCGGCAAAACCGCCGCGCCGAAACCGCAACCAGAATGACATGCGCTGATACCGGAGGAAGCGTATGCCGAAAATCTTCAAGTGGTATACGGACGTTCCCCTGCCCATTCGGGTGGTGGGACTCCTGCTCCTCGGTCTTGCCTTGGGACTATGCTTTCCGAAAAACACTCTGGTCAGAGCCCTGTACCTGAGCGGCACCTATTTTCCGCGCACCGTCGTGACTTTCGCCGCCTTTTTCATCTTCAACCTGCTGGCGGCGGCCATGGCCAAGCTCATGCTCTTCCACAGGGAAAAGGCCGGCAAGATGTTTAGCCTGATCCTGAGCATGTACGTCATCATGGGCGCCGTTTCGCTGGTTTGGGCGACGGGCTGGCTGGCCGTGCTCTCGGATCTTCCCTTCGCGCTTCCGGGAATGAAAATTCCCGGACCGGCCGCGTGGGCGATCCAGATTGGCCGGACGTTCGCCCATGTGCTTTCCCAGCAGCCGCTGCTGCAAGCACTGATTGGCGCCATGCTGGTCGGCTGGATTACCGCGAAACTGCGGGTGCTGAATCCGATAGCATACGGGTTCATTACGGTCGGCGACCGCATTCTGTGGGTATTTCGTAAGTTGCTCTGGTACTACCCCATCATGATCGGCTGCCTGGCGATCGGCATACCCATGAAGTTCGGCACGCGCGGGATTGCACTGTACGGACAGGGTGTTCTCTGGGACATGATCATTATTTGTGTCTGGTGCGCCATGGTGATCCTGGTCTGCAAAATCTTTACCAGACGGACCTGGAAACAGATTCTCTCCTACTATGGAACCGTGTGGCCTACTGGCTTCGGTACCGGCGGTTCGTACGATACCCTGGCGGTCAATATCATTTCGGCGGAGAACGATCTAGGTCTGGACGAGGACGTAGCCGAGGTTTCTATTGTCTTCGGCACCGTTCTGAACAAGAACTGCGCCACCATGTCCGTGCTGATCGTAACCATCATTGTGGCTAAGTTGCTGCGGGTTCCGATTTCCATGACGGAAATCATCATGATGATTCCTCCAGTCATAATTCTCGGCTTGGAATCGCCCGGCATTCCCGGGGGGGCCGGTTATTTCATGTCGCCCATTGTGGCCGTCCTGCTGAATGTTCCCGATCAGGGTGTCTGGATCACGACCTTTGTGGCTTGTTACAGCGGCCTGATTCCCATGTTCAGCACCGCGGGCAATACTACCGATGACGGCGTAGTGGGCGCTTTGCTGCAAGACCGTTTTGGCCGGCTGTTGGGAAAAGAAGCAACACCACCCAGACCTGTCGCCGCACGCGCCGGGCGCTAAAAGGAGTTATCAGAATGCGCAGATTTGTCGGATGGATCCTGTTTCTCGTGGCGTCGTGGATGCTGGTTTCCCCGCAAGCCGTGCTCGGCTTGCGAGAGCTCAAGTGGATGGCCAGGTATGCATTTCCCGGTGAAATATTGCTATCGATTCCCGTACTGACACTGGCCTATTACCTGCTGAATTTCAGGTTGAATCAGAAGACGGAAAGACTAAGACACTAGTGGCAGAAAGCTTAGGTAGAAGCACCGGGCTTCAGCCCGGTGAATCAGGAAGTGTCAGAAGAGCGGCTTTAGAGGCTGCGGAAAAAGTCCTGTTTGTATCAGGGCACGACTTTAGTCGTGCCGTAAGCTGTTGAAAATAGGTCCGGCTTTAGCCGCTGCGGCCCCAAATCTCAACGCGACTTTTTCCGCAGCCTCTTCAGCCCTGGGTAACTAGGCCGTAAGCGTAGGGACGACGGAAAACAACGAGGCGTCCGGGCCTTCTTTCTGGAAACTGGAAACGGAAAACCTGTTTAGAACCGAACTAAGACTTATGCGTAACCCGCTGGAAAATTTTTATCCCGGACCTCCGCCCATTCCGCCAGAACTGGCTGGCCGCTGCGACATTGCGCCCAGCGGCGAGATCGAGGCAGGCTCCTGGCAGAGCTTCACGCTCGTTTACACCGCCGGCCCCTACGGCATGGACGATACGGCAAGCCTCAAGGTGGTCTGCCGCTTTGCCAGCGATCAAACAATGCCGCAGACTACCGATCCCCACGCTCCCGGATACCTCACTGCCGAAGCCAGCAACGGAGCTACTTTGAGCTGCCGGTGCGACTACAAGCAGAATGTGCGGCCCTGGGATCGTACCGTGCACGTCAAAGTGGTGAAAGGCTGCATGGCCGAGGGGGATCGCATTACCATCCGGCTGGGAGACACGCGCTTCGGTTCGCCGGGAATGCGCGTGCAAACCTTCGCGGATCCCACCTTCGAGTTCCGGGTACTGGCCGATCCGATTGCTTGTTATCACTTCGTGCCCTTGCTGCCGCAGCCGGTGATCTCGATTGTCCCCGGACCGCGCGCCAGAGCCCACGCCGTGCTTCCCACCTTACGGCAGGTGGGAAAAGTCTTTCGGTTGGGAATTCGCACTGAGGACGCCTGGGGCAATCCCAGCGGCAAAGCTGAGGCCTACTTTTCGCTCTCCGCGAACCTCTCGGTGCATGGCTTGCCAGAACGAATCATATTTCGCGAAGGCGAAGCGGCAAGACAGGTTGACGATTTGCGTTGCGATCAGCCGGGAGATCTTGTCATCCGGATCGGCAGCCCCAGCGGGGCGGAGACTGTCTCCAATCCCTTGCGCCTGGTTTCTGAGCCGGTTGCGTTGTCCGCTTTTTGGGCCGATCTTCACGGGCAAAGCGGCGAAACCATAGGCACGGGGACGGCCGAATATTATTTTGGGTTTGCCCGCGACCAGGCGTTTCTGGATCTGGTCTCGCATCAGGGCAACGATTTCCAGATCACGCAGGATTTCTGGAAAGAGCTGGGCCGGCTGTTTGCCGAATTCAATCAGCCGGGGCGTTTTGTCGCCCTGCCGGGTTACGAATGGTCGGGCAACACTCCTTTGGGCGGGGACCGCAATGTCTATTTTTTGCAAGACGGCCGCCCCATCCGCCGGTCTTCGCACGCACTGGTGCCCGATCATTCCGATATCGGATACGACTGCCGCACGGCGGCTGAGCTTTTTGCCGCGCTCGCCAGAGACCGGGAAGACGCTCTGGTGGTGGCGCATGTGGGCGGCCGGTACGCCAACCTGGCCGCTGCCCACGATGCCAGATTCGAACCTGCGGTGGAGATTCATTCCAGTTGGGGCAGCTTCGAATGGCTGCTTTACGACGCCTTCGATCTGGGCCTGCGCGTCGGGGTAGTAGCCGGCAGTGACGACCATAAAGCCCGGCCCGGCGCATCGTGGCCGGGCGCGTCGCTGTTCGGCGCCCTGGGAGGCTTGACCTGCCTGCGGATGCCGGAACTGACGCGGAAAGCCGCCTTTTCCTGTTTGCGGCAACGGCGCCACTACGCCACTACCGGCAGCCGCTTGCACCTGGACGTGGCCGCCTTGTTTAGCGATCCCGCGATCCGCTTCCGCGAAGATCCCGCGTTAGGGAAATGTCCGGCGGAAACTGTGCGCCAGGCGCAGATGGGAGACATAATCTTCCGACCGGCCGGTGAAGTTTCCTTGCAGGTGGAAGCGGCAACTCCGGCGCCCATCGAGAGACTTGACTTCTTCAACGGCAAGCGGCACATAGGTACCTGGCGTCCCTATGGCCCGACCGATCTCGGCTGGCGCATTCGCGTGCTCTGGACCGGCGCCGAGTACCGCGGCCGCTTCCGCATGACTACGTGGGACGGAACAGCTAAACTAGCCGGTAATGCCTTTGCGCGGGTTGCGCCGATCAATTTTTTCAATCCCGACAAACAGCTTCGTCGCCTCGGAACCGGCGAGTTGAGTTGGGAGTCGGTCACTACCGGTAATTTTGCCGGCTTCGAGGCGCAATTGGAGACGCCCGCCGCCGGCAGCCTGACCGTAACCACCAAATCGGGCACTCTGGAAACGCCGGTGGAATGGATTAGTCTGGAAGAAAGCCGCGTCGACTGTGGCGGGCTCGACAAACAACTGCTGGCGTATCGTCTTCCCGAGCAGAACCGCTGTTTTGAGGCAAAAGTAACGCTGGCGATTCCCCTCGAATCCGGCCGCGACAATCCGCTCTACGTCCGGCTGACGACGGAAGACGGCCATCGTGCCTGGTCCAGTCCGATTTATGTTGTTCCCCAGCCGGAGTGGCTGGCTGGTTAGAACGCGTTTCAAAATGGGTTTGTGTCAGGTGGAAGCACCGGCCTTTAGGCCGGTGAACATAGGCGGCAATCAGACGGCTTTAGCCGCGGTGGGCGCGGAATCGTGGGTTCCGGGGCTAAACAGGCTGCTGAAAAAGTCCGGTTTGTATCAGGGCACGACTTTTAGTCGTGCCGCAACGCGCTGAAAATAGGTTGGGCCTTAGCCCCTGGGGGTCGAAAATCGCACCCTAACACGACTTTTTGCGCAGCCTCTAAAGCCCACCCACACGGTGGAATCGCGCTCACCGGCCTGAGGATCGGTGCTTCCACCGGCAGCGGTTTTTGAAACACGCTCTAGAAATATCCGTGCCCGTGCCCAGGGGCAAGATCGTCCGGGTGGGCAACCTCGAGAGTTATATCTGGGGGCGACCGGACGCAAGAAGAAGTAACCAGTATCAAGTAACAAGTAGGAAAGAAGATGGTGCGGCCTCACAACCGAGGGGCTGCCTGGGTTTGTTTACTTGCGACTTGCTGCTCGTTACTTGTAACTAATTCCAAGGCAGAAGGAAAGAGGCTGAAATGGCTACTGAAGCGAAAGCAAAAGCCGGAGTCAAAGCCCCTGAATTCCTGGTGCATGAGGACGGCGACACCGTCGGCGTCATCGTGGTGGAAGGGATCAAAGCCGGGCAGGAGCTTACGGGCTGGGTCATGGCCCAGGACCGCACCATTACCGTGAAGGTGCTTAACGACATTCCCATCGGGCACAAGGTTGCGCTCAAGAACCTCAAACCCGACGACAGTGTGATTAAGTATGGGGTCAATATCGGCCGCATAGTTGCCCCCGTTAAACTGGGCGAGCACGTCCACGTGCACAACCTCAAAACCAGGAGGTGGTAAAGATCATGCAATCCACGTTCTTCGGTTACCGTCGCGAAAACGGACGTGTGGGTGTCCGCAACCACGTCGTCATTATGCCCTTGGACGATTTGTCCAATGCGGCTTGTGAGGCCGTGGCCAACAATATTAAGGGCACCCTGCCTGTGCTCCATCCCTACGGGCGTCTGCAGTTTGGCGCCGACCTCGACCTCTATTTCCGGACCTTGATCGGAGCCGGTTGCAACCCCAATGTCGCCGCCGTGGTAGTCATCGGCATCGAACCGGCCTGGACTAACCTGATCGTCGATGGCATAGCCAAAACCGGCAAGCCGGTGGCGGGTTTTGCGATCGAGAAGAACGGAGACCTGAATACCATCGCGGCCGCTTCGCGCAAGGCCAAGGACCTTTTGCAATGGGCCAGCGAACTGCAGCGCACGGAATGCAAGACGGAAGAGTTATGGGTGTCGTGCAAGTGCGGTGAGTCCGATACCACCTCGGGACTGGCTTCCAATCCTACGGTGGGCAATGCCTTCGACAAACTGTACGGCAAGAAATGCACCCTGCTCTTCGGCGAAACCACCGAGATCACCGGCGGCGAAAACCTGGTGGCCGATCGTTGCCGGACACCCAAAATAAAGGCCGAATTCCAGGCTATGTTCGACCGGTATGCCGCCTTGGTGGAGGCGCACAAGGTTAACGATCTGTGCGACTCGCAGCCAACCAAGGGCAACATCGAGGGCGGACTGACAACTATTGAGGAAAAGGCTCTGGGCAATATCCAGAAGATTGGCAAGAAATGCCTCGTGGACGGCGTCCTCGATAAGGCCGAAGTGCCCACCGGTCCCGGTTTGTGGTTCATGGACTCCTCCTCGGCCGCCGCCGAGATGGTGACCCTATGCGCCGCCTCCGGGTTCGTGGCTCACTTCTTCCCCACCGGGCAAGGCAACATTATTGGCAACCCAATTATTCCGGTGATCAAACTAGGAGCCAATCCCCGGACCGTGCGCACCATGAGCGAGCACATCGACGTGGATGTTTCGGGATTGCTGCGCCGGGAGATAAATTTAGACCAGGCAGGGGATAAACTCCTCGATATGCTGTTCCGCACCGTGAATGGCCGCCTTACGGCTGCCGAAGCGCTCGGACATCGCGAATTTGTTATCACCCGCCTGTACGAAAGCTCGTAATTCCTGTCGCCAACCGGGCTGCGCTCCTTGGGGAGCGCGGCCGGCGCGATAGCATCCCATCACCCTGGTGTGGTGAGTCATAAATCCGCTCACTAATTTGCAGGGTTCGTATCAGGGCACGGCTTCAGAGGCTGCGGAAAGAGTCCGGTTTGTATCAGGGCACGACTTCAGTCGTGCCGTAACGCGTTGAAAATAGGTTGGGCTTTAGCCCCTGCGGATCGAAAACCCCACCTCAACGCGACTTTTTCAGCAGCCTCTTTAGCCCCGGGACTTGAATCACCGGGCATGTGGGACCTCGGTGGAGGTAGCCATAACCATCACGGTAATCTTGGCCATCCTGGCCGGAACCTGTGCGGGAGCCTTTGTCTCCGGCATAGCCGGCTTTGCTTTCGCCTTAGTGGCGCTGAGCTTTTGGGTATGGTGGATCGATCCTCACTTGTTGGCTCCGCTCGCCGTGTTTGGCTCCGTCATCGCCCAGATCACCTCGTTGGGCGCCGTGCGGCGCGGTTTCGAATGGCGGCGGGTCATGCCTTTCCTGATCGGCGGCGCCTTAGGGGTTCCGGTTGGCGTCTGGCTGCTTGATTACATTAATCTGAACGCTTTTCGGACCACCATCGGCTGTGTGTTGGTGATCTATTGCTCCTTTCTGTTGTTTGGCCGCAATGCCCGGCCAGTCTTATTTGGCGGAAGGTTTGCAGATGGCTGCGTAGGCGTCCTGGGCGGCATCATGGGTGGTCTTGCCGGCTTGACCGGGCCCGCACCGACCTTATGGTGTACGCTGCGAGGCTGGGATAAAGACATCCAGCGTTGCGTCTTCCAGACTTTCAACGTAGCCATGCAGGCCCTGGCGCTAGCGACTTATTGGATCCATGGATCGCTAACCACGCCGGTCCTGAAGTGGTTTGTGCTAATGCTGCCGGCACTCGTCGTCCCTGCCTGGATGGGAGCGCGGCTTTACCGGCATATCAATGAGCAGCTCTTCCGCAGGCTGATTCTCGTGCTGCTGGTGGTCTCGGGCGCGGTCATGCTCGTCTCTACGGCATTGCGCAGAGGAGCCTAGACTGAATTTTGAGTTAACACCCAACGCAGAATCGCAGAAAAATCAGGTTGGGAAACGCTCTCCCGTCATGTTCTGCGTCTCTGCGTCTCTGTGCTGGGTGTTCGTTTCATTGCCGCACCGGTTCTGCCGTAACGCGATAGTGCAGAAACTCGTGTCCTTCGCGGGTAACCGCCACCCGGCATTCGTCGAAGGTGACTAGTCGCGCTTCGCGGAGAAATTCGAGCCACGGTCTGAAGCCGGAGCCCTCGTACAGTTCTGGATAGTGCGCGGCCGCCGTTCGGTACCAGGCATACAATTGCCGGATGTGAACTCCCTGCGGTCCAGCCGCGCTGATCAGTTCGAGCGCGGAGACTTGCGTCTCCCAAAGGATGGCGTGATCGGGATCAAAGGCGAGAGCGACCGACAGGGTGGAAAAAGCCGCTCCGGTCGGCTCACTGCGAATGCATTCCAGGGCATGGCGCTCACGGTAATGCAGCACCGCCAGGATCAAAGAAACACCAACCAAAACCGCGACGATAAAGAGAAGGATATGTACGGGTGTCATGGCTGCCCCTCTCGTCACTGCTTGAGCTGAACCAGCTTACGCAGCGTGTCTTGGTCTGTTATCGTGTGCCGCCGGCGCGAGGCGGAGAGATGACCGTTCCCCAATTTGCCATCTCGGATATGGCGACGGCTTCCGGAGCTCGCCCCGAGTCCCTCGAGGCGCTGACAGCCCAGGCTATGCCACCAGCACTCGGCGCGGATTAATCTGTCCGCACCCGCCGGCGCAGCCACCGGCGCAACTCGTGTTTGATAAAAGCCTGCATCTTTTCGCCGCGCCTGTCAAACGGTGGCGACCCGTTCCATAATTCTGACGTATACTTTGGGAATCTATCGATTTTCGATTCAATACGTAGCAGGAGATTGTATGCCCAAATTTGCCGCGAACCTTACCATGATGTTCAATGAAGTCCCATTCCCCCAGCGCTTCGCTGCCGCCGCCAAAGCCGGTTTCAGCGCGGTCGAGTTCCTGTTCCCGTACGACTACTCGCCGCAGGAGATAGCCGGCTGGCACCGCGAGCACAAGCTGCAAAACGTGCTGTTCAATATGCCGCCAGGCAACTGGGCCGGAGGCGAACGTGGAGTCACCTCCTTGCCCGGCCGGGAAGAGGAGTTCCGAGCAGGCGTGGCCAAGGCCATCGAATACGCGAAAGCTATGGGCACTCCCCGCGTACACGCCATGGCCGGGATCCTTCCTGCCGGCAGTGATCGCGCCAAATGTCGTGCCGTGTATCTCGCCAACATTCGCTATGCCGCAAAAGAGGTGGCCAAACACAACCTGACCTTGGTGATGGAACCCATCAATCAGCGGGATATGCCCGGGTTCTTCCTGAGCACCCAGGGTGAAGCGCACGCCATCCGCGAAGAACTGGGCGAACCGAACCTGAAAGTGCAAATGGACTTCTATCACACGCAAATTGCCGAAGGCGACATCGCCATGAAGGTACGCAAGTATCTTCCCCACATCGGGCATATCCAGATTGCCAGCGTGCCCGAGCGCAATGAGCCCGACGATGGCGAGGTGAACTACGCTTACCTGTTCCGCTTGCTGGACCAGCTCGGCTATGACGGCTGGGTGGGTTTGGAATACCGCCCCCGGGCCGGCACCGAACAGGGTCTGGCCTGGTTGAAGAACATGACGAGTGCAGTGGCTGCGCGCTAGAAGCCACTGGCCGTACAGCCAACGCAGAACCGCAGAACCGCAGAACACGCAACGGAAAAATCATCGTGGATTCGTCCCTTCTGCGGTTCTGTGTTTCTGCGTTAGGTTTTTTAGGCCTGGCGAATGGCTCCGATGACCTGGCCTATTGAGTCACGGTGACCGTGATCGTATTCGAGTTCACGACGATTTTTGTCTCCCACTCAACTCGGCTGCGCCGCAAGAACTGCCCCACCCAAGCCAAAACACAAAACCGGGCTTGAGCGGGCCATCCGACCTGCTCTCCCGACCTCTTTGTCTCCCATTGGAAGGCGAACTGTTAAAGTATTGGGCAAACAGCCTAAAGGCGGGAAAGCCATGGCCGGGAAAGCAAGAACGTACACCGAATTGGTCGATCAGCTCAAGACTGGCTTTGAGCGGCTGAGTCCACAATTCCAGGTCGCCGCGAAGTTCCTGCTGGACCAGCCGGACGAGATTGCCGTCTCTTCCATGCGGTCGGTTGCGGCCCAAGCCAAGGTTCAGTCGGCGACCCTGGTGCGCCTGGCCCAGCATATGGGGTTTACCGGCTGGCCTGGACTGAAGGCGCTGTTTGTGGAGTGGCTGCGGGCGTCCCCGACTCGCTATGCGGTCCGGGCCAAATCGCTCGCCAGCCAAGGCGGGCCGGAGGAATTGCTTGCCGAGCTGTTTCGTACGCAGCGTTCCAATATTGACCTTACCGCCGCCGGCGCTCCCCCCAGCTTGCTGCAGGCCGCCCGCTTGCTGGAGGGAGCCAAGAACGTCCACGTAGCTGGATTTCGGGCCTGCCATCCGATTGCATTTACCTTGCAGTATTTGTATCGCTTCTTTCGCTGGAACGTGAATCGGGTCGGAGTCGGTGATTCCTCCCTGGAGATGGGAGTGCGCGCGATCGAACCGGACGATGCCGTCGTTATCATCAGTTTCGCCCCCTATTCGAAAGAAGCGCTTACGGTGCTGGAGATCGCCCGCCGCAAAAGCTGCAAAATCCTCGCCCTGACCGACAGCCTGGCCTCCCCTTTGGCGCGCAGTGCGGATGTAACCATTATTTTTTCCGCACAAAGCCCTTCCTTTTTTCCCTCAATCGTTTCGGGAATTGCCGTAGTGGAGGCCTTGATCGAAGTGCTGGCCTCCCGGGGCGGTCCCAAGACGGTACGGCGGATCGAGCAAGCCGAACAGCAGATGTTCGACCTGGGATCGTACGCGACCAAACGTTGAGCAGTTCGCAGTTCCCGGTTCCCAGTTCCCAGCCACGAAGGGTGGAAGCGTCGGGCTTCACAAGCTGCTGAAAAAGTCGGTTTGTATCAGCACGATTTGTAGTCGTGCCGAAGTCAGACGAAATGAAATCGGCTCTAGGAATGGTGGGAGCCCCCGCATTTATGCGGGGGGAGGAGCGCTTCAGCGCTCCGGAAAGAGTTTCGCCTCTGATCGCGCGCTTTAGCGCTGGTGCCGGGACTTCACAGGCTGCTGAAAAAGTCGGCTTGTATCAGGGCACGACTTTAGTCGTGCCGTAACGCGTTGAAAATAGGTTGGGCTTTAGCCCCTGCGGATCGAAAACCACACCTCAACGCGTTTTTGTCCGCAGCCTCTTCAGCCCGACGAACCAAGGCTTGCCTAACCCGGGCCTTCAGGCCCGGTGGCGCAGGGGACTGCAAAACAAGGCCGCAGTCAGTCCCGTATGTCCTGCTGGCCACTGACCACTGACCACTTCTGTTGATGGTAAACTGTGATCGGCCACCCAGTGTGCCGGCCATCCCCGATCTGATACTGCACGATCCTTCTCAGGAGATTCTGCCCATGAATACTCTGCGCGCATTTTTGTTCGGCTCGGTCCTGCTCGTTCTTCTCGTTTTGGCTGCCGCCGTCCAACCTGCCATTGCTCAGAAAGCTCATGCCAGGCAGGAGCACCATCAGACGATTCCCGCCGGGAAAACCTGTTCTAGCTGCCACCAGATGACGTATGCCCAATGGAAAGGCAGCCCGCATGGTGCCAGTGATGTCCAATGCACCGTGTGCCATGGCGAGATCACGGCACAGAGCGTCGCGGCCACGCCGGCGTTGAGCGTATGCGCAACCTGTCACGCCGAGCAGGTGGCGCAACTGAAGTCTGATCCATTCATGAAAGGCAAGACGTGTGTGAGCTGTCATCCACCACACACGTTCACGCCGCACAAGAAGGCAGCCGCCACAGGTACGTAATACCGGTTCGCGGAGCAGCACGTGGTGGTGGTGGCCCAGGTATGCGCCCTGATTTGCGCGACCGGCTACACGCCACCGATGGCGCATACCTGGGACTACGTGTCTTCAGGGTTTTGGCCTGATCTTCGCTCGCGGAGGTTCCCGTGGTGGTGGCCCAGGCATGCGCCCTGATTTGCGCGACCGGCTACACGCCGCCGATGGCGCATACCTGCATCACCAGATGATGTCCGGCTGCCCCACAAAGACCCGCCCACAAAGGGATCACGCCAGCCCGCCGGCGATTTGCTGAAAACAAAGTGTCGAAAGAGGCGGAAATTGCAGACCACAAACGTATGGGTTGACTGGGAGGTCGCGAGAAGAAAACGCGCGAAGGCAGGCAGTTAGCGGCCAACAGATGCGCGGGGAAATCGGAAACCCGAGGGTGGGCCACCCTTTCGCCCGCTTCTGGCGAAGGGGGGTAGTTGGTCGGTTGTCCCTACGCTTCGGAGTCGGGGTGATTCCCATCTAGCACTTGCCCGGCCTATCGCCCGTATTGGGTTAAGGAACGAGCTTCTCCGCCACAGCAGCGCCCCCGACTCGCTTGCGCTCGGCCAAGAGCGTGTCGTGCAGCGTTTTCAATTCCTGTTTGGTGAACGGCCGGACTCGGATCCCTCTGGCTCGTTTGCTCCCAATGTGTTGGCTGATCAATGCGGCCAAATACTCATCCACCCTGGAGAGCAGCTCACGGGCCCAGGTTTTCACCGTGTCGTGTGCGGTCGCCACAAGCGTGGGAAGCACCTCCAGAGTCGTCCTATCTCGATACATCGAGTGCTCAGCGGAGACATCAAAACCTGTTTCGCGCAGAGCAGCGACCACGCGCTGCAGGTGAACTGCGGCCTCGCCCACGGGATCGGCGGGATAAAACGTATCGGCCGGCACAATGAATTCTACGCGAGGTAAATAGCGCTCCGCATCGAGACGCGGCACTGTCGCAATGAAGCAGCTGCCGTACCATACATTTGAGAGCATCTGCACATATGGGTCGCTCTTTCCCCGATACTGAGATTTCCAGAAGGCAAGATTCTCTATGTACTCTCCAGCCGCAGCATCCTTGAGGTCTTTTGTGCGCATTTCTTCGACAACCCGTACCGGATTTCGTCCTGAAGAATAGCGCTTGGCGAAGTTTGTCGTTGCATGGAACGGGCGCAGAACAACACACGTGCGGTGCCACAGATCTTCCATCGTGCGGTAAGCGCTCAGAAGGCGGCTAACCAGGACTTGATCCGGCAGCGAGTTCATGGCGTTCAACGGCCATGCTTGCACCGGTCCAGCATTGCGATGGGCAGCAAGCTCTTTGACAAACCAGTTGAGCACAGGGCCGAAGACACGGAGTTGAGCAGATTTCACAACACCAGCAACAGTCTGAGCGTCAATCTTGCACTTCTTCACAATGTCCCAATTCGTGCCAATCATATTGCGCACAATCTCACCGTATCGGTCAGATTGCCGGTAATGAGTAAAATCGCGGTCCTGCGGGACGACAGTTCCATCGCGCAGTACTACATCTGCCGGGGGCACTTCCGTCGCAGTCGGGTTCGTGTACCACCGCGACAACACCCTTAGCGTTGTCTTGGCCTCGAGCACGTCCATGGCGTTCCACAAGGAGTGCATGTACTCTGCGTCGCTCAGATCCGGGTAATACAGCTTTGCCATTACCGTATACTTGTTATCGCGTTGTTGTATGTCCTCTGGCTTTTCCGGAAGCCGCATGGATACCGGCACGTCGCCCGCCTCGGTGCGAAGTCGGCGGTTAACTTGGCCGATTGAGGTGTTGATAGAAATCATCGGCGCATGTCCGACATTGAAGTCAGTTTCCGCTTCAATAAAGGTCATTACGCCACTACGGGTTGAACCGTCCACCGCTGCGACAAGAAATGCCTCGGCCGGCGCCTGCTCCTCGGTAACAAATGCTTCATCCGCGATGCGGGCTGCCAGTTCATCGCGGATAGCAAGCTGATCCCAGCGGACGGGATGCCTGGAAGGGTCGGCGACGATCTCAGCCCCTTTTTCTTCCAGCAAAGCCACCGCATCTTCTACACTGGCCGGCAAGCTTACGGCTTCAACGGACAGTCCGAGCCCAAATCTAACCAAACCAAGGAGAAGCAATAGTCCGTTTCGCGCGTCTTCTCTCAACCTAGCGACCTGCTGGGTTGTTGCGCCGCTCGTCTCGTCATGCGCCAACAGCTCAAGAGCGTCCTTCAGATCCTGGCAGTAGGCAACGATCGCCTCTTCGAAGACATCGCGAGCACGCACAGCTTTCAATTTGCTGCGCAACAGAGCCCACCATTGCTCGGGAATATCACGTATTTGTCTCTGGGATTCTCTCCAGATTGGTAGGCTCAGGATGGGGTAGTCGTCGCTGATCATCGCAGCAAGCTCTTCCTCATCCAGCCAGTATCCATCGACAGGCTGTCCTAAACGATAGGTAATGACCTTGCCGCTGGTGTCAGCGACCAATACGCCGCGATGGGCAAGACGACGAGCAAGGTTCTGATACGCCTCCTTGGTAACCTTGTCGCCGGTGTGCAGCGCAGCCTGGTACACGTCCGGCGCAGACACTCCACCGGGCTGCGCTGCCATCTTGATAAAAAGGTCTTCGCGCTCCCTAGTAGTGAATACGCGCGCCACAGCTATTTCTCCTCTGTAACCTTCAGGTGCGCCTTCTTGCGCCCAGCAAATACCTTCGGTGTGCTGCCGCCCACGGGAGTTTCGCGCTGGCGGACCCGCATCAGAAAGCCGTGACGAACAATCTCGCTAGACCCAGATACCGCACACACGCCGCGCGGCAGCTTTGGCAGCTGGGATAATAGTCGTTCGTCCAAGTCAGCAGCGACACCCTGAATCGCGCAAATTTGGTCCTTCTCCAGTGCAAAAACAAATCGCGTCTGCATGCGCTTCAACACACTGGAGATTGCCTGCCGCTGCCCATGCTGGATCGCATCCGCGCCGAGCGCGACGCCGGCCGTAGCTGGGCGGAGATCGAGCAGAGCTCGCCCCAGTGGCCGGAATGGGAGCTGGCCGGGTCGGAAGCGCTGACCTGCTTCCCCCACCGCCGCCTCCCGCACTCCAGCCTCCAGCGCTGGTACGACTTGCGGGTCGAACAACTGCGGCGCGACCGGGAAAGACAAGCGCTCGCCGCCCATGCCCTCGCCGATCAGCTAGCCAGCCGCAGCTTCACCGATCTGACCGCCGCCGTCAAGAATGCGCTGGGCGAAACCGTATTCAAGTTGATGCTGGCCGATAGCGACCCGCGGGCGCAGATCGCCGCCCTGACCAGCCTCGCCCGGCTGCTGCTGCAACTGGACCGCAACCAGATCTCCCGCGAGCGCCTGC
>Ga0326727_10010486_pt1 | contig 22049 bp, 16 predicted proteins | sample MB2enrmetagenome_FD_207643 | JGI IMG/M metagenome (GOLD analysis project Ga0326727, IMG submission 207643) | Lab enriched peat soil microbial communities from McLean, Ithaca, NY, United States - MB29MY | ecosystem: Environmental > Terrestrial > Soil > Wetlands > Peat | place: USA: New York...
TACAGAATCCCAGGCACTTCAGCCGTGCGCTGCGCTCCTTCGCTCCGGCTGGCCGCTCCAATTTGGTGCCAAAGAAGGCTTTTAATGAAACTCTATTCCACTAAAAACAGCGGGGAACCTGTTGCGGGTTTTCCAGACCTATGTATCCATCTGAAACCAGCGCAGAACCCCATTGACATGCATAAATTCTTTATTGACAACAGGTTATGACGATTTAACGGACAAAATGTCGAAATTTTCACGGTTTTTTTCGGCGCGGATTTTCTTGGGAAAATCAACCCCGAACCCCGAATTCCGGCTTGCGCTTTACCAAGCACAATTCTGGAGAAAAGATTCGACTTCCCGGAACGCCTGATGGTTAAATGGCACGGTTGACTATGCCAAAGAAATTGCACAGTCCGCGCAAAAAAGCCACGCCGCGGGAATTGCGGGACATGGATCAGGAGATTCTGTTCCTGGAGGGCTTGGTGCGCCGTGATGAGAATTACGTCGAGGCATTGCAGATTCTTGGCGATGACTACACCCGCCGGGACCGCTATACGGATGGCTTGAAGATTGACGAACGCCTTTGCAAGTTGCGCCCGGACGATGCGTTGGTCCACTACAACCTGGCTTGCAGCTATTCGCTGACGGCTCAGCTCGACCTGGCCATCGAAGCCCTGGAAGTGGCCATTAACCTCGGCTATCGCGACTTCAAATGGATGGCCCAGGACCCTGATCTTGAGAACTTGCGCGAACATGCCGCCTACAAAAAAATCCAGGCCAAAGTGCGCCAAATTCGAGTCAGAGCACGCTAAGACAATTTAATTCCCCGGCGCCTCCCGGGCCGGCAGGATGCTGTGTCGTCAAAACACTTTCGCCATCTTTTATGAATGTCACCGTGAAAGGACGCACCCGGCACTATCGCACCGTTGCCTTCGACACCCGGGAAAACTCGGTCCTGCTCATTGACCAACGGCTCTTGCCGCATCAATTCAAGATCGTGGCCATGCCCGATTTCCGCGCCACGGCGCGGGCCATCCGGGAAATGATCGTGCGCGGCGCCGGAGCCATCGGCGCCACGGCCGCCTACGGACTGGCCCAGGGCGCGCGCGCCTTTCGCGGAAACGATCTCCGCGAATTTTCCATCCACATCGAATTCGTCCAACAAACCCTCAAAGCCGCCCGGCCCACCGCGGTGGATCCCGTCAACGCCATGAACGCCCTGCGCGCCGCCATGCGGGCCGGAGCAACAGTCCAGGAACAGCAGGCGTTGGCCCTGGCCGCCGCCGGGGAATTTGCCGACGACGATGTCCGGCACTGCCAGGCCATTGGCCGGCACGGGGCAAAACTGATCCGTCCCAACAGCCGGATTCTCACCCACTGCAACGCCGGCTGGCTGGCGTTCGTTGACGTTGGAACAGCCACCGCCCCTCTCTATGCCGCGCAAAAAGCCGGCAAAAAATTTCACGTTTTTTGCGATGAAACCCGGCCCCGCTGCCAGGGCGCCACCCTGACCGCCTGGGAACTGGCCCAACAAAAAATTTCCCATCAAATCATTGCCGACAACGCCGCCGGCCATTTGATGCAACGGGGCGAAATCGATTTGGTCATTGTCGGCAGCGACCGCACCCTTGGGCGGACCGGAGAAGTCGCCAATAAAATCGGCACCTACACCAAGGCCGTATTGGCGCGGCGCCACGGCATCCCCTTCTACGTGGCCATACCCCTTTCAACGATTGACTGGAATCTGCGTTCCGGCTTGGAAATTCCGATCGAGGAACGCAACGAGAATGAAGTGCTGGGCGCCTGGGGCGCGATGCCGGGCGCCACAGGCGAATCGCCGGGCGTTTACGTGCGCATAGCCAATCCAACCAGCAGGGCGCTCAACCCTGGCTTCGACGTAACGCCCCCGGAATTAATCACCGGCCTGATTACGCCCGAAGGAATATTCCAGCCGGATCAACTGTGGAAAAACCGCGAACGCCTGGGATGGAGCCGGAGCGGCGCGGTCAAAAACGGAACTTGCGCGGGGCGGAACTAAGGATATGTTTTAAGGATAGCTTTTTTCGGAAGGCGGGGTAGCCAAGTGGTAAGGCACGGCTCTGCAAAAGCTGTATGCGTCGGTTCAATTCCGACCCTCGCCTCCAACTCTAAAGTGTTGATGGACAAGGCACTTCCGAGTCAAAAACATGCGAATGTCAGCAAAAATGTCAGCAGGCCGGATCGTGACGCCAACGTGCGCCCACTCTGCGCCGCGTACACATTCACTGTGCATTAACGCAGGGGAAATCTTTCGGTTTACGCTACAAACGAAAGTTGAAGCGTATGAAAACGAGATTGCGCATGTTTCGCCGCGGGAATTATTTCTGGTCTCACGACGGTGAAACCGGCAATCAGGAAAGTCTTCGCACGAAGGACAAGGCCGCCGCACTGCGCCTGCTCCACGCCAAGAACGAAGCCTGCCAGCAGCCCATCCTGAACCTTCAGATCGCCCGGACGTACCTGACGGCAAGCGACCCTGAAATCGGCAAGCGCACCTGGCAGACGGTGATGAACGAAATCGTGCTGACAAAGAAGAACGCCACCGGCATCCGTTGGGACCGGGCCATTAGGGACAAGGCATTTGACCTGCTCCGTAAACGGCTCCTTCTCGAAACCCGACCCGAGCATTTTCTGGAAACACTCCGGCTGGGAACCGTATCTACAAATGTGCATCTGCGCAAACTGCATAATTTCGCTTTGGACATGAACTGGCTGCCTTGATCCGTCCTCGCCAAAAGACGCTGGCCCAAGATCGAGTACGGCGAAAAGCGGAGCATTACCGAGGAAGAGCACCGGAGAATCATCGCCACGGAAACCAACCCGGAGCGCCGCGCGTTTTACGAGGTTTGCTGGCACGTTGGGGCAGCGCAATCCGACGTGGCCGCTCTCACCGCCGAAAATATTGACTGGACGAATCGGATTGTGGGCTTCTTCCGCAAAAAGACGAAAACCGTGTCGTTGGTTCGGTTTGACGATGAATTTGCGGCTCTGTTGCAGACCCTGCCCCAATCGGGACCACTCTTCCCGAGATTTGGCCAACTGAGGGAAGCGCACCGGGCGACAGAATTCAAACGCTGCTGCCGCCGAGCGGGAATCACTGGCGTCACGCTTCATTCGTATCGTTATGCCTGGGCAGAGAGGGCGCGAAGCTGTGGGTATCCAGAACGGTTCGCCCAGGAAGCGCTTGGCCACCAGAGCAAGGCGATTCATCGCGCGTACGCGAAGAGAGCCCAAGTGACCTTGCCATCTCTCAACCAATGGGCCGCGCAACAGATGCAGAACATTGTTCCGCTTGATGCCCACAAACATGGCTTGGAGGCTACAACGCCCGGCACAGCGGCCGTTTAAGGCGACCCTGCAACCCAGGACTGGCAGTGGATCGCGGGGTGGAGCAGCCTGGTAGCTCGTCAGGCTCATAATCTCTATCCAAGGGAGTTCAGCGCTAGTGTAGTGTCCCTGAAATGACTAGACATAAAACAATCGGGAAATACGAGGGGAAAGGCTTCAACAAACGAAAAATCCCCTGAGAATATGTATAGCTATTTACGGGACACTACACTAGGTTCCATGGCACTCTTGAACCGGACGAAAAAATTAGTCTCATTTAAAGGGGACCTTGACCGAACGCCTGCCGGCTTTTGTGGTCCGCGTCCGCGATTTACAATCAGGGCACAGTGGATGAAGTTGTCGCCTTCCTGTTGGACCAACTAAAGGACTTCGCCATGCTTGAACCTCCGGTGAGGCTAGAGCTGCGAATCGGAAGAAAAACGAAGACTCGCAGTTCACTTGCGAGATCTTGCAAATTGCGAAGACTTGCAGGTCAAACGCAATGATTCCCCCGTGTACATCTTTCTGATACATAGTCAGTTGCAATACTGGTCTGGGATGGCATGATTCCTGAGTTAAAACAACCAAGCGGTGCGGGATTCTTTAAAGAATCCAACACCGGTTTAAAGAAAAATCTCATGAAAGTGGATTGATGACAAGGCGTTCCCAAAACATTGACCGCAAGCATTCGGGCAAACCCGACCCGCGGTGGAGTTCCATGATTTGGTATGGCATGTTCATGCTGCTATTGCTCTGGTTTTGGCAAGGTGCGATGAATCAATTCGCTGTCCGCACCATTCCCTACAGCCAGTTCAAGACAAATCTGGCGAATCATGAAGTGACTGAGGCCTCGGTGAAACAGGACGAAATTGTTGACCGCATCGTGCCGCGGGCCAAGGCGGCCACAAATGCCATCTCAACCGTGGTCACCCGTCCGCCGACCAACAGCGAACCGAACAGGACCAACTCGATCTCAGCCGCGAAAGAACCTTTCCTGTTCCGAACCGTTCGCCTGGAGGACCCGGAATTGGTCAAGGAACTCCAAGCGGCCGGAGTACAGTACGCGGGGGATCGTCCCAGCTATTTAACACAGTTCCTGCTGGGTTGGGGCCTGCCCATTGCCGCCATGATCGGATTGTGGATGTTCTGGGGGCGCCAATTCCGAACCGCCGGGCAATCGATTTTCAGCTTTGGCAAGAGCACGGCTAAACTTTTCGCTGACAAGACAATCGGGGTGACCTTCCAGGATGTGGCCGGCTGTGATGAAGCGAAAGTGGAACTGCGGGAGGTGGTGGATTTCCTCAAGAATCCAAAACGTTACCAGGAGCTTGGCGCAAAGATTCCCAAAGGCGTCCTGCTTGTTGGGCCGCCCGGCACAGGCAAAACATTGCTGGCGCGGGCCGTTGCCGGCGAGGCCAAAGTCCCGTTCTTCTCGCTGAATGGCAGTGATTTCGTCGAGATGTTTGTGGGTGTGGGCGCCTCCCGCGTCCGCGACCTTTTCCAGCAAGCCAAAAAGCAGGCTCCATGCATCATTTTCATCGACGAACTGGATGCCATAGGCAGGGAACGAAGCGTCCACCTCGGGGCGATAAATGATGAGCGAGAACAGACCCTGAACCAGTTGCTTGCTGAGATGGATGGTTTTGAACCGAACGCCGGTGTCATCATGCTGGCGGCCACGAACCGGCCTGAGGTGCTTGACCGGGCCTTGCTCCGTCCGGGCCGATTTGATCGCCAGATTGTCGTCGATGCGCCTGATCTTGATGGCCGCGAAGCCATCCTCAAGGTGCATGCCAGGGATAAACCGTTGGCCGACAGCGTGAACCTGCGCCAGGTAGCCCAGGGTACGGTCGGGTTTTCCGGAGCTGACCTTGCCAATGCCCTCAATGAAGCCGCATTGCTTGCAGCCCGCCGCCAGGAGCGTGAGATCACCCAAATCGACATCGAAGATGCGATCGAGAAAGTGGTGGCCGGCCCCGAACGGAAGAGCCGGCGGATGAACGACGAGCAAAAACGCCGCGTTGCCTGCCATGAGGTGGGTCATGCTCTTGTAGCCATCTTCAGCCCAAAGGCGGATCCGGTTCGCAAAATCACCATTATTCCGCATGGGCACGCTGCGCTTGGCTACACTCTCCAGTTACCCACTGACGATCAGTTTCTCCTGAGCCGAACCGAGTTGCTGGCGCGTATTCGAGGAATGCTCGGCGGCCGGGCGGCCGAAGAGGTCGAATACGGTGAAGCGACGACGGGGGCGCAGAATGACCTGGAACATGCCACCGCGCTTGCCCGTCAGATGGTCTGCCTGTTCGGGATGAGCGACACGGTTGGCCTGGCCAACTGCGCGCAGCGGCCTCCTGTCTTCCTGGACGGCCAGGATTTTCAATTGCAGCGTGATGGCAGCGAACAGACAGCGAGGGAAATTGACGAGGAGGTCAAGAAAATCCTCGACCGGGCCTACGCCGAAGCCAAAGAGATCCTAACCACGCACCATCAGAACCTCCAGCAAGTCGTGGCCGAATTGCTGAAGCGCGAAACGATCGAAGGTCCGGCTCTCTACCAACTTCTCGGCCAAGAAATGCCACATTCTTGATTGACCAGGATGCGGGTCATTGATGAAGAATCAGTTGAAGTGGATATGACTGCCCGCCGCATCAACTGTGGCCGGTTGTCCAAAGCGACAGGGTGATGGGAATCATCAGGCATACAGACATTGGTTGGGCCTGATGATGCAATATGCTGAAAGTATGAAGGGGTTGAGGCGGCGGGGTTTTTATTCCTTCGAATTGATGTCACCGGACTTTTTAATGGCGCGCAGCAGGTGCCAACCGAAATAAGCCGCCATTGCATAACCGACCACGCCAAACATCGAGACGCCGTGAATCAGAGGCGGAGCTTTCATGCTCCAGAGCAGGCAGGAGCCGACAAAAAGCGCGGCGGTCATCACGCCGAGCACCAGGCGGTTGATTACCGGGTCGAGATGACGGTGGTGGAGGTGGACGGAGAAGGTGCCGTCGCGCACGCGTTCGAGAATATCATTCAGGTCGCGCGGCAAGGATTCCGCCAGCCGTTCCCAGTCGCGATAAGCATGTTGGAGCCGACCAAGGATGCCCCGGACCGAGAGACGCTGGCGGACCATCTTCATGTAATACGGGCGGCACACTTCAGCGAGGCTAAACTCCGGACTCAACCGCTGGGCGGTCCCTTCCAACTCGACCAGGGTGCGCAGCAGCAGCGAAAGGGGGGGCGGCAAGGTGATGTTGTAGCGTCGGACAATTTCAAACAGGTTGTTCAACGCGGCGCTGACGTTTATGTCCTGGATGGATTGTCCCACGTAGTCGGCGACGAAATCGGTCAGGTCGGCGCGCAATTGGTCACGGGGCGTGGCGGGCGGCGCGGAGCCGAGGCGCAGGAGAATTTCCGCCAGATCCGCTGAATTGCGGTTCACGACAGCCATGAGCATGTCATCGAGGCCTTCCGTCAGTTCTGCATCAAGGCGGCCGACCATGCCGCAGTCGATGACCCCGACCACACTGCCGGGCAGGAGCATCAGGTTGCCGGGATGCGGGTCAGCGTGGTAGAACGCGTCGCGGAAAATCATTTGGAGATACATATTGACGCCGCGGTGCGCGAATTCATTGAGGTCAGCGCCCGAGGCGGCGAGCGCCGCGGAATCGGTGCCGAGGATGCCGTCCAGCCGTTCCATCGTCAGGACACGGCGCGTCGAGAACTCCGCGTAAGCGCAAGGAAAATGGACGGTGTCGTCCTGGGCGAAATGTTCCGCGAACTCCTCGAGATTGCGGCGTTCCAAGGTGAAATCCAGTTCGCGCAGAAGTGTGCGGCGGAACTGCCGGACGACCGCAACGGGCTGGTAGAGGCGCATCTGGGAAGAGTGCTTTTCCGCCAACTCGGCCAGGTCGGCGAGGATGTCGAGGTCGGGCATGATTTTGTCCACGATGCCGGCGTGCTGGACTTTGACGACGACCTGCTCGCCCGAGTGCAGCCGGGCCGGATGGACCTGGGCGATGGAGGCCGAGGCTGTTGGCGCTTCTTTGAAATGAGCAAACAGTTTGTGCAGCGGTTTGCCGAACTCGGCTTCAATTGTGGCCCGAACTGTGTCGGGCGGGTCCGCCGGAGCGGCGATTTGCAGGCGGGCCAGTTCCTGGGCCATCTCGGGGCCGACGAGGTCGGGCCGCGTGCTGAGCATCTGGCCGAGCTTGATGAAGGTGGTGCCAAGTTCGGTGAAGGCCAGGCGCACGCGCTCCTCAGTTTTGAGGTTGGAGATTTGCTGGCCGTCAATGCTCTGAATTCGATTTTGGATCCACGAGAAGTTCAGTCCCTTGACCCAATCGGCCAGGCCGTACTTTGCCAGCACACCGATGATTTCTCCTGCCCGGTGGACGTTGCGTTCCAACCGTGTTAATGCGTTAAATTTCATTCGTGATCAAATCTTGCGCGCTTTGCTCAGGGTGCCCGGTTCAACTGAAATCATCCATGTTCAGCAATTTGGCATCAAGTCCTTTTTATGCTCATACGCATTGATCGTGCCAATTTCATGTCCATTTGGGCGGCGCCGATGCAAAGCGTTGCGGCAGAACATGCGGACCTGACGATGCACAGAACCGCGATGCGCGGTTTTACCCAAAGGAAGCTGAACAGGCCACGATTTCTTGTAGTGCGGTTGCGAGATATTGCAAATTGCGAGCGTTCGCTGCCAAATCAACCTCGATTTCCACCCGGCCCATCCAATTCCATATCAGTGGGTTGCGCGTCAATCCGCCCCTTGGCACGTTTTCTGTAATAAGGCCCTCGTGAGTTCAACGCAACAATAACAAAAGGAACAATATTTATGACAACGACATCGAAAACAGCCGGATGTATATCAGACCCGAAAGCGGTCATCGCGGTTTACAACACCCACTCAGAGGCCGAAGGAGCCGTGAAGGAACTTCAGCGAGGGGGCTTCGACATGAAGAAATTATCGGTCGTCGGCAAAGACTATCACACGGACGAACAAGTGGTGGGCTACTACAACGCGGGAGATCGAATGAAGTATTGGGGAAAGTGGGGCGCCTTATGGGGCGGATTGTGGGGCTTGCTGTTTGGCGCCGCGTTCTTTTGGGTGCCGGGTGTCGGTCCGCTACTCGTCGCCGGGCCGCTGGCGGCCTCATTCGTGGCCGCGTTGGAGAGTGCGGTCGTGGTGGGTGGTTTGAGCGCTCTTGGAGCCGCCCTCTGGAGCATTGGCATTCCCAAAGACAGTGTCGTGAGATACGAAACGGCGGTCAAGGCGAACAAATTTCTCCTCATGGCCCATGGGACGGTCGCCGAAGTGGCCCGGGCCAAAGGGATCCTCAGGGCAACGAATCCAGCCGCATTGGATGAACATGTTTTGGGAGCCCCCAAGCTGGCGGCGGCGGGCTGATGGACAAACCAGCGGAACAAAAACATTAAGGGAAGGCAAATCAATATGAACGTGAACAAAGAAATCAATCGAGAGGTGGGATGGTCCATCGTGCTGAGTGTGCTGATGATTGTGGCTGGCGTCCTGGCGATCATCCTACCGCAGGCCTCCGGCATCGCCGTAACGATACTGGTGGGCTGGCTGCTGCTGTTTTGTGGCGGGGCGCATCTGGCGTACGCCTGGCAGATGCGCCGTAGCGGCGGACTTTGGTGGGGAATACTGATCGGTATCATCTATATCGTCGCAGGCGGTTATCTCTTGCTGCGTCCCATGGTGGGTCTTGCGACATTGACGCTGGTGCTGGCGGCGTACCTGGTTGCGGCATCGATCTTGGAGTTCATCCTGGCATTTCAGCTCCGCCCGTTGACCGGGTCGGGCTGGCTGCTGCTCGATGGGATTATCACCCTTATTCTGGCCATCCTGATCGGATGGACATGGCTGGCCAGCACCCTGTGGGTGGTCGGCACGTTGGTGGGCATCAGCATGCTTTTCAGCGGGATTACCCGATTGATGCTTTCCCTGGCCGCGCGCCGCCTGGCCCACGCCTTTCGGGGAGAAGTTCATGAAGCGGAGCAAGTTCTCTGATCAAAGGAGATATTACAATGAATGAGATTAACGTTTTGGTAGTCGGAATTCCACACGAGATGATTCAAAACTGGGGGTGGTTCATGGGACTCGGCATCGGATTGGGGTTGCTGGGGATCGTCGCCCTTGTTCGGTCCGTGAAAACCACGGTCATCTCGATGTCGTTCTTCGGATGGCTGCTGCTGATTGCGGCCTGCGTCGAGATTGTGCAGTCATTCCTGGTTGGCAAGTGGGCGGGTTTCTTCCTGCATTTGCTGGCGGCGGTTCTTTTCGGAGTAACCGGCGCGCTGTTTGTGCGGAGGCCGGTGATCAGCGCCGAGGTTGCGACCCTTTTCATGGCCATGTTCTTCCTTGTGGCCGGGCTGTTCCAACTGATCAGCGCGCTGGCGATTCACCTGCCGGGCTGGGGTTGGCAGGCACTCAACGGAATCATCACTTTTGTGCTGGGGATTCTCCTCGTTGCGGAATGGCCGGTTTCAGGCTTGTGGGTGATCGGCCTTTTTGTCGGAATCGATCTGGTGTTTTATGGCTGGGCCTGGGTTGCGCTGGCGCTTGAGCTGCGCAAGATGTGAGAGGCCGGGCATGGCTCGTCGTTTCAATTTATTGAACGCACTGTGGAAGCCACCAGTAAGATACTCAGTTGAATTAAAGCAAATAATTGAACCAAGGAATATAATGATGAAAACGCCTATAATCCTACGATGGACGATCCTTTGTCGTCGGCTTACGTGTCGAATCCGTTCGGAGGCCTGAATTCCGTTCTGGTGGCCGCCATCCGGGCCTAGGCCCATGAGTGGAATCATTCAGAAATGCTCCGGCGCTCCGAATGGAGGTGAAAGACCGCGTCCGCTCGCGCGCATCGGGCTAAAGTGAGTTCCTGCGCAGGCGGGAACACTGCATCTGATGATGCCAGCCGGGCGGGCCGGGTGCGGCAAGATTTGACGGAGCACAATTCCTTGCGTTCGTTATTGGCAAATCAAATGATCCAGCAACCGTCGTATTTCTGGAACGTGCCGGAGGCTGATTTACTGTCTCAGCTTGAAACTCAACAGGAAGGGTTGAGCAGTGAGGAGGCGAGGCGGCGCCTGATCAATTATGGGGCCAACCTGCTCAAGCCGCCGCAACGGTTCGGCACGGCGACATTGCTTTTTGCCCAATTTAAGAACCCCATCGTCATCACGCTTATTTTTGCCGCCGGGTTATCTTTTTTCCTACAGGACCGGGTGGATGGCGGCATCATTCTTTTTATCGTTGTGGTCAGCGGCCTCCTGGGATTCTGGCAGGAACGAGGCGCCGTCCATGCGGTCGAAAAGCTCCTGGACATGGTCCGGATCAAGACGACAGTTTTTCGTGACAAGAATCCTGCAAACATATTTTTGGAAGAGGTCGTCCCGGGAGACGTCGTCACTTTGAATGCCGGGGATGCCATCCCGGCAGACGGCCTGATCTTGGAAGCAAAAGATCTCTTTGTCGATGAAGCAACGCTGACGGGTGAAACCTACCCAGTGGAGAAGGAGGCCGGCATATTGCCGGCGGAAACGCCCCTCGGCAAACGCAGCAACTGCCTTTTTATGGGAACCCATGTCATCAGCGGCACCGCCAGGGCCGTGGTGGTTTTCACTGGGAAGCAGGGGGAATTCGGCAAAATATCGGAAAGGCTGAAACTAAAGAAACCGGAGACCGAATTTGAACACGGCATCCGTCAATTCGGGTATCTACTGCAGGAAGTGACGCTAACCTTGATTTTCCTGATTTTTGCCGTGAATGTCCATTTCCACCGGCCCATATTGGAATCGTTTCTTTTTTCTCTGGCTCTGGCGGTGGGGCTGACTCCTCAATTATTGCCCGCCATCATCAGCATCAATCTGGCTAAAGGCGCCAAGAAAATGGCGGAACAAAAGGTCATTGTGAAGCGGCTGGCCGCCATCGAGAATTTCGGCAGCATGGATGTGCTCTGCTCGGACAAGACAGGAACCCTCACCGAAGGCAAAGTGCAAATGCATTCGGCCTTGGATGTGGAAGGCAATCCCAGCGACCGGGTTTTCCTTCACGCCTACCTGAATGCCTTCTTTGAAACGGGCTTCTCCAATTTCATGGATGAAGCGATCCGTGGCTACAGACAACCGGATATTGCCGGATACGAAAAGGCGGATGAGGTCCCTTATGACTTCATCCGCAAGCGGCTGAGCATCCTGATGCGAAAGGATGGCAGGTATTTAATGATCACCAAGGGCGCTCTTCCCAATGTGCTTGCCGTCTGTTCGACGGCGGAGACTCCTTCGGGCGGAAAAGTTGACGTGACTTCAGTGAATCAGCAGATCCAGCAGAGATATGAGATGTTCAGCAACCAAGGCTTTCGTCTCCTGGGTGTCGCCTATCGGGACAGGGGCGCGGAGCCGTCCATCAATAAGGATCAGGAGGAGGATATGACTTTTCTCGGATTTGTGGTTTTAAGGGATCCGCCGAAAGAGGGGATCGCCCAAACGATTGCCGCCCTCACCCAGCTCGGGGTTTCTCTGAAGATTATTACCGGAGACAACCGTCTCGTCGCTGCCAAGGTGAGCAAGGATGTGGGGATGCGGGACGCTAAAATCGTTACCGGAAGCGATCTCCGCGAAATAAGCGACGAGGCTCTTTTGGTGACGGTCAAGGAGGCGGACATCTTCGCCGAGGTGGAGCCCAATCAGAAAGAGCGGTTGATCATCGCGCTGCGGAAGGCGGGGCATGTTGCAGGATACATGGGGGATGGCATCAATGACGCGTCCGCGCTCCATGCCGCGGATGTGGGCATTTCCGTGAACACCGCGGTTGATGCCGCCAAAGAGTCTGCGGATATCGTGCTCCTGGAAAAAGATCTGGCTGTCTTGACACAAGGTGTGCGGGAAGGAAGAACAACATTTGCCAACACTTTGAAATATATCTTTATGTCAACCAGCGCCAATTTCGGAAACATGTTCAGCATGGCCGGCGCATCGCTCTTTCTTCCCTTTCTCCCCTTGCTGCCCAAACAGATTCTGCTGACCAATCTGATGACGGATTTTCCGGCCATGACCATTGCCACCGATCACGTGGACGCTGAGATGGTAGATCAACCCAGAAAATGGAACATCGCTTTCATCAGGAAATTCATGATCGTATTCGGCCTAGTCAGCTCTGTTTTTGATTATCTCACCTTTGGGGTTCTCTTATGGATCCTCCATGCCACACCCGACCAGTTCAGGACGGGCTGGTTTGTGGAGTCTGTGATCTCGGCCTCCATCATCGTGCTGGTGATCCGCACCAAAAGGCCCTTTTTCAAGAGCCTGCCGGGGAAGTATCTTTTTGCCGCCACTATGGCCATCGTTCTGGCCACGCTGGTCCTTCCCTTCATGCCGGCCAAAGGGGCTTTGGGGTTTGTGCCCCTGCCCGGATCTTTTCTGGCCATGATGGGCCTGATTGTGGCTCTTTATATATTATTGACAGAGTGGGTGAAGAAAATATTCTATCGAAAGGTGATTTTTTAGGAGTCTCAGCATAGATGAGATTTCAATTTTTTTTCGTAGCATTACTGGAGCCGGCGCAATGCGGGGCGGTACGCGATTCAAGCTTGAGGACTTGGACAGGCTTGCTTTTCGCTCGAAGAAAGCCAAGAATCGAGGGCATGAAGTCCATACCGAGTGTGGCAGACGCATCGGGCAAGCGTCATATAATCAAGCAAAAATATGCAAATGTCTAAACCTCACTCAACGCGTTCCCCTGGTCCGGAATTACGGAAATTCGTGGCGCCGGAAGTCATCTTTGGGGTTGGCGCTTTGCATTTGGCCGGACAGTACGGACGCAACCTCGGTGGCAGCAAAGCACTGGTCGTTTCCGATCCCGGTGTCGTGGCTGCTGGCTGGGCGCGACAAGTGCTGACCAGCGTCGAGGCTGCCGGTCTCGAATCCACGCTATTCTCGCAAGTGACGCCCAATCCGCGCATCGACGAAGCGAACGCCGGAGCAACAGTGTATGCCGAACAAGGCTGTGACATCATCATCGCGGTTGGCGGCGGCAGCGCCATTGATTGTGCCAAATGCATTGGCGTGCTTGCGGCAAATCAGGGCGGCCTCCGAACCTTTGTCGGTGTTGACAAGGTGGGCGCGCCGATGCCGCCGACCATATGCATTCCCACAACGGCAGGGACATCTGCCGATGTCTCTCAATTTGCAGTGATAATGGACCGCGAGATCAAGCGCAAACGGCTGATCATCAGCAAGGCGGTGGTGCCCGACATCTCCCTCATCGACCCCGCGACGTTAACCACCATGGACGCGTTTCTTACCGCTTGCACGGGAATGGACGCGCTGATACACGCGCTGGAAGCGTATGTGTCGCTCGGGCACTCGCCGCTAACGGATAATCATGCGTTGCAAGCCATGCGGCTGATTAGTTCCAATCTCCAGAAATCGATCGCCGAGCCGAACAATCTTGAATATCGCAGCAACATGATGCTCGGGAGCTTGGAAGCCGGTTTGGCCTTCTCCAACGCAAGCCTGGGCGCGGTTCACGCGATGGCGCACAGCCTTGGCGGGCTGCTGGATCTGCCGCACGGCCAATGCAACGCCATGCTCTTGGATGGCGTGGTTGATTTTAATTACGGCCACGCCGAGCAGCGTTACCGCGATGCTGCCGCTGCAATAGGCATCGAAGTCGGCGGCACTCCCTCCGGTGAAGCTCGCAAGCGGCTGGTCCTTGAGATTCGGCGGCTACGGGAAGCGGCAGGCCTCCGTGAGACCTTGTCGCGATGCGGAGTTCATCGAACCGACGTGCATGAGCTTGCCGAGATGGCGCTGGATGACCCCTGTGTTGTCACCAATCCACGGCGGCCCTGTCAGCGGGACATTGAGGTCATCTATGAAGAATCCCTCTGACAACTGGGAAGAGCTACGCCGAAAAGTCCTGGGGTTGGGCGACAGTTCCCTCCACAAGACTCATTACCCCAGCCTTAGGCAGCGTCTGGCGGAGCTGGAGCGATTCCGCTCAAAACTGCAGCAAAGCGAGGCGTATTTATTGGAAGCACAGCGATTAAGCCACACAGGCAGTTTCGGCTGGAATGTTGCCACCGATGAACATATCTGGTCCGAGGAAACATTCCGCATTTTCGAGTACGATGCCTCGACCAAGATCACACCACAGTTGATCGTCGAACGCGTTCATCCTGAGGATCGGCCCCTGCGGAAAGAGGCGCTGGATCGCGCCGCGCGCGAGGGGAAAGATCTTGATTTGGAATATCGGTTGCTCATGCCGGATGGCTCCATAAAACATATTCGCGTCGTTGCCCACGCTGTTAGAGGGTATTCGGGCGGACTCGAGTATGCCGGCGCACTGATGGACGTGACCGCCCAGAAATCCCAGCAACAGGCGCTGGAGAGAGCGTTCCAGGAAATGGAGGCCTTGAAGAACCAGTTCCGACTCGCCATTGATACCATTCCCGGACTGGTCTGGAGCGCGCTGCCTAACGGCTCGACGGAGTTTCTGAATCAACGCTGGCTGGACTATACGGGTCTTTCTCTGAAGGAGGGGGTCGATTGGACCATTGCCGCTCATCCAGAGGACCGTGCCAGGTTGGTTGAGGAGTGGAAAGCGGCTTTGAGGGGTGGAAAACCGTTGGAGACTGAAGGACGCCTGCGGCGGGCTGATGGGGAATATCGCTGGTTTCTGATCCGTGCCATGCCGCTGCGCGATGCAACGGGAAAGATCGTCAAATGGTACGGAAAGAGCGCTGATATTGAGGATCGCAAGCAGGCGGAAGCACGGCTCAGAGAAAGCGAACAACAGTACCGGCGCATTGTTGATACCGCCTCTGAGGGGATCTTCGCATGTAACGAGCATTACATTACCACTTTCGTCAACCGGCGGATGGCAGAGATGCTGGGATATGAACCGGAGGAGATGGCAGGCCGAAAGGCCACTGATTACCTGTTTGAGGGTGACCACGCTATTTTCGAAGAAAGGATGGCGGCTCGCCGGTATGGTATTGCCGAGCGGTTCGAGCAGATATTTCGTCGAAAGGACGGCCGTCCCTTATGGGTGCATGTCTCGGCCACCCCCATTTTCGATGCGGAGCACCACTTTCAAGGTTCCTTTTCCATGTTAAGCGACATCACCCAGCGCAAGATGGCGGAAGAGGAGCTGCGCAAGCACCGCGATCATCTGGAAGACCTGGTGAAAAAACGCACCGAAGAATTGGCGTTGCTCAACCAGCTTGTCTATGGGTCTCTCGTTTCGGCGGACGTCGGCGCCTGGTGGATCGATTTCAAGGAGAAAGATACCTACCATGGATTGGACAACGCGGCTCAAATGCTGGGCCTCGCGCCGGACAAGACCGGAGAAAAGGCTTACCGCCTCAGTGAATGGACAAAGTTATTGGCCGATACAAAGACGGCCTTCCCTGAATATGCAGGGCTCATTGATGAAACCATGGAGCGTTTAGCAGGGGCGATTTCAGGAAAATACAAGAATTACAGAGCTACTTATCCAGTGGCCTTGCCTGACGGGTCTGTCAGGTGGTTCGATTCCCGGGCTGATGTGCCTTTGCGTGACGAGCAGGGCCAGGCGCTGCTGATGACTGGCACGCTCATTGACGTCACGAAGCTCAAGCAAGCGGAGAAGGAGTTGGTGGAAGCCAAGGAGCGGGCCGAATCGGCCAATCGGGCCAAAAGCATTTTTCTGGCCAGCATGAGTCACGAGCTGCGCACCCCCCTCAACGTGGTGCTTGGATTCTCGCACGTGATGAAGAATGACGAGGGCATCCCGGCGAATCAGAAGGAAAATTTGGACATCATCGTCCGCAGCGGCGAACACCTGCTCAACCTGATCAACAACGTGCTGGACATCTCCAAGATCGAATCCGGTCAAGTGGTTCTGGAGGAGTCTGGGACCGACCTGCACCATTTGTTGCATGAAGTGCAATCGGTGATGAGTGTCGGGGCCAGGGAGAAGGGACTGAGCTTCACTTTGGACTGGTCCCCAACTCTGCCCCGGCACGTCGCGGTTGACGCGGGCAAATTGCGGCAGGTGCTTATCAATTTGATCGGGAACGCCACCAAATACACCGAACGCGGTGGCGTGAAGCTGCGGGCTGAGGATGTGAGTTGGGAGTCACCGCAGCGCGCACGAGTGCGATTTGAGGTGGAGGATACCGGTCCAGGCATCAGCAATGAAGATCGGCTGCAGATCTTTTTGCCATTCGTGCAACTGAGGAATCGGGCGACCACAGAAGCCGGAACCGGCCTGGGGCTGGCCATCAGCAAGCAGTATGTCGAACTGATGGGCGGGCAGATTGACGTTGCCAGCGAGCCGGGCAAAGGTTCGGTGTTTCACTTTGAAATCCCAGTGGCGGTGCTCCCAACGGTGGAGGCTCCCACGGAGTTGGGGCGCGGACGGATTATAGGATTGGCTGAAGGCCAACCCCGCTTTCGCCTCCTCATCGTGGAAGACCAGCGGGAAAACCGGCTGCTGTTGCACAAGCTCTTTGAGCCGTTGGGCTTCGATCTGCGGGACGCAGTGAACGGGCAGGAAGCGGTGGCTCTATTCGAAGAGTGGCACCCTGACTTGATCTGGATGGACATCCGCATGCCGGTGATGGACGGATTGGAGGCGGCCCGCCGCATCAAGGCAACGGGAGCAGGCAGCCGCACAAAAATTGTCGCGCTCACAGCCCATGCCTTGGAGGAGGAAAAAAAGCCAATCCTGGCGGCAGGTTGCGACGACGTGGTGCGCAAACCATACCGTGAGCAGGAGCTTTTCGAGGTCATGGCCCGGCATCTCGATCTGAAATATGTGTATGAAAAGAAGCGGGGACAAATATCGCCGGTTGGATTGAAGGCTGTCATCCGTCCGGAGCAGTGGGCAGCCTTGCCGTTGGAGTTGCTGACACAATTGCATCAAGCGGCCGTCGAACTGGACACCACCCGCACCCTGGCGCTGATCGAGCGGGTGACAGCACTGGACGCCTCCATTGGCAGTTTGCTGAATGATCTGGCCAGGAGGCTTGATTACCCGCACCTTTTAAGGTTGCTGGAAAGCGAGACGACGAAAGCAGGGCGGATTTTATGAGCGATGTTGAGAAAGTTCCCACAGCCAGCCAGGAGATCCTGGTGGTCGAAGACACCCAGGCCAGTCTACAGCTATTGGCGGACATTCTGACCAAACAGGGGTATCGGGTCCGGCCCGCCTCCGACGGCAGCCTGGCCCTGAAATCAGTGGCCGCCAAGGCGCCGGACTTGATCCTGCTCGACGTGAAAATGCCGGGCATGGACGGTTACGAGGTGTGTCGGCGCTTGAAAGCCGACGAACAGAGCCGCCGGGTTCCAATCATCTTTATCAGCGCCTTTAGCGAGACGGACCAAAAGCTCAAGGGGTTCGATGCGGGGGGCGTTGACTACATCACCAAGCCCTTTGATCCGGCGGAAGTGCTGGCACGGGTCAGGACCCAACTGCGTTTGCGTGAAGCCGAAGAGGCTCTGCTGAACGCCCAGAACACGCTGGAAATCCGCGTGCAGGAACGCACCGCCGAACTCCAGGCCACCAACCAGGCATTGCGTGAGAGCGAAGAGAAGACCCGCCGCGCTTTTGAGGAAATCGAGATGCTCAAAGCGCAGCTCGAACTGGAAAACACGTACCTTCAGGAAGAAGTGAAGGAGGCGAAAGAATTCGGAGACGTCATCGGCAAGAGCCTGGCTCTCAGGCAGTTGCTCCACCGGGTGGAGACGGTTGCCCGGACTGATGCCAGTGTGCTGATCCTCGGCGAAACCGGCACCGGGAAAGAGTTGGTCGCCCGCGAAATCCACAAGCACAGCCAGCGTGGCAATCGTCCGCTCATCCGTGTCAACTGCGCTTCGATTCCCCGGGAACTTTACGAGAGCGAGTTTTTTGGACATGTCCGGGGCTCGTTTACCGGCGCGGTGAGGGATCGGGCCGGCCGGTTCGAAGCCGCCAACGGAGGCACCCTGCTTCTGGACGAAGTGGGCGAAATTCCATTGGAATTACAGAGCAAGTTTCTTCGAGTTTTGCAGGAAGGCCAATACGAACGGGTCGGCGAAGAGAGAACCCGGAATGTGGACGTTCGCATCATCGCCGCAACGAACCGGAATTTGCAGATGGAGGTCCAAGACGGCCGCTTCCGCCAGGACCTTTATTATCGCCTCAATGTCTTTCCCATCGAAGTGGCCCCCTTGCGCAAACGCAAGGAGGACATTCCCCTGCTGGCGGCGCATTTCCTTGAAAAAGCAGCCCGGAAATTAAAGGTGCGGCCAGCCCGGCTCACCCAGGCGCATCTGGTCCAGTTGCAAGCGTACGATTGGCCTGGCAATGTGCGTGAGTTGCAGAACCGAATCGAACGGGCATTGATACTGGCGGAGAACGGTGTCATGTACTTCGACTTGCCGACGGGCGAGGCCTCGCCGGAAATCCCCGCCCCGTCTCCCGCCGCCACAGCCCGGCCTGCGGACGTGGAGATTCTAAGCGACATCGAATTCCGGCAACGTGAGCGCAATAATGTTCTGGCAGCGCTCAATAAAACCAACTGGAAGATTCACGGTTCGGGCGGCACGGCGGAGTTGTTGGGGCTAAAGCCGACGACATTGGTTGCTCGAATCAAAAGATTCGGACTCAAAAAGGAGGTCCACGGAACAATCCCGGCCCCTCGCGCCACGGGTTAGACACGCCCGGCAGCAGTGTCGTCATGGAAAAGCCATTGTCCAGCGATTGTAATCTGATCGACGGACTGGAATCAACCGATGATTGAAACAAGTGGCTAAATTTAGCCATTTTCCCGCTGAGGCAACAGAAAGAAGTAACATGTTACTGGTCTGTTGCTCCTTTTGTTACCGGCTAAGTCGTTGACTATCAACACTTGTTACCGTGTTACCGATTTTCCAGACCTATGTATCAATCTGGCGTTTCTGGCGCTTGTTCCCGCCATATCAGTGGTTCGATTGTGGCCAAAGACTGAAATCGACCTGGCATACGGCCCTGCGCTATCAAGCAGCCCGCTGGGGCCGTCAGGTTTTTGGCGTGCGCTCTCCTTTCGCCCAAATCTATTCCACCGAAAATAGTGAAGAACCCCATTTCCCAACGATTTGTAATTTGATTGCGAGTTTTTGTAGATTGCGTGTCTTCGCAAACAATTTAGATCGGCCCAGGCTTGCCCATCCCGTTCAGTACCAGCGCATTGCGCGTCATAAACCGAGTTGGCACGAGTCTTGTAATGAGAGATTCTGCCGAAGGGAAACTTGTCGGCTAAACAAAATGAATAAGCAAAGTCCTCTCATTTTTAAGGCCTTGATTCTTGAGCAGAAGAATATCCGAAGGAACAGGTTCTTATGCAGGTGTGGAGGAATTTCGCCGTTGCTGCCCGGAAAGATCGGTGGGCGGGCAGTACGCGGCTGGATTAACCATTCCGCCGATCGAGAAAGGATCAAGAAATGAACGCATTAGCACATTGGGATCCATCCAAAGAAGCGGATATCCTCCACAATCGCCTGGCCAAGTTCTTTGGCCTGACACCCGCTATCACGATCAACGGAGGCCAGGAATTGATGACCCTGGCTGAATGGGCGCCATCGGTGGACATCAGTGAAGACGACAAAGAATGGCTCCTCAAAGCTGACCTTCCAGAGGTGAAAAAGGAGGATGTCAAAGTCTCTGTCGAGAATGGGGTGTTGACCGTCACAGGCGAGCGCAAGTTCGAGAAGGAGGAGAAGGATAAGAAGTATCACCGGATCGAGAGGGCGTATGGCAACTTCTTCCGGAGCTTCACGCTCCCCGAGGGCGCCGACGGCGCCAAAGTCAGCGCGGACTTCAAGGACGGCGTGCTGAAGGTGCATCTGCCGAAGAACGAGAAGGCTAAACCCAAGACAGTCGAAGTGAAAGTAGCATGAGTACCGGATCGCTGCCGCGGCGAACGAGAGTCGCCGCGGCAGGTCCTTGGACAGAGCCGGGCAGTTCAACTAGCGGAAGTCCCCACTAACGCAAAGATTGGAGTTTATGAAAAGTGATGCGGAGTTAAAAAGCGACGTTCTGGCTGAGCTTGAATTTGAGCCAGGCGTCAAAGTCGAAGATATCGGAGTCTCAGTCAAGGAGGGGATCGTGACGCTGAATGGTTCTGTGGGCAGTTACGCGGAAGAGCTGGCCGCCGCGCGCGCCGCCAAACGCATTGCGGGCGTAAAGGGCCTCGCGGAGGACATAGTGGTTAAGCTGCCCGGTTCATCCCGCCTCACTGACAGTGATATTGCTGACGCCGCGGTCAATACCATCAAATGGACGAGCACGGTCTCGGCAGATGCCATCAAGCTAACGGTCCGGGATGGATGGCTCAGTCTCGAAGGCACCGTGGAGGCGTGGTACCAGAAGAGCGCCGCCGAAGAGGCGGTGCGCAACCTGGCAGGTGTGAAGGGTGTGACCAACCTCATTGTCATCAAACCGAAAATGGCCGCCGTGGACATAAAAGGCGCCATCCAAGCAGCATTTGAGCGCCATGCCTTGTTGGATGCACAGAACATCCAAGTCGAGACCAACGGAGGCAACGTCGTGCTCCGCGGCCATGTGCGCAGTTTTATCCAACGGGATGAAGCCGAACGGGCCGCCTGGGTGGCTCAGGGGGTGACCAATGTTGAAAACCGCATCGTTCTTATAGTCTGACGTTGCCCGTTCCTTCCACCTCCCGGAATCGGTGGAGGCGGAGAAAAGAGCAGCGTGAATCATCAACTGAACAAAACCAGTGGAAAAAACGAATGAAACAAAACAAAGGAATGAAAATATGAACACTAATGTAAAGAAAAGTGACATGCAATTAAAGACGGACGTGCTTGCCGAGCTCGAATATGAGCCCAGCGTGAACGTGACGGACATCGGCGTCCTGGTGAAAGATGGGGCGGTGACACTCAATGGCTACGCCACCAGCTATGGCGAGAAATGGGATGCTGTGCGCGTGGCGAAACGGGTTGCCGGGGTGAAGGCGATCGCTGATGACATCCAAGTCAAGCTTTCGGATTCCCTGCGCCATACCGATGGGGACATTGCCGCCGCGGCAGCACATCAAATCGAGTGGTCCACGACGATTCCAACAGGAACCGTTAAGATCACAGTCCGTGATGGCTGGGTCACACTGGAGGGTGAGGTGGAATGGTGGTATCAAAAGACTGCCGCCGAAAACGCCGTGATGTATCTGGCCGGCGTCAAAGGGGTGAGCAATCTGATTACGATCAAGCCCAAATTGGCGGCGACGGAGGTCGCATCGGACATTAAATCGGCCTTTGAGCGAAACGCCCTTTTGGACGCCAATAAGATCCAGGTGGAGACTTCCGGAAGCACGGTGACACTCCGCGGCAAAGTTCGGAGCTACGCCGAGAAGGATGAGGCCGAACGGGCCGCCTGGGCCGCTGCGGGTGTATCTTGGGTGGATAATAAGCTCAAGGTGGATTGGTTCAGGAGTCTTGCGGAGTAACCGCTTGAAACATCCAAGTGGCTTGAAGTAGTCTCGCGGCGGCAATTCTCGAATTGCCGCTGCGAGGCGGGCAGGAGACAAAAACGGCCAATATGAAAACGAACGCGGGAGGCCAGCTCTTTGTTGTTCAAAAGCATCAAGCTCGAAATCTTCATTACGATTTCCGGCTTGAGGAAAACGGCGTACTGA
>Ga0326727_10010487_pt1 | contig 22049 bp, 18 predicted proteins | sample MB2enrmetagenome_FD_207643 | JGI IMG/M metagenome (GOLD analysis project Ga0326727, IMG submission 207643) | Lab enriched peat soil microbial communities from McLean, Ithaca, NY, United States - MB29MY | ecosystem: Environmental > Terrestrial > Soil > Wetlands > Peat | place: USA: New York...
CACCGGCAGCGAGGTGGCAACCTTCAAGCGGCCGATCTGCTGCGCGGCGCGTGCCCGCTCGCTGAGCAACTCCACCAGCCGCCGGTCCAGAACATCAATTTGATCCCGCAATTCTTCCAGCGTCATTCCATCCTCGTGTGCTGCCCCTCATTGTGGAGGCCGGCCCTCTGAGAATCCGGCGCTCCCGGTGTGCAAAGGAGCAATAGTTGAATCCATCCGTGCGGCCACAGCCGCGGGGTTCGTGTCATCGGGCCAGCGCCGCCTCACGCAGGTGCAGGCCCTTGATAAATCGGGCCACCGCGGCCGGCGCGGTCTCCGGAACCGATCGCTCGATCAGCTCCACAATCGCGCTGCCGATCACCGCCGCATCCGCGAACTCCGCCACCTGGGCTACGTGTTCGCTGGTCGAGATGCCGAACCCCACGGCTACCGGCAGCCCGCTCCATCGCCGGATGCGCTCGACCAGCGCCGCCGCGTCCGCGGTCAGGTTCTGCTGCGCCCCAGTGATGCCCACGCGCGAGATGGCGTAAACGAAGCCTTTCGAGTGTGTGGCGATGGCCTCCAGCCGCTCGTCTGGACTGGTGGGCGCGGCCAGAAAGATCGGCTTGAGCCCCACGCGCTCCATCTCCGCCAGATACTCACCGGCCTCTTCGACGATCAGGTCGGTCGCCAGCACGCCATCCACCCCCGCAGCCGCCGCCGCATCGGCGAACCGGCGCAGCCCGTAGCGCAGAATCGGATTCAGATAGCTGAAGATCACGAGACCCGCCTGGGGCCGCGCCGCGCGAATCTCGCCCGCCAGCGCCAGCACGTCCTTCAGGCGCGTCCCGTGCGCCAAAGCCCGCTCCATCGCTCGCTGAATCACCGGACCGTCGGCCAGCGGATCGCTGAACGGCACGCCCAGCTCGATCACGTCCGCGCCCGCATCGATGGCCGCGAGCGCAATGGCGCGAGTAGCGTCAAGGCTTGGATCTCCAGCCGTCAGATAAACCACCAATCCCGGTTTGTGATCGAATCGAATCGCCATCGAGGATTCCGCTAACCTGCCAACTCGCTCGTCACCGCGCAGCGGTGACTAACTCGCTGTACTTGTCAAAAACTGCCGGGTGCCATCCTCAGCCAAAAGCAAGGCTGTCATCCTGAGCGGAGTCCGCCGAGGCGGACGGAGTCGAAGGATCTGCGGTTGCCTTGCGTCTGCTTCGTATTCCGTTTCGACCCGGCACGACCGGATCGCTACGCTCCCTGTATCTTCAGCTCCCTCGCAAGTATCCCCATATCCTTGTCGCCGCGGCCGGAGAGGTTCACCACCAGTATGTCACGCGCCGCGAGCGTGGGAGCAAGGCGCAGCGCCTCGGCTACGGCGTGCGCGCTTTCGAGAGCCGGCAATATCCCCTCCGTCCGCGCCAGCCGCACCACCGCATCCAGCGCCGCCGCATCGTCCTGCGCGACGTATTCCGCGCGTCCCGAGTCGTGCAGCGCCGCGTGCTCCGGCCCGATCGAGGCATAGTCGAGCCCCGCCGAGACCGAGTGCGTCAGCGCAATCTGCCCGTTCTCATCCTGCAGAACGTACGAATACGTTCCCTGCAAAACTCCCGGCTCTCCGCCCCTGAAGCGCGCCGCGTGCTGGCCCAGCTCCGTGCCGCATCCGCCCGCCTCCACGCCGATCAGCCTCACCTGCCGGTCGCCAAGGAACTCATAGAACGCGCCTATCGCATTCGATCCCCCGCCCACGCAGGCGATCACTGCGTGGGGCAGCCGGCCTTCCTTCTCCAGGATCTGCTCCTTCATCTCGCGGCCGATGCAGCGCTGAAAGTCGCGCACCATGGTGGGATAAGGATGCGCTCCCAGCGCCGAGCCCAGCAGATAATAAGTCGTGCGGACGTTGATCACCCAATCGCGCATGGCCTCGCTGATAGCATCTTTCAGCGTCTTCGATCCCGAGCTGACCCCGCGGACCTCGGCTCCAAGAAGGCGCATACGCAATACGTTCAGCTCCTGCCGCGCCATATCCACATCGCCCATGTAGACCACGCACTCCAGGCCCAGCAGCGCGCACACCGTCGCCGTGGCCACGCCGTGCTGCCCCGCGCCGGTCTCGGCAATCACGCGCTTCTTGCCCATTCGCCGCGCCAGCAACCCCTGGCCCAGCGCGTTGTTGATCTTGTGCGCCCCGGTGTGCAGCAGGTCTTCGCGCTTCAGGTAGATCTTCGCCCCGCCCAGTTGCTCCGTCAGCCGCTTGCACAGGTAGAGCGGCGTGGGCCGCCCGGCAAAGTTCTTGAGCAGATCGGCCAGCTCCGCCTGGAAGGCCGCATCCGCCTTGGCCAGGCCGTACTGGCGCTCCAGCTCCACGAGGGCCGCCATCAGCGTCTCCGGCACATACCGCCCGCCATACACGCCAAACCGCCCCGGCCGCGACTCCGACGGAACTGCCGGAAGAATGATCGACGCCATGGGGGCCTCCTGCACGCGGGCCGCGCTGGAAAGTAGGGAACACTTCAGTGTACAAGAACGACGCGCATCGAAGGCCGAGGCCATTCGGAGGGGCTCCAGCAGTTCAACGCTCAGGAAAATAGCCATCTGGGTTCTCATCTCCATTTAGAACTGCTGGCGGCTGGACGTATCTCCTTGACAGCTTGCGGTGAAAGTCGAGTCTTGAAAAGGGCGCGACCTCAGTCATGCCGCAAGCGCAATGGAATCAACGCTCGGCTTTAGCCGCCGAGCGGAAGTTTTCAGCAGTTGGGACTCTCACCACAGGCTGTTAAAGGCAGCGAATTGGGATACGCGCCCAAGGACCGCCAGATCCGGCCCCGAGCGGACCGAAGCCTCAACGGCCGCTGCCCAAACCCCATTGCACGCGCAGCCCGGTCCGGATCGTCATAGGCAGGCTTGGATAACCGATGGGAGCAATGTGCCGGTCGTTCAGCAGGTTCTCCGCCTGCGCGTAGATCGCCAGCCAGGAGAGCAGACTGTAACTTCCGCCTAAGTCCAGCTTGGCGTAGCCATGATCCAGATTCCGGTTGGGCAGCAGCAAGCTGTTGCCGCCGCTGGCATCGGCGTATTCCAGGTAGGTCGAGTCGTCGCTGCGGCTGGCAAAAGCCGAAGTAAAGACCGCGGCGAACTTGCGCTGCGCATAAGTCGCGGTGAGGAAGCCCGTATGCGGCGCGCGGCGGAATGGCCTGGCGCCCACCAGCGGCGAGATAGCCCCAATCGGAGCTCCGTTGTAAGTGGGAGCATAACCGCCCATCAGGGCCTCGTTATCGCTGTCGAAGGAGCGCTGCACCACGGCATCGAGATAGGTGTACCCGCCGCGCAGGAATAGGTTGCGTCCCAACCCGCCCTCGACGTTGGCCTCCGCGCCCTGGGCGCGAAATGCCTGCGTGTTGACGGCCAGCCCGTAGTCGTCGGTGTAGTAGTAACCAAGCGCGTTCTCCAACTGCTGCTTCTGGGCCGGCGTCAGGCCCGGAATCAGGCTGGGCAGCAGCGCTCCGCCCACGTATTCAATCTCCCTGCCGAACTCATTGTGAAAGTAACTGCCGCGGAAGATGAGCCGGTCGCTGAAAAATGCCTGCTCCGCTCCCCCTTCATAGGTGCGCACGGCGGGCGCGTCCAAGGGTCCGATGTTAAGCGCCGCGGCGATCGACTGGTAGCTGTTGGCAACCAGAAAGTTATAAAGCGAGCCGAACTGGTCGGTCAGCGCCGGTTCGCGCACGGCATCGCCAAAGTTGAACAGGACACGCGTTCCGCTCAAGACTCCCTTGCGCGGCCGGAGGGCATAATACGAAAGCCCGGCTCGCGGCGACAGCTGCGTTCCAAAGAGCGAGTAGCGCTCCACGCTGCCGCCCAGCGTGTAGAAGAACCGGTTCTTGAAGTCCCCATGCGCCCCGGCGAGATAATCGAAGTTAGTTCGCTCGGTAACTTCGCGGGTCGCATAGGAAGGGATATTCTCCAGGCCGCGCTCGTCCTCATAGTGAAAGCCGATCAGCGTTGTTACGTGCGGCGTGAACCGGTATTCTCCCTGATAGGCGAACCGGTCGCGATTCGAGACAAGCTGGTATCGATATGGATAGCTCTGGGCATAGTCGAGCACCGCCTGCCCCGTCGCGGAGGCGCCGTTCGCCCCGGCGATCGTCACCTGATCTCCCAGGCTGTCTCCATAGGCGTCGAAGTCTCCGCCGCCGCTCTGCCGCCACAAGGAATATTGCTCGCGCTTGCGCGTCATCCCGTAGCGGATGCTGTTATGAAACGACGGAGTGGTCTGGTTGTCCGCCGACGCGCTCAGGAAAATGTCCTGATCCTTCTGTGTCGCCTGGTCGGCAACGTGATAGAAATCCCAGGCGTTGGGAACCCCGGTGGCATCGACGCCGTAGTGCAGCGTGGCTCGGATCTGCGTCGCCCCGCTGGGCTGCCAGCCGATGTTAGCCGCCGCGGTGGCCACATGATACTCGTCATTGGGTAAGTCGTTGGCGGTTTGCAACCAGCTGAACGCGCCCAGATAATCCAGCCTGTTATGGGCGCCGGCCAGCTCAAGCTCCTCGCGCGATGTACTCAGGTTGCCCGCATCGCCCTCAAACAGCAGCGAAGGAAAGCTCGTTGTCCCATGCGGAGTGGTAAGGCTGATAACTCCGCTCGCCGCATCTGCGCCGTACAGGTTCGAATTCGGCCCGCGATAGACCTCGGCGCTCTCGACGGCGGTGGTCGAAAGCGGCCCAAAGTCGAAGCGTCCGCCCATATCGCCCATGCTGACCCCGTCCAGCAGAACCTTGTTAGCATCCGAATTGCCGCCGCGGACAAACAGCGACGTCTGCGCCCCAAGCTGGCCGGTCTGCACCACGAAGGCGCCCGGCATCAGCCGTAGCGCGCTCACCAGGTCGTCCCGCAGAGCCAGATCCAGCGGCCCCAGCACGCTGGTGGCGGCGCTGGTCTGGGGCTGGGGCGTCGGCGTTCCGGTTGCGGTTACCACGATCGACTCGCGCGCCCACTCCGGTTCAAGCACCACATTGCGCTCGATGTTATCCAGCCGCCCGGCGTAGAAGCCCGGCGTCTCCAACTGCCGGAAGCTCTTGGCCGAGACCACCAGGAAGAACCTCCCCTCGATCCCGGTCAGAATCTGAAAGCTGCCGTCGGCCGTGGAGACGGCGGTGGCAACCACCTTTCCGTTGCTGAGCAAGTTCACATTCGCGCCCGTCACCCGTGCGCCCGTGGCGTCGGTCACCACGCCGCGGATGGACGCCGCCGTGCACGGCGCGGCGAACGCGGCAAAGAGAATGGCAAGGAAGAGAGCGGGCAGCGCGCGGCTCAGGCGAGCTCGCAAAGATGCGGAAACAGGCATACGAACTCCTTCGTTCCCCTCGGAACGCAAGCGGGGTTGAGCGCCGAGGACCGGTCTCCTGACTTGCGCACCATCCAGCCACCTTCCCAGAAACGAGCCCAAAAAGCCTCGCCTCCAGTGGTTTCCCTCACGGTTTTCCGCGCGCGGCGGAGCAACCCTGGCTGAATTCCTCCGCCCCATCGCCCAATACGACGGGCGGCGGGGCAGGGGCGCTCACAGTTGCGGGGCAGTGGCGGAGTTTCACCGCCTTCCCGAGCATCCTGGCGATTGCCGTGGTGAACTGCGCTGCCCTTCAAAGGAGCAGCCGTGACGCCATGGAACCGTTTTCCATGGCATCAACATTTATAGCCGCCTGAAGTCGCGAAGTCAAAGCCGCCGCGGTGGAAAAACCTGAAGTTGAAGGCGCCAAAGAGGACGCGATCGACGCGAAACTGCAGTTGGGCCAGCTCCGCCGGCTGCTGGGCTGAATGATGGGCAGATGAAGGAGTGGTGACCCCGGGAAGACTCGAACTTCCGACACGCAGTTTAGGAAACTGCTGCTCTATCCACCTGAGCTACGGGGCCACTTCTTATAAATCATTGGTGTTCAATTGAGTAGATCGAACTCTCGCCTTCTCATCCAAACTCGTGTTCTCGCCGGTGACCGATTCAGCGACCAGTTCATCTTCGGCATTGGCCGCTGCGGAACCTTTTTTCGGTCCCGACTTCCCGTCTTTGCAGGCACGAGCCTGTCCACCGCCGCCCGGTCATGCCGCGGCGCGAGCTGCGCATAACGCATGGTCACCCGAATGCTGGGGTGTCCTATCGGTTCGGCTACCGTGCGGAGATCGACCCCCCGCCATAACCAGCCTACTGGCAAAGGTATGCCGGTTGCAATGTACTTACGGTTCGACGGTCTCCAATTGTGTGGCATAACCAGCCTACTGGCAAAGGTATGCCGGTTGCAATGCCAGGAGCAATCCGCAATCTTGGCTTCGGCCAGCGCCTCGTTAAACCAGCGGCGGCAATTGTGCCGCGGATCTCTTGCGGCGTCCCGGAAGACGTACACGGCGTCCGGCTGCGCCAGTTTCCGCTCCTGAAGCGCCTGCAATGCGATGACGTTGAGTGGGACGCGCCGGGCCTTGCCCGTCTTCGTCTTGGCCAACGAGATCATGCGGCGCATCTGTCGATAGACCACGGTCCAGGGCGGCAGGTCGCGCGGCATCAACCGCCACTGGTTGCCGGTCCTAACGATGTAGCGAAGCCCGTTGAAGACCTCGCGCAACCGGTAGTCGCGTTGCGCGGCGTCCTCCTGGCACAGCGCCAAATATGGAGCCACAAAGGCCCACTCCTCGTCGGTCACATCGCTTGTATATCCGCGCTGCCCCTTGCTTCCCATCCTTCCATCGACGCCGACCGTGGACCGCTTGGATATTCCTTTGATTTCATCGGGGTCCCCGGAGACCCAGAGCCGCTAACGAGCGATCTGTGCTCGCTGGGGTGATGGGACTGTTCCAAGTCCCAGGGGCGATCCAGGCGACCCGCTCTCCTTCCATAGCTTTTCCCAGTTCCATATCCCGGACGTCACCTCGACCGGCAACGGGAATCCGGCCTGGCGCGCCAGCAGGCACACCTGCCCGCGATGGTGGGCTTCGTGCGCGAGCATGTAGCACAGCATCTCCACACCCACCGGCCAGGGCTGAGCCCAGCCGTCGCGGCGAAACTCCTCGATGCGGCTCTCACCTCCACCCAGCGCCTCAGCCAGCATCTCCGCGCAGCGAGCGGCGCTCTCGGCCAATCCCGCGCGGGCCTGCTCGGGCGTACAGCGCGCGCGGTTGAGCAGGGCGGGAACCTGCAGATGCGGGGCTGTGAGCCGGACCCACTTGCAGCGGACATTGTGCATGTGCGTGAAGATGGCCGCGATGGTGCGGGCCTTGCCGGCCGGTTTCGCCGGCGGGTTCGCTGGCGGGTTCGCTGGCGGGCTCGCTCGCCAGGCGCCAGGGTCGAGATGTTCGATGATGATTTGGTTCATGCGCTCGTTGGCGGCAAATACCCTGACCGCGGCTCGGCCGGGATGCGTCTCAGCCTCCGGCTGACGTGTAGTCACGGCTCCCTCCTTCTTGGCCAATCGTAAATCCGGGCCGCCGCCCGCGCGTCTCGCGCAAGTGCCTGAATGAGATTCGATTCAAACTCATTTCGGCATAAGAAGAAGGAAGACGGCAGTGGGGCGTTGCTACCCCTTCAGCGTGACCGTAATCTTGCGGGCGTCGCCGCCGGCGGAAGTTATCGCTATCTCGCCGGTAGACTTCTTGCGGATGCTCTTGAACTTCTCGCCCCACTCCACCAGCACCAATGCGTCCGGAGTCAGCAATTCATCCAGGCCGAGCGTTTCAAGCTGCCGCTCGCCTTCCAGGCGATACACGTCCAGGTGAAAGAGCTTCACCGGCTTGCCGTCCCGCGCGCCGACATACTCGTGAATCAGGGTGAAGGTCGGGCTGGTCACCTCGTCCGCTTCGGCAGCGTCCAGGGCCTGGGCGATGCCCTTCACCAGCGTGGTCTTGCCGGTGCCCAGGTCGCCGCGCAGGATGAGCAGTTGCGGCGGCTTGAGCACGCGAACCAGCTTGCGGCCCACATCGATGGTATCCGCTCCGCTGAGGGTGGTGAACTCGTGCATCCGGCCTTCGTCCTCGGGAATCCTGTCTGGGGCGTTGCTCATCCGGTGGCCTCGCGTTGGGCCGTGGCCGGTGATGGCTCAGCCGGCAGCCCCTGCAACCAAACATACCCGTTCGGACCGCGCAAGCGAAAGCGAAAAGCCCTAGAAAGATGCGCAAGGGTATCCGTCGCCAGCAAGGTATGCTGATCGGCCTCGCGGACGGCCAGGTCCGCAGCCAATCCGTGCAGATAAACGGCTGCCTCGACGGCCCGCGCCGCCTCGCCGGGATACTGCGCCAGCAAGCCGGCCACGAGGCCGGTGAGCAGGTCGCCGCTGCCGCCTTTGGCCATGCCGGGATTGCCGCTGGTGTTCACGGCCACGCTTCCGTCGGGATGGGCGATCAGCGTTCGCGCGCCTTTGAGGACCAGCGTAACGCCCACGCGCTGGGCAAAGCCACGCGCCACCTCCAGCCGGTTTGCCTGCACTTCGGCCACTGTGATTCCCGCCAGCCGCGCCATCTCGCCGGGGTGCGGCGTGAGCACCAGCGTGCGTTCGCCGCGGCGAACCAGTTCGGCCAGCAGCGCCGGCTTGGCAGCCAGAATATTGAGCGCGTCGGCGTCGATGACCGCCGGGATCTGGCTGCCGAAAAGCATACCGGTAGTGAACTTGACCGTCTGCTGGCTCTGCCCCAGGCCGGGACCGATGGCCAGCACGGTTTTGCCGGCAATAAGCGCCGTCACCACCTCCGGGGCAAGGTTTGTTGCCGCGATCTCTCCGGCCGGAATCGCCGCCAGCGGGAAGGTCATTAGCTCCGGCGCAACCGCGGCCACCAACTCCAGCGCCGGGGCCGGAACCGCCGCCGTTACCAGGCCCGCGCCAGCGCGCAACGCTGCCAGCGCCGCCATGGCCGGCGCGCCCGACTTGCCCCCGGCCGTTCCCATCGTCCCGCCCACCACCAGCACGTGGCCGAAGCTGCCCTTGTTGGCCGCCGCCGCGCGCGGCGCCTGGGTGAGCGCCAGCGCCGAGCCGGCCCAATGCAGGCGGAGAGATTCGGGGCCCAGCGCCGCGACAACGGCGGCCCTCGGCGAGCCGATGGGCGCCACCACGACGGGTTGATCCCAGCGCCGGGTCAGATGCCCAAAGACGTGCGCCGGCTTGGGCGCGGTAAAGGTCACCACCGCATCGGCGGGAAAGACGGGACTGGCTTCGGAACCGGCCAGGGTGGCGCCGGTCTCGTCGGCCGGCCAGCCGGAGGGCAAATCGACGGCGAGAACGGGCGCGCGGCTGCCCTTCAGCCAGTTGAGCGCCGCCAGAGCCAGCCCTTTCAGCGGCGGCTTGAATCCCGTGCCCACCACGGCGTCCACGATCAGGTCGGCTTCAAGGGCGCGGTTGCAGCGGGCCAGATCCTCCTCCGCCGCGACGATGTGGATGAGACCATGCGCGGGGCTCGACAGTTCACGCCAGGCCTGCGCCGCGTCGCCGGCAAGCCCGTCGGGCGCGCCCAGCAGCAGCGTGGTTACCTCCAGGCCGGCGCCCGCCAGCAGCCGCGCGGCCATCATCCCGTCGCCGCCATTGTTGCCTCGGCCGCACAGCACCGTTACCCGTCGCGCGCGTGGAAACTGCCCGCGCGCAAATCCCGCCACGGCCGCCGCCGCCGCGCGCATCAGCTCCAGCGACGGAATCCCAAACCGCTCCGTGGTCGCGCGGTCGCAGGCCTGCATCTCGGCTGCCGAGAGAACGTGCATGGCTCCATGGTATTGCAAGACAGGGAACATGGGACAGGGACTAGGGACTAGGGACTAGGGAGTAGGGAATAGGGAGTAGGGAGTAGGGAGTAGGGAACAGTTTGCTATTGGCCGGCGATCCTGCTTCCGCGATCGGCCGTCGCGTGAGGAGCCGCTCATTCTCACTTCAGCGAAGTCTCGGATCGAAAGCAAACCGATATAATGCGGGGCGTGTCGCATCGCACAGAAGGATCGGGGCGTTGAATGGATTTCGATTATGTGGTGATGCCCGCAATGATTCTGGCGGTTGGAATTCCGGTGATTTGGTTGAGCGTTCGCCGCATGCGTTCGCTCTCTGCAAGGAGATACAGCACTGCGCGGAAGGCTAGCGAACGCATTGCATTATCCGGGGTTGTTCTTCTGGCGGCTGCCTTGGCGGGAAGCAGTGCATTCAACGCCATCGCGCTCTATTGTTTCCGGGCGGTCAATCCGCCGCCGGGAGCATTTTACACGGTCAATGGCCACCGGATGCACATCAACTGCACGGGGAGCGGTTCGCCCACCATCGTGCTGGAAGCGGGACTGGGAAATGACGCGCTTATCTGGGGAAAGGTCCAGCCGGTGCTTGCAGAAACCACCCGCGTCTGTGCCTATGACCGAGCCGGACTGGGCTGGAGCGATCCGGCGCCCGGCCCGCGCGACGCCGACCACATAGCCGGCGAACTGCACGGGCTCCTGCTTGAGGCCAAAGTCTCCGGTCCCATCGTCCTGATGGGCCATTCGATGGCCGGGCTCGTCATGCGGGATTATGCCACACGCTATCCCGCGGATATTGCCGGAATCGTCTTTGTGGATGCCACGACGCCACTGGCGGGCCGATACCTGCCCCCCGCCATCGAGGCTACCAGAGGCAGCAGCGACCGTCCGCGTTGGGTTCTCTTGCGGTTGGCGCTCGTCCTTGGCCTTCCGCGCCTTGTGGGGGTCTGTTCGCGTCCCACACCGGGGTTTGAAGCCCAGGTGGGAAAGTCGCTGGACGAAGACACCTGCCATATACACGCTGGAGTGGCGGCCGCCGAGGAGGAGAGCATCGACCTTTCCGGCCAGGAGACGGTTCACACCGGTCCTTACGGCGCGCTTCCGATCCTGATCTTCTCCCAGGATCCGCTTACTATGCTGGCCCACAGTTCCGCCGTTTGGACGACGGTCTGGAACCAGATGCAGGAAGACCTCAAGAAGCTCTCCACTCGCAGCCGCAGAATCATCGCCAAAGGGAGCAGGCACCACGTCCAGATTGACCGCGCGGACCTGATCGAGAAGGAAGTGCCGCTGTTCATTGAGCAGATTCGCGGCACGGCTCCGCAGCCCGCGGATTACGGCTCGACGATCACCGAGTGACGCGCGCCCGGCCCAGACGAGCAGGCGCCTCCGCACCGCCGGGCAAGCGTCGCCTTGTCCAACGGGCAACGGCTCACACCGCATCTCAGGCCCATCCGCGCGGATCGTCCCAATTCCCCCCAAAATAATTCTCTCCAGGCCCTTGACAGGAAATCCTCCGCCGTCTATATTTAGACCAACGTCTAATTAGGAGGCGGTCTAACGACACCATGAGCAGCAACGAAGCATTCAAAGCGCTGGCCGACCCCACCCGGCGGGAGATCCTCGCCCTGCTGCGCCGGGGCGAGATGACCGCCGGAGCCCTGGCGGAGAGATTCGACATGACCAAGCCCTCCATGTCGCACCATTTCACCGTGTTGAAAGAGGCCGACCTGATTACCAGCCGCCGCGAGGGCCAGCAGATCTGGTACGGGCTGAATACCACCGTGGTCGAGGATCTCATGGCCTGGGCCATGGACCTGATCGGCGACGGCAAACGGAAAGGAACGGAAAAGCAATGACACGCAAGGTTTTTCTCTTCGAGATTCTGCTGATCGCCGCGGCGATAGCCGCCACGGTCGTCCTTTATCCTCATCTCCCGGCCCGGGTTCCCACCCATTGGAACATCCATATGGCGCCCGACCGCTACGCGCCCAAGCTGGGGTTCTGCCTCTTCGGCCCCGGCTTCATGGCCATGGTGATGGTGCTTACCTGGCTGTTCCCCTGGCTCTCGCCCAAGCGTTTCCAGATGGATGCCTTCTGGTCAACGTACCACCAGGTGATGCTGCTGTGCTTCGCCATGATGACCTATCTGTACGCCGCGATGCTTTGGGCCGCCAGCGGGCGCGGGATCGATATGGGCCGGGCAATCCTGGGCGGAGTCTGCCTGTTCGTCGTCCTTTTCGGCAACCTGATGGGCAAGCTGCGGCGGAACTTCTATCTCGGAGTCAGAACGCCGTGGACGCTGGCCAGCGAGCGCGTCTGGAATGCCACGCACCGCTTTGCGGCCAAGACATTCGTAGCGTGCGGCCTCGCCGGGCTGGCGCTTTCGATCGCCGGCCTCTATGTCGGCGCGGTCCTGGCTCTGATGGTTCCGGGCCTGGCGGCTTGGGCGTATTCACTTGTCTACTACAAGCAACTGGAGCGGCGCGGCGAGGTCGAAGACAGTCCCGCGCACGGGGATGGAGATGCATGATCCGCATTCCCGCTCCTCCGGCGCCTGAACTTATTCGCGACCCTGTGCGTAGAGTCTGTTGGCGAGGGATTGGCCACTGGCCAGTCTCTCGCCCCATTCTTGAAGTCAACCGCAACCGCGCGGAGGAATCCGATACCGCCCTTTGCGCAGATTGGGAGATCGATGAAAGGCGCAATCGTAAGCAAGCTCGCCATCCTGTCGCTGGGAGCCCTGGCTCTCTCGCCGCTCTGCCGCGCGCAAGCGCAAATCGCCGGGGATTGGGAGGGAACGCTGAACGCCGGCGGTGTCCCGCTCCGCCAGGTTCTTCACATATCCGCAGCCAAAGACGGAACCCTCTCGGCCACCATGGACAGCGTCGATCAGGGCGCCGACGGCATCCCGGTCAGCGCCATCGTCTTCAGCGACTCCAAGCTGAAACTGACGTTGGATGCCGTCCGCGGCATCTATGTAGGCGCAGTCAACAAGGATGCGACGGAGATCGACGGCACGTGGTCGCAGGGTACGCCGCTCGCGCTCAACTTCAAGCGCGCCGCGCCGCCCTCGGATATCGATGGCAAGTGGCTGGGCACGCTCGATGCCGGCGCCGTCAAGCTGCGCGTCGTCCTCAGGATCTTCAGTGCCTCGGACGGCCTGGCTGCTTCCCTGCAAAGCCCCGACCAAGGCCCGCAGTGGATTCCGGCCACATCCATCAAGCGCGCCGGAAGCTCGCTGAACTTCACCATCGACTCCCTCGGCGTGGTCTTTGACGGCAAGATCGGCGCGGACCTGACATCCATCGATGGCACATTTACGCAAGGGGGCAGGCCCTTGCCGCTGGCCTTGAAGCGCATCAAGGATCAGGCCGAGTTGCAGACGCGCCACCCGCAGAATCCCGTCAAGCCATATCCGTATCGCGAAGAGGAAGTGACGTACTCCAACAAGGCGGCGGGCAACACGCTGGCCGGCACGCTCACCATTCCGCCCGGCAAGGGGCCGTTTCCCGCCGTGCTGTTGATCTCCGGATCGGGACCGAACGACCGCGACGAGACCGTCTTCGGCCACAAGCCGTTCCTGGTCCTCTCCGACTATCTCACCCGCAAGGGAATCGTCGTGCTGCGGGCCGACAAGCGCGGCATCGGCAAGTCAACCGGAGACCTCGCCAAGGCCACCACCGCCGACTTTGCCTCCGACGCCGAGGCGGGTGTCGCCTACCTCAGGTCGCGTCCCGAAGCCGATCCCCGGCGCAGCGGCCTCATCGGCCACAGCGAGGGCGGAACGATTGCGCCCATGGTGGCCGCGGGCGATCCCGGCGTCGCCTTCATCGTGCTGATGGCGGGACCAGGCGTGCCCGGCGACCAGCTCATCGCGGAGCAAAAACGCCTGATTGAGGAAGCATTGGGAGTGACCAAGGAGCAGGCCGCGCAGGACGCCGTCCGGCAGCGGGAGCTGTTCACCCTGGTGGAAACGGAAAAGGACGACGCGGTCCTTGAAAAGGAGCTGCGCGCGAAGATGGCCGGGCATGTGCCCGAAGCCAGAATAGACGCCGGGATCCAAGAGGTTATGTCGCCGTGGTGGCGCTACACGCTCACCTACGATCCGGCGACGGCCCTGCGCAAGGTGACCTGCCCGGTGCTCGCGCTCAACGGCGAAAAGGATCTGCAGGTTCCTCCCGCGCTCGACCTGCCCGCCATCCGCAAGGCGCTGGAGGAGGGCGGCAACAAGCACTTCGAGATCGACGAGCTGCCGGGGCTGAATCACCTTTTCCAGACGGCCAGGACCGGCTCGCCCACCGAGTACGCGCAGAGTGAAGAGACCGTCTCCCCCGTCGCTCTGGACAAGATCGCAAGCTGGATTCTGAAACAGTGATGGTTTCCGCCAAACCCAGATAAGAATGAAAAGGCCCTGCCGGCAATGACAGAGCCCTTCTGGTTGGAAACAGCGATTTGCGAAGAGCCGTCAGTGCTTTTCCGCCGCCGTGGCCAGCTTGGCTTCGGCCTCGGCGATGACGCGCAGAGCCTCGGTGTAGGCGTCTTCGCTGTCGCCGGCTTCGTTCCACTGCTTCTGGCCGCGCTCCAGTTGCTGCTGGGCGCGGGGCACATCGATCTCCTCCGGCTTGAGCGCGTCCGAGGCCAGAATCGTGACTCGGTCGGGCAGCACCTCGACAAAGCCCCAACTGACGTTGTAGCGGATGACGCTCTGGGAGCCGGCGGAATCGCCGTCCGCTCCGCCGTGCACGATCACGTCGCCGGCGCCCAACTCGGCCACCAGCGGCGCGTGCCCGTAGAGCACCTCCATGCAGCCCGACTTCGCCGGCAGCTCGACCGCCGAGGCCGCGTGCTCGAAGAGCGTGCGCTCGGGAGTGACCAGCCGGACGCGAAGTTGGTTGGCATCTTCTGACATAAAAACCTCTCAAGGGACTAGGGACTAAGGGACTGAGGGACTAGAAAGACCCGGCGACCTCATTCGATGCGAACTGATTCCTGCTCCCTTATCCCCCGTTTTCATCTGGCATTGCTGCCGTCGCCTTACGTGCTTTTCCCTAGTCCCCTAGTCCCTTAGTCCCTTAGCCCCTTAGCCCCTTAGTCCCTAAACACTCGCCTTCAGCTTCTCCGCCGTTTCCAGCACTTCCTCGATGGCGCCCTTCATGTAGAAAGCCTGCTCGGGAATGTCGTCGTACTTGCCGGCAATGATCTCCTTGAAGCTGCGCACCGTGTCGGCCACCTTCACATACGCTCCAGGGATGCCGGTGAACTGCTCGGCCACATGGAACGGTTGCGAGAGGAACTTCTGTACCTTGCGGGCGCGCCCCACGGTGAGCTTGTCGTCCTCGGAGAGTTCGTCGATGCCCAGAATGGCGATGATGTCCTGCAAATCCTTGTAGCGCTGCAGAATCTTCTTCACGCCCTGGGCCACATCGTAGTGGTCCTGACCCACGATGCGCGCCGATAGAATGCGCGAGGTGGAGGCCAGGGGATCGACGGCCGGGTAGATGCCCAGCTCCGACAGCGGGCGGCTGAGCACGGTGGTCGCGTCAAGGTGGGCGAAGGTGGTGGCCGGGGCCGGGTCGGTCAAGTCGTCGGCGGGCACGTAGACCGCCTGCACGCTGGTCACCGAGCCTTTGCTGGTCGAGGTGATGCGCTCCTGCAGCTCGCCCATCTCGGTGGCCAGGTTGGGCTGGTAGCCCACGGCCGAGGGCATGCGCCCCAGCAGCGTCGAAACCTCGGAGCCGGCCTGCGTGAAGCGGAAGATGTTGTCGATGAACAGCAGCGTGTCGGAGCCCTCGACGTCGCGGAAGTACTCGGCCACGGTGAGCGCGCTCAGGGCCACGCGCAGGCGCGCTCCGGGCGGCTCGGTCATCTGCCCATAGACCAGCGCGCACTTCGAGTTGGCCCAGTCGCCGGGCCTGATGACACCGGACTGGGTCATCTCCAGCCACAGGTCGTTGCCCTCGCGGGTGCGCTCGCCCACGCCGCCAAAGACCGAGTAGCCGCCGTGGTTTTTGGCTACGTTGTTGATGAGCTCCATGATGACCACCGTTTTGCCCACGCCCGCACCGCCAAAGAGGCCGATCTTGCCGCCCTTCAAGAACGGCTGGATGAGGTCGATGACCTTGATGCCGGTCTCGAACATCTCCTCGTGGGTGGACTGCTCGTCGAAGAGCGGAGCGGGGCGGTGAATGGGCATGCGCTGCGTTTCGCCGATGGGGCCAAGCTCGTCCACCGGCTCGCCGATGACGTTGACGATGCGGCCCAGCGTCTGCTTGCCCACCGGCATGCGGATGGGACCGCCGAGATCGGTGGCCTTCATGCCCCGGACCATGCCGTCGGTGGCCTGCATGGCCACGGTGCGCACGCGGCCCTCGCCGAGGTGCTGCTGGACTTCGAGGATCACGCTGATGGGCGTGGGCACCTTGAAGCCCTCGCTCGAGACGCGCAGCGCCTGATAGATGGGCGGCATGGTCGCTTCTTCAAACTGCACGTCCACCGCCGGACCCGAGACCTGGACTACCTTGCCGATATTCTCTGCCATTGTTCTGCCTTTTCGCGTTGAGGGAATCTCTCAAGAAGCCTTGTTGTCAATCGGACATTCCCTCAGGGGCTAAAGCCCGTTGTCATTTTGCGCTCATTGCGGCACGACTAAAGTCGTGCCCTGACACAAAGCGGCTTCTTGAACACGTTCTACTGCGCCGCGGCGCCGGAAACAATCTCGATGATCTCCTTGGTGATGGCCGCCTGGCGCACGCGATTCATGTGCAGCGTGAGCGCGTCGATCATATCCGAGGCGTTGTTGGTAGCCGAATCCATGGCCGTCATGCGCGCCGCGTGTTCCGCGGCCACCGACTCCGTCATGGCGTGATACAGCGTGGAGCTGACATATTGCGGGAGCAGTCCGCTGAACAGCTCGTCGGCCGGCTCCTCGTAAATGTAATCCACCTGCGCGGTGCCGAACTTGCGCGACTCCTCGTCGGCCTCGGCGGTATCGACCGGCTCCAGCAGGATGCCCGCCGAGAGAGCGGCCTCGGCGGCTCGCTCGCGCTCCTCCTCGGTCGGTTCAACCGCGCCGGCAATCTGCGGAATGCCTATCTTCATGATCGGCAACAGCTTCTCCACCACCAGCCGCTGCGCGATCACCGACTTGAATTCGTTGTAGACGATGTAAGCGGCGTCGATCTCCTCATGCACGTAACGGGCGATGATGCTCTGGGCCAGATCGAAGACGCGGCTGACTTCCAGCTTCAATAGCATCCCCGGATGATCGCCGGTGATTTCGACCGGAGCCTTGCGTTCGCGAGTCTTCATGACGCGGCCGTCGTCGCCGGTGTGTTCCGTGTAAACCGCCACCGGATAGCGCCGCCGCATCACGTCACGGCCCTTGCGCCCCACCGCCTCGATGTCAATCTCCTTGTCGGTGTTGCCCCCAAAGAACTGGTAGGCTGTCTTGAGAATGTTGGCGTTGAAGGCGCCGGCAAATCCCTTGTCGCCGGTTACGATCACCAGCAGTACCCGCTTTTCAGGGCGCGTGGCGAAGAGCGGATGGCGCAACTCGCCGGTGGCGTCGTCGAAGACATCGACGCGGCGGACCAGCGACTCCAGCACGCTGGTGATCATCCGGGCGTAGGGCCGGGCCATAAGCGCCCGCTCCTGCGCGCGGCGGAGTTTGGCCGCCGAGACCATCTTCATGGCCTTGGTGATCTGGCGCGTGTTCTTCACGCTGCGGATGCGCCGCCGTAAGTCGAGGACGTTTGCCATGGTCTCTTCCAGGGGTTAGGGGTCAGGAGTTAGGGGTTAGTTTCCGAATCTCCTGCGAATTCGAAGCCGTCTTCCCTGCTTCCAGCTCCCTATGCCCTCGTTTCCAGTCGCCGTGTCGGGGCCGGTTTTTCTAATCCCCAACCCCTAATCCCTGCCGCTACGCAGTAGCGGCCGCCAGCTCCGCCTTGAAGTTGGCCGAGTATTCCTTGAGCGCGGCGTGCAGCCGCTCGCGCAGGTTGTCGTCAAGCGCCTTCTTCGCGGTTAGATCCTCGAACAGCGCCGTCTGCGCGGCGTCGAAGTACTTGTAAAGCCCAACCTCGAAGGCGCGAATGTCGCTGACCTGCAGATCGTCCAGGTAGCCCTGAGTGCCGGCAAACAGAATCACTGCCTGCTGCTGCCAGGTGAGCGGCTGGAACTGCGGCTGCTTGAGCAACTCCGTCAGGCGCGCGCCGCGGTTGAGCTGCTTCTGGGTCAGCGGGTCGAGATCGGAGCCGAACTGGGCGAACGCAGCTAACTCGCGGTACTGCGCCAGGTCCAGCTTGAGCGTGGCCCCCACCTGCTTGACCGCCTTGATGGCCGCCGAAAAGCCCACGCGCGAGACCGAAAGCCCCACGTTCACCGCCGGCCGCACGCCGGAGTTGAACAGATCGGTTTCCAGGAAGATCTGCCCGTCGGTGATGGAGATGACGTTGGTGGGAATGTATGCCGAAACGTCGCCGGCCTGGGTCTCGATGACCGGCAGGGCGGTCAGCGAGCCGCCGCCCTTCTTGTCGCTCAGCTTGGAGGCGCGCTCCAGCAGCCGCGAGTGAAGATAGAAGACGTCGCCGGGATAGGCTTCGCGGCCCGGCGGACGGCGCAGCAGCAGCGAAATCTCGCGATAGGCCATGGCGTGCTTGGAGAGATCGTCATACATCACCAGCGCGTGGCGGCCGTTGTCGCGGAAGTACTCGCCGATGGCACAGGCCGCGTAGGGGGCAATGTAGAGCATCGGCGCCGGCTCGGAGGCCGATGCGGCCACCACCACCGTGTGTCCCATCGCGCCGGCCTCGGTCAGCGTCTGCACCACCTGGGCGATGGACGACCGCTTCTGGCCGACGGCGCAGTAGATGCAGATCAGGTCGTTCTTGGCGTTGTTGATGATGGTGTCCAGCAGCACGGCGGTCTTGCCCGTCTGGCGGTCGCCGATGATCAGCTCGCGCTGGCCGCGGCCGATGGGAATCATGGCGTCGATGGCCTTGAGTCCAGTAGCCATGGGCTCGCGCACCGGCTGGCGGTCGACGATGCCGGGCGCCAGCCGCTCGATCGGCAGTCGGGCCGTCGAGGCAATGGGCCCCTTATCGTCAATGGGTTGGCCCAGCGCGTTCACCACCCGCCCGATCATGCCCTCGCCCACCGGCACGCTCAAAATCGTCCCCGTGCGCTTGACCTCGTCGCCCTCGCTCAGCTCGGTGTACTCGCCCAGAATCACCGCGCCCACCGAATCTTCCTCCAGGCTCAGGGCCAATCCGGCAACGCCGTGCGGAAAGCTGAGCAGCTCGCCGGCCATCACCTTGTCCAGGCCGTGCAGGCGCGCAATGCCGTCGCCCAGCGATGTGATGGTCCCGACTTCGTCCACCTGGACCTTGGAGTCGTAGTTCGCGATCTGCTCGCGAAGAAGCTGCGTAATCTCGTCTGCCTTGATCTGAGCCATTTCGTTCCTTTGAGGGACTAGGGACTCGTCTGCGCGTCCACAATCCCTTCTTTCCCTGTGCCCTACTCCCTAGTCCCTTAGTCCCTTTGTCCTTGTCGCCTACCCGGCCGTCAGCGCTGCCTTCAACCTGTCCAGCCTTCCGCGCACCGACCCGTCGTAGACCGTGGAGCCGATGCGCACCACCGCGCCGCCGAGAATCGCGGCATCCAACTTGAAGCTGGCCTCGACGCGCGCTCCGGCCAGCTTGCCGATCTCCGCCACCAGCGCGCTGCGCTCCGCCGCCCCCAACTCCCGCGCCGTCACAATCTCCGCCTGGCAAATTCCCAACTGCTCCTGCAGCAGCCGGCGATAGACCGCCGCCACCTCATTCACGGCCGCGATGCGGTCGTTCGAAATCAGCACCGCCAGCAGGTTGCGCAGTTCCTTCCGCAGTCCCAGCTTGCGGTTCAACGTGTCCAGAAACCCCACCTTTTGCGCCGCCGGAATGGCCGGATTCACAAAGAACTCGCGCAATTCGGCGCTCCCGTTCCAGGTGGCCAGAAAATCGCCGAACTGCCTATCGATAGCGGCCGTATCCAGCCCGGCGGCTGTAACCACTTCAAGAAAAGCCGTGGCATAGCGGGCGGCGAAGGCGGCCATCTAGTTCCGTCCTCCCTTATTCACGTCGCCCACAAACTCGGCGATCAGCGCGCGATCGGTCGCCGGCGTTAGAACCATCTGCCTGGCGGCCCGCTCGACGGCCAGATCGGCGGCAAAGTTGCGCAATCCGCGCCGGGCCTGAGCGGCTGCCGCGCCAATCTCCTGCTCGGCGGCGGCGACGATGCGCAAGCTCTCTTCTTCCAGGCTGGCCTTGATCCGCGCCTCGTCGCGACCGATCTCTTCCTCGACCTCGGCGCGAAACTTCGCGATCTCCTCATCCAGCCTGGAAAGCCTGGCCTCGACCGCGCTCAGCCGGGAGCTGGCGTCCTCGGTCACCTTGCGGGCCGACTCGATGTCCGTGCGCACCTTCTCGCCGCGCTGGCGAAGATACTTGGGCAGGAAGCGGAAGAGAGGAATGCCGATGCCCAGCACGATGATGGCGAAGTTGATGAAATCGAAGAGATTGGCCGCGGTCCCAGGCTGCAGATTGAACGTCCTGGCCGTCCACTTCACCACCGGGCCTTCGAGCCGGAAGGCTTTGGTCTGCTGATCCTCTTCGGATGGAGCCGCCTCGGGCTGGGCTGTCCCGGTCGCGACCGCCGCGGACGGGGAACTGGCCGCGGGAGCGGAGTCCCGCGCCGCCGCGCGCAGGGGAGCGATCGTCACCCCGGCGGCCAGGACAATCAGGAAGAAAAACGGGAAAACTCGGAAGTCAAAAGCACGGGCGGAGATGCGCCGCTGCGAAATCGAATCTCTCAACGGGAACCCCCGGCAGCCAGCGGCAAGACCGCGCGAACCACACGATTGGCTAAATCCCCGGCGCTGGCCTCGATGGCGAGCCTGGCCTGGGCGGCCTCGGCCTCCAACTCCGCCTTGGCCTGGCTCACCTTCCCCGCGGCTGCTTTGCGCGCGACCTCCAGCGCGGCGTCGCGCTCGGCGTTGCCCTGCTTCACGCGCTGCTCACGGACCTTGTAGACCTCGGCGCGCGCCAGCCGCAGCTTGGCGGCATACTCCGCTGCCCTGGCCTCGGCCTGGGCGATGGCCTTGTGCGCGTCTTCAATGGCGCCCTCAGTGCGGGCTCGGCGCTCTCTCAGCGTCGCCGTCAGCGGACCCTGCACCAGGAACTGATAGGCCAGAACCAGCACAATGAAGAGCACGATCGTGGGCACGGCGCCGATCGCAAATGTCCCGACTTGTCGAGCGATTTCTTCCATGGTTACAGTGACGGCTCAGCCAGCCGGTTGGATCCCCTTTGTCGAGAGTGAACCCTTTTTTGTATCAGGGGCGGACCCTCAAGTCAACGAAAGTGCGGTCCATCGGACGGGGTCCTGTGATTGCGGTCACGAAACGGGAATTCTGTGCGAAAAAGGGCTTGCTTTCGCCCAAAACAGGCCTACACTAAGAATACCACCCAGACCCGATCCAGGGTCCAGCGGGCCACCGGCTGCGGGAAGTCCCTCCACTCCCGCGGTCAGTGGTCCGCCTCTTAGTTTCTGGAGCTTTTTGCGAAATTGCCTTCAGGCCATACATTGTGTCAGGGCACGACTTCATTCGTGCCGCAAATGGTGAATCTCGATTCCGGCTTTAGCCGCTGCGGAACTGCAAACTGCTGAAAACTAAACCACGAGGGCTAAAGCCCTACATGATTTTGTTGCTCGTCCGGCACGACTTCAGTCGTGCCCTGACACTTCTCGCGGTCTCAATGGAATTTTGCAAGCGGCTCTCCGGGCCGGTTTTCCGTTCATCATCCCCGGCGATTCCTGCGCCCTACGGCTTGCCCGCGACGGACTTGTCCACAGTCAGCAGACCCTGGGCGCGAAGCCAGGTCTCCAGCAGGTTCGGCCACTGGTCCAGAGCCGCGTCGCCCTTGCCCAGGCCGGTACCGTGCGGGCCGTTGGCAAAGATGTGCGCCTCGGCGGGCACGCCGGCCTTGACCAGCGCCTCATAGAAGCGCAGCCCCTGCTCCACCGGAACCGACTTGTCGTTGAAGGTGTGATACCAGAAGGTCGGGGGCGTGTCCTTAGTGACCAGCAGGTCGGGCGAGTAGGCGGCGCGCATCGCCTCGCACTGGTCTGTTACATTGAACATCTTGCAGTAGCTCAGGTGCGCCTCGCCGGGCGAAAAGGCGCCGATCCACGGGTAGCCCAGCACCAGGTAATCCGGCCGGCTGGAGGCGCGCTCGATGGGATCCTCGGCGTCCGGATTGCCGGGGACAAACAGCGTGCCGGAGAGCGCGGC
>Ga0326727_10010489_pt1 | contig 22047 bp, 28 predicted proteins | sample MB2enrmetagenome_FD_207643 | JGI IMG/M metagenome (GOLD analysis project Ga0326727, IMG submission 207643) | Lab enriched peat soil microbial communities from McLean, Ithaca, NY, United States - MB29MY | ecosystem: Environmental > Terrestrial > Soil > Wetlands > Peat | place: USA: New York...
CAGGTTCGTCGTGCATCACGCGAATCATTTCATTTCTGCCAATCTTGAGCGCGGTGCAGGTGTTCACAGCAGTGGCGGTCGCCATCCGCAACCCGACGATTGCAGCTAAAGACTCTTCTCCAACAAAATCGCAAGCAGATAGAAGCGTGATTGTGGCCTCTTTGCCGTTCTGCGAAACAACGGTGACTCTCGCGCGGCCCTTCTGTAGGTAGTAAACAGAGTCCGCAGTGTCTCCCTGGCTAAAGAATGTTTGCTTTGGCTTCAATTCGACAATTGTTCGGTCGAGCCCGGCATTTGCGAGAAACGCAGCGGAGTCGAATGTGGTGTTCTTGTTTCTTGTCAAGGGTTCCCTCATTGCAGGCCTGTCGTTCGGGTGAACTGATCATGCCCGGGAGGCAGTAACGATGGTTTGAAGCGGCAGCCCACGAATTGCTTCTGGGGCGGTAGGCGCGACATGTGGACAGTCTGCCCCACCATTAACCGCAGTTACGATCAATCTCTGTCCATCATCGCCTGGACTGCAAATGCTCGTCTGAGCAATATTGCTCAAGTTGGAAGAAATCCGAAGAGCGGCCACAAGATCAATGTGTCGGCCGGTCAGACAGGTGTCGATGGGGATGGCTTGTGTGCATCGCGCGAGGCGGACGAGATTCAAGAGAAATACTCACCACAGCGAGCAAATGTGACCAGCCATAGAGTTATAACTCTGCCACTATCGGTATGGGCCTTGCCAAGAGACAAAACATGTTCTAGAAGGCGCCATCAATATTCGTGAGAGGCCAGCCGGTCCCAGGAGCGCTCTTGAGGATATCAATCCAGACGCGTAAGTTGAAGCCCTTTTGCCCGGTAAGTCTGGCGGGCAAGCAGATTGGTCGATCGTTCGAACACCGTCTCGAAACACAAATCCGGCGGGCCTTGCTCCCGCTGTTGATAACAGCTGTTTTGGCTGCACTTCCAGTGCAAGATAGATCGCAATCACCTCCGAATACCGGGTATTTCTTAGCAGATTCAGGGACTTCAACTTCGGGAGAACTGGACCTCACGTACATCCGTCCACCGCCGGGAACTACACTGAAAAACTTTACTTTCGACGCATTCGGTCCCTATGCTCTTATGGGCACAGTTCTCATAGCTGGTCTTGACCAGGCAACTAATACGCCTCCGGAATGGAAGCAAGGCCTTAGGGGCTACGCCGAACGATTCGGGTCCGATTTTGGGATCGCAGTTGTCGGAACGACCACACGATTTGGGCTGGCAGCTGCGTTTAAGGAAGATACCTCATTCTATCCCTGCGAATGCAGAGGTTTATTTCCACGGCTCCGCCATGCAGCAATCTCCACGGTGACAGCGCGCCGCGGCGAAGATGGCCACCGCGTCTTTTCAATCCCAGCGCTTGTCGCGCCCTATGTGGGTGCAACGGGTGCTGTCTACGGTTGGTACCCGAATCGCTTCAGCACCAGGGACGCGTTCCGGATGGGCAACTACAGTCTGCTTGAATCAGTCGGCGGCAACATTGCCTTAGAGTTCCTTTACCGCGGACCACACTCCTTGCTTTCACGCATTCATCTGAAGAAGACGCTCGGCGCTCGAGTCCCAGGCTCAAACCAGTGAGGGATATCGCACCAGGACCGATCGCAAGTGACCCCACAAAGGATGGGCAGAATGAATAGTGCGACTCGGAATTGGCCGAATTGGATGCCGCGTCTACTTTGGATTTCGGAGGGAGTGTCCGAGTTGCAATTCGGTCAAATTCAAACAAGCTGAGTTGCGCCCCGTCGACGGTCTGCTCAGTATGTTCGCTCTACGACCTGTTCGCTGCATGTTTTGCTGGCGACGGTACTACTGGTCACTTTGAGAGGCGCAAATGCACGATGAGTCCACTACAAGTTCTCGTGCTTACAAGCCTCTCCCGCTGCCGGGCGGAGCGCTTCTCGCGAGATGAGTTACCCACGGATGGTCTGTTCTACACTTAGTCTCCAGCTAGTCACGCAGCCCCGTCGTGCCGTGCTGTGCACCAACTTAGGCGCAAAGAGCGGCGGCCGGGCAGATTCTCCCGGCCGTGAATGGACTCAACCTACGATCAGTTCTTTTTGTCAGGGCGATCCTGCTGCTTCTGCTGCTTTGGTTGGGGTTGCCGAGATTGCAAAGTCTGTTGCTGTGCCTCGTGCTTGCTCGATAACTGCTGCGTCTGCTGCTGGTGTTTCTGCTCCACTTGCTGTGTCTGGGAAGCGCTGGCCTTCTGCTGAGTTAACTGTTGATGCTCCAAGTCTTGTCTCTGCTGAAGGTTTTGGCGTTCCTGGGTTTGCCTGGCGATCAAGTTGTCCTGCTGCTGTTGGTATTTCTTGTCGGCCTTGGCATTCCCTGAGTTCGCAGGCTCGGGGCGCGCAATAGGGGCAAGATCATTTGGATGGACGAACTTTTGAGTCTGATTACTTTCTGATTGCTTCGTTAGCGGCTCGTTGCGTGGCTCGACTGTCGCACCAGCACCCTCAGACCTTGCTGGTTCAATAGTCTGTGCGGGTTCTGCTGTCTGACGGTCATTCACTGGTTCCGGCCTGATGGCGGCTGCGACAGGCGGTTTGCCGTGGTTTGACGATGTCCGCGACGGATTGGCGCGCGCTGCCTGCACGTGTTCAGTTTGAGCTGCTATCGGCGCGACATGCCTCTGCCTCGATACCGCTTCCTGCTGAGAGGTCGCACGCATCTCGACGCCGCCATTTCCACCGTTGTAGCTGATATGGCTCTCGTTGTGATTGCTTATTTGGGCATCGTAGACATTGTGGTTTCTAGACTCATCGATGTGGTTGGCCTCACGGTTGTAAAAGAAGTGCCCATGGTCCCAACGGCCGCCTTCATAGCCTTCACCTGGGTATCCGAAACCGTAGTTAATGCCGCCGTAGAACCCTACCTCGGGGCCCCAGTAGCCTTCGTTAAAGCGATAACCACCGTCTCCCCAACCCCAATAACCTGGAGTCCAAAGGAAACCCTCTTCGGGAGCCATTACCCATTGACCGTCCACCCAGTAGTAATCGGAGACGCTTTCGTCGTACGCCCAGTAGCCGGGAGTCCAAATATAGCCATCTCCCGGACATACTGGTTGTTCGTAGACGGGAAGGGGCGGCGGGCCGATCGAGATGGAGAAGCTAACCTGCCCGAACAGGGTGACCGGTATGGCCAATACAAGAAACGCTAAGAGAGTCCGGAAAACACGCATAGAAATCCTTTGACCGATCATCCTTCGATTACTCGCCTGTGCAAAACCAATCCGAGCTGCGAGGACAGAAAGGCGACGCATTACACGTCATGACCAAGACTGGCACGGATAACGATCCGAGTCTGTGTACTAATGCTCATCTCTCGCGGATGCGGCGAGCGCAGACCTGCGAAGATCGGCGCACTACACGACAAAGCATAACTACGCCCGCCTATGCAGGTGGGCGTAGCTGGAGATGGTAGTCATGGTAGTCGATTTTTACGATTGTCCTGCCAAACATAACGCTGTTTGACACTGCTCTGGCATGGATGGCCTGCGAGAATCCGCTCACGTTTGCATACTGGCGAATAACCTGCGCAGGCCCTGTCAACAACGAAGAGCTCTTGGACGTTGTTCCCCGAACCTGAACTATCGAGCCATCCTTGGAGTCCACCCACAGAAGTCCTTCGATAAGATAGGAGGCCTTACGCTTTGGAATCAAAGCCAGAACGAGACAGTCTCGTCCATCCAGCAGTTGGGTTCCACCGGGCATCAATTTCATCTCATAATTTGCCGAAGTGATCCATGCCCCCTCCCGGATGCCAGGCTGGTTCAGGCGCTTCTCATTGTCGAGAATCGAGCCCAATACCAGACTTCGAACGACCGCCGAGCCGGTCTGCGAGACGATTGTGTAACTCTTACCGGAATCTCTCTTGTAGATGGTCATTACCGTCATCTCGGCTACGGGATGGACTTCGTCTTTGTTCCTGTAAATGGCGTAGTGTTCGGTCACAGTGTACCCAACAATATTCTCAATTCTGGCTTTGACCGCAGCGTCCACCAGAAGAGTCACGGATGCCGTGTCGGGTTGTTGAGCCGGCACCATCATCGTTCCAAGAAACACAAAGAAAGAGGCCACTAACCCGATGGGAAGCCGTTGCTGCGAGGAATTCATCATCATGAATATGCTTTCGCACTCGAGAGTAGCAGATTTGCGCGAACAACTTCTCGTCATGATGTTCGGCGTTCGCCACGACTCACCGTGCTGTCGCCCAATCCTTCGCCAAATGCAATGCGGCGGAGCGGGTTTGCTCCGCCGTCTGACACTGCATCTAACGGTTACTTGTGGTCGCCACCGGAATGGCCACCACCGCCACCGTGAGCTTGACCGCCGCCACCGTGTGATCCGCCGTGAGTCTGACCACCACCGCCGTGCGAGGCGCCATGAGATGCACTAGGACGCGCTCCACCTGCATGGGAGTTGTTGCCGCGGTTCATAGGGGCTCCGCCGCCACGCGATGGTTGCCCGTCGTCGGATCGGCCACTGTAGGAAACGCGGCCGACTCCGCCGTGATAGCGTCCTCCACCATCTCCGTTGAAGCGATGGCCTCCCCAGCCGTGGCCATAACCCCAGCCGGCCCATGGGCCCATGCCCACAAAGATGCCATTGTAGAAATAACCCGACCCGTAATACCCCATGGGTGCACAGGAGTATGGCGCATACCCGTAGTAGCCGTACGAACAGACAGGTTGTACGCCGATATTGATGGAAATCTGCGCTCGAGCAGCCGGCGCCAATGCCAGGCCCGCGAGCAACGCTGTAGTTGAAATCAGGAGTTTGAGTCCGCGCATGTGTGACCCCCTTAGGGTGTCTGCGGTTCCTTTTGTTGCGTGGGATGCTCTGTTGCCGTTAAGAACGATCCAGCAACATCAGCCACCATAAGGATGTTGAAACCGTTGATGGTGCGCCCTGATGACATCGGGGGCTCTTATGTATCTATCTATCCTTACGTTCTTTACTCTAGCCGCATTTCATTGCCGGAGTCTGAGCAATAGAGACCATGGCCCTTGAGGCTCCCAATCGCTACCAGCGTCACTCCGCCCGATCCAATGTTGAGGTGCAGATCTCCTGAACCGAACCGAGCATTCAATGTGCAAGCTGTATTGAAGGACTGGATTTCAGTTGCGCCAATGCATGATGAATCAAAGTGCAGTATGGCCAGCAGTCGGAGGCGGCGCTACAGTCTTCATCTCGTCTAGGTCTGTCAGAACGGCTTGCCAGCGTGCCGGATCCTTCCTGGTCTCGATTGGCAGCGTGAGATCTGAATAGAACGCGAGGATGTTGTCGCGAAGCTGGGGCGACGTCCCCTCGAACTTCCGCGCGGAGAGTTTGGCCAACAGTGTTGCGTATGTTTCGTCTGCGAGCGTGTATTCCGCCGCCCTGGTTGTCTTGCCGTCATCAAGATCGCAGTTGGGCAGGACCAGTGTGCCTGCGCGCACTTCTTCGAGTAACGCAACATAATGATCAACCGTAGTATTGATGCTCTTTATATAGAGATCTTCCGTTTGCGGAGTTGGGTTATCGAACCCCATGCCTTTAAAGGGGCCAACTTTAGGAAAGTACCGCAAGAGCACCGATAGCACCCGCGTGCCAAAGTCTGGCTTCGTGTAGGTCTTTCCCCACTCCCGCTCGTAATTGGAACGCGAAAGGCGATATAGAAACTTCTTCTTCGCAAGATCAGGCGTCTCCCGCATCAGATCCTTCTTGTGCGTCCGGAGCGCGACCTTGGTCATTTGCGGGATCAACCGGCTGACTGAAAAGCGATAGGAACCAATTGCCAGATCCTCGTGTGTGAGCACGTCCTTCAGTTGCAGCCCGTATACGACTGCAAAGGCGCGCTCCAGCAACGGTTGCGCAACCTTGAACCCTATGAAATCGTGATACTGGTCAGACGCGTATCGGTTTTTTGCCACCTGCAACGTGTCAAATCCAAACTCGGTCTTCAGGTGCGCCGCCGTGTCCTGCGCATAGCGAACGGAGTTGCCATATTTTGCTCGGAGTTTTGGATAGCGGAGCGCAACAGCTTCATTCACCGCCGGGTGGCCGTCAATGTCCGAGACATAGTGCGACAAAGCACCCAATGCGAAGGCATATTCATTGGCGTCCTGGCTTTGATGAAGCAACTCGAGAACGAAGTCCCCGGTGCGGACGTAATGTACCAGGTCACTGAAGTCCCTGCTGCCGAAGGGATAGTAGCCCAGATCCTGAATGACTGAGCCTCCGTAGGCGTATGCGTGTGCCTCTTTTATCTGGTCTTCGGTTAGATCTGGAAAGCGATGCAATAGAAGGGGGCGTATCTCGGATTTCCATGCCAGGTCTACGATCTCTTCGTGCGTGAGTACGGAGTAAGCAGACAAAACTCCGCTGGAGATCAGCACAATGACGACAAGTGCCACAGAGCGCGCAAGAAGCGGCTTGTCCATCCTCCTGGTGATTGAGCCGCGGTTCAATTCGAGGCAATTGACGTTTTCCGGCTCGCGAGTGGCTTCGGCATCACCGCGGAAAACCTGAGAAAAAGCACTCAGGCACTCGGACAGGAAGGTGCTACGCATCTATCGGAGACAGATTTGTCTCCACGCTGCTGAGTCCAGAGTAATGTCCTGTGGTGCGGGGTTCGGGCGCTCGGCGGTGCGTTTGGGGCAGGGATCGCAAGATATGCAAGAGCGCGCTCGCGCTGCTGCCCTTTTGATAGAAAGCATCCGCGAGGACGCCAGAGGGAACTTCGTTGCCGCAAAAGGACCCGCTTGTAGCGATTACCTTGATTGACGGGAACATGCGCCTGACCATGATCAGCAATTCGAATCCTGACATGCCGGGCATCTTGAGGTCGGAAAGCAGGATGTCGGGGCTCTCCTGGCGGATCTCGCGCAATGCGGATAGGGCGTCTTCGGCAGAACGCACAGAATACCCTAACTCCGCAAGCACGAGCGACATCGACGTACGAACGCACTCTTTGTCGTCTACAACCAGAACAGTCTTTCCATTGGGGGGCATGACTCACCTCGCGTACCAAATAGATTCAGGACTGGTGCGAGTGTGGCATGAGGCAAGCTGACCCGCTGTTCAATTTTGCACAAGTCTGCCAGACCGCCATTGGCCGGCTTTAAGCTTAACTCGTCTGGAATGTGGAAAGTACGAGACGTTTCGGCGTTATTGTCAGGGCAACTGATCGTGCAGAACTACATTGAGCAGCGACCTGTGGACCCGGATCCGGCCGCTGTATTCGATAAAACCGAGCTTGCGAAAGCGGTTCATGAAAAAGCTGACACGCGACCGGGTTGTTCCGATCATCTCCGCCAGGGTCTCCTGCGATATCTTGGGAATCAAAGGCTCGGGCTCGCCGGGCCTGCCGAACTCCGCCATCAATAGAAGGATGCGCGCCAATCGTTTCTCGCTGGAATTGAAGAGCTGATCGACAAGATCGGCCTGGATGCGCATGCTGCGCGCCAGCAGGAACTTCAAAAACAGGTCGGAGAAGTCATGCTCCTCATGCATGACGCGGATCATCTCCTCCCGCCTTATTTTGAGGGCGGTACAGGTAGTCACGGCGACGGCAGTGGCCAAACGTGGCCCAGACAATGCAGCGAGTGACTCCTCTCCGACAAAATCGCCCTCGGAGAGGAGCGTGATGGTGGCTTCCTTGCCAGCTGGCGAGACGACCGTAACCTTTGCTCGACCCTTCTGTAGATAGAAGATGGAATCTGCCGGATCCCCCTGCGAAAAGAAGGGCTGTTTGGGCGCAAACTGAACGATTCTGCGGCCCAGCCCGGCGCTTGTCAGAAAGGCCGCAGCATCAAATTCCGGCTTTTCCAGCTCAACCATGGCAATGGCCCTTTCCCGGATGCCACCCCCGGCGAGGAGCGCGGGTGACGGCACGCAACTGCGCCCCATTCAACTCAGAATCCGATACACGGCGGGAGCTTGACGCTTCACCTAGTATGGCCCCGAGGGGGCGATTTGTTCAATTTTGCTCATCTTTTTGGGGTTCTTCAACTCTCATGTGAGCAGCAAATCTGCCATTTCCAGGATCAAACCCCTGCTCTGTGGGCGCTCGCCCCAATCAACCGGGACTCAGTCCCGAGATGACGCAATTTGCCTATCGTCTGCCGAGCAGAAGACCGGGTGCGGCCGGCCGGCACAAGTCGCTGTTCCCGGCTAGAGCGCTATTGCTCAGACAGAGCCGCTCAATCTCCCTACAGTGAGAAGTACCTCGTGCGCCTCAGTGCGCGGAAAGAAAGTGACGCTGCGCATGGGTAGAAAATGGTGAGATGCATGAAGAAAGTTATGACGTTAGTGGCATTACTCAGTCTGACGAGCGTTGGCTGGGCGGGAACCAATCGTGAAGCAACGAACGACCGACTGGATCATGCGGGCACGGTGCTGCACGAGATCATGGCCGCTCCGGATAAAGGTATCCCGGAAGAGGTTCTAGAACACGCCAAGTGCATTGCCGTAGTGCCCCATCTCCTCAAGGGCGGCTTTGTGTTTGGCGCGGAAAATGGCCGCGGCGTGGCCACCTGCAGAAGTGCAGACGGCTGGAGCGCGCCAATATTCTTTGCCATCACCGGCGGCAGCTTTGGATTTCAGATCGGCGTCGAGGGTGTGGACCTGGTCATGATCATCCAGAATGAGCGCGGAATGCGCCAGTTACTCTCCAGCAAGTTCGAGCTGGGCGCGGATGCTTCCGCCGCAGCCGGACCGGTCGGTCGCCATGCTTCTGCTGATACCGATTGGAAAATGGACGCCGAGATCCTCACCTATTCACGTGCCAGGGGCGCGTTTGCAGGCCTGGCCCTGAACGGCGCTTCAATTCGCCGCGATGACGATTCCACCGAAGCAATCTACGGCCGCGACGTCTCCAATGCCCAGATTCTAAAGGGTGAAGTTACCGAACCTGAATCTGCGAAGTCATTCCTTGACGCGGTCAGGAACGCCAAGGCGCAGGCAATTGCCTCGAAATAACAGCAGCAGTTTCTAACTGCATGCGGGCACTCCAGGTCCGGGGTGCCCGCTTTGCTGAGAAGGAGAAAATATGCTCTGGACAATCTTTGTAGTCGTTCTGATCTTGTGGCTCCTCGGCTTCAGCTTTCACGTAGCCGGAGGCCTTATTCACCTCCTGCTCGTCGTAGCCTTGATCATCCTCGTCTTCAACCTGATCAGCGGACGACGTTCCGTTGTGTGAGTCGGAGCCGGAAGAACGTCGCGAGGCCTCAGTGCCACGAGAACCTGAGGCCTAAAACCAAGTTGTTTTCCACGAAGTGGTTCCTTTTGTACAGTTTTTGGTTGGCCGAACAAGACAAGCTTATTCGGAGGCAGTGCGCCGTCTCGGGCGTTGCCGCGTTGGTTTGTGTTGCGCTGAATCTAACCGCCGAATTGAGTCTGAAGATTCATGCTCAACCGCAGCCCTTTGTTCCCAGGGAGGTGGCCAATGAACGCCCTGCTGATCTACCCGGAGTTTCCTGATACCTTTTGGAGCTTCAAACATGCCCTCAAGTTCCTGGGTAAGCGTGCAGCGCAGCCTCCACTTGGACTGATGACGGTGGCTGCGCTGCTGCCGGCGACCTGGAAAAAGCGGCTTGTAGACACAAACGTGGAACGGCTTCGAGACCGCGACCTGCAATGGGCTGACGTGGTGATGGTAAGTGGTATGCACATCCAGCGCGAGTCCCTGGTAGCAATCGTCGGCCGTTGCCGCGCTCGCGGTTTATGCACCGTTGTTGGCGGACCTATCACCAGCAGCCTTTCCGCCGCCGACCTTCAAGCGGACCACGTGGTGATAGGCGAGGCCGAAGGTCTTATTGCTGATCTAGTGCGGGACCTGGAACAGGGCTCGGCCAGGACTGTCTATCAAGCCGTGGAACGGCCGGAGATGAGCAGCAGCCCGCTGCCCGACCTGAGCCTAATCAAAATGCGCCGGTACTCGACCATGGCTGTGCAATATTCGCGCGGTTGCCCATTCAACTGCGAGTTCTGCGACATCATCGAGATCTATGGCCGCCGACCGCGCACGAAGGCCATTACCCAGGTGATTGCCGAGCTTGATCAGTTGCGTGCAGCCGGTTGGCGCGAGGCGGTGTTCATCGTCGACGACAACTTTATTGGCAACAAGGCGCGTGCAAAGGAATTATGTGTGGCACTGGCCGAATGGCGGAGCCAGTACAAAACCAGCTTCGACTTCAATACCGAGGCTTCACTCAACCTGGCCGATGATCCGGAGCTGATGCAGCTGATGAAAGACGCCGGCTTCGTCTCGGTCTTCCTGGGCATCGAAACTCCGGACATATCAGGGCTGATTGCCAGCAATAAACTGCAGAACACTCGACGCAGTCTGCTGGATAGTGTGGCCACCATCCAGAGCTATGGCGTGCAGGTGATGGGCGGCTTCATTCTGGGCTTCGACACCGACCGCGACGATATCTTCGATCGCATGGTTGAATTCATCCAGACGAGCGGAATCCCCATTGCCATGGTCGGGCTGCTGCAGGCCATGCCGGGCACTCAGCTCTTCCGGCGATTGTGGCGGGAAGGCAGGATTCTGGATGCGGGGCACGGCGACAACACAGGCGACAAGCTCAACTTTCTCCCTAAGATGGACGCGGCGCGGCTGTTGGAGGGTTACCGCTCGGTGCTGAAAAGGATCTACAGCTGCGAGGCCTACTATGAGCGCGTCAAGCTCTACCTCAGCCGGACTCAGGCGCATCCCGGCGAGCGAAAGTTCAAGCAGCGGTGGCTGACCCGCGCCAATGCACGCGCCTTCGTGACCTCAATTGTGCGCCAGGGAGTCTTCGGCCAGCAGCGCTGGAGCTACTGGAAGTTTTTGTTGACTGTGGCTACGCGCTATCGCCATTGCATCGGAGTGGCCATGACCTTGGCAGTGATGGGTTATCACTTTCAAGTGATGACGAGCAGGCTGTCCAATGCCAACGCTGTGGGCTCCCCGATGCTTTCAGCAGGAGTGGAAGGCGTTTTGCCCGGAGAAACAGGGTAACCGGTAAAGCAGATATCCGGTGGTCTTGCATGAGTGCGATTTGCGGTCTTAACGGCTGGCGACTCGGCCTCGGTCGGATCTTCACCGAGTCAAACTCCAGTCTTTTGCCAACCACCGTTGCAACAGCGCAGATCGCGATACGGATCACTATGCCGCCCATTGCCTCAAACTCGTAGACATGTCTCGTTCCGGAGAAAGAACGATCACTCTGACGGCAAAGACGCACAGAAGGCGGTGCGCTTCCAGTTCGTATCTGGCGCGTTCCATATCGACATTCTTCTCGGCCGCGAACCTTTTGCTGTTCAATGAAGGGTAGCTGAGAGGTTCATCACGCTCTTCTGCGCTGAGGCATGCAAATGCCGCCCATGATTCACTCGCCCCTGAAAGCGGGAGGCGCTCAGGGGCGAGTGATTCGGGTTTCCACCGGTCTATGGAACGGCTCAATGGTTGGATCGTGCCCACTTGTGCCGGATGACACGGCGCGGTGATAAAGCGGATCCCCGCGGGCCTGAATCAAGCGAAGTTGAAGTGAGCCTGGGAATCAGATCGTTGGCCCTTTTGAAGAAAGCCTAAAGATGGCCGGCACGTCGCTACAGAGCGTCGCCTCGAACCGCATCTCACCGCGTCCGCCGCGCCCTACTGATGACGACTCTCTGGGAGTGCAGCAAAATACGCTTTCTCTAGAAATGGACCATGACGCCTAACAAGACCAAGTACAACAAGCCCCGCTTCACCAATCGCATCCCCATCACGCCAATCAATATGGGCATCACTGTTACAGCGATCACGACTGAAATGTTCTTTCCAAATGACGAAGACATCGGAAGGGAACGAGCGAAACAATAAGCGGAAAACCATCCACTTCTCATATGCACCTCACGCGAGCGGCCCGGTTGATTCGGCAATGATTCTGAAGCGAACTGTCCTGGTTCGGCGAGTGGGCCGAAGGCCTCGCAGATCATGGTTTCGGTATACGGTCAGGATGTGATCTTCGCGGGTACAGACCACGCGAACGCCCTCGCACTGCGAGATGTCTTCGCCATACCAGCGCGCTTTCGCCACTTCTTTCTTTCCGATGACGAACAGCACTGCACCGCGGGTAGGCGCTCAGCAGCCGTGTGTCTAGCTGCTGAAGGGGACACCACGGGTCAGGAGAGCAGTGCGCGGCGGCCGAACTTGCGCGCCAATGATTCTGGGCGCTTTCCCCGTCTTTTCCCAGATCCGAATCGCCGCAGCATTAATATAGAGGAGCCTTATCTGCTCGCGACTCTCTCCCCGGAGACTATAGATGCTGATTGTCCTCAGGAGGCTTGTCTGCCCGGACTCGAGCAAGTACGGTCCCATGCTGACGGCCGGTGCATTCTCGATGTTCTGCAGGTCCTCAACGTTTTGTGCAACGATCTGATAGTTCAAAGCTACCGAGGCGTGCTTTGCTATAAGGTGTCGCAGAAGATCATTCGACGTAGGAACTGGGTCAGATACTACGGTGCTCATTCTGCGGCTCGCATGGAAAACCAGTAATAACGCCGCCAGCAAAACATGCAGCGAACCGGCCGAAGAGCAAACACTCCGAAGAGGCCGTCAAAGGAATGCAACTCGCCCGGTTTGAATTGAATTGAGTTGCAGCGAGGGCACACTCGTCGGAACCAAAGCACCCGGGGTAACCAATAGGGCCAGGTCGTCGTTGCAACATTCATTCCGAACTTCCTTCCAATGAAACGGCGGAATGCATCACCGCGCAACTCCGTCTCCCGAGCTGGGATTCGCTTCCAACCATGCGAGGAGGGCACGGATGCTGCCTGTGGCCAGCGCAACACAAGAGTCGGCTGCTCCGTAGTAGAGGCTGATAGTGTCTCCATCCGCTCCAATTGTCTGTCCGCACGGAAACACGACGCCGTTTACGTCTCCGCTGCGCTCATATGGAGCTTCGGGACCGAACATCCAGGATTCTCCCCGTTGCAAGCAAACGTCGGGCCTTTCCAGATCGAAGAGCGCGAGACCGAGGCGATAGATGCTTCCTGCGGCCGTTTGCCGTACCCCGTGATAAATCATCAGCCAGCCTTTGGGCGTTTCGATTGGCGGGGAGCATAGGCCAATCTTGTTTGCATCCCACCATCCCCCGCGTCGTGCTTCCAGGATGACTTTGTGACTACCCCAATGCCTTAGATCCGGTGAAAAGGAAATCCACATGTGGGCGCCGAGGGTCGTCACTGGCCGATGGATCATGGCCCAGTAACCGTTAATCCTTCTGGGCAGTAGAGCAGCATCCTTGTCTTCTGGCGGCATGATCACGCCGAATCGCTCAAAGCTCTTGAAGTCTTTGGTTAGAGCCAGTGAAACTCCGGGACCACCGCGAGCAAACGATGTGTACGCCACTGCATACTTCTCGAGTTCCGGCACGTAGGTGATACGGGGATCTTCGATGCCCCAGATTTCTTCAGGATATTCGCGCGGGTTTGCAACGAGCGTAGGCTCCTGGTCGATACGCCATCCATCGATTCCGTTGGCTGAACGTGCGGCGCAAAGATGCGAAATGCCACGCCGGTCCTCCACGCGACACAAAAGCAACGTGTCTCCGTCTGCGAGACGCACAGCCCCTGCGTTGAACACACTATTGATCGGATATGGCCAATGCTCCCTGCTGAGAATTGGGTTGTGGCAGTAGCGGGTGAAAAGGGGGATCTCCGTACATACTCTCTGTCGGGGAGATCCCAGAGCCGCTGAACCTTGGGATGTAGTCGGGGCGGTAATCATATTCAACGGGAAACGCTCATTTCCTGGTACGTTTCTTCTGCGCTTGTTCCAATTGATGCCTGCATGTCAAGCAGGGCCATCAGGAAAGAGAGCGTAGATTCAGCTCCCTGGTTCTCGTTGACCCGATCTGGATGAAGTCCGTCTTTGCATCCGCCTGTCGTGGAATCGTACAGATGCACCCCGAGGTCGTTCTTGCCGAGGAACCAATCGAATACGCGACGCGCCTCCGCACGCCAGTGCTCGTCACGCGTCAGCCTGTAAACCTCGAGACATGCAGAGATTGTTGCGCAGGCTTCGACTGGTTGCTGATCGAAGCGAGGTCTCTCTCCGCCTTCGCTGAAGATTCCGTTCGAACCGATCGGTACAAAGATTCCATCGTCACCGCGGTGCTGCGCGGCAACCAGCCATTGAAGCGCTTCGATCCCTGCCCCAATCATTCTCTTATTGTCACTACGCCACCCGGCTAGGACGAGTGCTTGCGGCAACCTTGCGTTCGAGTAGGAAAGGCTCTTCTCGAACCAACGCCAAGAATCAGTGGAACTTCGTTCGTAGATGTCTAACAGGCGATTGGCTAATGTGTTGCGATGGCCTTGAATAGTCCTGTCGCCGGGGAACCATCCCAGATATTCCTGCATTCCGAGCACACTGAATGCCCATGCGCGAGGGCTTGTGAACGTCAAAGCTGCGGGCACAGCGGCCTCAAAGAGTCTCCCTGCCGCTCCGCGCAAACCAGCGTCTTGTGACTGCCCCAACACAGTTCCCAAAGCCCAAAGGGCGCGTCCATGGCTGTCTTCCGAGCCGACCTTCTCCAGCCATTTGCGGTCGTAGCTCAGGAAATTCCTGAAGCGGCCCTTAGCTGCATCAAAAGCAAGCCAGAGAAACGCAAGGTACCGACGAGAAAGGTTGGGATGCTTAGAGTGGTCCTCATACATCAGACTCTCATCCAGCCGCGTGGAAACTATGAGCGCACGTGCGTTGTCGTCGGTCGTATATCCTTCGCATGAATTAGGAACAGAGAAGATCGCATGCTGCAGCATGCCCGTATCGTCAGTCATCGTCAAAAGATGGCCAGTGTTCAAATCGGGCAGTTGATCTATTGACTCTGTCGGGATCACAAGTAAATCGTCCGGATGGGTGGCCTTTGGCTGCAATGAGCGCTCAAACCGCGCACGCTGGAAGCTCGCCATATAGGCTCTCGCCGTCTTCGACCATGTTGTTCCACGGGAGTGGAGATAAGCCCTTTTGCGCATCGCATGGCGTTCCGCATCGTTCTCCAGCAGAGCGAGAACTGACTCGGAGATAGCATCGGGGCTATCAAAGGGAACAATCACACCTCTCTGCTCCGCCAGCAGTTCCTTGGCATGCCAGTAGGGCGTGGAGATGATTGCCTTCCCTGCTCCAAGTGCAATGGCCAGCGTGCCCGAAACGACCTGCGCCTCCTGCCGATAGGGAGTGATGTAGATATCCGCGGCGCCAACGTGTTCCACAAGCTCTTCCGCACTCACAAAGCGATTGTTGAGGATCAGGTGATCACCAACGCCAAGCTGTTCGGCAAGCGCCTGCAGGCTTTCGCGGTAGCGCTCGCCTTCGCGTCGCCGAATGTGTGGATGCGTTACGCCGGAAACGATATAGACCACGTTCGGATGGCGCGCCAGAATCGATGGCAGCGCACGAATCACGTTTTCAATTCCCTTGTTCGGGGACAAGAGTCCAAATGTGAGCAACACGGACTTACCTTCGGTGCCGAACTTGTCCTTGAAATAGTTGGGATCCATGAACGGCAGATCTGGTACACCGTGTGGGATTACGTCGATCTTTCCACCTGGAACCGCATACACGTCGCGAAGAAGCTGGGCCGCCAGTTCGCTCATCACAACCAGGCGATCGGAAAGCTGAGCGATTTCTTCGAGGACGATGCGTTGATTTGCATCCGGCTCGCGTAGAACCGTATGAAGCGTCGTCACCAGCGGCATCTTCAATTTGCGAAGCAAAGCCAAGATATATCTGCCTGCGGCGCCTCCGAAGATGCCATATTCATGTTGCAAACAAACAAGGTCATTGCCATTGAAGTTAAGGAACTCCGCGGCTCGCTCATAGGAAGCAAGATCCTCCTGCGCAAGCTCCAGGCGAACCTGCTCGGGGTAGTCGTAGCTCGAATCCGGATCGTTGACTGGAATCGCAAACAGTCGCCCATCTCCAAATTCGGCGGCGAGCGCAGTGCACAAGTCTGTTGTAAATGTTGCGATACCGCACTCACGCGGCAAGTAGTTCCCCACAAACGCGATACGGGTAGGCAGAGGCAAGGTGCACGCTTTGAATGCGGCGGTGAGGGAAGTCGCTGGGACGGGCAATTCAACTGCGTTTACATAAGTCATTGATTCCGGGAAGGACATCTTTTCCTGCTTTCAGTCTTGCTTCGGAACGGGCACGAAGCATTGCACAAACTTCATGCCGATGCATGGCTCGGTACACTGCTCGAAGATGCTCACCGGCCGGCTTATCGGGCGGGAACCGCCTGCGGATGCCCTTCGTAGGCCACGTCCAGCGAGGTGTTTTGCTGAATCTGTCGGGGTTCCATCGTCACGTTCGCGATATAGAAGCCTGGACACTTCGTGATCTGAAGAGAATCAAACTCCGCGGCATTGAATCGCCTCGCGACTGACTTGAGGGCACGCGCCAGAGCTCGGTGAATCGCCCTCTCTTCGGTCAAGCCAAAGCCTCTTCGGGAACAGGGTCCCTGGATCCACATAAAGTGCCAGCCCGCTCGGCGGATCATCGCATCAAATGCCGGCGATTCAATCTCTTCAATATGTGTCCAGCTTTCACCAAAGGGTTCCCTGAGCAGGTCTAGATGATCCGGCAGGATGCACCCGCTGCGGAGGAAAATGGAATGCTGTGTCAATTTCGAGCGCTTTTGGAAGTGACAATCGGAGCGGTTTCTGGTCCATTTGGGGCGGGTATATTGAGTAGGTTCCCAACCGAATCTTTCATTTTTGGGTCTGGTCCTGCGGATGCATCTCCAGCGAAACCGGTTGTATCCGGCTGGCTTTCTGGTAGATGCAGATGTATCTCTGTGCGGTGGCGAGCAGAAAGGTGATTCTTCACGTCGGCTTTTTTGATGAGGCTCATGGCGGCTCCAGTCGTTCGGTTACCTGCTTGGAAGACGCTCGTCTGAAGCGAAGCCTTGAATGCCGAAGGCGAGAAGGGGGGAAACAGAGTCTTCCTTAAGCATACGCTGAACAAAGCTCGAGTGCCGGAAACCCGAAAAGCTTCTGCTTTTCGGATTGGGTCGAAGATCAGAAGGGCGACTGTTTCTCAACCCACTGTTTTCGGAACAGCATCTATTGCGGCCAGGTTGCTGATTGCTTTCTGTAACTTGAAGGAGCCTGCGAGACAAGCTCTCCGCGGAGTTTTGGCGGGGAGAATGGGCGCGGCAGAGATCGAGATCCGGATCACTATGCCGCCAATTGCCTCAAACTCGTAGACATGTCTCGTTCCGGAGAAAGAGCGATCACTCTGACGGCAAAGACGCACAGACGGCGGTGTTCTTCCAGTTCGTACCTGGCGCGTTCCATATCGACATTCTTCTCGGCCGCGAACCTTTTGCTGACCCGAAAGCATGCAGAGGAACGGGCCTCCATGTACTCTCTGAGTCCAACCTCATAAGCTCGTTCCAAGTCCCTACAAATCAGGCAACCCATACCTACGCCTCTCCGGCGTTCTGCGGGACCAACCGTAGCTAAGATGCGGTCGTGGTTCAAAAACAGCCTGCAAACTCGATCGAAGTGATGTGCAGGCCGGGGAGAGAATGTTCCAGAATGAAGTCTTCGACAAAAGTCAGACTGATCGCCCGCTGTCTGTCGGGCTTGATCTCTGAAGGATTGGCTACATCGGCTTGTGCCGCTGGCCTGAACGAATGTCGGCTCTTGTTACGGCTCGCAGATGGATGATCATTTGTATCGCATTTTTTGAGGGGGCTCATGGCAGCTCCAGTCGTTCGGTTGCGTACTTGAACGGTGCTCGTCTGGGGCAGAGCCTGGAATGCGGGAGGCGAGAAGAAGGAATTACCTACTCTTCAAGCATACACCCATCACACCCAACGTGCCGACGGGTTTACCCTTCGTGGTGCTCAACGGTTCCTAAAACGCAAACAGCAAGAGATGCTGGAGAGGAATGCGGCGGCTAGCCTCACGACTGCCGCGTTAGTTAGCGCGAAATCTTTAGTGCCGTATCGGCAGTGCTCCACGTGCGAAGCGCTGCTTCGGTTGTTGCGCCGGGAGTCCCGCCGATCCGGACATAACTCGATTTTGGACGGGTTCTCGCCAGACTTCCCACAGACCGCTCATCAGACTTGAGCAGACTCGTACTGGCATCAAGTCAGGTTCACACTTTTCTTGTTGCCGGCATGCAAAGCTTTCCGTGGATCGGTCGGATGATTCTGCAATAGATGGAGCTCGAACTGAGCCGCGAACCAAGCAACATTATCGATGGGGTTCGTTATGCGCGGTTTGCCTTGCGGCATCTGCTTCCCACATATAGAACACTTCGCAGAGACGGGAATACTGTTCTCGTCATATCTTATTTGCATCATTGGTGCCGGCGGCATACCTAGAGTTTAGCCCGCCCGGGGCCTTGTTCGGCAGATTACCGGCATTCCAGACAGAATGCCTACCAGGCGGTAATGTCCGGTGAGACCACCACCCGCTCGAATCGACGCTCGGTGGCGTACCATCAAGCCTGTAGGAGTCACTCAATGCAGCAGTTGGCGAGTTTGCTCGGTTGGCCGCCTCAAGGAGGCGCTGGACCATTTGATACCCGTAAAGAAGCCTTTGCGAGTTACCCGGAATCGGTGACCTTGAGGAGAGTCGACAGGATCGTGGGCAGTCGCGTCGACCTGACCTGCATGTTCGGTAAAGAAGTCGTGACCTTCCGATTCTTCGCCTCAAGTAAGGGAATGGCCGAGAATGTTGCAGAGGTTCTCAGACGCAATTCGGGTCAAAGCTTGCGCGATCTGAGCATGCTCTCCGTTGCCGACACCGAATAGGGACCGTCAATCAAATCCCCCGCTAAAGAAATCCAGATGAAGATAAAGGCAGAAAAAGGTCACGCTTCGAACCCGTGCAGCACGGCGAAGGCGTACTCAGACGCATTGAGAGTGAGTGACCGCTAGCCAAGATCGGATTCTGTCTGGTTAGTCCACCTCTATGTAAGTCAAAGTCAAGGGAAAAGCACAGGTGTCCGGGGCGCGCTCGGGAGAGCGCGCATTGATCGAATCAGGATGGGCCGTAACGCATCAGAGGCCTCTCGGCCGGTGGTTCCTGCTCCCCAGCCGGAGCAAGGGCCGGATGCTTTCGCTGATCTCCTCGTTGGTCGAGAGTAGCTCACTGAAGTAGCCATCTTATGCAGCCGCTGCTTGTCGTAGCTGACTCCGCTTTCCATCAGCAGCCCCGATACGCGGTTCTTCATCTGAACCATCTGCCGCAGCACCAGGTACCGCTAGCGCAACGTACGACGCCGGTCACGGATCTCTGTCGAGGCCATGTGGCAGTCGGGCAGGAAGTCGTACGGCAGGCAGTCGGCGATCTTGCCAGCATCGATCTTGTCGTTCTTTTTCTTGGCTGCGGCGATGGCGCGAAGCATGAGCGGGTGTGTCACCTTCACCTTCTCGGCATGGGGAAGCAGGTGATCGTAGATCCAGCCCGTGAAGATCGTCGCTTCCATGGCCATCATCCGGGGTTGGGGAAGAGTCCGGATCCAGCTGTCCAACTCCCGCCGCGTCGATCCCATCTTGCCTTTCTGATGGATCTTGCCGGCCGCGTCCTTCACGCAATAGCTGATCGTCTTCTTGTCAACGTCAAGTCCGATGTAATACATCATGTCTCTGAGGAGCCCCCGTGGGGCAGTTCTCTGAATCAGCCTCACAGCTGAGTTCAGCCTTTGTAACACCCTCGTGCTCCTCCTCGACTTATCATTCAAACAACACACCTGGGACTCGGAATTTAAATAGAGACTTCCGTCGAATCGCGCAGTGGAGCGTAGGCAGCGTTGTACCATTTGCCTGCTGGCGAAGCTTCACCCATATTCGAGATTTATTAAGGGACGACTATACACATCGGCGCTTCAGGGCTGATAATCGGAGAGCTTAGGAACGCACGCGTCCTCACTTGTTCCCCTTTCCATCGCGAGTGATCTCCGAGCAAGTCCAGGAGGTTCTGTTCACATGAAGAAACTCAACCCCATTCTGTTGGGATTGTCCCTCGCGGTTGTTGGCAGTTCGCTGGCCGCGGCGCAAGATGCAGCATCAACATCTTCGGTACCTCGGATCCTGCAAATCACCCGCGAATACACCAAGCCCTACAAAGGTGGCGCGGCCCACGACAAAACTGAGAGCGCGTTCGTCACCGCAATGAGTCGCGCAAAATTTCCTGCCTACTATGTAGGAATGAATTCGATGTCCGGCAAAGCGCGCTCCTTGTACATGACGCGGTATTCGTCCTTCGCGGAGTGGGAAAAGGACAACGCCATCCAGGCTAAGAACCCCTCCCTTTCCGCCGAGGTTGAGCGCGCGAGCATCGCCGATGGCGAACTCCTTGAGGAAGTCGACTCAGCCGTCTATACCTTCGACGAAGACCTCAGCTTCCATCCCCACAACGACATTCAAAACCACCACTTCTATCAGGTCTTTGCCTTCCACGTCCGCCCCGGACACGAGAAGGAGTGGCACGAAGTTGTGAAGATGGTCAAGGACGCGCACGAAAAGGCTGGTGACGGCGCCCATTGGGGTATGTATCGGCTCATGTTCGGGGGCGAAGGCGGTACCTACGTCGCTCTCAGCGGCGATCCATCCATGTCCGCCATTGACGACGGCTTCACAGGACAAAAGAAATACCTCGAAGCCCTCGGTGGCGAAGAAGGAATGGCCAAACTCGACGCACTCTTTGGCGCCGCAGTCGATACCTCACACTCCGAGCTCTTCGCCGTCAATCCAAAACAAAGCTATGTCAGCGAAGACTGGATCAAGAAGGACGCAGGTTTCTGGAAACCCAAGGACGCAGCGGAGATAAAGTAAGTCAACCCTCGATTTATTGGCCCATCCTCAACCGAGGCACTCAAACGAATGGCTCCGGCAATACCGGAGCCATTCGTTCTATTCGGCACTCCTTATTCGCCGGTGCCGGCGGAGCGTCCTCGTTCCAGATGTCCGCAACAGCCTTCCATCCGCCGTCGGCCTGCCGCTTATAGACCGTCACGTACTTGCCTTTTCCTGTCAGTACTTTCTTTGTCTTGGGGTCCGTCATGGTCCAGGTTAAGCTGCCCTGAGCGTAGCGGACAACCTATCGCGAGGATGATGAACGGCGAACCATGTTGTATACCTCCAGGCCGCAGGGCGATATCTTCCTCGAGCTCACGTACTGGAAGAGCAAGCAATGCTGGGAAGGATTCAAGTACAGGGGAAATGAATGGATCCTCTCTGCAAAGGGAGCGGATCTTAACCGTTTCATAGTGCAGTTAACCTGCTGCGGGATCGCGGAGGGCGAACTTGTCCAGCCAATCCTGAACCTCGCTGACACGGCGAGCTCGGGCGCGTATATATTCGGGCCAAGAGTTGCGTCAACAGGGAGTATTCAATGAACGGCAGCTGAGGGGAGATGAAGGCTCTTCTGCGCCACGGCATGGCAAATGCCGCCTATGATTCACTCGCCCCTGAAAGCGGGAGGCGCTCAGGGGCGAGTGATTCGGGTTTCCACAGGTCTATGGAACGGCTCAATGGTTGGGGTCACTCCCACTAGTGCTGGACGGCGGCGCGGTGACAATCGACCCCAATTCTTTTGGGCATTCATTAAAGTACGCCCCGGGGCCAAGCGAAATCTCCCCACTCTTATCCACTCATCCTCCCGCGCGCTTCAGCACTGTTGCTTCGCTGAAAGCAAGTTCCTGTTCACTTGGGGGGACAAAAGGGGGACAAATCTACCAGACATGAACAGATTGATGTTGATTCTAATACACTTAATATGATTTCAGAGAGATCTGCAAAACCTTTATGCGCCGGTTCGATCCCGGCCCGCGCCTCCAATCCCCTCCTTATAGATCCATCATTATCAGCAACTTAATTGGATTTTCGCCTTTCGTTCTCGTTCGCGCCAAATAGGCCCAAATCGGCCCGAATTGAGCGCAAAAGGGGACAAAAAGGGGACAAAACTCCGGCCCATGTTCGGGGATTCGGAAGCACTGACCCTTCACGACCACAATCCGCAAGATCCCTCCGCCTCG
>Ga0326727_10010490_pt1 | contig 22046 bp, 20 predicted proteins | sample MB2enrmetagenome_FD_207643 | JGI IMG/M metagenome (GOLD analysis project Ga0326727, IMG submission 207643) | Lab enriched peat soil microbial communities from McLean, Ithaca, NY, United States - MB29MY | ecosystem: Environmental > Terrestrial > Soil > Wetlands > Peat | place: USA: New York...
GTGGACGGGCGGAACGAGAAATTGGGCTTTAAAATACGTGAAGGGACCATGAGAAAAGTCCCTTACATGCTTATACTGGGAAGGAAAGAGGCGGAGACGCGCACCATTTCGGTCAGGGGCCGCGACGGCGCCGAGATGAAAGGTGTAAGTGCCGCTGAGTTCATAGAGAGAGCAAGGGAAGAAAATACGTCCAGGAGGTGAATTCATAGGATCCGCCAGAGAAGTGAAGGATGCCACGAATATCAACGAGAAGATAAGGGCGAAAGAGGTGAGGCTGATCGATGAGGACGGCACCATGGTAGGCATTACGTCCACTTATGAGGCCATTAAAATGGCGCGTGAGAAGGAGCTCGATCTGGTCGAGGTCTCGCCGAAAGCCGTGCCGCCCGTCGCCAGGATTATGGACTACGGCAAGTTCAAGTACCAGACTGCGAAGAGGGCGGCCGAGGCCAAGAAAAAGCAGACGATCATCCAGGTGAAAGAGATGAAGCTGGGGCTGAAGATCGAGGAGCACGACCTTCAGTTCAAGCTGAAACACCTGCGGGACTTTCTGAGTGAGGGCGATAAGGTGAAGATCACCATCATGTTCAGAGGCAGAGAGGTGCTCCATAGGGACAAAGGGGAACAACTCGCCGCAAAGGTGATAGACGCCCTGAAAGACGTGAGTGACGTGGAACAGAGACCAAAGTTTGACGGCAGAAACATAATCATAGTTTTTGCACCCAAGTGAGCGAAGCGAGCTTGAGCAGGGAGGCCGGGGTACCCGCGAAGCGGGTCGCGGCTTAGCCCATCGAGGGGGTGCCGGGTACCCGCGTGCGGGTGCCCATTAATTGAGGAGGAATAATGCCGAAGCTAAAATCGCACAGGGGTCTGGCGAAGAGGGTGAAAAAAACCGCAAGCGGCAAGATCAAGCGGTCAAGGGCCTTTCACAGCCATCTCCTTTCGTCGAAATCACCGAAAAGGAAGAGGAACCTTTCACAGACGGTAATGGTACACTCTACGAATGAAAAGAACCTGAAGAGGCTAGTCCCCTATCTGTAAGGTTTCCGAATGAGCGGAGCGAGCTTAAGGGGGGACGACCCGTACGTTGGTGCTCAATATAACGAGCGAAGCGAGCTTGAGCGGGGAGGCCGGGGCACCCGCGAAGCGGGTCGCGGCTTAGCCCATCGAGGGCGTGCTAAACCCCAATAACTGAGGAGTCAAAGAAATGCCAAGGGCTAAAAGAGGAACAAAGGCAAGGGCCAGACGTAAAAAGATCATGAAGGCTGCCAGGGGCATGGTCGGCGCGAGGCGCACCGTTTACAAGGTGGCGCAGCAGTCCGTGTTCAGGGCCATGCAGCATGCGTTTGCGGGCAGAAAACAGAGGAAGCGGGACTTCAGGTCTTTATGGATAACGAGAATAAATGCGGCATGCAGGACCTACGGCATTCCCTATGGTCTGTTTGTCCACGGATTGAAGTTGCAAAACATCGGGCTGGACCGCAAATCGCTCGCCGACATGGCGGTAAACGATCCGGCAGGGTTCGGAACACTTATCGCGAAGGTCAAAGCGGCGCAAGTGCAATAACCTCAAGCGAACGGGTGGTAAACGCGCCGCCCGGGTAGTGCGCTTGCGGGTGATGACGCAGGTCGCGCATAAGGCGAAAAACGAGTGGATCTTACGGCGCTCAAAGACAAAATCGCGCAAATGCTTGCATCGATACACTCGATGGAAGACCTGAGGCGGGTGAAGGTCAACCTTCTCGGCAGGAAGGGCCTCTTTCCGGACTACTACGAGCAGTTGAAAACCAGGGAGCTGGAGGAAAGGCGTCTTGCCGGCCGGGAGATTAACAGTCTCAAGAGCTGGGCCGAGACAAGACTGGGCGAGGCTGAGGCGGCGTACGCCGCGGAGGAGAAACTAAAAAAGGCGCACAACGCGTCCATCGACATCACGCTCCCGGGAAAGAAACCCGTCCTCGGCAGGCTCCACCCCATCACCCTTGTCTTCGACGAGATCATCAGGATTTTTTCCTCCCTCGGTTTTTCTGTTGCCGAGGGGCCGGACATCGAGCTCGAGTATTACAATTTCGAGGCCCTCAACATCCCCAGGGACCATCCCGCCCGGGACATGCAGGATACCTTCTACGTAAAACCCGACGTAGTACTCCGGACACACACCTCCCCCGTCCAGATACGGACCATGGAGCACGCGTCGCCCCCCATACGGATCATCGCGCCCGGCGCGGTCTACCGCCACGACCAGGACATCTCCCACACCCCGATGTTCCACCAGGTCGAAGGCCTGATGGTTGACAGGAACGTGCGGTTTTCCGACCTCAAAGGCGTGCTGACGATGTTTATCCATGAGATGTTCGGAGAAAACGTGCCGGTAAGGTTCAGGCCGAGCTACTTCCCTTTCACCGAGCCCTCGGCCGAGGTGGATATCGGCTGTGTCATCTGCAAGGGCGCGGGCTGCGGGGTGTGCAAGAAGACAGGATGGCTCGAAATCCTCGGCTCCGGCGCCGTCCATCCCCAGCTCTTCAGGAACGTGGGCTATGACCCGGAGGAGGTAAACGGGTTCGCCTTCGGCATGGGGGTTGAAAGGATCGCCATGATAAAGTTCGGCATCGATGACATCAAGCAGTTCTACAATAACGACATCCGCTTCCTGTCACAGTTCTGAGGTCGCAATGAGAGTGCCCTTTAACTGGCTGAAAGAATTCACCCCTGTCTCTGCGGCCGCCTCCGACGTGGCGGACTCACTTACCATGAGGGGGCTTGAAGTTGAGGCGGTGGAGCAGACTATCCCCCGGTTCAGCGGGGTCTACGTCGGCAGGGTCCTCGAGGTCGAGACAATCCGCCTCGCGAAAAAGCTCTCCCTGTGCCGGGTCGAAGTGGGGACCGACGTGCTCCCCATCGTCTGCGGCGCGCCCAATGTCGCCAGGGGTCAAACGGTGGCGGTCGCCGTGCCCGGCGGACGCCTCGCCGACAACAGCGTGATCGAGAAAAAACGGCTCGCGGGTGTTGACTCTTCCGGCATGCTCTGCTCGGAAAAGGAGCTTGGGCTGTCGGACGACCACAGCGGCATCTTCGTGCTCCCGGACGAATTGAAAACGGGCGAGCCCCTCGAGGCCGCCCTCGGAATCGCCGATTACGTGCTCGATGTCAACGTGCCGCCCAACAGGGGCGACTGCCAGTCCATCCTGGGTATCGCGAGGGAAGTGGCGAGCATATACGGCCTTGGCGTCACCCTCCCCTCCTTCACCCTGAACGAGACGGACTCCATAGACAACCTCATCCGGCTCACCGTGGACGATAGAAGCGCGGCGCCGAGATACGTGCTGCGCATGGTGCGGGGGATCTCGATCGTCCCCGCCCCTTTCTGGATGAGAAACAGGATCACGAAAGCCGGCATGAGGCCCATAAACGCCATTGTCGACGTGACGAACTACGTGATGCTGGAGCTTGGCCAGCCGCTCCATGCCTTTGACTATGCACGCATCGGGGGCAAGCGGATCGAGGTAAAGGTGGCGCAGGAGAAGTCCGTGTTCCGCACCCTCGACGGCCAGGACAGGGCGCTCGTTAAGGGGGACATACTCATCTGCGACGGGTCGGGTCCCGTGGCCCTCGCCGGCGTTATGGGAGGAGAAAACTCGGAGATAAGCGCGGCAACGAAAGACGTAGCCCTGGAGAGCGCCTTCTTCAACCCGCTCCTCATCAGACGGACGGCGAGGCGACTCGATTTGCGGTCCGAGGCCTCGTCGCGCTTCGAGAAGGGCATCGATATCGAAACGGTCGACTACGCGGCCCGGAGGGCCGTTGAGCTGATGCAGCGCACCGCGGGGGGAGTCGTGCTCGCGGGCAGCCTGGAGGTATACGAAAAGCACACGCCGGCAACGATACGCTTAAGCCTGAAGCGCACCAGGGAGCTTATCGGCGCGCCCCTCTCCCGCGAAGAAGTTGTCGACGGCCTTGCGTCAATCGGCATCCGCGAGACCATGTCGGACGCGGAGACGCTCTGCTTCTCCGTACCGTCATTCCGCCACGATTTGAACGAGTATGTCGACCTCATCGAAGAGGTGGCCCGCATAGCCGGCTACGACGCAGTGCCCGCCTCCGCCCCGGTCAGCCCCCTCCTCCCCGTGTCGCGGGGGAAGAGAGACACGGACATCGATGCGGCCAAGACGTACCTGGCGGCGGCCGGGTTCTTCGAGGTCATCAACTACGGGTTCTTCGGCGTCAAGGATATCGAGAACTTTCTTCTTCAGGCCCCCGACGAGCGCACATCCTTTGTGCCCATACTCAACCCGATATCGAAAGAGCTGGGCGTCATGCGCACCTTCCTTGCCGCGCGCCTCCTCGAAAACATCGCCTACAACGGCAACAGGGGCACAAAGAACCTGAGGATATTCGAGGTCGGCAAGGTATTCTTCAGAACGGACGGATCCCTGCTGCCCCGTGAATCGATTCACCTGGCTTGCGCGATTTCGGGCAAGGAAAGGGAGTACTTCTGGAGAGATACGGTGAAGGAATTCGATTTCTTCGACCTGAAGGGGGTGCTGGAGGGACTTTTCGAGCGGTTCAATCTCCAGCTCCGCGTGGAGAAGACGGAAAGTCCTTTCCTCGAAAGCACGGAAGGCGCGGACCTCTTCGCCAACGACAGAAAAGTCGGCTGGATCGGGGCGCTCCGGGACAGCGTGCGGGCCGCCTACAACACGGACGAGAAAGTCTGGTGCAGCGAACTGGACCTTGACGTGCTCGGCCAGTCCGGGACCCGGGAAAGGGTCTACGGGCCCATACCCCGTTACCCGGCCGTTGTGCGCGATTTTTCCTTTTATGTGCCCGACCACATCCCTGCTGCCGACCTGGTTGAGCGGATAGCGGAAGTATCTCCGCTGATAGTCTCGGTCGGGGTCTTCGATACTTTTAAAAAGGAGGTGAGAAGCATATCTTTCCGCGTTGTGTTTCAATCCTACGAGGATACCCTCACGGACGAGAATGTGAACGGTCTGCAGCAGATTATCATCGACAGGCTTACTATGAGAAAAGGGATAAAATTAAGAACGTAGGGAGGGCGTATGACGAAGCAGGAAATAGTGACGACAGTGTACGAAAAGCTCGGTTTTTCAAAGAGAGAGTCGTCAGATCTCGTCGAGCAATTCTTTAAGATCGTGAAACAGAGTCTGGCCCAGGGCGAGAATGTCAAGATATCCGGGCTCGGGAATTTTGTGGTAAAAGAGAAGCAGGCAAGAAGGGGAAGAAACCCTCAGACAGGCGCAGTGATCGAGATTGCCCCGCGCAGGGTGCTGAATTTCAAGCTGAGCCAGGTTTTGAAGAACGAGATAAACTACACCGACAACGGCGCATGATCCCGAATATCCCTGAAAGGGTATTCTACAGGATAAAGGAGGTGTGCACCCTTACCGGCCTCAAGCCTCACATACTACGGTACTGGGAACAGGAATTCAAGGACATAAGGCCCACGAAAAGCTTACGGGGACAAAGACTGTACACAAAAAAGGATTTGGATACGATTTTCACTATCAAAAAACTCCTTTACGAAAAACGGTTTACTATCGACGGCGCCAAGAAATATCTGAACACGCAGAGAACGCTTTTTATGGAGATCAAGGAAGACTTGAGGGAGATCGTCAAAATACTCGACAAGGGAGACCGAACATGAAAGCAGCGGTGATTTTCGTTTTGTTTCTGTGCGTTCTTGTCTCTTGCAGCGGACCTGTTCTCGTCGCAAAAAATGAAAGTGAAGGGATAAGGGCCTCTTACCAGGACCCCGCCCTTTCCGCATTGTCCGCGCGGTACCGGTTGGCCCTGAACGACATTTACCGGCGGTACCAGTCAGCCGGCATCGACGTCTATCCGGACGGCATCGGTTTTGTAAGCGTGTCCGGCAGCAAAGGCGAAAAGCTTCACTACCTCCTCGTCCAGGTGAGGCCGCGTGATATCATGTTCGGCGAGGTGCAGACAAAACCCAGGGAAAGGTTCGTCGAGGTATTCGAACATCATTACGAAAACAACCTCCGCTACCTCAAGACCGGGGACGTCCGGATGGACGGGGTCGACGGCCTTGCCTTCGGCGTCTACTGGCCTGTCCGCGACCTCTCGCAATGCGACAAATACGGTGGGTTCCTCGAATATACGATCATCTATTTCCAGAAAGACGACTTCGTGAGTCTCATCGAGAAACAGACGACGTTGTCGCAAGCCCTAGAAAATGCGGAGGTTGTCACGAGTCTCGCCCGGAAACCGGCAAGGTCGGTAAAGGTGACCGAGGTAGAGTAGCGGCCGGGTACACTTCGCGCCTCACTTTGTCGCCGGGACGTGCCAGAACGCACGCGGCACCTGCGTAGTCACCATGAGTGCCGCTGAAGCGCTCGCCGCTCACCTATAGTATCACGGACACAAGTTCCTCTATCCTCTGGCGCAACACCTCGACCGGCGCCGATGTCGTCCGGCACATGAACGGCGCGACGTGGAATTCACCATTACCGTCCCGCGCGGGTCATTTCCCACTACGCGCTTTCTTAATCTGGTCGCACGTGGGCATATACTCTGACGCAGGTATCGTCACAACGTCAGCCGCAATGAGGAACTCCTTATAGTCGGGGCTCTTCTTCGTCACACCCCAGAACATCGGAAGGGTAAGCTGGTGGTCACACGCGCGGATTTCCAGCTTTCCCACCGGAGTATCGTCGATCACCATACCCTCCAGGGCATTGACAAACTTCTCCGTGTTCACACTGCCCGCCTTTTGATACCCCTTGGCGATAACCTGCGCAGCAACATACCCGTAAAGTGCGGTCATCTTTGGGTACCTGTTGTACAGCTTCCGGAACTCCGCTACAAATGCCCTATTTTCAGGCGTATCGGGGTAGTAGAAGAGATAGTTGGTCGTCCCCCAGGCCCCTTCCGGTGCATCCATCCCGAGAGCCTGTCCGATCGTAATTTCTATAGCCGTGTGCTGATAGAACGGTATCTTGTCACCCAAGCCCGTTGCCTTGGCGGCCTTCTGAAGATTGACCATGCCCGAACCGCCCGTTGCCCCGATGATGAAATCGGGCTTTGCCGCCAGTATCTGCGTGATGTACGGGGTGAAATCGATTTCGCCGACCTTCCACCACGTCTCTCCGACGAGCCGCACACCGGGTTTGAGTGCCTTCAGGTTGTTCATGACCGAGTCGGCGATGGCATGGCCAAACTCATAATCATCGCCGGCAACCCAGTACTTCGTATACGGTTTTTTTGCCAGTTCAATCGCAGCCGCCCGCCCGGCCATTGCCGTATTCTCGTTCAAGTTGAACACGTAGCGGTGGCCCATCTGCCCGACAATCCGCTCACTCTTCGAGTTGGTGACCAGGAAAGGGACTTTCTCTCTTTTGGCAAAATCGGATATAGCAAGGGCAGTCGCGCTGTTGATTGTGCCCATGAGCACATTCACTTTTTCTTTCATGACCAGTTCTTTCGCCATCGCAAGCCCGATATCCGGCTTGAACTTGTCGTCCCTGCTGGTAAACTCGATCTTCCTTCCGAGAACACCCTTTGCGTTTATCTTCATAACGGCCATCTTGAACCCGTCCAGAATGTCCTGTGAGTATGCCCCGGGCGGTCCGGAATAGCTGTCGACGATACCCACTTTGATGGTACCGGCTGCCTGAGAAACCGAAGCACTAAGCAGCAGAGCTATAAGCACCAGACAACCAGGAAGCAATAACCTTTTCATATACCCCCCTTTTTTTGATATTGTCCCGTCATTTTCTCACATAATACTTGCTTGGTTCCGCAATTGTCAACTCGAATCCTTACAAAACCCACAGGATGTCAAGGGCTGACCCTTCTGCTCGCTGGGCTTATTCAGTGGTTGACTCCTGGGTAGAACCATGGTATTCCACACTCATGAAGGTTTCAGCGAAAGCCGTCTGCTGGTTGTCGGTGTTTTTCGTGCTCTTGACGTACACGGCTACACCTTTGCTTCACAGCGCAATCTGCACCGATTGTCTGTGCCCGGCTCAATTGTCTTCAGAAAACGGCGGCAGGTGCAACGAATTGACACATTTCAACGTCCTGGGGTCAATTCATCCCGAAAATACGCATAGCATTCCCCAGAGAGGGACACGGGTTTTTTGCGCCGTCTGCGCGCATTCTTCAGGAGTTCCGCCCTTACACCAGGAAAGACCTTCCTTCACCGGGATGTTTTTGGAGCCCGCAGCCCTCACCCCGGTCCCTTCATTGACCCGCCCCCAGGTGTATAGACCCCCCAAGATCGCCTGACCTCGTTCATCGCCAAAACCTTGTATGCGGCAGTCGACCCGCCGGTCGGTCGAGGTCCCCGGCCGCCCTCCGCAGACTCTGCGTGGTACGTAAGCTTATGAGTGTCCGTGGTCCCGGCGCCGGGTCTCTTCGATAGCACCGGGGAGGTCATTCAATTGAAAGGATCACTTTTGAAGAAAAGCCCTCTTCTCTCAGCCCTCTTCGTGGGGATATGTCTGATTTCCTTCACTGCCCGCGCCAGTGAGAATAATTTTGAGATCATAGTCCATCCGTCGGAGACGGTAGAAGCCGGACACGTGACGGTTGAGCTTCATAGTAATACGGCCGTCAGCGGTACGACGCAAAAGACCGAAGCTGTAGTGCCGACGCAGCACGCCCTCAACGAAAGCCTTGAAATTGCCTATGGCTTCACTTCCTGGTTCGAGACAGCGGTGTACAGCGCCGTAAACGTGCAACCGGGGATGGATGGGCATTGGGTCGGGGAACGCATCTTTCCCCGCGTGCGAGTCCCTGAAAGCTGGGGCTTGCCTGTTGGCCTTGGTTTTGGGACCGCCATAACGTATCAGCGGTCTCTATTCTCGACGGATATGTGGACCATTGAAATCCTCCCGATCATCGACAAGCGGTGGGGACCCTGGTACCTGTCTGCCAATCCGGGCGTAGGCCGTTCTCTCAAAGGGGAAACTACCAGCCGTGGCTGGGAATTCAGTCCCAGCTTCAAAGGCAGCTATGACATCACCCGAGAGGTCGCTGTCGGCTTCGAGTATTACTCATCCCTTGGCCCCCTTAGAGGCTTCGATCCGATCCGGGACCAACAGCATACGCTTTTCTCGGCCGTTGACCTGAATCTCGGGCCGGACTGGGAGTTAAACTTCGGCGCGGGAATCGGCTTGACCGGGGCCTCCGATGTCCTTGTCCTGAAGATGATCCTGGGCCGCCGATTCTGAGAATCCATTTTCCACCCTTGTGGCGCACGTGCACTTTGATTGTCAGCCGCTCTTATCTGCAACTCCCTTTCTACGTTCGTAGGTAAAAAAGGTATTCACAAATAAAGCATTTATGAAACAAGGTCGATAAATTGGGCGGTTTCGGGTAAGGACTTTATCGAAGGATGCCGTGCAGAGTGGCGGCCGGCGGTGCGGTTTCGTAAGAAGAAGGCCTCACTGGGTGGTCTTATTACTCCCTGTTCGTACATGGATGACCTCCGTGGAAGCACCTTGTCTCACCTCACTATCGGCGTCCGAAGGATCTTCAGTCATATGGTCAGGAAACGGCAGTTCACCGTGCTCACGCCACCCGTGAACGGTTTCCATTGCTGCCTGGCTTTTTGCCGCGTCCAATCCCGCATCATTCGCGTTGTAAGAGGTTTGGGAAGGGAAGGCAAAGAGGGTACCACTCGCCTCGACAGCCTCGATAATGCGTAGAAGCAGATCCTCCTGGATCTCCAGGAAGGTCTCCGAGGCCGTGGCCAACACGTACGCGAATACCTCCAGTTCAAAAGAGAAGTCCCTGACGGCGGTGAGGCGAACGTATACTGTGGCTGACTCGACCTTTGGGTGATGCGTCAGCATCCCGCGCAGCTCTGCCAGGACATATCGAAGCTGATCGGCGCGAGTCTCGCGCCGGAGACCGAACGTGTGATGGAACCACATTTTATCGCGCATCGTGAAATTCTCCAGGCTCATGGTGGAGAGCTGGCCGTTGGGCACGGAGACAATGGTGCGATCAAGGGTTCTGATGCGGGTAGACCGCAGACCTATGTGCTCGACCGTACCCGTGTGCGCTCCTGCGCGAAAGAAATCGCCCACGCGGATAGGCTGGTCCGAAGCGATCGCGATACCCCCAAAGAGGTTCTCAAGAGTTTTCTGTGCTGCGAAGGCTATGGCGATACCGCCGACACCGAGGCCGGTGAGCACGGCTGTCAGGTTGATGCCCGCATAGTACAGAATGACGGCCGCCCCCGTGACAATGACGAGTCCCTTGCCAAGCTGGGCCACGAGGCGGGTTATAGCAATCCTACCGGAAGAGATCAGACCGGTCCTGTCCATCCGTTTGAGGAGGATATCTATCGAAGGCAGGCAGAGCCACGTCAAGCTCACGGTCGTCAACGTTTCTGCCACATGGATCCAGAACAGTTGGCTGAGGGCCGAGTGCGCAAGGGGGGTATAGCCATAAAGAGCAAAAGCCAGGATCAAGAGACGGAACGGTTTCTTTACCCGTTCCACCACCCCTTCGTCCTCGTGCCGAGTCAGGCGACGGATCAAGGGACTGAGAAGCGGAGTGAGCGCACGGCTTATGAACCACGCCAGGAACAAAAGCAGCGGAAGTGCGACGAACAATCCGATCCATCGCCACAGGGGGAGATGCAGGATCCGCTTCTGCGCCAGTCCTGAAGGCAGATACCGTTCCATCACGGGGGTCTCCAGCTGCCCGTAGATTTCCGGCAGATGCTTCAGCGTGTCAGAAGAAAAGAGCCAGACAGGCGGACCGTTGTCCTGCTGCACGCGCTCAAGTAAGATATCGACAGCGCCAGAGTCGGTTTTGACCACACCGACACGTTCGCGGTCCGGGGGCAGACCGTCCCCCAGGTCACCCTGCGGGTCGCGGCTGAGGCTGGCGAGGTTGCCCGACAACCCGGTGTCCAGAATATATTCGAGTTCTTGGGCGAGCTGCTCGGCGCGTTTGGGCGGCTGTTTGGTATCCAGGTACTCCACGGCACGCTCGTCGTCTTCACGACTCATGGCCCTCATGAAACCGAGTACGGTACCCTGCGGGGTGCTACGGCCGAGGGGGTCGTCCGCAGCAGGCTCCTGCACCGCAGGTGCAGGCGGCTCCATAGTCCGCAAAGGCGTGAAGGCTCTTTCCGCGGGATGACCGGTCGAGACCAGACACGTGAGCAGCGCAAGAGACAAGATCAGACTTTTTATCATCCCTCACCGTTCTTTCATAAAAATCGGGCCTCTCTCAAGCGGGACCTTCTCCTGAGTGCTGACAGTAGAATAGACTTCTTTTCACGCGCAAGAGACGGACCACACATCACGTGCCTGTGAGGCTCACCAGATAAGGGACGCCCAGCGTGCCGATAAGGTCCCTGGTATTCTCAAACGTGCTGAGATGCCCCTCCTCGTCCTTGAGGAGGTCTTCGAAAAGATCCTTCGAGCCCTGGTCTTTTTCGGCGGCGCAGAGTACGGCTGCCTCATTGTAAAAGGCTATCACATCCGACTCCAGGGCGATATCCGTCTTGAGCATGTCGGTAATTTCCTGGCCCTTCACCGCCTCTCCGGCGGGTCTTGAAAGAGGCTCCCCATTGAGGAACAGAATCCTGTCGGCCAATTTCTCCGCATGCTTCATCTCAGCAATGGCAATCTCTTTCAATTTCGAAGCCAGTTTGCCGTAAGCTTTGTCTTCCAGTTCATAGTGGTGGATCATGTACTGGGAAATTACTCCCAGCTCATGCGCCCGTGCCTGGTTCAGCAATTCGATCACCCTCTTGCTCATATCTTCTCCTTTTTAAGACTGTTTTGTAGCCTTTAGTCCGCACCGGGGAGAAAAACCTGACTCAAAGTATTCTGTCTGCTCCTGATGCAAGCATAAGACCTCGGTGGATAAATTTCATGGTGCGCCGACATACACGCCCGCACCTCGGGATCAAGGTACATTTCGGGCCTTCTCCATCCTGCGGCCATGAAGCAATCTTGCAGGTCGTGGGGAATAGACCATTGGGTAACATTGACATGTCCGGGTCTCAAAGAGGCCGAGTACGTCTTCCAAGGGGGGAAGAAAGTAAAACAACCGAGCGGCGTGAAAACCCATGACGAGTGAGGAAAATCACTGCGAATTATTGGCTATTTGCGAGATATTTCAAAGAATTTAGGTTTCCGGATGGAAACTAGTTAAAGATTTAAGAGTTATAAACCGATAATCTCACCAAGGCATCAGGCCCGCTTCGACATCTTCTGCCCGTTCATAAACTGGAAGCGACTGTTGAGATGAAGCTTATGGAAGGCGACCGATATGAATAAACGACAGGAGGAAACGAAATGAAATGGTTTTTTTTAGCTGTTTACTTGTGCCTGTTTCTTGTCGGGCTTGTCACCTCGATTAATGATGCCAAGTCACACAGCCGGGCAGAGGTGACGGCTGACGCATCCCACGTGCAGTACTATATGGTCGACGTGATATGGCCGACGTATGAGGCAAACGGCAAAGCAATAGTAGTCACAGAACTGCGGTAAGAACTTCAAGGGAGCAGAGAAGCGGCATGCGACGGCTCATTCACGATACTATACCCTAATACGAACTCTCGGAGGCAGTGATGAAATCGTGGAGAGACTTATCGATCAGGCAGAAACTGGTGGGATCGACTGTCGGGTGCATTGTGGCTCTCACTGCCGTGAGCCTCTCGACCGCCTACTTCGTCGTCTCCAAGACCGAAAACGAACTGGCCTTCAAGGAATCCCGTATGAACCAGGACTACATCCGGTCCCGATTCGATATGATACGAGGGCAAGCCGCGGCTGCCGCGGCGATTGCAGCGCAGCGGCCGGAGGTCGCGAAGGCAATAAAAAACAGGAATGGTGATATTCTGCGTAAGTTGGGAGATGAGATCGTGCACAAGGACGGGGGAAGACTTTTCATAACGTTCGTAGATAGGCAGGCGGTCGTTATCGCTCGCAATTATTCTGAAAAAGCCGGTGATGTGTTACATGCCCGGGCAGTCGATCAGGCTCTCCGGGGCGAGACGGTTGTTGGCGTCGATGAAGGTTCGCTCGTCAAGGTCTGCATGCGGGCTGCGTCGCCTGTATGGGCCGGCAACAAGGTTATCGGAGCAATTACGACAGGCTTCAACCTCTCGGAGGACAATGGCTTCGTTGACGATATAAAAAAGCTGACGAACGTCGACTGCGCGGTCTTTCACGGGGACACGATGACGACTACTACGCTGATGAAGGGCGACAAGCGGACGTCCGGCATGAAGGTGGACAATTCCGAGGTCCTGAACAGGGTGCTACACGACGGAGAAGACTTCCACACGGTCATACCTCTCATGGGAACAGTCTACGACGCCGTATATTCGCCTCTGAAGGCCATGGATGGGAAGATCATCGGCATGCTTCTGAACGCAACTCCCCGCGCTCAGGTCCAAAAGACGTCGAGAAAAGTGTTATGGTCGATAGTGTTCGCCGTCAGTATTGCGGGCCTGTTGATGGTGGGCGCTACTTTTTATGTAAGCGCTTCCATGACGCGGCCGCTTCGAAATACCGTTGCCGCGTTGGCGGAAATCACCAAGGGCGACCTTACCGCGAAAATCGACGTGAGCTCGCTCGACGAGATCGGAGAGATGAGCAGCCACATCAACACGGTTGTAGACACCCTCCACGACACCATCGTCAAAGTAGCTGAAAGCAGCACCCAGGTCTCCGAAGCGGCGGTTGTGCTGGACGGTGCGGCCCATGGTATGAAAGGGCGGGCGGAACGGGTAGTGGTCGAGGTTAATGCGGTGGCCGCGGCAAGCCAGGAGATGTCGATGACCTCGTCCGAAATAGCGCAGAAGTGCGCGTACGCCGCCAAAAGCGCGGACAACGCGAACGCCTCCGTCAAGGGCGGTGAGACGGTCATCGAGGAAACGCTCGGCGCCATGAACCGCATCCAGGAAAGGACGAAGGACTCCGCGAGTCGTATGGAGGAGCTCGGCAAAAGGTCGAACAAGATCCACCAGGTCATCGATCTTATTAACGACATTGCCGACCAGACCAACCTGCTTGCACTCAATGCGGCCATCGAGGCTGCCCGCGCGGGCGAGCATGGAAGGGGCTTTGCGGTGGTGGCGGACGAGGTCAAGAAGCTTGCAGAACGGACCGGCAAGGCAACCCGTGAGATCGGCATGACGGTAACGGAAATAGAAGATGGTACAAGAGATGCCATGAAAGCTATGGAAGAGGACGTGGGTGAGGTGAAAACGGGTGTGCAAAAGGTCACGGAATCGGGGGAGACCCTGAAGGATATTCTCCGGCAGGTCCAGACCGTGAGCGCCGAAATCGGCCAGATCGCAGTCGCTTCAGAACAACAGACGGCCACAATCAACGAGATTGCGCAGAATATCCAGAGGATATCGGGGGCCATGGGTGAAACCTCCGAACAAGTGAGCGCCAATTCGGATGCGGCCGCCCGGCTTTCGACTCTTTCGAAGGAACTTCATATACTGGTGGCACAGTTTCGCGTGTGATCGGGCGCGGGAAGGAAACGGAACTACACAATAGCTATTTTACGGCAGTGCCGTTGTGTCGCATCCCCGATGTCTCGTGATCTACCGGATTGGCCTGATCCCGGCCTGCTCCGATCATCAGTACCATAATCATTGTACTACCGAAAGAAAAACTTACGACGCAAGAACTACAGGAAGCAAGCGGCATCGGGGGAATACCGGACTCTGAGTTGCGTTCCTTTAGACCCTGTATTATCCTTACGACAGCCGTAAGGGCTCTTCGAAGCCGCTGGCCTTTTTCTGCAGAATTATCCGGCTTTCCTGCACGGAAATAGGAAGGCGGTACTGCAACAATATGAAAGGCTGTTGTAAGTGTGGGTCAGACTACATGGGGAGCATGGTTTTCTCAAGGGCGCGGGCTTTCGGTTCGGGAGCACTCTCTGAAGGGCGCAGGGAAGCATATGACACTTGAGCATCTGATCTCGCACTATGGATACGTGGCGTTGGTTATCGGCACATTCGTGGAAGGAGAAAGCTTCCTGATCGTCGCAGGCTTTGCGGTGCATCTCGGATATCTAAAGTTACAGTGGGTTATACTGGCCGCCTTTGCGGGGAGTGTGGCGGCCGATCAACTTTATTTTTTTCTTGGGCGGGTAAAGGGTGAAGCGTTCCTAAAGAGACGGCCCCGTTGGGCGACAAAGGTTGAAAGGGTGTGGAAGCTTCTCGACCGGTACCGGACGCTCTTCGCCATCGGATTTCGTTTTGTCTGCGGTTTTCGCACGGTGACGCCTTTCGCAATTGGCCTGAGCAACATCCGCGCCAGCCGTTTTTTTGTTCTCAACATGATCGGGGCGCTCGCCTGGTCAGTCATAGTAGCCCTTGTCGGCTACTTTTTCGGCGCCGCAGCAGAGGCAGCCGCTGTCAACGTGAGGAAGTACGAACACTGGATCATTTGCGGAATATTTTTGGCCGCCGCCGTGGTCTGGACCATCTATTTCTTGCACAAGAGTAAGAAAGATCGCGCCGAACTGCCTTGAAAGAGAGGGCATCGATAGAACAGAGGGCACAACAGCGCGTCATCCCCGGAAAAGGTCTCTTTGAAGGGATTAACAGCAGCTCAAGCAATTGACCGTAAAAAAAACCGAGTGTGGCGCATGGTGGTGTAGATTCTCAACCCCCTCGCCCACCACCCTTTACGGAACCCGCACCACAATTATCTTCTTTCCCTCTTTCCGCTGCCTATCGATCTGCTCCTCGACGGGAGACAGGTCCGACGGAGCGCCGGAGAAGCGTCTTACGCGGATAATGAGGTGGTCTCTCCTCGAAGGGGTCGCGCACTGCTCCTCCAGCCTCTTCACCCTCTTCATAATGCCCATCCGTCCCTCCTCTCCTTTATCACCGGAAGGGAATTTTGCGCACCCCTCCTATCCATCGTTTCTGCTCAAGATGGCAGATTCGAGGCGCCCCAGCCTCTCCTCGAGCTCCTCTAACTCCTTAGCCTTGAGAAAGCGGGAGATGACGTCATTTGCCGCGACTCGCCGCACCCACTCGTTCTCGGAGGCCAAAAGGTCGACGAGGACATCGACCGCGATGCTCAGCCCCCCATGGAGGCGTTCAAGGGCCTCGGCACCGGCCGCATCCCGGCGGCTCCTGAGGGCCCCGGCAAAACAGGGATCGTCCCTGAGCCACCTGTAGTAAAGAGCTCTGCTGATGCCGGCTTTCCTGCATGCCTCCTCTATCGAGCGGTTGTCGAGAACGGCCAGGATTGTACGCTCCTGCTTCCCGCTAAGAGAAAACACGCCTTGCTTTTGACTTTTCCTGCCCCCGACATCTCCTGCCATGACTCACCTCCTGGACTTCGCGATCCGGTCTTCTCGCCGCACTTAAGAGTATGGAACGGTTGCGGTTGTGCTGTCAAAATGACAACCAGGGGTGACAATCAGAGATGACAAGGAGAGGTGACAACCAGGGGTGACAAAAAGCAGAATTCAACTTTGTAAAAGTTAAGATCTTCCCGAACACTCTCCAGGAAAGCAGTTGGCAGCCAGCGTCCTCTTCGGGTAGGATGTTTTTAGCGAGAAAACACCACGCAAAGGAGGAACACGTGACTGCCGAAGCAAAGATAGCACAGGGGAGAATGACATTGCTACAGCTCGCGGAGCGGTTGAGGAACGTCCCGGAGGCCTGCGAGAGAAGGCAATCCAAAAGAGATGTCCCCTCCTCTATACCACACATCTTTTTCCTGTTATGATACAGGGAATTAAAAGGGGGTTAAATTATAAGGGGAGGTAGCCCATGAGTTTCCTGAAGAGGATGGAAGGCTGTTGGCTCTACAAGGAATATATTTTAGCCGGACTCGTGATTATGATGTGTGCGGCCATCCCAGCCTATGGGCAGGAACTGTCGAAAGTCAGCCGGGAAGAGGCTGTAGCCATCGCAACAGACGCTTACATCTACGGCTACCCGCTCGTTACCATGGAGATCACGAGACGTGTCATGACGGACGTTGCTATGGCGAGAGGCAACTACGGGCCCGGACAGCTCGCAAAGATGCGTGCCTACCCTTCCCCCTCGGATAAGGAAGTAACTGCCCCCAACGCAGACACCCTTTACGCCTTCGCCTGGCTGGACGTGTCACGGGAGCCCTACGTCCTGACCCTTCCTGACGCAGGCGACCGGTACTACCTTATGCCCATGCTTTCCGGCTGGACAGACGTGTTTCAGGCGCCGGGCACACGCACCACCGGTACCGGGGCCCAGAAGTACGCCATCACGGGCCCGGGCTGGAACGGCACGCTGCCTGAGGGTGTCACTCACTACAGATCGCCCACAGGCATGGTATGGATCCTCGGCCGCATCTACTGCACGGGCACACCTGAGGATTACAAGGCGGTCCACGCTATGCAGAACGATATCACCCTCGTCCCGCTCAGCGCTTACGGCGGCACCCCCTACACGCCCCCTGCCGGAAAGGTCGACCCGGCAATCGACGCGAAAACGCCTGTGCGCGTCCAGGTGAATCGCATGGATGCACGCGCCTATTTCACGCTGCTCGCGGCCCTTATGAAGGACAATCCACCGGCAAAAGAGGACGCGCCCATGGTCGGGAAGATGGCAAAGATCGGCATCGTTCCCGGGAAGGGCTTCGACGCCGGTAAGCTCGACCCAGCCGTAATGAAGGCGCTGGAAGGCGTGCCCGAAGAGGCGCAGAAAAAGATCATGGCCGGGTTCACGCATCTCGCCGCGGTCAATGGCTGGCGGTATTCTGCAAAGCTCGGTGTGTACGGGACTGCTTACCTGAAACGGGCTCTCGTCGCGGCCATTTTGCTTGGCGCGAACAGGCCTGAGGACGCGATCTACCCGACCTCGCAGACTGACAAGGACGGGAAACCTTACAACGGCGCCAACAACTACGTAATGCACTTCGACAAGGGGCAGATGCCGCCCGTCAACGCCTTCTGGTCGCTGACCATGTACGATGGCGAGTTCTTCTTCGTCCCGAACCCGCTGAACCGGTACACACTGAGTTCGCGGAACACGTTCACACTCAACCCGGACGGTTCCGTAGACCTCTACATCCAGAACCGGTCGCCGGGCAAGGACAAGGAGCCCAACTGGCTCCCCGCGCCCGCCGGCAAATTCATCCTGATGCTGAGGTTTTACTGGCCAAAACAGGCGATCATCGACGGCAGTTGGAAACCGCCCGCAGTGGTGCGGGGCGAGGCCAGGTGACGCGGTGGCGTCTGCATGAAGGTTTCATTATCGATCGATGGTGCCCGTAGATTTCTCCTATGGTCCCATCTGCTGATGGCCCTGATTGTCCAGGTGACATTAACCGCGATAGGCCGCCGTAGGGGCTGCCGGAAGGCGGCTCGTGCGGCGCGAAGGGCATTCCACGTCGCTTCCGATTTTTCTTGACAGAGCCGGCTGGTGCTTATAGACTCCAATTAATTCCTGAAGGGCCGTACCTGCGGGAAGAGAAGGCACGCCCCGTTGGATTTATTCCGGGAGGATCCCGCTCCCCGGTGTGCGCACGCGTCTTGTGGCATGAAAGGGGCAGTTCGTCTTACTATGCTTTCCAGGGAGGTTTGCCGTGCACCGGACACGCCGATCGTTACTGGTCCTCGCAGTGCTGCTTTCGATACTATGGCCCGGCCACTTTTTCTTCAACGACGGATGCGCCCGGGCAGTGAACTACTCACCTTCAGGCCTTCAGCCCCATCAGGGCTCGTACTTCAAGTGGACGGCCCCTCCAGGCTGGCGACAGAGCGAGTCGAACGCCGGCGTCACCCTGACGTCGCCCGACGGCAGGTACAGCGCCTTCCTCGCAACGCTCCTCCGCTCCAAGGGCAACAGAACACCGCTCAATTTTCTCCGATGGGTGCTCAGCCGAACGGGCTGCACAAACGTGCAGGTCCTGTCTACAAAGAACCTGCCGGCCCAGCGTATGTCCTATCAGGTGTGGCAGTTCGTCGAGGTCACCCTCTCCTATACGGAAAACGGGCTGCCCGTGACGGGTGTGATCAAGTCGGGAGTGGCCAACTATTACGGGATGAACGACGCCATGATCGTCGGTTACCGGGCGGCACAAAGCGAGTTTCAGAACGCCCGGTCCTTCATGCCCCAGATCGCGAAAAGCATTGTCCTCACGAACGCGGCCGGGGCGAATGGGAACAATACGCTCGTGCAACCGAAAAACCACCCGTTAGACAATACGGCGGTGGTCAAGGGGTGGCAGAACAGGCAAAAAGCGATGGACGAAACTATGCGCAACGATGCGAACGCGCGCCGGGGCACCGTCGATCTCTACGATTCCTCCACCGGTCAAACCATCAACGCCTGGACGCAGAACAAACCCTACTACTGGCGACAGCCCGGCTCCAACGCGGTGGTCGGGACCAACACCTACGATCCCCCGGGGGTCGGTTACGTGCCGCTCACGGAGCGTTAGTCCTCAAGGACACATCTCTTCAGGCTTGTTCGCGGCTTTTACAGGCACTGCGCGGGCAAGTCTGACCGGATCTGTCCGGTCTCGACGGAGAACCGGCACCCTTGATGGTCCTTTGTTTTTAAGAACAGCAGACCCTTTTCATCGTAGAACTGCAGTCCCGATCTCCAACAGAAATGACTCATCGTATGTTGCAGTGTCGATTCGTCACGAATCAGGTCACTGATGCAGTATACCTTGCTTTCCTGTCCATTTCGATAAAAGGAGAGAGCCATCTGAGCCGTGGATGAACCCCCTTTTCAGATTTTAGTGTTACCGCAAAATGATAATGTCCTATTTGTGCAAAATAGAAATGTCCTATTCCGAGAATGCTACACTGCTTCTGTTTCCAAGGAGGCAGGATGGCTGGGGAGGACATTATCATGCTACGGCAGAAGGAGCTGAAGCGGCTTCATGTGATCCGCAAGGTGATGGAAGGGACGCTCAGGCAGAAGGAAGCAGCAGAGCTGGCCTCGTTAAGTGAGCGGCAGATCCGCAGGATCATCAAGCGGATCGGGGAAGAAGGGGATGAAGGGATACGCCACAGATCACGGGGTAAACCGTCTAAAAGAAAGCTCCCCTTTAAGCAGAGGACCGTCGAGCTCTACCGTACTACCTATCCCGACTTCGGTCCTACCCTGTTCACGGAGAAACTCGCAGAACGTGAAGGCTTTACGGTCAGCCGGGAGACGGTCCGCACCTGGCTCGTGGAAACAGGAGAGTGGAAGGCACACCGCAAACGGAAGGCCCACCGGCAATGGCGCGAGAGAAAGGATCACTACGGAGAGATGCTCCAGATGGACGGCTCCCATCATGACTGGTTCGAGGGCAGAGGACCAAAATGTGTCCTCATGGGTTATATCGATGATGCCACAGGGAGGGTCTACGGGAGGTTCTATGACTACGAAGGGACCATTCCCGCCATGGACAGCCTCAAGAGGTACATCACGGAGTATGGCATCCCCGTGAGCGTCTATTTGGACAAGCACACGACCTACAAGTCCTGGGTACGGAGAGACGACTTTCAGGAGAGAGAGCCGATCAGCCAATTCGGCAGGGCCTTATCTGAACTGGGGGTCAGAAAGCTCCATGCTCATTCTCCACAGGCGAAGGGAAGGATCGAGCGCCTGTTCAACACATTCCAGGACCGGGTTGTCAAAGAGATGAGGCTGCAAGATGTGAGCACGATAGAGGACGCGAATAAGTTCCTCGTCTCCTATCTGCCTGTCTACAACGAACGCTTTTCTGTAACGCCGAAAGAAGGAGAGGACCTGCACCGCACGGTCAGTATCGATCTCGATACCGTGCTCTGCGTAAAGACAGAACGGACCCTCAAGAACGACCATACCATCCAGCTCAACGGCAAGCTTTACCAGATAGAGGACAATATCCGGGCAAAGAGGGCCATGGTTGAAGAGCTGATCGACGGCAGCATGAGGATCCGCCATAAGGGAGTCCAGGCAGCCTTCCATGAGATAACCCAGAGGCCGGTCAAGCCAGAGAAGGAGCGCCCTTTCCTCCCCAGGGGCAAAGGACACCGCCCTCCACTTGGTCACGCCTGGAGACCGCCGTGGTTCAAGAGGTCCGGAAAAGAAGAACGCTGTGGGAATATGGAAAAGGCTCAACCTTTACCACATTCCCACAGCACGGCGGCGGAGGAGTCATGAGCTTAGGGATCAGTACGAGAAGGAAAACAGACGATACACGCATACCGGACATTTCTACTTTGCTTAGAATAGGACATTTCTACTTTGCGTTGACACCCTTTTCAGATTTTAGTTGCAATTGATGAGGCCCGATGGTAATTGAATACACAGGCGGATGTAGTGTTGCACTACACCATCATAGTTAACCCGTCAGGTCGAACGGCGCGAAATAATGCGCAGTTTTCCCCTTGTCCGCGATCGACCAGCGAATCCCGCGAATCGATACGAACCACCAAATCTCCCCGCAGCTCTTACGGGTGTAACCCGGAATTCACCGGGTCTCTCTGGTTATGCTCTAAGCGGAGGTAGGAACGTGAACGACCAAGGCAAGACAAAAGAACAGCTCATCGGAGAACTGGCGGAGATGCGCCGGCGGGTAGCCGACCAAGAGAGATTAGATGCCGGGCGCAAAGGGCAAGACGCACTCCGGGAAAGCGAAGAAAAATTCAGGCTCCTCTTTGAGAAATCGGCTGACGCCATACTCCTCCTGGACGGGGACACCTTCGTAGACTGTAACGAAGCGGCCCTCAGGCTCATGGGCTGCTCCGGCAAGGAGCAGCTCATCGGACTCCACCCGTGGGATATTTCCCCCAAGCGACAACCAGATGGCCGCCTATCGTCAGAGAAGGGGAAGGAACTGACCAGCGTGACCATGACGCAGGGAATTAACCGATTCGAGTGGATGCACCGTACCTTTAATGGCGAAGACCTCTGGATTGACATTTCACTCACGGTTATCCCGATACAAGGAAGACTGATCATGTACACCATGTGGAGGGATATCAGAGAGCGCACGCAAGCAAAAGCGCAGCTCAGGGAGTCGGAGGAGCGCTACCGTGTGGCGATAGAAAGTTCGAATGACGGCGTTGCGCTCTTTAGGGGA
>Ga0326727_10010491_pt1 | contig 22045 bp, 17 predicted proteins | sample MB2enrmetagenome_FD_207643 | JGI IMG/M metagenome (GOLD analysis project Ga0326727, IMG submission 207643) | Lab enriched peat soil microbial communities from McLean, Ithaca, NY, United States - MB29MY | ecosystem: Environmental > Terrestrial > Soil > Wetlands > Peat | place: USA: New York...
CAAGCCGTCACGACGCCGTTAGCCTGATTCGTGCAACTGGACAACTCACCCCGCCATAGGCCACAGCCCTACGACGAATCATTCCCCTAATGTTGAGGTAATTGAGCACCACGTTGAAAAGCGGCGCATGACTCCCGAGTTCCTCGAACGGCTCCGTGCCGATGGGATAGCGAGACAGTTGGGTCAAGTCCGCAGCCGGATCGGGCCTGCCAGCGAGCCGGAACTTCTTGACAACGCTGTCCCAACGGCCAATTGCGCGGCCAACACGAACGGCTATGCTAGTTGAGTGAGGAGAAAACAGAGCCGGCCCGGCCGTTGGCTCCACTTGGACAAGAAGTGCTCTTCCCGATCTGAAATGGCCGACAGGCGCCGGCGGGGATTCCATGCCATGAGCTCATTGCACAAATCAGGTTTCCGTGCTCTCGCCGTGATTTTTCTCCTGCTGTCTCCGCGCACAATGACAGCGGCTTCCGACAAGCCGGGCACCGGCACCCCGCTCGCCGCGGCCGTTTGTCCCATCGTTTACCCTGTCGATCAATCGCCATCCGAAAGAGGTTACCACTATGTTTTTTATGGCAACGCTTTTTTCATTAACAAAGAGGGTTATCTCATCACCGCGGGGCACGTATTGAGCCAACTGCACGATGCGCAACCTTATGTTCTCCTGCAGTTGCCGATGGCGCCGCCCCGATTGGTGAAAGTTACCGTGGTGATCGTGGACCAGGACCATGACGTGGCGGTGCTGCGGGCCACGCCGAATCCCTTTGAAGGGAAATACGCAGTAAATTTCCTGCGATTGGCAACGCGCAGGCCCGAGCAGGCCCAAGAAGTGCTGGCCGATGCATTGCGCCCTTCGCGGCTGAAAAATCCTTACACATTTGATGCGCTGTTGGAGGACCGCCCGGCAGGGGAAGTCATTGAATACCGGTTTGCTCAACTCGACAAGGGGCGACCGGACACGGAAATCTTTCTCTTCAACCACGACGTTCTTCTCGGTGATAGCGGAGCGCCTGTAGTGTCCGCCGACTCGCGTGAGGTAGTGGGCCTGGTCGAAGGGCGCTGGCTGCATGGAGGCACCCTGGCCATGGTGAACTCCATGCAAAAACAGACCAGCGGCTTGGGGGCGGTCGTGCCCATTCACTACGCCATTGCCTTGCTGCTGCAGAAGGGCATCGCCTGGCAGGGAGTTCCGGAAACTTCAGGGCGCGGGGAGACGGACGCAGATCACGCCAAACAATTCTCGACGCCAGTACCACTTTCTCTGGTTGCCGCACCCTATCCCTCCGAAGTTTTCTCCGGAGGCGAGGTTGTGCTCGATGCGCTTGTCGAGAGCAGCGGGAGCCTGGGCGACATCCGGATACTGGGCGGAGAAAATCCATTTCTGCAGAAAGTTCTCGCCGCGGTGCAGACCTGGACTTTTCTGCCAGCTCGCTCGGGAGAAAAAGTAGTCGAGACGAGAATTGGGATCGTCTTTCAGTTTCCAGGTTCGTTGACGTCTGTGCGCGCGCCGCAAGGACACAATTACGCAGGGCGCATGGCGGATGTGCCGGAGCGTGGAGCTCTGCCCATGGATGCCCCTGAACCGGAATCCTCGCAGACGAAGCTGGCCGAGGGCAGCGTGATTTTGTGCGAACAAGTCAACTCACAAGGTCAGGTCGATTCCATCAAAGTCGTGCGCGGCCAGGAATCGCTCACTGCAGCAACCGTTGCCGCCGCCCGCCAGTGGCGTTTTGCCCCGGGAAGACGGGGCGGGGCGGACAGCGATTCCGAAGTCGTTGTGGTCGTCACGTTTCGCCGCTCGGCAACCTCGGCCCACGTGCCAATATCGAACTCGACTCACTAACCCGAGCTCCTAAAATTCCTCTTAAGCGTGGCCTTGCATATCGGGCGGGCGTGTGGGTGGCAACCAGCGGAGGAAACCAACCGCAACTGAGGACCGTGCCTGGAGAGGATTCAAGCCAGGCAGGAGGCGCAGCAGAGAGTCAGTCCGAATCCGGGGACTTTCTATTCCGATAGAAAGTGAGAGGCGACCAGGGTGGAAATTGTTTCGCGGACGAAGTTAATTGTCGCAAAGTGGCGCACAACGCGGCATAATGCCCGGGTTGTCCAACGGAGGCGCGCATGACCGAGAAGAATGATCTGCCAGAGAAGAAGGAAATGACGCGGCGCAGCTTTATCGAGAAAGCGGCCGTGAGCGGTGCAGCATTCACGATTTTGCCGAGGCACGTTCTGGGACGCGGCTTGACCCCGCCGAGCGATATGTTGAACATCGCCTGCGTGGGCGTGGGCGGCATGGGCCGCAGCAATCTGATCAATCTGGCCAGCCAAAACATCGTGGCGCTTTGCGATGTGGACTGGGGCTACACGGACAAGAACCTTTCGCGCCTGGATACGGACGCTTCCAACTTGAAGGGCCATATCGACCACCCGGGCGATACCGGCGCCACCATGTCCCAGGCGGAAGCGGAAAAAGCCAAAGGGCGCCTCGAAGCGATTCTGCATCTGAAGAACGACCTGATCCCCAAGGCCAAGCGTTATTCCGACTATCGCAAGATGCTGGAACAGCAGAAGGACATTGATGCCATCGTCGTGGCCACGCCGGACCACATGCACACGCCGATTGCCTTGGCCGCGATGGATCTGAACAAGCACGTGTACGTGCAGAAGCCGCTGTGCTGGTCCGTGGACGAAGCGCGCCAATTGGCGAAGCGCGCCAAGGAAACCAAGCTGGCCACGCAGATGGGCAACCAGGGCCACTCGCTGGATGCCGCGCGCACGGCGGTGGAGTACGTCTGGGCCGGCGCGATTGGCGAAGTTCGCGAAGTCCATGTGTGGACGGATCGCCCCGTAGGTTTCTGGCCGCAAGGCGTGCCACGCCCGCAGGCGGCCACGAAGGAAGCGCTCGATGCGCTCTTGTGGAACAAAGGGGGAGTGGATGCGCGGCTCGCGGCGGCGATGGGCAGCTATCCCATCCCGGACACGCTATCGTGGGATCTCTTCCTGGGTGTGGGACCTGTCGTGCCGTATCACCCCATCTATCACCCGTTCAACTGGCGCGGCTGGGTGGATTGGGGCTGCGGCGCGATTGGCGATATGGGCGCGCACCTGCTCGACGTGACCATGTGGAGCCTGAAGCTGGGCCTGCCAACCAGCATCGAGACGGTGTTCTCGCCGTTCAACGGTGCGTCCTACCCGACCGCCACGATGACCTTCTATGAGTTCGCGGCGCGCGGTTCGATGCCACCGGTGAATCTCACCTGGTATGACGGCGGACTGATGCCGCGCAAACCGGAAGAAATCGGCGAAGAGGATCTGAAAAAAGAGGGCGGCGCGCTGTTGATCGGAAGCAAGGGTAAGTTGATGCATGACACTTACGGCGCGAATCCGCGGCTGCTGCTGAAGTCGCTGCAGGATTCGGCGGGCAAGCCTCCACAGATGTTGCCACGGATCGAGAAGGAAGCACACGAGATGAACTGGGTGAACGCGGCCAAGGGAAAGACGGAAGCGTCCTGCCCGTTCGAATATGCCGCGAAGCTCACGGAGACGATGTTGTTGGGCGTGGTCTCGCTGCGCAGCGGAAAGAAGCTCGAATACGACGCCGCCAACATGCGCATCACCAACGTGCCGTTGGCCAACGACTACCTGAAGCGGGAGTACCGCACGGGCTGGTAGTCCGTCAAATCGAAAAATGTTGCGCGGAATGGGCCGGTCGCTGCGTGCCGGCCGTGCCGGGCGTTTGTCCGCGCACGTATTGCCCAATTCAGGGCGCAGGGTTTGCGCTCGAGGATTCTTCGGTATAGCGAGCCAGCGGGGCGGCCTCACTGCTTACCTCAACGACCCAGACTATGCGATCCTTGAAGTAGTGGATCAATTTTGCGTTTTGCTCGGGGTCGAGATCGCGGGCCCAGAGCACTTTCGAGCCATCAATGTCCGCGCCATTGTAGACCCACTCGTCGTGCACGCTGTGCATCTCACTGTAGTCGACGATCACGAGATGTTTTCCAGGAGTGGCGGCAAGCTGTCGCTGAATTTCCGCGCGCCGCTGCAATCCGCCTCCTCCCCAACCCATCGGATCGCCATAGCCGGTGGCCGCAAATTGCGAAACGTCCACAACCAAAAGCAAAACAACTGCCCGCGAAAGGGCCGCGCCGATGGGCCGCTTCCGGCAGCACATCTGCCGGAGGTGACGCAGGGCCTGGACCACGACTCCAAAGAAAATGCAGGTGACCGGCGCGATGTAATGTGGATTAGGCCAGGTGGTCACGATAAAGGCCAGTAGCACGACAAGCAGGACGAGGAGAAGAAATCGCCAGCGGGTGTCGTGACGCAGTAAAAAAAGGCCGGGCAAAACGAGGAGAAGCGCCGGCCATGTGAAGACCACGCCGCATCGATACAGCTTGTCCGCGAACACACTTTTCAGGGTGTCCCACGTGCGCATGTAGTTGCTGCGTCCCCAATCGTTGTAAAAATCCTCCATTTCCGGATTGTTGTAGTGGATCATTGGCGCGGGTTTTTGCCAGATGAAATTAGCGAAGCGCTCGTAAGTGTGGGCCGCGGCAACAAACGGAGGCACGAACGGGCTGCCGGTCACGCGCCAGTTGTAATAGCCCATGAACAGAAACGTCGCCAGCAGGATTACGAGAACGGGAAGGATGACACGCAACGCCGGTTGAGGCCAGGTCCGGCCGCATTTTGTTTTTCCCAGAATCCAGCGGAGCAGCACAAACGCCACGGGAAGGCAAAAGAACAGACCTTCGTACGGCCGGCTGTTGGCGAGAATTGCGATGCCAATGCCGAGCAACGCACTGAGCGCGATCGTCGGGCGCCGCAAGATACGCGCCAGCGCACCAAGGACCAGCGCTCCGGCAAACGCCGCGACCGCGCCACCCCAATAGCTATTCATCCAGTAGCAGACAATGCACAGCTTCATGGCCGCCAGCGCGCCGGCGAGAAACGCCCACCGCGCGGGCATCCACGCCTGCAACATCCAAATGATGGCGGCACACATTGCCGCCGCGCTCAGCAGCACGCCAATCCAGGGATGGCCCAGCAATTGTCCCAGCGCGAGCACGGCTCCTTGCGCCGGCGGATACTTCGAAGCGTAAGTGGGAAACCACAGCACGTGGAAGGTCTCGAAGCTCCGCCACATCGGATGGGTCGGATTGGCCAGCCGGCCGTGCGCCAGAGTGTCGCCCAACAGCAGATAACTGAATTCGTCGTGAATGCCGGGCGTAGGAACCTGGAGCCGCGGGAGAAGCGCAAGGCGAGCCCCGAGAACCGCAAGGAATATTGCGGTGACCGCCAGTGTCTTGTGCGCGGCAAAGCGGGAAAGCGGTCTTTCCACCGTGCGGAACACTCGCTCCGACCCCTTCGGCCAAACGAACGCCACCAGGCACGCCAGCAGCGCCACCAGGATCGTGATGCCCGGCTCGGTGAACGGACTTAGTTCGGAGAAATCAATATCCCCCATTGGTGCTCGATGAAGACAGTATGTGCGTTGAACAGGATTAAGCGCGAAGAGCGTCGCGGCACGGAATCTTACCTCGTCTTTGTATTGTAGAGGATAGAGCGCTCGCTGTTTCGCGGGGTTCCCAAAATAGTCTATCCGACACTCCCCCACATACCTGCACTGCGTGGCGAAGGAAGAACGTGCGAAGGAACAAATCTGTGCAGAAACAATGAAATGATGACCATGAAAGACAGCACTGCCCTGCCGACGATTCCGTTGATTGCTTGCCGCGACCTGTAACACCGGCCGTAGACATTCCCTGGTTGGCACTGCCCGTCCCAATTCCGCACAGTGCCGCATCCACTGCTGCTTGCGCTCCCACCTGCAGAATCTTATTTCTTCCCGGCTTATCGTGCCTTGGCATTGCGTTCCGCGCGGAAGATGTCTCAACCTGAGGGGCCAAAGCTCGCGTTACTCCCCTAAATGCAGGCGATTCCTACAAATGGCTTCACGGCCGCAAAGGGCCGCTGAACCGTGGCTCAGAGTTTGCTCATCTTCCGCGGCATGGGAATCGTTTTACCGCCTCCGCGACCCAGTGGCGCTTCTCATGCAAGCAAATACCTATAGGAGGGGACCTTGAGCGTGGTCACATCCAATGCGCGACCGGGAAGCATGGGCAATCAGCGCCGTAGCCAGCGCATCCTCCTCTCCGTGCCCGTGGTTATTTCCGGCAAGCATGCCAACGGCGTCCCGTTCAGCGAAGACACCAAGACCATGGTCGTGAATGCCCACGGTGCCCTGATCTTGCTTCGCGAACCTGTCATCGTTGGGGAGGTCGTGAGGGTCACCCATGTGGGGACTGGGGAACAGCTCGACTGTATCGTGAAAGACATCGACCCTGGGCAACACGGCAGGCCGGAAATTGGGATCGAATTTGCCCACCCCAACCCACGCTTCTGGCGGGTTTCCTTTCCTCCCGTGGGCTGGACCCCACACAGCCCTGAAGCCAAGGGTCACGTCAAGCAGGCTGCGCCGGCGGCGAAACCCCCGGAAGTTAAGAAGTAACCGCTCTAGCGGCACCCAGGATTCCCGCAGTCTTCGCTGTAGCCGTTCAGCCCGCCAACGCATCTCATTCTCGTAACCAGCCAGGGCCAATTTTGTCTGTTTGGGGGGAATAATGAAGAATGCTCTCTTGCTTATTATTGTTGTTGCCGTGCTTGCCGTAATCGCGGGTGTCACGTTCTACTGCTATACCGCGCGCGCCGGGGGCAGAACACCGGAAGTGGGTTCCGCCGCGCCGGACTTCACGCTGAATAATCAGGAAGGCAAGGCCATCAGCCTGCACGATTTCAAGGGCAAGTGGGTGGTGCTGTACTTCTACCCCAAGGACATGACCCCCGGCTGCACCATCGAAGCCCACAATTTCCAGCGCGATCTGGCCAAGTACGACGCCAAGAATGCCGTCATCCTCGGCGTCAGCGTCCAGGATGAAAAAAGCCACCAGGAGTTCTGCGCCAAGGAAGGGCTGAACTTCAAGCTGCTGGCCGACACCAAAATGGAAGTTTCCCAAAAATACGATTCCATCATGAATTTTGGCGTCGCCAAGCTCTCGGCGCGCCACACCTTCCTGATTGATCCGAGCGGCACCGTGCGCAAGGTCTGGACCGATGTGGACGTGAAGACGCACAGTGACGACGTGCTCGCCGCGATTGACGATCTGCAAAAGTAATTTCGAGAGGGCCTGACTTTCCTCTCTTCTTGGCACGTTGGCTTCAGGCTCCAAAATGCGCTAGAGTTTCGGAGCCTGCTCCTTTAAGGGGTGAACCATGAATCGCAGATTCTTCCTTCCGGTTCTTATGTTGAGCGTTCTTGCACTGAGCCTGGCCCTGCATGCGGGCTCGGTGAAAACGGAAACCGTAAGCTACAAAAGCGGCAGCGACACGGTGAACGGCTATCTGGCACTGCCGGAGGGCGGCGGCAAGCATCCCGCCGTCATCGTGATTCACGAATGGTGGGGCTTGAACGACTGGGTGAAGGAGCAGGCCCAGAAATACGCAGGGCAAGGCTACGTCGCCCTGGCTGTGGATCTCTATCGCGGCAAAGTGGCGGCGAATCCAGACGATGCGCACATCCTGATGCGCGGCCTGGCGGATGATCGCGGCCTGCGCGACCTGGAAGCCGCGTTTGCGTATCTCTCCTCACGGCCTGATGTGGACGCCGGCAAGATCGGCTCGGTCGGCTGGTGCATGGGCGGCGGCTGGTCCATCAAGCTGGCGGAGGACCAGCCCAAGCTGGCCGCGTGCGTGGTGAATTATGGCGCGCTGCCCAGCGATCCGGCGATCATCGCGAAAATTCACGCGCCCGTGCAGGGGAATTTCGGCGCCGATGACCAAGGCATACCCACGGCGGATGTGTGCGCCTTTGAAGCGGCCATGAAGGCCGCTGGCAAACCCACGGACATCAAGATTTACGATGGCGCCGGCCACGCTTTCCAGAATCCCAACAACAAACAGGGTTTTCGCCCAGAGGCAGCCGCCGACGCCGCCCAGCGCATGAGCGCGTTTTTCCAGAAGTACCTGCACTAAGCAGGGATTTCTCGCGAACTGCGGATTACTAGTGCCGTTCCAACTGGTTCCAGCAAATCCCTTCGAGAATACTCTCTCCGTGTTCGCGTCAGATGCTTGGACCGTCATTTGGCCGAAATAGTCGGAGCGACACTAGTTCCCTGCTTTGACTTCCTTCGGGGCCACCGGCCGCGCGGGCGAACCGTCCGCTTTCACGTAGTGCGCATACCAGGCGCGGAAACGTTCATACATGTCCTTGATGTGCGAGGGCGTCTTGAACTCGTGGTATTCGTCCGGGTAGACCACCAACTCGGTTTCGCGTCCAAGCGCCTTCAGCGACTCGTACATCTGCTCCCCGCCCACGATGGGCACGTTCCAGTCAATGTTCCCTCCCATGAAGAGCGTCGGGGTGGTGATGTTCTTCACTTTGTAGAACGGCGCAACGCGGTCCCAAATGGCGCGATTCTCCCAGGGATAGCCCAACTCCAGTACATACTCCTTCTCGTACTCGTCGTGGCCCCACAGGCTGGTCATCTCCGCCACGCCCGCCCAGGAGATGGCGGCCTTGAACCGCGTCGTCTGCGCAATGATGAAGTCCGTGGACATTCCGCCGTAGGAGTGGCCACCCACGCCCAGCTTGTCTGGGTCCGCAATGCCCTGCGCGATGGCGTAATCCACCATGGCCACGTCGTCCTGGTAGTCCTTGTAACCCCAATCCGCAAAGATGGCCTTGCAGAAGTCCTCGCCATACCCCGAGGAGCCCCGCGGGTTGGGATAAAGAACGACGTACCCGTTAGCCGCAAAGAGCTGCGCGGGTTCCTCGAACTCCGCCTCGTACTCCTCGGTGGGTCCCCCATGCGGCCGGAGGAGCGTTGGGTACTTTTTCCCGGGGACGTAGTCCAAGGGCTTATAAAGGTAGCCGTGGACGGTCGTGCCATCCTTCGATTTGAAGCTGACATACTCGCCCGGGGATAGCTTGAACTGCGCCACCCAGGCGTCATTCAGGTGCGAGAGCCGTGTGAGCTTGCCGTCCGGCAAGGTGAAGACCTCGTAGGGGTGGACAGTGTCTGAGATCGTCGCCGCGAGGGTGCCACCCTTGGAAAAAGAGTAGCCATCCACCGTGAGCCGCCCGCCCACGGGCCGGGTGATCTTGCCGTCAGCCAGACTCACCTGGCAGAGGTTCTGCGTGCCATCGTCATCGGCGATGAAATAGATGGATTTGCCGTCCGGGGCGAAGCGCGGGAACGTGGCAAAGCGATCGAAGGAGCGGGTCAAGATCTTGGCTTCGCCGCCTTCGGCGGGGGAGACACCCACATGCTTGGTGGCGTAGTAGAGGAGCTTCGGGTCGAGGGAGGTGACGTAGGTGATCCACTTGCCATCCGGCGACCAGGACGGGTGATCTTTCTCGCCGGAGTGGGTGGTCACCTGGAAGGGATGCTCGCCCTTGTCGTTGCTGTCGGCGGCCACAACCCAAATGTCCCTGTTATACGTGGCATCGGGGTCTGGCTTGCTCCGGTTGCTGGTGAACGCCAGCAGCTTGCCGTCGGGCGACCAGGCTGGATCGGAGTCGTCGTAGTCGCCGGAAGTCACTTGGCTGAGGGACTTGGAAGCGATGTCGAACACATACAGATGCGTGCGCCGGCGATCGAGGTAGCCGACCGTGTCGGCCTTGAATAACAACCGGTCAATTACCCAGGGCCGCTGTGCCTTGGACTTCTTGCCGGACCCGGCCGCTTTGTCCTCGCCGTCTTCCTTTCCCTTGTTGGCCGCCGCCTCAAGCTCCTCCTGCGAGGGATCACGGAGGACCAGAACGAGTCTCTTGCTGTCGGGAGCCCATTCAAGAGACTCCACATTCTGAATCGTGTCGGTCAGGCGCTGTGCTTCGCCGCCCAGCCGGTTCAGAAGGTAAACCTGGGTCTTCCCTTCACCCCGCTCGGAGAGGAATGCCAGGAATTTGCCGTCGGGCGACCACCGGGGATGATCGGAGGAGACGCCTTCGGCCGTCAGCGTGATCGCCTCGCCGCCCGCCATGGGGAGCATATAGATGCGCGTTTCCGATTTATCGTCCTTCAGAGAGTTGGACGACACCGTATAGGCCACGTATTGCCCATCGGGAGTTACTTGCGGGTCGTGCGCCTCGCGATAACCGAAAAGGTCGTCCACGCCGACCGGCCGAGGCGTCGCCGACTGCTGCGCGCCGGTAATAGAACCCCCTGCCACGATTGCCAGAAGCAAAACCACCAGACGAAGCTTCATACAGATGACTCCAGTACAAAAGGATGAGTGCACAACAAACCCGCGAGTTTAACACAATTGGACGCCCCGGCTGTGTGAAGGGGAAGAAGGAAGGGGTGCTTGAAGCGCCCAGTCGCGCGGACGCACTGCCCGAAGGCGGCAAGCGGTGCTAGCTGGCTGTACGAAAGTACGGTTGGCTTGTTGAAAAAATTTTGCGTCACCTGCATTTTTTTGTTGCACGCGTGTGCAGAGAATGTATTCTTCAAATGCGACCTCGCTCCGGCGCGTCGAGAGTGAGCGTCACATCAAGGAGGACGAGAGAAAAAAATTGAGCACTGTATCGCTCCCCGGACAGATTCCTTCCCAAGCGCTTCCCAACGCGAAAAAAACAATCGCCAAGTTGACTTTATGGCCGCTTGTTGCCGCCACCTTCTTCATGGTGTCTGGGGGCACCTATGGGACGGAGGCGATCATCTCCGGGGCGGGTTATGGCCATGGAATTCTCGTGCTGCTGTTTCTTCCGGTTCTCTGGTGCCTGCCGACTGCATTCATGATCGGTGAACTCTCGAGCGCTCTGCCTGCCGAAGGCGGCTACTACGCCTGGGTGCGCCGGGGCCTGGGCAATTTCTGGGGCTTTCAGGAAGCGTGGCTGAGCTTGGCTGCGAGCATCTTCGACATGGCGATTTACCCGACGCTCTTCGTGTTTTACCTGAGGCAGATGTCACCATGGTTCGGTGAGGGCAATCGTGGCGTCCTCACGGGCCTGTTCGTCGTGGTGACCTGCGCGGCGCTGAATTTGGCGGGTATCCGGGTGGTAGGCATCACTTCGCTGTGGCTGTTCTTCCTGCTGTCGCTGCCTTTCGGCCTGATTGTGCTGCTTTCTCCCGCCAGGATGGGCGCGTTCGCCGAGCCGCACGCCGCTTCGGCGGGCGCCAGCATCGGCTTGCTTGGCGCGGTCCTCGTCGCCATGTGGAACTACATGGGCTGGGACAACGCCTCCACTATCGCGCAGGAAGTGGAACGCCCGCAGCGGACCTACCCGCGGGCGATGATCGCCGCGGTAATCCTCGTCTCGCTTACCTATATTCTGCCGTTCGTGGCCGTCTACTTCGCTGGAACGCCCGCCTCGGCGTTCACGGGAGACGGCTCGTGGGCCGCCGTCGCCGGGCAATTGGGCGGCAAAATCATGGGCTTCGAGTGGCTGCGCTTTATGGTGACCATCGGCGGCATGATGAGCGCCTTTGGCATGTTCAACGCCCTGGTGATGAGTTATTCGCGCCTGCCCCTGGCGATGGCGCGTGATGGCATGATGCCGAAGCTTTTTGGAAAGGTCACACCGAAAAACCATACGCCCTGGGTGGCCATCATTGTGCTCGCCACTTGCTGGGCGCTCTGCCTGGGCTTGGGCTTCAAGCGGCTCGTAACGCTGGACATCATGCTGTATGGCGCGGCGCTGATGCTGGAGTTTGTCACCCTGGTGGTGCTGCGCATCCGTGAACCGAAGCTCCGGCGGGAGTTCCGCGTCCCCGGCGGCATGGCGGGTGCCGTGTCCTGCGGGATCTTCCCGCTGGCGCTGCTCATCCTCGCCGTGGTTGAAAGCGGGAGTGAGACCATCCTTGGCATCAATGGGCTGGCTTTCGGCGCGATTATTTTTGTGGTTGGCATCCTGTTATTCCTAGCTACTCGCAAGGTCCTGTCACCTCATAGCTCCCGGGAAGTTCTGGACACGGTGGAAGCCGCATAAGAGCTCCTCCTCGCTTTGCCCATTGGAGGGTTGGCCAGAAGTCAGTCCGCCACCAAAGACCTTTCATTCCGACCGGAGGGACGGCGCTTCTAGCCGTCCCGGAGTGGAGGAATCCCTCCTCGATTTCAGATTCCAGGTTTAGAAGAGTTTGACAGCGTGACTTCTCGCCCCCCTAGCGACGTCCCTCTTTCGTGCCGAAAAAAATCGTGGGGCGCAGGAAGGCGCTGAGATTTGGTATTCTGCTTTACGTGAGAGATGGTTTGAAGTACCGGACGACTTTACTGACGGCGCTGCTGGGCGCGGGTCTTGCCCTGGCGGTCGTGGCAGCCAGCCAGACCAAGCCGCAACCGGCAGGCCCGCCCGCCAATCAAGTTCCCGCGCAATCCTCAGCGACAACCGCCGCGCCTGCTTCCGCGACACCGCAAACCCTCGCTTCCGCACCCAGCCAAGGGCACTCTGTTCCCCGCGGTGGACTCAACATCGTCGTTCTCGATCCCGCGCACGGCGGGATCGACCTCGGCGCGCGCGGCACCGAAGGCATCCGCGAAAGCGAAGTTGTGCTGGTCTTCGCCGCCGAAGTGCGCAAGGCGCTTGAGGCACAAGGGTTCCAGGTCGTGATGACCCGCGAGGGCAACGACAATCCTTCGTTCGACGACCGCTCGGCACGCGCCAATGCGCAGCACGGCGCGGTTTTCGTGACCCTCCACATCGCCTCCACCGGCGTAGCCGGCACCGCAAGGGTCTACGTCGTGCCGGACATTCCGCTCTCGAATGATGCGACAGGGCTGATTCCGTGGGACCGCGCGCAAGGACCGTTCGTCGGCTTGAGCCACCAGCTTGGCGACCTCGTTCAACAGGAACTCGAAAAACGCTTCAAGGGCTCGCCCACCACCGCGCAAGTGGCGCCGGTACGCCAATTGCGGACCACCGCGGCGCCCGCGATCGCCGTGGAGATTTCCAGTGTGACCGTGCCGGAACGCGCCGATCTCGATCGCATGGTGCCGGGCGTTGCTGAAGCAATCGCGCAGGGTATCGCAGCCTTCAAGCCTTCCTACGTCTTGCCTGTGCCGCCAGGAACCTCAGGAGGCGCGCAGCGATGAGCCCGCAATCGCGTGTCTGGCTGGTTGGCGGCCTGCTGGCTGCAGTTTTTGCCGCGGCACTTTATTTTCCGGCGCTGCGCCGGCAAGCGCGCAGGGCCGCGCAGGTTACCGAGAAAACCGCGGAGCAGGCGCGCCGCGAATTGCTGCCGGTCACGCCAACGTCAAGCAGTGAGCCAAAGGTGAAGGTGAAGATGTTCTGGGGATCGGGGGACGACGATGGCATGCTCAAGCCGGTTAGCGTGGAGCTCCCGCTCTCGAACGATCCGGTGTTGCGCGCCAAGGAAGTTCTGAATACCCTGCTCGCTGGGCCGGTCGATTCCGAAGCGCGCACCTTGCCGCCTGATGCCGCGCTGCTGGCATTTTACATTTTGCCGGACGGCACCGCGGTTGCGGATTTTTCGGAAGCGCTGGGCACTTCGATTCCCTCCGGAATTCAGAGCGAGCAGTTGGCCGTCGATTCGATCGCGCGCACTCTGGAAGCCGATGTGCCCCAGGTGCAGCGCCTCAAAATCCTCATTCACGGCCAGGAAGTGGAAACGCTGGCGGGTCACATCGACCTGACACAAACTTTCCGGGTGAACACAAAGGTGGCAGGGGCGCCGGACGCGCAAGCTCCCTCTCCCGTTTCGGCGATCACTGCTCCAATCGAGAAAGCCGTGGAAAAAGTCAAGAATGCGGTAAAGAGGTAGGCGGAGATCACCGGCGGGTAAAGAGAATACAAGAGGCCCGGCAAAGGGGCGTGGATGATGAGGATCGATGGACGAAGTGCCGAGCAGATTCGCGCATTGAAAATCACTCCCGACTTCATCTCGCAGGCCGAGGGCAGCGTCTTGATCGAGTTGGGCAAGACTCGCGTGATCTGTACTGCCACCGTTGACGATGGCGTGCCTGGCTTCCTGAAAGGCTCCGGAAAAGGCTGGGTGACCAGCGAATACGGCATGCTTCCACGCGCCACCGAAGAGCGCACGCCACGGGAAGCGGCCCGCGGCAAACAAACGGGACGCACGCTGGAAATTCAGCGGCTGATCGGGCGTTCGCTGCGCGCGGTGGTCGATATGGAATCCCTGGGAGAGCGCACTGTAACGCTGGATTGCGACGTCATTGAAGCCGACGGCGGCACGCGCACCGCTTCGATTACCGGCGCGTTCGTGGCTCTGGCGCTCGCCATGGAGCGCATGGTCGCGGCGGGAATCCTCAAGCGCTCCCCGCTGATCGATTCCGTGGCGGCCATCAGCGTCGGCATCGTGGATGATGTGGCGCTGCTCGACCTGTGCTATGAAGAAGATGCGCGTGCGGAAGTGGATATGAACGTGGTGATGACCGGTCGCGGCGATTTCGTCGAAATCCAGGCGACCGCCGAAGGGCGCCCTTTCACCGGCGGCGAGATGCAGGATTTGCTTGCGTTGGGCGCCGCGGGCATCCGCCGACTGGCAGAAGAGCAGCGCGAGGTCCTGCCCGAACATTTCCTTGGCCGCGGGCGATGAAGCTAGGATCGATCCGCCACCGTAACATCATGATCGCGGAAAAAGCTCAGCGATGACTTCAGTGCGAACGGCGAAGAAGCTGTATCTGGCCTCGGGAAACACGGGAAAATTGCGGGAATTCCGCGCGTTGGCCGCCGCGGCACATTCCAACTTGGAGCTGGATTTGCTCCCGCACTATGCCGCGCTGCCGGAATTTCCGGAGATCGCGCCAACCTTTGGCGAAAACGCCGCGGGCAAAGCGCTGTATTATTCTCGCACCTGCGCGGACATGGTATTTTCGGATGATTCGGGGCTGGTCGTGCCCGCGCTCGGCGGCGAGCCTGGTGTACACTCGGCGCGTTACGCTGGCCTTGATGCCAGCAATGATCAAAGGATCGCGAAACTGCTGGCGGCGTTGCGCGGCAAGAAAGGCGCGGAGCGCTCTGCTTACTTTGTGTGCGTGATTGCCGTGGCGCAACTGGGGCGCGTGATCGCCGTCGTTTCGGAGAAAGTGGACGGCGAAATTGCCGAAGCGCCACGCGGCAGTGGCGGATTTGGGTACGATCCCGTGTTTTACTTTCCAGCGTTGGGAAAAACGTTTGCGGAATTGCCCGCGGAGGAGAAGAATGCCTGGAGCCACCGCGGCAAAGCCTTTCGCCGATTGATGGAAGTGTTGGAATCGTGAGGGAAGAGCTCGACGCGGAGTCAAAAGAGGTTGCCATGGCCACCAGGAAAAAGCCTGCCAAGAAGAAATCACGGAAGCCGGCAAAGCACGGCAAAAGTGCCGCGAGAAAAGTCATCGCAGCGAAGAAAATCCCCGCCAAGGCGAGTTCCGCGGCCGGCACGAATCCCCAGCGCGTCGCGGCCATTCTGGAGAAGCTCGACGAGGCCTATCCAAGCGCAACCTGCGAGCTGGAGCACCAGAACGCCTTTCAATTGCTGATCTCCACCATCCTCTCCGCGCAATGCACCGACACGCGCGTTAATCAGGTTACGCAAGAGCTCTTCAAGAAATACACAAAGCCGGAAGACTTTGCCTATGCGAATCCCGCGGAGCTTGAGAACGAAATTCGTCCCACCGGCTTTTTTCGCAACAAGACCAAGTCCGTGATGGGCGCGAGCAAAGCCATCGTGGAGAAATTCGGCGGACAGGTGCCGCGCACCATGGAGGAACTGCTCACTCTTCCGGGGGTGGCGCGAAAAACGGCCAACGTCGTTCTTGGCACCGCCTACGGGATCGCCAGCGGCATCGTCGTGGATACGCACGTGATTCGGCTCTCGCAGCGCCTGGATCTGACGCGCAACGAGGATCCCAAGAAGATCGAGCAGGACTTGATGGCCGTCATCCCCCGGAACAAATGGATCCAGTTTTCCCACCAGTTGATCTGGCATGGCCGCCGCGTCTGTGTCGCCCGCAAACCGAAGTGCGCCGAGTGCAACCTGGAAACGCTTTGCTACGCGAAAGACAAAACCGTGTGAAGGGAGGTTCAACATTGCAGGATGTTGAGCCCAGCTTCCAGCCATCGGTAAACAAGTTCCCTTTTGCCATTCCCCCGTTGCTAATTCGGGTCGTGTCGGTCTGCGGGCTTCTTTGGGTCGCAGTATTCAACGGCTATCCCATCGTTTTCTCCGATTCCGGCAGTTACCTTCTGACCGGTGACATGCTCGTTGCGTTGTGGCCTTTCCGTTCTCCCGGATACAGCGTCTTCACGAGATTCGCGAGTCTCGGGATTAGCGGCTGGTTTGTGGTCGGACTGCAGGCAATCCTTGTGGTTTACGTGCTGGACCAGACCTGTGCGTACCTGCTGGGCGACGAACGCCGCTTCCACGGCATCTGCATGCTTGCTTCAGTTTGCATTTTAGCTGTGCTTACAAGCCTTCCTTGGTTGGTGTCGCAGCTCATGCCGGACGTGTTCGCGGGCATCGTCTTCCTGTCATCGTTTCTGTTGGCATTCAACGATCAATTGCGCTTGGCACGCCGCACATTGCTGGCTGCGATTCTCCTGATTTCCAGCGCCGCGCATGCCTCGCTTCTCCCCATTGCTGCAGTGTTCGTCAGCGCGCTGATTGTCGTGAGGTTGGTCCGTCGCCCGCATGGTCCACCGGCCGTGCGCAAGGCCGTACTCGTTTCGCTGTTTGTACCACTCATCGCTTCTGGACTTTCGACGGCCACACTGAATTACCGCATGCACCTGGGGTTTAAGGTCTCCCCGTCAGGGCAGCTCTTCGTGATGTCCAGGCTTTTTGCCGATGGCCTGGCAGCAGACTTTCTCCGCGACAACTGCCCAAAGCTCCCCTTCCTTGCGTGCCGCTATCTCTCCGATCTGCCTCGAACACAAACGGAATTTCTCTTCGGGGATAGCCCTTTGTTAGGGGAGCTGACCGGACACCCGCAAGAAATGGATGAGATTGTTCGCGGAACGCTCGCGAGCTACAAACTGCGATTCCTTGCCAGCAGCGCTAAAGAAACGATTCTCCAGCTTGCCGCCATCCGTACCGGGGACGAAGTTCGTTCGTTTAATGCTAAGGAGTGGAACATTAACGCGCTCGGGCAGGTCTTCCCCGGCGACTGCCGGGCATTTTTTCGCTCCAAACAATCTCGCGGCCTGCTTCTTCCTTTGGCCAACACGGCTGCGGCAATTCACACGGCGATCTTCTGGCTAAGCCTCGCATCATGCTTCACATTTGCTTGCACCAAGTCCAGGAGGCGCCTGAACCATTTTTTCTTTTCCGCGATGGCGTTTCTGCTGATCAATGCGGCGGTTTGCGCGACATTCTCTGGCGTTTTCGATCGCTATCAGAGCCGCGTGGCTTGGCTGGCTGCCCTTTGCGCCACAATTTACGTTTGCAGTTGGTTCCAAGACCGCCATCGCGCCAAGAGTCTGGCCCGGGGATTCTGATCCCCGCAAACTCGCCGATGGTGGTCGGCTAATCCCGAAATCCGAAGTTCACCAATTGCAACCAAGCGCATCTTGGTCTGTTTCAATGGCTGGTCAAGGGAGATTTCAACCTCGCCGAAGTTGGATTCGGCCGCATCACCCATCACCTAATATTTGTCATTCCGACCGAAGGGACGGCGTTTTTTGCCGTCCCGGAGCGGAGGAATCCCTCTCCAATTTCAGGTTCCAGCATGGCTTTTCGCTATCGCAAGCGGTTTGCAGCTTTGACTTGGCAAATTACCTATGCGATAAGTGGTGCTAATGAAGTCTCCCGCGAAGCCGGGATTTGTTCCTTCCAAAGAAACCTACATCGCCGGGCTCACGCTTATTGCAATACTCTTGCATGTTGTCCTGAAGTACGTTCTGCACTTCCCTGCCCTTTCCGCGAATGCGCCGCTCTTTGCCGCGCTCCTGATCGGCGGCATACCGCTCGTTTGGGTACTTCTGAAAAAACTGGTTCGCCGCGAGTTCGGCTCCGATCTTCTTGCCGGCGTTTCCATCCTGACGGCAATCGTGCTTCGTGAATATCTTGTCGCTACCATCGTAGTGCTCATGCTTTCTGGCGGCGAAGCGCTGGAGGGATTTGCCACCGCCCGCGCTTCCTCCGTGCTCGATGCCCTCGCGCGCCGCATGCCCGGCACCGCCCATCGCAAGGAGCCCGGCGGCCTTGTGGACGTGAACCTGGGTGACATTCGCATTGGCGACCAGCTCACCGTCCTGCCTCACGAGATTTGCCCGGTTGACGGCACCGTCCTTGAAGGTCACGGCATCATGGACGAGGCCTACCTCACGGGCGAGCCCTATGAAATTTCCAAAACGCCAGGGTCCATGGTGATCTCCGGCGCCATCAATGGTGAACAAGCCCTGCTCATCCGCGCGGAAAAAGTGGCGGAAGACTCGCGTTACGCCCGCATCATGAAGGTGATGCACGATACGGAGCAGCAGCGCCCCAAGCTGCGCCGGCTGGGCGATCAGCTCGGTGCGTGGTACACGCCGCTGGCCCTCGCTGTTGCCGTCGCCGCCGCCCTCCTCAGCCGCGAACCTCAGCGCTTTCTCGCCGTCGTTGTGATTGCCACGCCCTGCCCGCTGCTTCTTGCCATTCCCACCGCCATCATCGGCGCCATCTCCCTGGCCGCACGCCGCGCCATCATTATTAAGAATCCCGCCGTTCTCGAGCAGTTGGAGAAGTGCCGCACACTCATCTTCGACAAAACCGGCACGCTGACCTACGGAAGGCCGAAGCTGACCGAGGTGCTTTGCGCCGAGGGATTTGATCGCACCGGCGTGCTGCGCTTTGCCGCCAGCGGTGAGCAATATTCCAAGCATCCGCTGGCCAGCGCCATCGTCTCCGCGGCCAAACAGGAACAATTGGATGTCCTTTCCGTCGCGCACATCAGTGAACGCCCGGGACAAGGCTTGCTCGCCAACGTCGAAGGCCACTCCGTTCAAATCACCGGACGTAACAAGGTGAATACGCAATCTCTGCCCTTGCCGGAGCTTTCCAGCGGTCTCGAGTGCCTCATCTTCATTGATGGAAAATACGCCGCCGCCATCCGCTTCCACGATGCCCCGCGCAGGGACAGCGCTTCCTTCATCCAGCACCTGCAGCCAAAACACGGCGTTGGGAAAGTGATTCTGATCTCCGGCGATCGCGAGTCTGAGGTGAAGTACCTTGCGGAGAGCGTGGGCATCACGGAAGTGCACGCCGGGAAGAGCCCCGAAGAAAAAGTGGCCATCGTGAAGGAAGAAACCGCCAAAGCCCGCACGCTTTTTGTGGGAGACGGCATCAACGATGCCCCGGCGCTGCTGGCCGCCACGGTCGGCGTGGCCTTCGGCACACAGAATGACATCACCACCGAAGCCGCCGACGCCGTTGTGCTGGAAACAGCTCTCGGCAAAATCGATGAGCTCATGCACATCGGCCAGCGCATGCGGGGCATCGCCCTGCAAAGCGCTCTCGGCGGCATGGGCGCTAGCGTCCTCGGCATGATTGCCGCTGCCTTCGGTTTCTTGCCGCCCATCTGGGGCGCCATCGGACAGGAATTGATCGATTTGCTCGCCGTGCTGAACGCCGCCCGCGTGGCCCTCCCCACCGAAGATCTCCAGGATTACGAAGGGGAATAGGGCGGAAACTGGCGAAGCGCGGTAATCAGTTATCAGCGATCAGATACCCGTCCGCGCTCACGGCTTGCTGGTGCTTGATGACGACGACGCAGCGGGCGCTTGCGCTGCGGGAGGCTGCGCCGATTTCAAGATCCCATTGAAATCCGGATGCCCCGCCGGAGCTTGTCCCGCTGTGCCATTCACGTTCGGATGCCCTGGCGGCAGTCCGCCGGGTGGCATTTCTCCCGGCCCAGGATGCTGCATGGTGCCGCCAGCCGGTTGGCTCTTCACCACGGCCCATTCTTCGCCGCGCTTTTCCAGGTTGTAGGAAAGCTTCATGCTCGCGCCATCCGGCGGGCCATTTTTCAGCCGGATCTCGACCTGCGCCTGCGCCTGATTGCCGTTTACAGTGGCCTGCGTCACGTTGATGTCCATCGCGCTCACATTCAACGTGTTCAGCGACCCCAGATATTTGATAATTCCCGCGCGCATCGCTTCCTTGTCATCCACCTTGGACTTGCAGGCCCCGGCAAAGAGCAGCGTCGTGCCCAGCAGAGCAGCAAGAAATGCGCGATTCATCCAGATTTCCTTTCCCGTTTGAGTGGCGCTGGCCTGATCGCCTCTGCTTTCTATGGTAGCGAATCACCAAGCGATTGCAACGCAGCTAGGCATCTTGCCACCTTCGTGAATGGGCGGTCGGACAGGATCTTACTTCGTTTCCGAACCTGTCCCCGGACTCTCGGGCTCGTTTTGGCCCCGGAACGGAAGCCGGAACTTCTTTGCAATCTCGGGCCAGAATTCCCTGAGCACGTCGTAACCGATGCCCCCCCCAACGCTGTAGCCCACTCGCGCTGCCGCCGGTCCCACCCCGCGTTTGTAGTCTGGGTGGTAGGAATTGCTCAGTACCACGGCGCTCGTCGTGCCTAGCCATTCCGTAAAATTGAACATCCGGGTGCTATCTGCCCTGTGGGCCACAACGGAATGGCTCACGGCGTAAAAGAAACGCTTTCTGGCGCTCCCGTATCCTAAGCGGAAGTACCGCGGATCCTGGGAAAAAATCGTCGGATAGAGAAAATCTTTGAAAAACTGGAACGAGGCCGCGCTGGCCAAGCCGGCGCCAAATCGCTTTCCATATCCCTCCGCGCCCTGCCCGTAGCCGGGGGCGTCGCGTTCCGCCTGGCTGATCCCCGCATTGTAGGCAATGCCCAGGAATGTCACTGGGTCGGACGTTTCATGAAGAGTAAGCAAGAACTTGTCGTGAAGGCTCAGCTCGCACAGCACCGCTCCCGGTTTGTAGTGAGGCGCGTGCGTTGACTTGCGCTCGAGCCGCCGCCCGAATGCACCGGCTACCTTCTTCAAGCGCCCATCGTAGTCCTCCCAGCTGACCATCGGCGCAGGCTGCACGCATGGTGCCGCTGCGCTCGGCTGAGTCTCTTGCGGAGGAGCTGTGGGAGCAGGCGGGGAGCCTTGTCCCCAGACCGTCCCTCCCCAGGCGGCAGCCATGATGAGAGCCGCCCCTGCGATGGCTCGCATACTCGGAATCCTCATCCGCTTCCACCTCTTGCCATCTGGCGGGCGCACACGATGAAGCGCTCTGGCGCCGGATCTACAATAGAACGGAAAGCAAGTGACCACGGTTAGGGTGTTCTCGCCAGCTAGGTGGCCTCCCCTCGTACCTAAAGGGCGGTCATGGGTTTCTCTCCTGGTCTCGGATCGCTCGTCCCTGGCCGCCGAACGCTGCGTTTGAAGTGGCCGACCCTGCTTCGCGGGTTCGGTTCCTCTCTCCAGGCTATCCGAATGGCGTCTGTCCTAGCCGTCTGAAACCTTCACCAGCCACTGGTGACTTCGTTTACACATCAGGCAAGAACGAATGGAGAGCTTTCCGCTCGACTGTTTTTGACCACATTTGGTGTACTGCAATGTGATGACCACGTCTAAGCTGCTGAAAATGCAGGATTATAAGGATCAAAAGGCCATGATTCCTTCGCGAATTCGCGAATTTCCGGCTTCTGAAATGGTAAGAAAAAACCGCATGGCTCGCCCCGCTCTGCTGGAAAAGCAGCCTGATAAGTCCTCACCGATTCTTGCGCAGCTTGGTGAGTTTGCGCGGTCTTGATCCGTGGAGAAGGGCATGCGCAACCGGAGTGTATTTCAATTCGCGGTTTTCACGGCAACAGCGAAGCAATAAACTACCACGGCTCATATTGCCGCGCCCGACAAAGTCGCGCGGGAACACCAGCCGCGTTCCGAAAATGCCGAGGAGGGGCTCGACATATTTCAGCGTGGCGATACTACCGAGCAATACAACTTCGGCGCTCGGCCCAACCTGTTCGGAGAGAAGACGCGCATCGCGCTCGAGGGGATCTCGAAAGTCGGGACTGGTGTGCGAGACACGAACCAAGGAAATATCCGCCATCTCGGCGAGCATTACGGTCGATTCTGGGAGCA
>Ga0326727_10010492_pt1 | contig 22045 bp, 10 predicted proteins | sample MB2enrmetagenome_FD_207643 | JGI IMG/M metagenome (GOLD analysis project Ga0326727, IMG submission 207643) | Lab enriched peat soil microbial communities from McLean, Ithaca, NY, United States - MB29MY | ecosystem: Environmental > Terrestrial > Soil > Wetlands > Peat | place: USA: New York...
ACGCAGGTTGCCATGGTGGATCTGGGGCCTGTCGCAGCGCAGACTGCAACAACCCAGGAAAGAATGGAGCTGCACAGGGAGGTTTACCTGAGTGCAGCCGCGCTCGCGAATGGATCGACGGTTGTCTCTGATGATCCCGTGATGGCGTTGATGGAAGCGGGCGAACGCCTCTTTGCGCTTCGCAGGGACAGCGTGATGGTGTTTGCCCGCAACGCAGACCATGGCAGGACTGTCGAAGCGTCGCTCGCTCTCGATTTGAAGCGGCCGGTACCGAGAGATCCACGCGGAATCCTGATTGCGGCGGCGGATGGCAATGGATTTACAGCATTCACGCCCGGAACCGAGTGCAAAGGAGCGTTTTCGCCGCCTGCTGAAACGGCCGCGCCAACGCACAATGGCTGGGCCGTCAACTGCCATGCCAGCGACGATCCCTGGCCCATTGCTCTCGATGCGTCCGGAGCTCCGCTGCTCAAGGCCTTCTACAATTCCGCGCGCGACTATTTTACGGGTGTGGTTTCACCGGGGGTCGGTGTCGATCTGCCGCCGTTTTATGCAGCGGCTCTCCTTCCGCGATCCGCGGGCTCTGGCGCACTACTCATCGGCGGCATCGACGGCAAGGTGACGATGGCGGAGAACGGGGCTCTGAAGACTGTCTCCGGCACGCGCGACTGGGGCAGCGATTTTGCCGTGCTGTACTCCGGCTGCGGCGCGGGTGTGCAGGTGATCGCGTCCAGCTCCGGCGAGGCCACGAACGACAGTCTGCGCGCCTACGAGTTGCCGGCGCTTGAAGCTGTGCCGGCAAGCGCGGCGCTGGCCATGAACGGAACGGTGACAGCTCTTTGGACTGCAACCGACGGCAAGAGCGTTCTCGCGGTGGTGCGGAATGCGGCGAACGAATATGAGGTGGACCGTGTTACGGCGCTTTGCAATTAGTTTCTTGCTCGTCTTGGTTGGGGTCTGCGCGTGGGCGAGAACGCGTCCCCACTACGGCGGCTCGTTGCATGTGGAAGTTGCGGGCGACCCTTGGCAAGGTCCCGATGGGCTGGCGCGGCGGCTGGTTCTGGATGGATTGACCGCGCTGGATGCGAATGGTTTGGTGAGTCCGGCTCTGGCTGTCGAGTGGCAACCGGACTCTGGTGACCATCGCTGGCAGCTCCGCCTGCGGCAGGGAGTGCATTTTCACGATGGCTCGCCGATGAATGCAGCGGCCGTGGTGATGGCTTTGAACACCGCGTGCACCGCGAACTGTCCGTGGACCGCGGTGCGCGCGGTGGGATCGACCTTAGTCTTTACCAGCGACTCGCCGATGCCCAACCTGCCCGCGCTGCTCGCTGGCGATGCGTATCTCATCGCGCTCACGCGCTCCGCCGACGGGCAAACCCCGGCCAATCCCATCGGCACCGGGCCATTTCAGTTCACCAGTTCGAACAACGGCGTGCTCACGCTCACTGCCAACGAAGGTTGCTGGCAGGGGCGGCCCTTCCTCGACGAGATTGTGATCACCGGCAACCGGCCGATCCGCGACCAATGGCTCGACCTGAGCGTGGGCCACGCCGACATCGCCCAAGTTCCGCCGCAGGAGCTGCGCCAGGCGCAACAGCAGCACCTCGCGGTAGTGGTTTCGCCGCCGGTGGAGCTGCTGGCGCTCGAAGTGTCGGACACGGGCGCGCTCGGGAACGCCGTGCTGCGCGCGGCGATTGCGGAAAGTATCGATCGCGGCGCGCTGTTTAACGTGATTTTTCAAAAACAGGGCGAGATTACCGCGAGTCTTCTGCCGCAGTCGCTCACCGGCTACGCATTTCTCTTTCCAGCGGACCGCGACCTGAACAAGGCGAATGAGCTGCGCGGCGGGCTGACGCCGCCTCCGCTTACGCTCGCGGCTGAAGGCGACCCAACCACGCAGCTGGCAGCGCAGCGTCTCGCACTCAATCTGCGCGAAGCGGGATTCAACGTGCAGGTGGCAAATGCGCACAACGCGCCGCATGCCGACCTGGCGCTGCGCAAACTGCCGCTTGAGGGCGCCGACCCGGCGGCGGCTCTGGAAACTCTGCTGCGCAGCGCAGGAGAGAATGTTCCTGTGGCAGGACGGAATCCTAACGCGCTCTTCCGTGCCGAGCACGACGTTCTGGATTTGAAAACACTGATTCCGCTGCTCGATCTTCCGCGGGCCTGGGCGATCGGCAGCCGCGTGCGCGACCTGAGACTACGGGCCGACGGCACGCCGGATCTTGCCAGTGCGTCGCTGGAGGGCACACAGTGAGTCTTCGCCAGAAACTGCTGCTCCTGTTTTCGCTCACCGTGGCCGCTGCGGTAGCGGCGGTGGCGTGGACCGTGCTGGTGCGCATTCGCCACGTCTTTGAAATCCGCGACCAGGAGGAGACGGCGCTCTTCGTCAGCCAGTTCCAGCGCGAGTTTCAGCATCGCTCCGCCGAAGTGGCGGCCGCCGTGGACCATCTGGCTGCAAGCGAGCGGGCGCGCGCCATGGCATTCGAGCTGGCGCAGTCGGGCGACGTGGCGGCTTATCTCACCGAAGCGCAGTCCATGGCGCAGGATGCGCAATTGGATTTTCTTGAGATTGTGGGCGCGGACGGAAAGATTGTGAGCTCCGCGCAGTGGCCCGCGCGGTTCGGATATGCGGAGCCCGCGGCGGCAAATGCTTCGACCACGCCATTTTTGAAACGCGAAGAATTGCCCGACGGCTCGACCGCTCTCGGCCTCTTCGCCGTGCACGCAGTGGGCGGAACCGAAGTGCGCCTGATCGGCGGCGAGCGGCTCGATCAAAGTTTTCTCGCCGACCTTCCGGTGGCGCCGGGAATGCAGATCGGCCTTTACAGCGATGCGAACAGTTTGACAACGACGGTGAATTTCAGCACGGGAGCGAGTACTCCTGCTCTGACGGCCTTCGATCCTCCGCGCCTCCTCGGGCCAAGTGGAGCAGTCCCCGCCGCAATCCAATATAAGAGCCTGATTGATGCCGCGCGCACCAGCGGCCAGCAGGTGAACGGCATCGTAAATCCGACTGGGCGGCGCGAGGACAGCCTGAACGCGACCGCGATCCCGCTCAAGAACGAACAGGGCAACGTGATGGCGGTGCTGGTGGTGGCCATCTCGCGCAGCGGCATGGTCGAGGCGCAGCAGCACATCCGGGCTATTGCATATGGAGTGGCGGCGGGCGGCATTCTGCTGGCGGTTCTATGCAGCCTGTGGATTGCAGCGCGGGTTTCGCGGCCCATCGAGCAACTCGCGCATGCAGCCGAAGAAGTTGCAGGCGGAAATTGGGACGTGCGCGTGCCGCCGCGCGGGCGCGACGAGGTGAGCGTGCTGGCGCGCAGCTTCAATCACATGACGGAGCAGCTCCAGAGCCAGCGCGATCGCCTGGTGCAGAGCGAACGCGTGGCCGCATGGCGCGAATTGGCACGGCGGCTGGCGCACGAGCTCAAGAATCCGCTCTTCCCGCTGCAGCTGACGGTGGAAAACCTGGTGCGGGCGCTCGAGTTGCCGGAAGCGGAGTTCGACGAGGTGTTTCGCGAGAGCACCGCAACGCTGGCGACGGAAATTGCGAATCTAAAGACAATCATTGGCCGTTTCTCGGACTTCAGCAAGATGCCGAAGCCGGAGCTCGAGCGCATTGACGCCTCAGAGGTAGTGTGGCGCGTTGCTCTTCTTCATTTTCCCAACCTTGTCCGCAAAGGCGGCAGGTCCGTGGAGAAGTCGACGAATGATGAGAAAATCCAGTGCTCCGTTGAATTCAGCCTCGATCCTATGCCGCTCGATGCCGATCCGGAGTTGCTGCACCGCGCGCTCTCGAATCTGGTGCTCAATGCTATGGACGCGATGCCCGATGGCGGTGTACTGACGATCTCCGCTCATCCAAAAGGTGAAACAGTGGAACTTCGCGTCGCCGATACCGGCCGGGGCATGACGCCTGAAGAATGCGAGCGACTGTTCACGCCTTACTACACCACCAAGCAGCACGGCACCGGCCTCGGCCTGGCCATTGTGCAGTCGGTTGTCGCCGATCACGCGGGCACCATCGCCGTGGAAAGCCCCCCGGGCTGCGGAGCAACGTTTATCATTACGCTGCCGAGGTCCGCCGCATGAACGCGAAGGCGAACATTCTCATCGTCGATGACGAGGCCAATACACTGGCCTCGCTGGCGCGCGCTTTTCGCCTGGCCGGGCACGAGGCGACAGTGTGCGACAACGCGGAGCGCGCACTGGAACTGGCGCGCACGCAACCCTTCGATTTGATCCTGAGCGATGTGGTGATGCCGCGCCGCGACGGTTTGGCGCTGCTCGAAGATTTGAAAGCCGCGGGCGTGGCCGCGCCGGTCGTGATGATGAGCGGCCAGGCGCACATTGAAATGGCGGTGAGGGCCACGCGGCTTGGGGCTCTGGATTTTCTCGAGAAGCCGCTTTCGACGGAGAAGTTGCTGGTTACGGTGGAGAACGCGCTCAAGTTGACGCGCCTGGAAACCGAGAACCGCGATTTGCGCGCCCGCGTCGGCAAGCACACCCTGGTTTACGCAGGGGAAACCATGCGCCGCGTGATGGCGCAGATCGAGCGCGTAGCCGCAAGCGAGATTCGGGTGTGCATTTACGGCGAAACCGGCACGGGCAAGGAGCTGGTGGCGCGAACCTTGCATGAGAGAAGCTCGCGCGCGGCGGGGCCGTTCGTGACTCTGAATTGCGCGGCCGTGCCTTCAGAGCTGATTGAGAGCGAGCTCTTTGGACATGAGAAGGGTTCGTTCACCGGCGCGGCGCAGCGGCACACGGGCAAGTTTGAGCAAGCGCACCGGGGAACGCTGTTTCTGGACGAGATTGGCGACATGCCTCTCGCCATGCAGGCCAAACTATTGCGCGTGCTTGAGGAGGGCGAGGTGGAACGCATCGGCGCCGGCAAGCCCACGGCCGTGGACGTGCGCGTGGTGGTGGCTACGCATCGCAATCTGGAGCAACTCGTGGAATCGGGAGGATTCCGCCGCGACCTTTATCATCGCGTGGTCGTGTTTCCACTGGAGCTGCCGCCGCTTCGCCAGCGCCGCGAAGATCTGCCCGCACTGGTCGAGCATTTCGTGCGCCAGGTGAGCGCGCAAAACGGATGGAAGCCCGCCGCGTTCACTGCCGCCGCTCTCGAGGCCCTGCAGGAATATGCGTGGCCCGGCAACATTCGCGAGTTGCGCAATGTGGTGGAGCGGCTGCTGTTGCTGGCCGGCGGCGAGGTGGGCGCGGAAGACGTGCGTTTGGCGTTGCCTGTCTTTCATGCAAACGCGAGGGCCGCTTCAGCGGTTTTGGGCGCGGGGCCGCAAGCGAATGGCCCGCTCGCGCAGCGTGTGCTTGCCTTTGAGCGCACCCAGGTGCTGGCCGAACTGGAGCGGCATGGCCGCCAGATCACGCAAACCGCCAAGGCCCTGGGGTTGGAGCGAAGCCATCTCTATAAGAAGTGCCAGCAGTTGGGCATTGACCTGAAAGAGCTGCCGGGACGGGATTGAGCCGCCGGTTTCCCACCCTTTCGCAAGAGACGCGAAAGGATGAGGCACGGGTAGCATCGGGGATGCGCACCCGGGCCGCGAGCGACGGGTCGTCGCCGCGATTAAAGCAAAAGTATTAAAATCGAGTATTACCCGCGGGCGCGAGGTACTTCGCCACCGGTGTGCGTGGAAGTTACTTTGCATTCCGGATGGGTGAGTGATGCGTGGCCTCTTTGGGGAATTGTTGGGGTTGATACCCCCTGGCTAGACTGCGATTACGCGCGATTGTTACCGCAAGCATACTTAAGAAGCCGGGGCCCGTAAATGCTGGTTGGCAAAGAAATCAGGACGATCCGCGAAGCTGTGGACGCCGCAGCTGGGTTGCAGCCAGCGACTGCCTTCCTGTTGAGCGCTGAGACCGGATCGACAATTTCCTTTCTCGAACTGCAGCAGAATTGCATTTTGCTTTCCCTGATGCTGCGCCAGGCCGGCCTGGTGCAGGGCGACAAAGTTGCGTTTCTAATGGATAACGGTCTTCTGACCGTGCAGCTCTTCCTGGGATCGATGTATGGCGGACTGGTGGCGGTGCCGCTGAACGTGCGCGCCGGAGTGATGCAGCTCGCGTACATGCTCGAGCATAGCGATGCCAAGGTGGTCTTCGCAGAAGAGCAATACGCCGCGTTGCTGGGCGAGGCTTTGGCTGACGTGCGCCGCGATATTCGCGTGATACCAGCCAACGTCGACGGCCCGATTCCTGCTTTTGAAACCGTGCCTGCCGTCGCGCCGCCGCCGTGCCCGAGTGCCGGCGACATGGCGCTGCTGATGTACAGCTCCGGAAGCACGGGGAAGCCGAAGGCGGCCATCCATACGCATGCGACGGTGCTGGCGCACGGATGGAATTCGATTGCTTCGCACCAACTGACTGCGTCCGACCGCTCTCTGCTGGTACTGCCGCTTTACCACATCAATGCTGAATGCGTAACGCTGATCCCCACGCTGCTGAGCGGCGGATCGGTAGTGGTGACGCACCGTTTTGTGGTGAGCAAATTCTGGGATTGGGTCGACGATTTGCGCGTGACATGGTCGGCGCTGGTGCCAACCATCATTGCAGAGATCGTGGATTGGGACGATGCGAAAAAGGAGGAGCGCGCGGAGGCCTTCCAGCGCATTCGTTTCTTCCGCTCTTCTTCCGCGCCGCTTGCGCCGGCGCTGCACTGTCAATTTCTGGACAAGTTCCAACTGCCGCTGCTGCAGGCCATGGGCTCGACGGAAGGCGGCAACGTCTTCTCCAATCCGCAGCCTCCGGCAAAGAACAAGATTGGATCGCCGGGCCTGGCGTGGGGTTTTGAAATCAAGTTGGTCGACCGGCAGGGAGCGGAAGTGCCCCAGGGCGAAGCGGGCGAGATTGTGCTGCGTGGTCCGGCGCTGATGAAGGGCTATTACAAAGATCCTGATGGCACCGCGGCGGTGCTCGACAGCGAGGGATGGTTCCACACCGGCGACCTGGCGCGACGCGACGAAGATGGTTATTTCTTCGTGGTGGGCCGATCGAAGGAACTCATCATCAAAGGCGGCGTGAATATTGCCCCGCGGCAGATTGATGAGGTTCTGGAATCGCACCCGGCGGTGCTGGAGGCCGCGGCGGTGGGCGTTCCCGACCGGTATTTCGGCGAGGATGCCGTGGCCTTTGCGGTGCTAAGGCCGGGTGCAGCCGTCGGTGAGAATGAATTGCTCGCGTTTTGCGAGAGCCGGCTCGGGCACTTCAAGTCACCTTCGCGTATTCGCTTCCTGAAGGAGCTGCCGAAGGGGCCCTCGGGAAAAGTGCAGCGGCTCAAGCTGCTGGATCCGGCGGTGCTGGCCGCTGCGGCGGTCACGGACCGGAACGGAAACGAAATCGCGCACGCCTCTGATGCCAGCCAGGAGAACGGCGCGCAAGCGCCGGTCTCACGCATCGAGCAGATCATCGCCGCCGCGTGGGCTGAGGTTCTTTCGGTTCCGGCCGTCGACGCGCATACGAATTTCTTCGCCCTGGGCGGACATTCGCTGCTGGCTATTCAATGCCTGTCAAAATTGCGTGGGAAATTGCCGATCATTCTCTCCATCAACGACTTTTTTGAGAACAGCACCATTGCCGAGCAGGCGGAACTAGTGCGGCAACGGCTGCGGGACAGCCACGGCGACGGCGATGGCAGCTCCGCGACGCAGTGGGAGCAGAGCGTTCTCGAACAGTTCGTTCCCTCCCCTCCAGAAGAAGCGATTCCGCGGCGGAACTCTACGCTGCCCTACCCGCTGAGCCCGGCGCAGCAGCGCCTGTGGTTCATGGAGCAGTTGAATGCGGGTGTGCCCGTCTACAACGAAGCCGAAGCAGTGCGGCTGACCGGAGAACTGAACGTCAACGCGCTGGTAACGGCGTTGAACATGATTGTGGCGCGCCACGAATTGCTGCGCGCGACGATCGAAGTGATCGATGGCGTGCCGCACCCGACGGTTCACGACGACTGGCCGCTGCATTTCGAGAACATCGACCTGAGCGCCCTGCCCGCGACGCAACGCGAACTCGAGACACAGCACCTGCTGACAGAGAAGCCGCGCGCGCTTTACAACCTGGAATCGGAGCCGGGCATTCGCGTAGCGCTGGTGCGGCTGAGCAGCCGCGAGCACGTGCTGATTTTGATGATGCATCACATCATCTGCGACTGGTCGTCAGAGGGCATCATCTGGCGCGAGTTGTCGGCCATCTATCGCTCGCTCATAGGCGGGCAGCCGGCCGCGTTGCCGCCGCTCGCCATCACGCACGGCGATTATGCGGCGTGGCAGCAGAAGCGCATTGCCGATGAGGACTTTACCGCTGACCTTGCCTTCTGGGAAGAAAAGTTGCGCGACGCACCGGCGCTTCTCGCAGTTCCCGCGGATCGTGTGCGGCCCACGGTGATGTCGTATCGCGGCCGCCGTCTGCGTTGGAAGCTGGATGGCGCGATGACGGAGAAGCTGCGCCGCACCAGCCAGCAGGAAAAGGTGAGCCTGTTCACCATCTTTGCCGCGGCATTGAATTCCCTGCTCTATCGCTACACGGGAAGCGACGATATTCTGCTGGGCATTCCGCTGGCCGATCGCGATCAGCAGGAGTTGCAGTCGGTGGTGGGATTTCTGCTGCATACGCACGTGCTGCGCACCAGGATCGCGGGCAGCATGAGCTTTCGCGAGTTGCTGGGATCGGTGCAGAAGGGCGCGCTGGAGCTCTACGCGCACCGCGCCGCGCCGTTCGATCAGATTGTGAGCCGGCTGGGGCAGGAGCGGAGCCCCGGTCACACGCCGCTGTTCCAGGTGATGTTGAATTGGCGCGACCGCGATCAACAGCTTTCGTTCATCGGGATGGATGGGCTGGCCGTGGAATCGCTCATGGCGCACAGCAACACGGCGAAGTTCGACCTCTTGCTTTTCGCCACGGACGAAGGCGAGGAGATCTGGCTGGAGATGGAATACAACGCCGACCTCTTCGATGAAGATCGCATTCTGCGCATGCTGGGCCACTATCAGACGGTGTTGGAATCGGCAACCGCCGCTCCGGCCCAGGCGGTGAGTCAGCTTGGAATTCTGCCCGCGGCCGAGTGCCGTCAGGTTCTGTACGAGTGGAACAGCACCGCAGCTCCTTATCACTCCGACACGTTTGTGTATCAGTTGATCGAGGCGCAGGTGGCGCGCACTCCGGCTGCCACGGCGCTGGTGTTTGACGATGCGCCGCTGAGCTACGCCGAGCTGAATGCGCGGGCGAACCGGCTGGCCTATCATCTGCGCGAGCTGGGCGTAAAGCCCGATGCGCGCGTGGCGGTGTGCGCCGAGCGCAGCTTCGAAATGGTGATTGCCCTGCTGGCCGTACTCAAGGCAGGCGGCGCGTATGTGCCTCTCGATCCCACCTATCCCACAGAACGGCTGCGCTTCATGATCGAAGACGCCGAGCCGGTGGTGCTGCTCACCCAGGCGCACCTGAAAGCTTTGTTCTCCACTTTCAACTCCGCGTCGGGGCTCGACCGCGCCTTGCCGGTGATCGATCTGGCGGATACAGAGGCATGGTCGCAGATGCCGGCCAGCAATCCTGACCCGCGCGACCTCGGGCTCACGCCACAAAACCTCGCGTACGTCATCTACACCTCCGGCTCCACAGGAAAGCCGAAGGGCGTGATGGTGCAGCACCAGGGGCTCTGCAACCGGCTGGATTGGATGCAGACCGCATACCGCATGAACGCTGCCGACGCCGTGCTGCAAAAGACACCCTTTGGATTCGATGTGTCGGTGTGGGAGTTCTTCTGGCCACTGATGATCGGGGCACGGCTGGTGGTGGCGCGGCCCGAGGGACACAAGGATCCGGCGTACCTGGTGGAAGCGATCCGCAAAAACAGGATCACCACGGCGCACTTTGTGCCTTCGATGCTGCAGGCGTTTCTGGATTACCCGGAAGCGGCGACCTGCACGACTCTGGTGCGCGTGGTGTGCAGCGGAGAGGCGCTGCCCGCGGCTCTGGCGCGGCGCTTTCAAGAGCAGTTGCCGCATGCGGCGCTGCACAATCTTTACGGGCCGACCGAGGCCACGGTGGATGTGACGGCGTGGACCTGTCCCGCAAGGCAATTGCCCGAAAACATTCCTATCGGCCTGCCCATTGCCAACACGCGCATGTACATTCTGGATGCGCGGCTGCAACCGGTTCCCGTGGGCGTGCCCGGAGAACTTTATATCGCCGGCGTGCAGGTGGCGCGCGGCTATCTGAACCGCCCCGAGTTGACCGCGGAGAAATTTCTCGCGGATCCTTTCACTTCCGGCCCGGATGCGCGTATGTACCGCACCGGCGACCTGGGCCGCTGGCAGCGGGACGGCAATATCGAATACCTGGGGCGCAACGATTTCCAGGTAAAGATTCACGGCATCCGCATCGAGCTTGGAGAGATTGAAAACGCGCTGCTGCGGCACCCGGGCGTGCGCCAGTGCGTAGTGACTGTGCAGGGCGGCGGTGCGGAGAAGCAGCTGGTGGCGTATCTTGTGGCGGCCGATGCCGGAAGCGCGCCTTCGGTGGAAGACTTGCGCGCGGCGTTGCAGCGCCGTTTGCCCGGCTACATGGTTCCTTCTGTGTTTGCGTTCATCGATGAGATTCCTTTGACGCCCAACGGCAAGGCCGACATCAAGAAACTGATGCAGTCGGAGGTGAGGGCCGCGCAGCGGGAGACGCCGGCCGAGGCCCCGCGCGACGAAGTCGAGGCCCGGCTGGTGCAAATCTGGGAGCGCGTGCTTGACGTGCGTCCCATCGGAATCCGCAACAACTTCTTTGACGTGGGCGGCTATTCGCTCATGATCATGAAGCTGTTCACGCAGATCAACAAAGCTTTCGACCGCTCGCTGCCGATTGCAACCATCTTCCGCAGTCCCACGATCGCGCAACTGGCGACGCTGATTCGCGGAAACTCCATCGAAGGTTCGGCGCTGGTTCCGCTGCGCGCGCAGGGAACGAAGCCGCCGCTGTTCATCGTGCATTCGTATCTAACGTACGAGCGTTTCCGCCGGGTGATCGACGAGAACCGCCCGCTCTACGGATTGCACGAGCGCGAGGACGACGACGAGCACTTCACCTCAGTACACGAGCGCGTGGAAGAGTATGCGCGGGTGATCAAGGCCACGCAGCCCGACGGACCCTATTATCTCGTCGCGTGGTGCGCGTCAGGGCCGATCACCGTGGAGATTGCGCGCAAATTGCAGGAGTGGGGCGGCAAGATCGCGATGCTGGGACTGATCGACGCAGTGCATCCGCGCTACGTGGCTGAGATGCGGCGCGAACGCGCCAAATCGCGCCACATTGACCGCTTCCAGTCGTGGAAGGACTACCATCTGCGGCGGCTGGAGCGTTTCCAGGACACGGGAAAGGTGCGCTACTTTGCCGGCGCGCTCCGCGAGATGGTGATCGACAGGGCGCGGCGTGCGATCTTGCAGTATGGCGAGCCCGTGTTCCGGCTTTGCGCCCGCCTGGGCATTACGATTCCCCGCTTTGTGGATCATCTGGCCGCGGTGCGCATCGAAAGTCTGGAGGCGTACCCCGGAAAAATCACGCTCTTCCGGCCGCTCGAAACCCACCATGCGTATCGCGATCCGACTCTGGGCTGGCACGAGCTGGCCACTGAAGGAGTGGACGTGGTGTGGACGCCGGGAAATCATGAAACCATGTTCCTGGACGGGAACGTGGAGAAGTTCGGGCAACTGGTCCAGGAAGTGATGGACAAGGCGAGCAATGGCAGCGGGGTTATACCCGCTGAAAGCGCGTCGGCGCTCGATGCCGTGCCGCAATAGACGCAGGCTATTCGCCACGAATACACTTTTGTTCCGATTTCGTCGTATGCTGTAGGTGTTTAGAGTCTGCTTACGCAACCTCAGACGGGTGACGTTGTGTGAGCAGGCCCCAGGATGCATGCCATGAGGACCTTTACTCTCGAAGAGGCGCAGTCGCTGCTTCCGGTGCTTGAGTCGCTGCTCAAGCGCGCCATTGAAGGCCGCCGTTCCGCGCAAACCGCGGAATCGGGTCTGAGCGAAGTGGCGCAGCGCATTTATTTTTCCGGCGGCATGCGGGTGAACACCGCGGACGTGGCCCGGCAGCGCGCCGAAATGGATTCGCATCTGAATCGCGTGCGCGAGAGCATTGCGGAGATTGACGCCATCGGGGTGCAGGTAAAGGACCTGGAAGCGGGGCTGCTCGACTTTCCCTGCCGGATCGACGACGAGGTCGTCCTGCTGTGCTGGCGCATGGGCGAACCGGCTATCGAACACTGGCACACCATGGAAGCCGGGTTTCAGGGGCGCCAGCCCGTGGACGAGCGCTTCCGGCGCCGCGCCGCATCCGGCAACAGACCCAACTAGAGCTGGTTGCATAGAGCCTCGGAGCTGATTAAAAACGTCCCTCAGGGGCTAAAGTCCCTCCGTTTATGCACCTTTCATGGCACGGCCAAAGCCGTGCCCTTTCAAGACCGGATTTATGCAACCAGTTCCAGGGCCTGCGAATCGCTGCCAATCCTCAAACCGCATTCCACAAGCTTCTGCCGTGACTTTTTCCATTGAGCGGAAATGATTCTGGCCGCGTCTTTTTGAACAGACTGGCATTTCTGCCCCTGGGCGTTGGATCTAGCGGCGGACAAAAGGTACCGGCTGGCGCTACCCTTGAAACAGATTGCTTTTGCGGACTCTCCACGAAGTGATGGTCTTGGGTGTGCGTTCTGCCTGGAGTGACGATGAAGATCAAATATGGCTTTATTCTGCTTGCCGCCGCAACGCTCCTTGCAGGATGCTCGGGATTCTGGAACCTGCCCACGTCGACCACGACGACCACCACCACGGCGACCACGCTTTCCAGCGGCGTCTTCTATGTGCTGAATCAGACGACGAAGCAGATTGCCGTGTACTCCATCTCCTCCGGAACGTTGGAGCAGGTTTCCGGCAGCCCCTACAATCTTTCTTCCGCGCCGTATTGCATTGCTATTGCGCCCGGTGGAGGGTTTCTCTACGTGGGCACCGTGAGCGGGATCTACCTCTACACCATCGCATCGGGCGGCGCTTTGACCATTGGGAACGGCGGCGCGGTGATTTCGTCCGATATTGCCTCGGCGATGGAGGTGAGCGGCTCGTGGCTGATTGACACGTTCAGCCCGGCCACAGGGAGCGTGCAACTGGACGCCATCCCCATCAACGCTTCGACCGGCGCGTATACCGGCTCGGGCCCGGAGCCGTCCCAGACATTCAATGTGAGCAACGCGTCAGCCATTCAGATGGCGCTTTCTCCCGACGGGACCAATTTGTTTGTCGCTCTGCAAACCGGGGGCACCATCGTGGTTCCCTTCACAGCCGGCAATGCGAATCCGCTGGGTTCCACGGGAACCGTGATTCCCCTCGCCAACAGCGGCGGATCGGCGCTGTCCGTGGCGGTCGATCCCACCAACCGGATTTTCTACATCGGTGAGACGCAGGCCGTTTCCTCCTCCGGCGGGCTGCGGGTCTTCAATTACAGCTCGCTCGGTACGGGCACGCCTCGTTCAAATCCTACCCAGATCTCGGGCTCTCCCATCGCGAGCGGAGGACTGTCGCCCCACGCCATCCTGCCTATTGCATCGGGTGGATATGTCTACGTTGCCAACGGCCAGGGCGATACGGGGTCGGGGAACATTACATGGTTTCCCATTTCCGTATCCGGAACCACCTATACGATCGCTGCGGGCAGCGACATCATCGCCGGCGTTGTGCCCATGGGCCTTGCCGAAGACAACGAAAACAACTTTGTGCTGGCGATTTCCACCGGCGGCTCAACTTCGAGTGGCGATCCCGACCTCGAAGCCTTCACCATGAGCTCAGGAGCCCTCACTGCCGCAATCACCTCAAAAACCGGAACTGACCCCGTGGGAGCCTGGGCCATCGCGGCGCTGCCGAAATAGCAGGTGTCAGGTGTCAGGTTTCAGGGACCGGGCCATTCTGCTGGCTTCTGGCGAAACCGTTGCGCCTTTCTCTACTGATTCTTGTGACTTTTGATTACCATCCGCTCGCCACTGGCACCTGGAACCTGACACCTGAAACCTGTGGAGTGCTATTCTCAAGGCAATCGCAAGGGCCTGTGTCTACTCGTTTGCCAACTCTTCTTCTCAGTTTTTTCCGGCGCTTCGGAACGGGTTTCGCTTTATCGCTGATGACGTTGTGTTTTGTTTTGCTCATCACCGGTTGCAGCCGCTTCCGCCACGAACAGCATGAGATGGTGTACGTCGCCTCGGCGCGCCCGGTCTATCTCCACGACCGCGTAGCCCCGGTTTCAAACCGCGTTTGCCAAGTGGCGAACGGGCAGCCGCTCGAGGTTCTGGAACACGGCCGGCGCTTTCTCCGGGTCAAGACCGACAAAAACGAGATCGGCTGGATTGAAGAGGGGGCCGTGATCGACGAGAAGACCTACGACGGGTTTGTGCAGCTTGCCGCCGAGAGCAAGAACGATCCCGTGGCGGCCACGGCCACACTGAGCGTCGATCTTGCCATGCATCTGCTCCCCGGCCGCGAAACGAAGCGGTTCTATCTGCTTCCGGGAAACACCAAGGTGCAACTGCTGGTGCGGGCATCGGCTCCCAGGAAGCCGGCAGAGGTCTTTGGGCCGTTGCCGACGAATGCGGCAAAGCCCGCCGTGGGAGGCAAGGGCACCGCCAAGGCGCCGCCCGTGGCAGAAACCGAGCCGCCCGAGATGGAAGACTGGTGGCTGGCGCGTGACGTGCAGGGCCGCGTGGGTTGGCTGCTGGGCAGCCGCCTGGATGTGGACGTGCCGGACGAAATCGCCGGCTACGCCGAGGGACAGCGCATTGTGGGCGCGTGGGTGCTGACCAAAGTGACCGACGCCGCGGCCGGCACGCCCGACCACCAGGTTGCCGAATACCTGACGGTTCTGGCGCCACCCACTCCCGGCCAGCCCTTCGACTTCGACCAGGTGCGCGTCTTCACCTGGAGCACGCGGCACCATCGCTACGAGACTGCGTTTCGTTTGCATCCCGTTCAGGGCTACCTGCCGGTGCGCGTTTTTACCGCGAACATGCCGGGGGGCGCAGTTCCCGCCTTTAGTTTCGAGATCGCCAGCGGCAGCAATGTCGCCACCGATGCCGCGACCGGCATTACGCGGCCCGTGGCTCCGCGGACGATTAACTACGAGATGATCGATACGCGTGTGCAACGCATCGGCCCGGATCTGGCGCCGATTCCGACGATGCATGAGCCGGGAGAGAAGAAGGCGGAGAAGTCCGCGAAGAAACATAAAGGCGGCAAGGGTTAGCGGATCAGCAAGTTAGCAAGCCGGCGGGTCGATGCCTGGTGGATCTCGTTGTACACTGCTTGCAAATCCCTTCCGCACTCGCCGCAGCGGAGTGATTCCGGAAGAAGGGCGGGACTCCCATGATCTCAAGACGCAACATTCTGAAGCTGCTGGGCGCGTTGCCCGCGACAGGCTACCTGGCCGCAAACCACAAAGCATGGGCGGAAACGCCAACGGAACGATTGCCGAAACGGCTGCTGGGGCGGACGGGACGATGGGTGACGCCGCTGGCCCTGGGCGGGCAGGCCTCGCTGCAATGGACCGCGCCGGGAATCGACGCGCCGGACATTATTGTGCGCGCCGTGCAATTGGGCGTGAACTATCTTGACTCGGCCAATGTGTACGGGCCCAGCCAGATGAATTACGGCGAAGCGTTCCGGCGCATGCATCTGGCGCCGGGCGTTGCGGATTACAACGCGGCGCTGCGCGAAAGCCTGTACATTGCCAGCAAGACGAAGGAGCGGTTTGCGCTAGGGCCGTCGAGCCCCTCGCCGCAGACGCCGGGCGCGACGGCGATCAGCGATCTGAAGCGGACGCTTACGCAGATGTTCGGCGACGGCAAGGGCTACATTCCCAAGGGCGCGTATCTCGACGCCATTCAGATGCACGCGATCGGCAGCATCGATGACGTGGATCAGGTCTACATGGGCATGGACGCGCGCGGATCGAAGATGCCCGACCGCATCGGCGCCTTTGCGGCGCTGCTCGATTACCGCGATGGCACGAATTACACGGGGCTGAATCCCGAGAATAAGAAATATGTGCGCCACATCGGCATGACGGGGCACTTGAGCTCGCCCGTGCTGATGGAGATGATGCGCCGCGACACCGCCAACAACCTGGACACGCTGCTGGTGGCGCTGAATGCCAATGACAAGCTCTACACGTCGCATGAGTACAACGTGCTGCAACTGGCGGTGGGGCGCGGCATGGGAGTGATTGCCATGAAGCTGTTCGGCGATGGCAGCTTCTACGGGAAGGACCCGCACTTCTCCAAGACCACGGCCGACGTAATTTACTCCGTGGGCAAGGCAGACAAGGCCAATTACCAGGATCTGGTGCGCTATTCGCTTTCGATTCCGGGCGTGAGCTGCGCGGTGACGGGCATCGGACACATCGATCGCGAGAAGCCGGAGAACGACCAACTGGCGGCGAACCTGGCGGCGGCCACGCAGGATCCGGCATCGCCTGCGGAGCGGAGGAGAATCGAGCGCGAGGTTGCAGGAATCTACGGCGCGACGACCAATTACTTCCAGTTGCCGCAATCGGGATTGGCGCAGCCGACAGTGGTGAAGGTGGAGAAGCTGGCCGGCAGCGACCAGGTGACAGTGCGCTGGAATACGGCTATCGCGGCTGCGAAGCCGATCTGCTGTTACGAGATTCGCAGTGCGGATCGTTTGCTGCTTGCGGTGCCGTACCGTCCGCAATTGACACCGGAGTTGCTGTGGGCGAGCGTGCCGGCTTCGGCAGTGGGCAGCGGGACGGTGACGGTAACGGCGAGAGAAGGCTAGCGGAGTTCGGTCTTCGGCGGCGCCCAGGACGGGCTCCGAAAGTGAGGGTTACTGCACGGCTGTTTACCTTTCGGTTACCCCACCCCCTCCCCCTTTTTGCCAAAGTCATCAAGGTAAAGGAGTTGCGGGGCGCTTGCTTCTGTAAGTCACTGATTCTAAAAGGACGGCATCTCTCAAAGTCGTCATTTGATTGGAGGTCCCTGCTCCGCCCGGGCAGTTCGAGGCGGCCCCAGACGAGAAAGAGGAGGCGACGCCAAAAAGGAATGCCTGGATTTGGACTTATGTAGTGATTATGCGGGAAGAGGGCGAAACTATCTGCAAAGTTGATGAAGAATTTTCTGCGAGTGTTTTCAGCGGGTTAGGGTGATTTGCGCCGATTCGGGGTCTTGACTTCGATTTTCGGTTCTTCGGGCGCGACGCTTTTCTTGGACCCTTGGACGTTTCTCAGGACCGATCCGCCTATCGTCCTCCAAAGCACGCTGGCTAAGTGCATTGGTCCGTTGGCGCCAGGCGACGTTCACTGCAACCTTGTTCGGCAAGATTCGGCAGACTCCCAGGTCCGAGAATCCGGACCTGGGGCATCCGCTATCACCGGTTCACATGCACGACCTTGGCCGGCGGAAAGCCGTTGAAGTACGTGCTGCTGGCGATGGAGTAAGCGCCTATATTTTCGGAGTAGACCAGTTCACCCATGTCCATGACCGGAAGCTGTTCGACCAGGCCGATGGTATCGAGCGCGTCGCACGTGGGGCCGTAGACGGCGCAGAACTGAGTGGGACCGTCATTGAAACTTTTCAGGTGGTACTGGGCGTGATCAAAGATCATGCCGCTATAGGTTTGATAGACGCCATCGTTGAGATAGTAACTGAGCTTGCCGCCGCGGACAGACTTGCCTATGATCTGGGCGACGGCGGTGGCGGCGCTGGCGACCAAAAAACGGCCGGGCTCCGCAAGGATCTCGATCGGCGCGGGGAAAAGACGATCCAACTCGGAATTCAACATTTTGGCCAGTTTCTTGAAGGGAGGAACCGAGTCGTCGTAGGGGGCGGGAAAACCACCGCCGATGTCGAGGATCTTGAGATCGAAACCGCGCGCCTTGGCCTCAGAAAAGACGCCTGCGGCCATGGTCAGCGCCTCGCTATAGTTCTTCAGGTTCGTACACTGGCTGCCGACGTGGAAGCTCAGACCCTCGACCTCCAGCTTGTTATTGTGAGCGAAGGAGATCAGATCCACGGCCTCGCCGGGCAAGGCGCCAAACTTGCTTGAGAGCTCCACCATCGACCCGGTACAGGGAACACGTATACGCAGCACAAGCCCCGCCTGCGGCGCATAGCGGGCAATCTTGATCACCTCTTCGTAGTTATCGTAGGTGACCAGGGGTTTGTAGGGATCCAGCCGTTCGAGCGTTTCGATGGCTTTAATTGGGTTCGCGTAAATGATGCGATCCCATATATAAGCCTGCCTCTCTTCAGGCGTAAGATGCTCGATTTTTTCATGAACGACCAAAAACTCGGCCATGCTGGCTACATCGAAGCTGGCTCCGGCATCGTAGAACGTCTGCACAATCGCCGGGTCGCTGTTGGCCTTGACCGAATAGTAAGCCTGCACGCGCGGCAGCAGGGTTCGGAATTGCTCGTAGTTTGCTCGCAGCACATTATGGTCCACGACTACAAGCGGAGTGCCGTGTTGCCTGGCCAGTTCATGCAGTATTTTAGGATCCATAGCTCATGCTCCACAGCTTCAATGTTGTTATCTGCCGGAATCCTGCGGCGCGCGGTTTGGGTCTTGCGCGTTTCGCGGATTCTCTTTGCGCCGCACTCGATTTCAAATGCCGTCTCCTTCCGTGATGAGAAAATTCTTGAACTGCCACGGGTCACTCCTGTCCAGCTGCGGCTGGTTATAGCCGCTGAAGAAGTTGGAGTAGTGTTTCAGAGGGGTCCAATCCGAGGCCACGGAGACAAACGTGCCCAGGTAGGGCTTGCTGATGTCCAGCACGTAATCGTGGGGCAAGTCGTCGGGCACACACAGCCCCCGGCGCGGGTTCTCGAGCATCCACATGCAGGCGGCGACAACGGAGATAGCTACCTGCATCGTGGTAGCGTTCTGATGCGGCACCAGGCGGCGCGACTCCTCGATATCGAGGTCGGTTCCACACCACCACGATTGGTAAGGGTGCCCCATGACCAACGCGCCCAGAATATCGGCTCCGCTGATGATTTCGTCGGTCATGATGCGGATGTCCGGTTGCAAGCGGTAGTCGTAGCCGCGCAGTTCGTAGAGCGAGGCAATGGCAGCGTCGCACGGACAATACGCGTAGTGCACCGTGGGGCGGTAGATCGCCTTCGCGCCATCCCAAACGGTGAGCTTATCGCTGATGGTGAACGCCTCGCCGTGGCGCACGATCATGCCCACGATTTCGTGATTGGGCGGCACCCAGCTCGCGACCAGTGTGTTGATGCCCATGCGCGCCAGGCAGATCTGGTTCCTGGGGCCGTCCGCATGTTCGAAGGCCAAGGCGGGCAGTTCTTTTTCGTGAGTGCCCCAGCCCATCTCGGCCGTGGTCGTCCCCTCCTCCCTGAAGCCCTCAACGCTCCATGTATTGACGAATTCGTTCACCTGCTTGGGCTGATCTGTGATCTGCGTATCGCGCTCGCTGCAATGAATGACCTTGACGCCGAGTTCGTGGGCAAGGTGGTTGAAGTTCCGCGCCTTGGCGTGGTGAGCGACCTTCTCCCCCTGAGCCCCGCTGAATTTATTTTCCGCCAGCGCGCGATGCGCTATGTCCAGCAGCGCCTGCCTGGTGAAATGGCTGATCAGGCCGGGGTTGGCTCCGTGTTCGATCACCGCCGTTGGCCCGGGCTCGCTCCACTGGGAGATCATCCTGCGCAGATTCATGTGGCGCCAGTAGAGGGTTCGCTCGGTAGGGTGCTTGTTTTCGGCTCCAGCGTATGGATCCCAGAGCTCTACCGACGTGTTCACATAGAGGATGCCCCGGTCGTGGCACCACTGCACAATTTCGCAGCAATCGATATTCCACGCCAAGTCGATGAGCAGGTCTCCTGCCGAGAGGTGTTTTCCCAGCAAGCTCCCCAAATTCTCTTGTGTCACGCGATCCTTGATGAAGGTCATGCCCTGCTCGATCCAGGGCTTCAGAGCATCATCGTTTTGATCAAAATCGATGATGGTGACCCGTTTGGGATCGATGCTGATGTGTTTGGCTAAAATTGGCAGCGTACAACGCGCCACCGCTCCAAAACCGACGAGTAAGACTCGATTCGGAAATGCAACCATCGTTATGCTTCCCCTTCTGTAGTGCCGGAGCTAAGGAGGCCAACTGGAAGAACCATACGACGGCCCTGGCAACCCAATTCGCTCCGCCTCGGCAAACAAATGCAACTCATCTTATCACCCCATTTTGGGTCGCGAGGCGGCGGAAAAACAATTTTGGCATTGGGAGAAGCCCAACGCCAGGAGAGCCTCTCGTTTGATGACAAATCACCATGGCACTCATCGAGGACCGGATTTGTAATGATAAGCCGGCTTATGTTCAGTGAACCGTTCCGCACGGATCGCCGGGGATGCGGGCGCAGAGACAGGGACCAGGTAGCAGGGAGCAGGAAGGCCGGTCCTCGTTCGACTCGGATGGTGCGAAAGGCAAAGACAAAAGCAAAAGCAACCGCAGGTCCTTCGACTCGCCCCGGTGCGCCGGGACTCGTTCAGGATGAACACCGATTTTGGTTGGTCAGGATGACAAATTTATTGTGATGCGGATTTCTGACTCGCCGGGCTAAAGCATTTTTCCCATTTGTGTAGAGTGCGGCGTGGACCGGGAGGTCCACGCGACAGCCGGCCGGGAGGCCTGCGCTACCTGTTCTTTCAGCGACCGGCAACCTTGAGCCAGGCAGAAGGTCCGCTCTGTACCAAAAGGCAAAATACTCCAGTGAATTCACGAGCGATTGAAGCCCGGCTTATTGCGGCCGCCGGCGGAGCTCGAGCTCGACGACGCGCAGCATTTCGCCTTCCGGCGCGGGTTTGCCGGTCCAGATTTCGAATTGGCGTGCGCCCTGCTGCACAAACATCTCAAGGCCGCTGATGACGGTGATACCGCGCGACCTGGCGAGGTTGAGGAGCGGGGTTTCTATCGGTGTGTAAACCAGGTCGAAGACCAGCGAGGCGTTGAGCTCATTTTCCTTGATCGGGAGTGGCTGCTTGATGCCGGTCATGCCGCAAGGGGTGGTGTTGATGATGGCGTCAAAGCGGTTTTTGGCGAGCGCGGCTTGCTTCAAGACGTGGGCCTTGGCCCTGCGGGCGAGAGCGACGGCCTTCTCGTGGGTGCGGTTTACGATGGTCACTTCTGCGCCTTGCTCCACTAGTCCAAAGACCGCTGCGCGCGCCGCGCCGCCGGCGCCGAGCACCAGAATGCGCGCGCCCTTGAGACGCATGCGCCGCTCCAGCGGGCGGATGATGCCGGCCACATCGGTATTGAAGCCGTAAAGCTTGCCGTCTGCGCCGGTGCGCAGCGTGTTGCATGCGCCGATCTTCGCGGTAACCGCGTCCATGTTGGCCAGATGCGGCAGCACTTCTTGCTTGAGCGGCATGGTGACGGCGACGCCGTCAAGAGGCAGGTCGCGGATGACGGTGAGCAGGTCGTCGAGGGTTTTGACTTTGAGCGGCAGCATGATGGCGTTGACGTTTTCGCGGCGGAAGGCGGTGACGTGCATGAGCGGCGAAAGCGAGTGCGAGATGGGATTGCCGGCGACGCCAAAGATGCGCGTGGCCTGGTCGATCTGCTCGAGGCGGTAGATGTCGAGGAGGGTGCGCGCGGCGACCTGGCCGGGAGCGGTCTCAGTACCTTCAGATAGAGACGCGAAGGTGAAGGCGGCGCCGGCGCGCGGGCTCAAGACCCGGCTGATCAGGCCCTCCTCGCCCATGGCAATGCCCACCACGTGGGCGTTGAGCGACTGGTCTTCGATCATGCGCAGGACGGAGAGGTTGTCGGCCAGGCTGCGGGCGGTGCTGACGACCTTGACGAATTCGGGCTCGAAGGCGGCGATGCGCTGGGCGGTCTGGTTCAGGCCGCCGGGGCGGCGGGTGCGGCTAAAGTCGTGGGAGCTGATCAAAAGGGCGGCTCCGGCGGCGCGGAGGGCGGCGCGGAACTTGGCCAGTTGCGGCCGGGTGGCCTGTTCGGCCGACTCCACTTCCAAATC
>Ga0326727_10010494_pt1 | contig 22045 bp, 17 predicted proteins | sample MB2enrmetagenome_FD_207643 | JGI IMG/M metagenome (GOLD analysis project Ga0326727, IMG submission 207643) | Lab enriched peat soil microbial communities from McLean, Ithaca, NY, United States - MB29MY | ecosystem: Environmental > Terrestrial > Soil > Wetlands > Peat | place: USA: New York...
CTCCCGATGAGGAAACCGGCAACTGGAGAGCCGTGTGCGGGAGAACCGCACGCACGGTTCGGAGGGCGGGGAGGTAGCTCCTTCCCGACCCCTATCGACTGGGGGGGCGGCGACGACGATTGGGGGAGCGGCCATGACGACTGGGGGGGCGGCGACGACGATTGGGGGAGCGGCCATGACGGCTGGGGGAGCGGCGATGACGATTGGGGGGCAGCGATGACGATTGGGGGAGCGGTCATGACGACTGGGGGAACGGTCATGACGATTGGGGGGCGGCGACGACTGGGGGGACGGTCGTGACGGGTTGAGCGGGTCCGGTGGTGACGACTTCCGAAGCGCCGGTCATGACGACTCCCGCAGCGCCGGTCGTGATCGGTTGAGTTCGTCCGGCGTGGACGTGGGAGGTCGTCATCATGATGTCTCCCGCGTCATCTCGATGTATCCCAGGCCGTTCACCGTCGCGCTCCAGCCCGGACCCACCAGCGTCGAGGTCTCGTCTTCCGCAACGATCGCCGGGCCGGCGATCTGCACGCCCGGTCGCAAGGTGGAACGATCGTAGATCGCCCAGTCGCTCACCTCGCCGGTCAGCGTATCGCGCACCGCCTGCTGGCGGATCGGCGCGACCTCGGGTGCGAAGGCGTCGGCCGCACCTTCCGCCAGCACCGCCTCGGCATCGGCGACCACGCTCGCCACCACCACGGCGTAGCTCATGATCTCGACATCCGATCCCGGCACCGGCCGATCGTAGAACCTGGTGTATTCGGTGTCGTATGCCGCCCGGATCGTTGCGACATCGTCCTGGGTCAGCACCCGCGCCGGCAGCGGCACCGGAATTTCATGCCCCTGGCCGACATAGCGCATGTAGGCGATGCGGCTCTCGGTCAGATCGGCACCGAAACTGCCCTGCGCCACCACGGCCATCGCCTCCTTGCGCATCGAGGCCAACAATCCATTCACCGCGCCAACGTCGAAACTGGAAAACCGCTGATACAGGCTGCGAACGACCTCGTAGCCCACCGGGGCGCGCAGGAAGCCGATCGCGCTGCCGACGCCGGCGCCGGACGGCACCAGCACGCGCCGGATGCCGACCTTCTCGGCCACCCGGCAGGCGTGCACCGGGCCGCCACCGCCGAACGCAATCAAGGTGCGGCCTTCATAGGTTTTGCCCGACTCGATGGCGTGCACGCGCGCGGCGTTCGCCATGTTCTCGTCGACCATCTCGATCACGCCGAGGGCCGCCATCTCCGGTCCCAGCGCCAACTTCCCGCCCACCTCCGTCGCCAGCGCATCGCGCGCCGCGCCCGCCTCCAGCTTCATCGTTCCGCCGGCGAACCGTGCCGGATCGTACCGGCCCAGCATCAGATTGGCATCGGTCACCGCCGGCAGCAGGCCACCTCGGCCATAGCACGCCGGCCCCGGATCGGCGCCCGCGCTCTCCGGCCCGACAGCGATCCGCCCCATCGCATCGACATGCGCGATCGATCCGCCGCCGGCGCCGATCTCGACCATCTCGATCACCGGGATTCGCAGCGGCAGGCCGGAGCCTTTCTTGAACCGGCCGACCCGCGCGACCTCGAAGGTGCGGGCGGTCTGCGGGCGATAATCGTCGATCAGGCAGATCTTCGCCGTGGTGCCGCCCATGTCGAACGACAGCACCGTTTCGATGCCGCATTGCCGTGCGATATGGGCGGAGAAGATCGCGCCGCCCGCCGGCCCGCTTTCCATCAGCCGGATGGGGAACCGGCACGCCGTGTCCACCGTGGTCAGCCCGCCGCCCGACAGCATCAGGAACAGCGGCGCCTCGACGCCGAGGCCGCGCAGCCCGTCCTCCAGCAGGCGCAGATAGCGCGCCATCAGCGGCTGCACATAGGCATTCGCCACGGTCGTGGAGAAGCGTTCCCACTCGCGCATTTCCGGCGAGACCTCGGACGACAACGATACGGGGACGTCCGGCAGCGCCTCGAGCAGGATGTCGCGCGCGCGCCGTTCATGGGTCGGGTTGACGAAGGCGTGGAGGAACCCGATGGCGATGCTCTCGACGCCCTCGGCGCGCAGCTTCGGCACCAGCGCGCGCACCGCGGCTTCGTCCAGCGGCACCAGCACCTGGCCCTCGTTGTCCAGTCGTTCCGCCACCGGCAGGCGCAGGTGGCGCGGCACCAGTGGTTGCGGCAGCGTGATGTTCAGATCGTATTGATCGTAACGACTTTCGTTGCCCATCGCCAGCACGTCGCGAAACCCCTGCGTGGTCAGCAATGCGGTGCGTGCGCCCTTGCGCTCGATCACCGCGTTGGTCGCCAGCGTGGTGCCGTGGATGACGATGCCGATGTCGCCCGGCGCCAGCCCGGCCGTATCGACGATCGTGCGTACACCGGCCAGCACACCCTGCTCGGGCGCGGCCTGCGTGGTGAGGACCTTGATCGTGTGCCGCCCGCCCGGGTGCTCCAGCGCAAGATCGGTGAACGTGCCGCCGATGTCGACAGCAAGGCGGGCGGCAAGACGGGCAGATGGCATCGAACTCGGGATCCCGGGATTATTGTGCGGCGCAGTGAAGCCCGTCAGTCCCGCACTGGCAAGCCGGCACGCGGCGGCACGCGCCACCGGTCCGATCGCCGCATCAGCAAACACGCCCGGCGTCAGCGAATTGTTTACCAATGCCGCCGCATGATGCGCCGGACACGCCGCTCCTGCTGGCAGGCACGGCGAGGAGGGTTGCAAAATGCGACGCCGGATATTGCTTGCAACAGGCTGGGCGGCGAGCTGTGCGGCGGCCGCCGGGGTGCGCCCCGCCTTCGCGCGGGACGCGTTCCCGAGCCATCCACTGACGCTGATCGTGCCGTTCGGGCCCGCCACCAGCGTCGGCGTCAATGCGCGGCTGTTGCAACCACATCTGGAGCGCACGCTCGGCCAGACCGTCGAGTTGGAGTTCGACCAGGGTGCCGGCGGGCTTCCCGGCCACCTGCACGGCACCCAGGTCGCCGCCGACGGCTACACGATGACGATGATCAGCGCCTCGCTGACCGCGCAGCCGTGGCTCACCCGCGGCGGCGTCGCCCGGCCCGACGACTTTGCGTTCGTCGGCCAGGTGACCTCGTTCCCCTCGGTGCTGCTGGTGCGCGCGAACAGCCCATTCCACTCCCTGGCAGACCTTGTGGGAACGTTGCGCGACCGGCCCGAGTCATTGACCACCGGCCAGTTGATCGGCTGGTGGCCGCCGGCTCTGGCGCAGGCGTTGTTCTTCCTGCGTGCCGGGGTGAAGGCGCGCGTGGTGGCGAGCTACTACGGCGGATCCGAGCAGGTGGTGGCGCTCTCGCAGGGGCAGCTCGACTTCATCACGGTCGGGCTGGCCGACGTCAAACCATCGCTCAGCACCGGGCTGTTGCGCGGTCTTGCGGTGAGCTCGCACACCAGCGTGCTGCCGGCGACGCCGAGCTTCCGCGAGCAAGGGCTGGATGTGACGACCGCATGGTGGCGCGGGCTGGCGGTGCCGAAGGACACCCCGCGCGATATCGTCGGCCGGCTGAGCGCGGCGCTGCGGCAGGCGCTGGACGACGACGCGCTTCGCAGCGACTTTGCCCATAGCGGCCTTTCTGTCGACCCGATGGACGGGCCGGAGTTTCGTCAGATGGTGACGGAGGAATACAAAACCATCGGCATGCTGTTCACCTCGCTCGGCCTGAACGTTCAGACACCGAAACAGATGTGAGCGGCGCTGGTTGATCAGACAGTCTGCCGGGCCAGCTCCCTGATTTCCGGCGTCAGCTCGTCCCGCCAGTCGACTGCGCGCGGCAGCACCGCCTCCCGCGCGCGCATCGTGTAATAGCTGGTGCCGGTGCCGGCGGGCGTGCCGCCGGCGGCGACGGTGCGGACCGCCTCGCGCAGCTGCTTGCGGGCCTGGATGATCGCCTTGTCGGCCGGCCCGAGATGCTCCTTCGACCGATCGACGATCTTGCCCATGCTTTCCTGCAGCGCGCGGTCCTGCGCATTGATGCCATCGATGCCGGAGAAGGTTTCGGTGCGCTGCACGGTTCGGTCCAGGCCGTAATCGTTAGAGCGATTGGCCTTGGAGCGGAATGTTGCCTGATCAACATGGATTGGCCCGTTGCCGAGGCTGCGTTCCAGCCGGTCTTCCTCGTCCAGCGGTTCGTCGGTGGCGCTGAAGGACCAGTTGTAGACCATGGTCGTTTCGTCATCCATCGGCACCCAGCAATGCCCGGCGTCGCCGGGGAAGCCGCGCTCCGACCGATGCGGGCGGACCTGGTGGAACGGCATGACGAAGTGATAAGTACGAATATGCATCTTGTCGTCCGGCAGCGAGCGCACGCCGGCGTATTGGTAGCCGTAGTCGGTGATATCCACCTCGAGCTTGGGCGCCTTGCCGGCGACGAAGGGGTTGGACGGCTTGAAGCCGCCGCGCGTGGAGTTGTCGGTCAGCAGTCGGTGCAGGATCGGCGCGTGCGAGGTGTCGAGGCCACCTTCGAGGCCCTGGAGCCAGTTGCACTCCTCGATCACCTTGGTGACGTGGCGATGGGTTTCCGGCACCTGGGTCCAGGCGAATTTCGGCAGCGGCGGGATGCGCTCGGGCGGGCCGAGATAGGCCCAGACGATGCCGCCGAGTTCGCAGGTCGGGTAGGCGGTGGTGCGGATCTTGTGCTTGAAGTCGAGCTCGTCCGGCTCGTTCATCATGTCGATGCAACTGCCGTCGACGTCGAATTTCCAGCCGTGGTAGATGCAACGCAGGCCGCAGTCTTCGTTCCGGCCGAAATACAATGACACGCGGCGGTGGGGGCAGAGCTCGTCGAGCAGGCCGATGCGTCCGCGGGTGTCGCGGAACGCCACAAGGTCCTCGCCGAGGAGCCTGACGCGGACTGGGGCGCTGTCGGGTTCGGCGATTTCGTGGGAGAGCAGCGCGGGGATCCAATACATGCGCATCGTGTTGCCCATCGGAGTGCCGGGGCCGACGCGGGTGACGATTTCGTTCTCCTCACGTGACAGCATGCTGGTCGTCCTTCTGATTGGACCGGTGGTTCGGGTGGTTCGTCGGGGCTTTGCTCGCGTTGGATTGGGGGGAGATTAGCGCGGGTTTCGGGGCGGGGGAAGCAAGGCGGCGTGCGGGCGGGGCGTGTTTGTCACGCTGCCTGCTCGTCGACGCCGCTGCCGACGAGACTATCCAGCGGGATCGCCCATGCCAGGTGCACAGCCCTGATCATCTGGACGGTCAACCTCCGTCGCCGATGCAGGATTTCCGAGGCGCGGCTGGCGCTGCCCAGCACGTCGGCAAGATCCTTCTGCTGCAGGCCGTTCTGCTCCATGTGGAACTTGATCGCATCCACCGGATCGGGCGGCAGGATGGGCCAGTGCACGTCCTCATATGCGGCGACGAGGATGCTGAGCACTTCAAGCTCGTCATGCGCCGGCGTGCCTGGCTTGGCGTTCCACGATGCCTCGATCCGAGCGAGCGCCGCCGCATGTTCAGCCTTGGTGCGGATAGGATGGATCGTCATCATGCCTCCTTATAGTTTGCTACGGTCGCGGCGGTCACACGGTTGTATTGTGCGTGCGTCCCGATGCACTTGATGAACGCGGTCCGCCCGGAGAACTTGAACGCCACGATCAGGCGGTGATTGCCACCGCAGATGTCAAATACGCAGCGCTCCGAATTGATCGGGCTGGCTTTCGAATAGGTGCGTACCACGTCGTTCATGTTGGTCCATTGATGCGTCCTTGCGGCACTCAACCAGGCGCGTAAGGAAGGCTCGGTTTCCGGATGCCGGCGCCAGTAGGCTTCCAGGGTCTTGCGTGCGATCACGTTCACCCCGGGGAAAATAGCGAATCCCATATTGGGAAGCAAGCGGTGTTTCCCAGAACGGGAAGTGTGAGGTTTGCAGGTGCGATGCCGCGCAATCGCATGGCGTTTGCGGTCGCAGGGAGGGTGTGATGATAGACCGGTTGACGGCGTGGTTTACCGGGCTGGGGCGCACGTACGATATTCGCACGCGGCCCTACGATCAGACGGCGAAATCCGGCGAGATCGTCATCGCTGGGGGTTAGCCGGGTGGCTGATTGGTCTCGCCGCGCTCTGCATCCGCCTCAGAAGTCGGCGCGTTTCGGGTAGGATGATCATGCTGGGGGGGCGGTCGGTTGATTAGAGGCGAATTGGCCTGGTTCCGGGGTGTGTCCGGTGAAGCAACGTTAACGCAGAGGCCGCAGAGAACGCAGAGCACGCAGAGAAGGAAGTTTTGCTGCGCTTCGCGCGGATGTTGATTCAGCGAATCGTCTTCGGCGGCGTCCCCGCGGCGGTTGGCTCCGCTCCAGGCCGCAGGCCCAACAAAGCTTCTGCTCCGCGATCTCTGCGTTCTCTGCGATCTCTGCGTTAACTGCACTTATGCGAGGTTCGGCACCGGTGTGTCCCGTTGCCCTGGTGAACAAAATCCAACGCTTGAGTCAGCCCCGCTTGGCGGGTTTCCGTCAGTGAATCGGGGTTTTCAGTGAAGCGGGGTTTGAGGGGCACCAAGTGGCAGATTCGATCCACCAGGCCCCCGCCGTCGCGGCGATGCTCGCGGTCGCGATCGGCCCAGGATACAAGTGTGATGCCGCATGCAAATATAATGCAGCGACCTTGATCGACGCGACCACTGGCTTGCCGCTCATGTATTTCAACGTAGTGCGCCAGGCGCTCGGCGTCTCGTCGAAGCCGGCGTTTGGGTCGGTGCTCGGCGCCAATGAGTAGAATTGACCTTTGGTTGCGGTGGTTCGTCGGGGCCTTGCTCGCGTTGGACTATGAAATCTCGCTCCGGCGCGACCAGCTTGTCAGCGCGAAACCCGCCGGTTAGCGTCCTCACACCAACGCCGCAGACGACCCACCAGGAGCCCCGATAAGTGCCCCTCGACTTGAACCGTATCCACAACGTCCCAGACGACCTCCTGGCCGCGATCGACTATTGCTACGAGCAAGGCTGGACCGATGGCCTTCCGGTCATCCCGCCCGCGGTGGACCGTGTGTATGCCATGCTGGCCTACGAGGGCCGCCCGCCCGAGGCCGTGATCGCCACCCATCCCGCGACCGGGCTGCAGCTCACCGTCCATGCCGCTGCGGTCAACGCCGTCATGGCCGGCTGCCTGCCGGAGTATTTCCCGGTCCTGATCGCGGCGTTCGAGGCGATGGACAAGCCGGGCTTCAACTTCCACGGCTCCACCGCAAGCACCGGCGGATCCGCGCCGCTGTTGATTGTCAGCGGCCCCTACGCCGACGCGATCGGCATGAACGCCGACGTGAACCTGTTCGGTCCTGGCAACCGGGCAAACGCAACGATCGGCCGCGCCACGCGGTTGATCCTGCGCAACGTTTTCCAGATGATCCCGGGCATTTCGGACAAATCGACGCAGGGCAATCCCGGCAAATACAGCTTCTGCATCGCCGAACGCGCGCGCGACAACCCGTGGCCGCTGCTGTGCGAGACGCAGAATTATCCCGAGGGGGTCTCCAGCGTCACGGTCTTCGCCGGCGGCGGGTTCTGCAACGTGGAAAACCACGGTGGCAATACGCCGGAGCAGATCCTGGGCTCCGTCGCCGACGCGATGGCCAATGAGGGCTGTATCACGCTGGGCCAGAGCGTCGTTATCCTCGCGCCGGAGCACATGCGCATCGTCGCCGACGCCGGCTGGACCCGCCAGCATGCGCAAGACTTCCTGTTTTCGCAGGCGAAACGGTCGGTGGAAGAAATGACCCGCGTCGGCAAGTTCCGCGACATCGAATACGACAAGCAGCACGGCGCGGACGCCCATCCGTTGGCCGAAATCGGCTACCTCCACCGCGGCTTGACCCCCGACGACATCCTGATCACCATGGGTGGCGGCGACGCTGGCGGGCACTCGTGCTTCATCCCGTCCTGGAGCCGTGGCCGAGGCTCGATCATGCAGCACAAGCCCATCGGGGTCTGCATCGATTGCAACTAGCAAAGGGAGACGTTCGTGCAGCTTTATGACCCCACCTCCTCCGGCGCGGAGCGGCATTTGTCCCGTGCGGCCGCACTTGCCTCGCTGGACGGCAAGACCATCGGCATCCTGGAGAACGGCAAGCTGAACGCCGTGGAAATGCTGCACGAGATCGCCGATCTGTTTGTGCAACGGAACGGCTGCGTCATTCGCGCGGTGTATTCGAAATCCAACGCCAGCGCGCCGGCGCCGTCCGAGACCTTGGCCCAGGCAGCGGCGGAGGTGGATTTCCTCATCACCGGCCTGGGGGATTGAGGCTCCTGCTCAACGTGCAGTCTGCACGACGGAATTACATTCGAGCAGTTGGGTAAACGGGCGGTGGTGCTGACCACCGAGCCGTTCGAGGTCACGGCCAGGAACATCGCCAGGATCATGGGCCTCGCGGATTATCCGTTCACGAAGGTGCAGCATCCGATCGGTAGCTGCACCACGCCCGAACTCAAGGCGCGCGCCGAGGTGGCGTATCAGCAGGCGCTGTCGATCCTGTTGGGGCCATAGGTCCTCGTCGACCCAACGATGTCACCGGCCAAATTGCCATTCCACCAGGATCGTTGGTGGCGCATTCTGGGCGTGTCGTTCGTCATGTACGTGCTGTCGTTCATCGACCGCACCAATATCGCGATGGCGATCCCGGCGATGCGCGCGGAGCTGCACTTGTCCGCGGTTGCCATCGGCGAGGCGACCAGCGTGTTCTTCTGGGGCTACCTCGTCCTGCAGATCCCCACCGGCCGCCTGGCCGGCGTGTGGTCGGCAAAACGCATCATCTTCCTGCAGTTGCTGGCGTGGGCCGCGATTTCGATGACGACGGCCTTTGTCCGCACGGAGACCGAGCTTTGGATCAATCGTTTCGCCCTGGGTCTGTCCGAGGGCGGCGTGCTGACCTGCACCATCGTGTTGATCCGCGCCTGGTTCACCAAGCCTGAGCGTGCCCGCGCCAACACCGTGTTCCTGCTCAGCCTGGCGATCGGCCCGATGATTGCCAATCCGATTTCGGGTTTCGTGCTCTCGGTGTCCGACTGGCGGACGATGTTCCTGCTGGAGGCAGCGCCCGGCCTGTTATGGGGCGGCGTGTGGCTGTGGGCGATCGCCGACAGCCCGGCGCGGGCGTCGTGGCTGCCGGCGGCGGAGCGGGACCGGTTGATGGCTGAACTAGCTGCCGAGAATGCCGCCATTCCGCGACGGGAAGGACATTGGTTGACCGTGCTGTACAGCCGGCCGGTCATCTTGTTGGTGCTGTATAATTTCGGCGCGCTGGCGGCGGAATGGGGCGTCGGCTTCTGGCTTCCGAGCGTGGTGAAGGAGACCGGAGCCTCGATCGCGTTGGTCGGCGTGCTGAGCGCGCTGCCCTACGCAGCGGGCGCCGTGATGATGGTGCTGGTCGCACGCAGCTCCGACCGGTGGGGCGAGCGGAAATTCCACATGATCGCGACGACCTCGGCCAGTGGGGTTTTCCTGTTCTGCGCGCAGTTCGCCACGGGTTTCGGCCCCTACGCGGCGGTGCTGTTCCTGACCCTCTCGATCGGCGCGTTCCTGGGCCGGTTCGGACCATTCTGGACACTGCCGTCCGAGGTGCTGCCGATCTCTGTCGCCGGTGTCGGTATCGGACTGATCAACGGCGCAGGAAATTTGGGGGGGACGGTCGGGCCCGTCGTGTTTGGCTATGTGCGCGACACCACGGGGAGCTTCGATGCCGCGTTGACCGCCGGCGGCGTGGCGCTGATCGGCGCGAGCCTTGTGGCGCTGCTGATTCGATCGCCGGCGCGACGGTGAAATCGGATTTGGACAGTTAACGGGTCAAACGGGGGTGACAGCCGCGCAAGCTGTCGAACAATCCGCCGCTGCCTCAGAACACGGGCCGCTTCATGGGCGGCGGCTCCGCCGGGGCCACAACCAGCGGCGTCACCTGGACGGGCGTTGCCCTCTCGTCGAAGTAATCCCACGCCAGATTGTTGACGAAAAACACCACCGAGGCCCCCGCGGTCGCGGCGAGGCCGTAGCCGAATGCTGTCGCGATCGATCCGGTATACACGTACAAGGCCGCTATCTTGATCGACGCCACCACCGGCTTGCCGGTCATGTATTTCAACGTGGTGCGCCAGGCACTCTGCTTCACGTCGAAAGCGGCGTTCGGGTCGGTCTTCGGCGCCGGTGGGTAAAGTTTCTGCCACAGGTAATCGTTCGTTGTGTAGACGGTCCAGCTTTGCAGCGTGTTGAACGAGGTCAGCAATGCGCCGCCGACCAGGCTGCCGCTGCCCGCCGAGAGAAAGATGAAGTTGTCCAAGGCGTTGCCGATTTCGTACGTGGCCGTTTTCAAACCGGAATGGCCGAATGAGGCTGTGGCCGGTGGGGGACCGGCATGGGCCGGCGGCGGGACCGGGACCGGAGCCGCCAGCACAGGTTCCATTGGTGCGGCGCAGCAGAGCGGGGCGGCAAGGGTGCCTGCCACCAAACATGCCACGAGATAACCCGCCGCCCCGGCCAAAATACGCAACTGCCGTGCGGGCTCGGGATATTGCGACATTTCGGTGACTGCCTCTGCGCCGTTGGCCGGATACGGGCCGGCGAGTTCGACTTCCATCCTGGACCGATGCGGCGGCGCGGGCCAGAGATATTGTCCGAAGGTGAACCTCGGCGGTCGACATGACGGGCGGGCTGGGATGGGTGGCGCGGCGGCACCCTCACCCTCGCTGCCGCGCGGCTCGACCTCTCGCGCAGGGCGGGAGAGGTCGGGAGCTGCCGCTGCGCGGCTTGACCTGAGGCGGTGGCTCTCTTGCGTTCCGGCGTTTGCTGGGCGACCCTGCGCGCCTGGGACCGGACATATTCCGATAGTGAGGGCACCGTGAACGATAACGTGATCGTCAGCGACTCCGTGAAGCAGTTCAAGTGGGTCGGCACGCGGCCGATACGGCCCGATGGCGTGCCGAAGGTGACCGGCCGCGCGGAATACGGCGCCGACCATGTGCTGCCCGGCATGCTGACCGGCAAGGTGCTGCGGTCACCGCACGCGCATGCGCGGATCAGGTCGATCGACACCTCGAAGGCCGCCGCACTGCCCGGGGTGCGCGCGGTGATCACCGCGGCCGACCTGCCGGACCATAAGTTCGAATACATTGGCCCGGAGCGCGTGGCGCAGAATTTCTGGCACATCACGCGCAATATCCTGGCGCGCGAGAAGGCGTTGTATGAGGGCCATGCGGTGGCCGCCGTCGCGGCGATCAGCGAGAGCGTGGCGCAGGCGGCGCTGGATCTGATCGTGGTGGACTACGAGGTGCTGCCGCACGTCATCGACGTGGACGAGGCGATGGCCGACGACGCGCCGCTGTTGTTCGAGGACATGATGCCGCGCGGCGTCGAGGGTGCGACGAAGCCGTCCAACATCTCCAAGCGGCTTGAATTCAAGATGGGAGACATCGAGGCCGGCTTCGCCGCGGCCGACGTTGTCATCGAGAAGGAATTCAAGACCGCCGCCGTGCATCAGGCCTATATCGAGCCGCACGCCTGCGTGGCGCGCTGCGACGCCGACGGGCAGGCGGAAATCTGGAGTGCCAGTCAGGGACATTTCCAGATGCGCGCGCTGACCGCGAAGGTGCTTGGGATGCCGATCGGCAATCTGCGGGTCTACGCGGCCGAGATCGGCGGCGGGTTTGGCGGCAAGACGGTGACGTATCTGGAGCCGCTGGCGACTCTGATGGCGAAGAAGTCCGGCTATCCGGTGCGCATGCAGATGAGCCGCGAGGAGGTGTTCAAGGGGACGGGACCGACCTCGGGGTCTTCGATGTGGGCGAAGATCGGCGTGACCAAGGACGGCAAGATCACCGCGGGCGATGCGATCTTCAAGTTCCAGGCTGGCGCTTTTCCGGGCTCGCCGGTGATGAACGCGTGCCTGTGCTCGTTCTCGCCGTACGATGTCGCGAACGCGCGGACGGTGGGCTACGACGTGGTGAGCAACCGGCCGAAATCGGCGGCGTATCGCGCGCCGGGCTCGCCGATCGGTCATTTCGCGGTCGAAAGCGTGATCGACATGTGCGCCAAGGCGATCGGCATGGATCCGCTGGAGCTGCGGCTGAAGAATGTCGCGCGCATCGGCACGCCGACGATTGCGGGACCGAAACATGCGCATGCCGGCTTCGCCGAGACCTTGCAGGCGCTGTACGATCATCCCGGCTACAAGACGAAATTGGGGCCGAACCAGGGGCGGGGCGTCGCCTGCGGCTACTGGTTCAACGGCGGCGGCGAGTCGAGTGCGACGTTGCAGGTGAACGCCGACGGCACCGTGCTGGTGGCGACGGGCAGCCCGGATATTGGCGGGTCGCGCGCCTCGATGGCGCTGATGGCGGCCGAGACGCTGGGCGTCGACTACAGCCAGGTGAAGGCAATCGTTGCGGATACGGGCTCGGTTGGCTACACGCATGTCACCGGCGGCTCGCGGGTGACCTATGCGACGGGCACCGCGGTGGTGACGGCGACGCAGACGGTGATCAGGGATCTGTGCAAGCGCGCGGCGTTGATCTGGGACGTCGATCCGGAAGGCGTGATCTGGGAAGACGGGCACGCCAAGCCGGCGGGCGCCAATGTGGGCGAGTTCAAGCCGCTGTCGCTCAAGGAGCTCGCGGCCAAGGCGCCGGCGACGGGCGGCCCGATCACCGGCTCGGCGGGGGTCAATCCGGGGGCGCAGGCGCCCGGGTTCTCGGCGCAGTTCTTCGATGTGGAGGTGGACCCGGAGACCGGGCAGGTGCAGATCCTGCGGGCGGTGGCGGCGCAGGATGCCGGCCGCGCGATTCATCCGAGCTATGTCGAGGGGCAGATCCAGGGCGGCGTGGTGCAGGGCATCGGCTGGGCGCTGAACGAGGAATATATCTACAACGCCAAGGGACAGCTCGATAATGCCGGGTTCCTGGATTATCGTTGCCCGGTCGCATCGGACCTGCCGATGATCGAAACGATCGTGGTGGAGGTGCCGAACCCGTCGCACCCGTATGGCGCGAAGGGCGTCGGCGAGGCGAACATCTGTCCGCCGATGGCCGCGATCGCTGCGGCGATCGAAGGCGCGACGGGGGTGCGGATGACCGAACTGCCGATGTCGCCGCCGCGCGTGCTGGCGGCGCTCGACGCCCGTGGGTAGGCTCGCGAGCGGGCCGATGGGCGATGTTCCCGCGCGGGTGGTGTTCACCACCGGGTTCAGCCGGCGTTATACCGGTGGCGTGACGGAATTCGCCATCGAGGCGAAGAATCTGCGCGGTGTGCTGAAGGCGATGGACCAGTTGTTTCCGGGGCTGGGGGAGACGCTGGAGGAGGAGACGACGGTCGCGATCGACGGCGAGATCCACGATGTCGGGTATTTCCAGAAGGTGAAGCCGGGCGCGGAGGTTTTCTTCATTCCGAAGCTGGAGGGTGGGTAGCGGGCGCGGCTGCGCTGGCTAGATCATTTTGGCGCCGGACCGTTCTGATGCCCGGGTGTGGATATGATTGACCCATCGGCGCTACCTCCACCGTCATGCCGGCGAAGGCCGGCATCCACGGCTTGTCTTGGCGCACCAAGCAAAGGCGTGGATGGGCGGCCTTCGCCGGCCATGACGGGTTGATGTATTTGGTTTAATTCGGGACCGTTCTTCCGCCGGTCAGATCGCGCGGCGATCCACCGACACCGGCATGGCGGCGGGCCGTGCCTCGGCGATCAGCGGGTTGAGGACCTCAAGCCGCTGGCCGGTGGTGCGCGGGCCGAACGCCAGGGTCAGCGCCGCGGTCAGCAGCCAGGCGCCGGCGATGTAGACGAACACCGCCGCGTAGCCGACATGGGTGAAGATCGCGGCGATGATGAACGCGTTGGCGACGTTGGCCAGGCGGCCCAGGCTGTAGGTGAAGCCAGTCGCGCCGTTGCGCAGATCGGTCGGGAACTGCTCCGGCGTGTAGGCGTAGATCAATGAGGCGAAGGTCTGGATCAGCATCCCGACCAGCAGCCCGAACACGACGATCAATGCTGGCATGAAGCTCAGGCCATACAGCAGGCCGAACACGGCAATGGCGCCCGCCGTCAGCGCGATGCTGTGCTTGCGCTCGAAACGATCGGAGACGTAGGAGGCGAGCAGCGCGCCGATCGGGGCGCCGATGTTCATCAACGTCACATAGGTCAGGCTGTGCGTCAGCGTGATGCCGTGCTTCACCAGCAGCGTCGGCACCCAGGCCTCGAACCCATAGAAGCCGAGGGTTTGCAGGATCCACATCAGCGACAGCACGATGGTGCGGCGGCGGTACTCGGGACTGAACATTGTCGCCCACGGCGCCCGCGCGGCGTTGGCGCGCGAGACCGGACGTGGTTCCGGCAGGGTACCGAACTCGTAGGCGACGGCGTCCTCCATGGCTTGCAGGTTGGCCTCGGCCTCGGCGAAGCGGCCTTGGCGCGCGAGCCAGCGCGGCGATTCAGGCAGCCAGATCGCCGCCACCAGGAACAGGAAGCCGACCGCGCCCCAGGCGAACACGTAGCGCCAGCCGTCGGGATCGTTCGGCACGGTCAGGCGCGCGATCCAGTTGGTGATCGGGATGGCGAACAGGCCGATCACCATCACCATCGCCTGCGACTTGCCGCGCCGGGCGGCGGGGAAGAACTCGGCGACGCAGGTCATTGTCGTAACGATCCCGGCGGCGAGGCCGAAGCCGGTGACCACCCGCGCGGCGAACAGCGTGGGCACATCGGGGGCGAGCGCGGTGGCCAACGAGGCGCCGGCGCCCAGCGTAACGAACAGCATCAGCGCCTTGCGCCGGCCCAGCCGGTCGGACAGCGCGCCGCCCAGGCAGGCGCCCAGGAACATGCCGAAGAACGCCGCCGAGGTGATCAGTGCGACATCGTCGACCGACATGCCCCAGAACCTGACGAGGCCCGGCGCGGCGGAGGGGAACGTGTAGATGTCGACGCTGTCGAAGAACTGCGGGATGGCCAGCAGCGCCAGGATGCGCCAGTGCAGCCGGCTGTAGGGCAGCCGATCGATCCGGGCGGCGATCAACTCGTCTTGCATGGACGACGCTCTCCCTGCGCGGTCAATGGGCCGGCGCCGCGTTTCAAGTGACACTCAACACCGTGCGGCGGGCGTCGGCAACCGGAGGCTGGGGCGGGAAGCAAGCCTCCCCCTCCCCTTGAGGGAGGGGGCCGGGGGGAGGGGTGCGTACGACCAATGGCCGCGGTTGTTCGCTCCCCTCCCGCCAACCCCCTCCCTCAAGGGGAGGGGAGTGGTTTCATCGGCCGGTTTACCGTTTGTTAGAGCATCGCCGCTAGCCTGGCACGGCTCACCCGGAGTGCCGCATGGGACGCCGCAGCTCGATCATTCGCCTGTTGTCGCTGCTCGTGGTGGTGCCGTTCGTGGCCCTGCTGGCGGGCGCGAGCATGGCAACGCTGGATGCCATGCACGGCGTCGGGGTCGCCAACCGCGTGCTCGCCGTGGCCGTGGTCGATCGTGGTCTGTTGCGGGGCCTGATCGCGTTGCGCGAGCTGGGCGGTCCGCTGCAGACGGCATTGCAGGTCGAGGCTGACCCGCGGCCGCAGATTGCCGCCGCGCGGGGGGAGATCGCGACATTGGTCCGCCCCGTCGTGGGCAGCCTCGCCGCTCTCGGACTGCCGGAAGTAACGAAACTTACGCCCGAGCTCGAAGCCACGCTCGCCCAGGTGGATCAGAGCTTTGCGCTGGTGGACACCGAAGCCGCGAAGCCGATCGCGGCGCGCCGGCTGGAGGCGATCGCGCCGAATCTCGATGCCAGCCACACCGCCGGCGCCGCGTTCGAGCGCGCCTCCACCGCGATCGGCAGTCGGGTGCGCATGGGCGGCGCGAACCTTGCCGACCTGGTGGAACTGCGGATCGAGGCCTGGGCGATGCGGTCCGCCTACGGGCTGCAATGCTCGCTGCTGCGCCCCTCGGTCGCGCGCAGTGCGCGGATGGATGCGAAGACGACGCAGGAGCTGGGCCGGCTGCGCGGTGCGACCGGTGCGGCAGCGGAACGGATGACCGCACTGGCCGGCAGTCCGGCCACGGCGCCCGGCATGGCCAGCCAGGTGACGACAGCCGTCACCGCGGTCGCCACCGCGAACAAGGCGATCGACCAGGTGATCGCGCGGCTCGACGACAGCGGCAAGCCGGCAATGTCGGCGGTCGAGTGGACGCATGGCTGCGACACCCCGTTCGCGCCGGTGGTTGGGATCGCCACCAGCGCGCTGGACGACGAGGTCGCCATTGCGATCGCGGCACGATCGGCCGCCGCGTGGCGCCTGGGTGTGGCCGGCGCCGTGGCGGTGGGCGCGATCCTGCTCGCCGCCAGCACGGCCTGGCTGCTGCGCCGGCGCCTCGCCTCACCACTGCGCGGTCTCGGGACGGCGATCGCTCGACTGAGCAGCGGGGACCTTGACACCGCGGTCGCGATGCCGCGCCACCACGATGAGCTGCACGGACTCGCGGTGGCAATCGAGACGTTGCGGCAACACACCAACGCGGCGCGGAAGCTGGCGGATCAGCACGATCGGGAGCGCGAACAGTCGACCGCCGACAAGCACGCCGCGCTGGAGGCGATGGCCGAGACGATCGAAACGAACACGCGGGACGCACTGGCATTGGTGGGCGAACGCAGCACCGCGATGGCCGAGGTGGCGGAGCAGATGAACGCGTCGGCGGCGCGCACCGGCGGAGCTGCCCACGATGCGGCAATTTCGGCGGAAACCGCGCTGGCGAACGCCAAATCCGTGGCGACGGCGGCCGATCAGCTCGCCGCGGCCATCCGGGAAATCAGTCACCAGGTCAGCCAGTCCACCACATCCATCGGCCAGGCGGTGAGCGCCGGCCAGGAGACCCGCGCCACCATCGAAACGTTGAATCTGCTGGTCGGGAAAATCGGTTCGGTGGCGGACATGATCAGCGAAATCGCCGCGCGGACAAATCTGCTGGCGCTGAATGCCACGATCGAGGCCGCGCGCGCCGGCGACGCGGGCAAAGGGTTTGCCGTGGTGGCCAGCGAGGTGAAGCAGCTTGCCACCCAGACCGCGCACTCCACCGCCGAGATCGCCCGGCACATCGACGCGGTGCGGGCAGCCACCGGCGCTTCGGTGATCGCGGTGACGCATATCGAACGCACGATCGGCGACATCAACGCCGTTGCGGTCGCGATCGCCGCCGCGGTGGAGGAACAAGGCGCGGCGACCAGCGACATTGCCCGCAATGTGGCGGAAACCGCGGGGGCGGCGCGCGACATGACCGACCGGATTGGCGAGGTGTCCGGGGAGGCCGAGCGCACCGGGCAGCAGGCTGCGACGGTGCTGGAACATACCGCGGCGCTGCACCTGTCGGTTGGCCAGTTGCGCCAGTCGGTGATCCGGGTTGTGCGCACGGCGACACCGGATGTGGATCGGCGCAAGCTGCCGCGGTACTCGCTTAATCAGTCGTGTAGCGTATTGACCGAGGGCTCTGGCCGGCAGTCGGCGCATATCATCGAGGTGTCGATTGGGGGCGCCAGCTTGCGCGACTGCCCGATTTTGCGGGCGCGCGATGTTGGGACGCTTGAGTTGGCGGGGGTTGGTAGCGCCCTGCCATTCGAGGTTCTGCGGTGCGACGACGATGTTATTCGAATCACTTTCAGCCAAACGCCTGCGGTGGCGGCAACGCTGCAGGCCCTTGTCGATCGCCTGGCCGCCAACGCGGAGGCGGGTCCTCTGGCGGCTTAGGGATTGTCCGGGAATTACCGCACGATGTTCGCACAGACGAGCGATCCGTCATGGCCTGCGCGGGCGGGCCGTCCACGACGTCTCTGTGGGCAGCACTGCAAGTCGTGGATGGCCCACCTGCGCGGGCCATGACGACAGGGGTGCACCGACAGCTCTACCCGATTCGGTTATCCCCGGACATTCCCTTAGTGGGCTTTTGGCTATTTAAGGCAGGAAGGATTTTAGCGCAGATGAAGGCAGGCGATGCACGCTGATGCACGCGGTTGGCTCGGCGCGGTTCACCGGTTCTGGGGCATGCATTCACGGTCCGGGGGCGATCTGCCGAGTGTTAGGTTTTGGCTGGGAAGGATGTTGATATCATCCCGAATTCGTAATTACAGACGTGCTGCGCGGACTGGCCAGGGCGTCATCGCCGGGAGTCACCTACGCCGCGTTGCTGCGGTGGGCGGCCTCGGTGCCAGCCTCCAGTCCGACGGCGTGCGCCAGGCGATCGAGGCGGCGCATCACACTTTCACCGGCGAACACGCCGCTGTCCTCGGCGAGGCGCAGCACGAGGCGGCCGCCCGCCATCACCAGGCTGGTGCCGGCAAGCAGGTCGGGGGTGCCGGCCGACAGGGTGTAAGCGAGGCGCAGCGCCGTCCCCAGCACCTCGGCGCGATGCGCGCTGGCAACGTCCAGCAACAGCCGCGCGGGGCGGAGGAACTCACCGGTTTCCTCGGCCTCGTAGCGCATGGCGATGGCGAGCGCGAGGAAGGCGCGGGCGTGGTGGTCGAGCCCAATCCCCGGTTGGCGCAGCACGCGCAGGAACGCCTGCTCGGCGCGGAATTCGGGGTGGTCGTGGCTGCCGATGTCGGACATCCAGCAGGCTGCCTCGCGCAGGCGCCTGGTCTCCATCGTGTCGTTCGGGAACAGCGGGTCGGTCCAGGCGAACAGGGCCGGCGGTAGGGTTGGGTCGCGGCCGTGCCGGGCGGACATTTCGCGGCCGGCGGCGAGCAGCGGGTCCTGGGCCTGGATGTCCTCTGGCATGCGGCGCATGAACCAGCCCTCGCGCAGGCCGGAGGCGCTGAACACCACGCGGCGGGCGCCGGTGGCGCGCAGCACGCGGCGCAACGCGATGGCGGCGTAGGGCAGGTCGTCGATACGCCGGCGGGGGATGGCGGGCAGCCGTTCCAGCGCGCGGCGGCCGGCGCTGCCGACCACGCCGGCCAGGTCGCGCGCTTCCTCGCGGCCGATGGCGTAGTGATGCACCATGTGCAGCGGATAGCCGATTTGCGCCATGTGGATGCGGGCCAGTGCGCGCCAGGCGCCGCCGACCAGGTAAAGGTCGCGGCCCATGCCCTCCGCCAGCCACTCGATCGCGGCGAGCTCGGTGTCGGCGATGGCCCGGGCGCGCATCGGATCGTTTCCGGCACGTTCCGCCAACCGAATGACACCGAGGCCGGTGGTGTGCGAGGCGCCGCGCTCGCCGGCGACCAGGCGCACCAGTTCCAGCGATCCGCCGCCGATGTCGGCCAGCACGCCGTCGGCGCTGGGGATGCCGCACAGCACGCCGATCGCCGAGAAGGCGGCTTCCTCGGTGCCCGACAGGATCTGGATCGGCACGTTCGGCAGGCGGGTTTGCAGCGTGTCGACGAAGGCGCGGCCGTTCACCGCGTCGCGCACGGCGGCGGTGGCGAGGATCTCGAACGGCTCGGCGCCCATGGCGCGGGCCACGGCGTGGTAGCGGTGCAGCACGGTGAAGGCCTGCGCCATGCCTTCCTCGTTGAGCCGTCCGGTGGCGGACAGGCCGCGGCCGAGGCGCAGCACCGCCTTCTCGTTGAAGATCGAGACCGGGTTGCGGGTGAGGCCCTCGTAGACCACGAGGCGGACCGAGTTGGATCCAAGGTCCACCACCGCGCAACGGGGAGCATTGGCGGGCGGGCGATAGGGCATGCGGGAGGTCCTGTGACAGTTCGTCCGTGTGGTCGGTCGGGCCGGTATAACGTGGGTTCGGTTAAGGCGATCCTAAGCCGGGGATCCGCCTGCGATTGTGAGTTGCCCCCCTGTCATTGCGCGCCGCAGGCGAAGCGATTTCCATCCGGATCGGCACCTGCCAGGTGCGCAGTTGGCCCTGTGCGCTACTGGAGGGAGATTGCTTCGCCTGCGGCTCGCAATGACAGAAGCGGCCGATTGCCATGTGATCTCGGCGGTCAGTCCTGCGCGACGCGGTCCTGGCGGCGGGCGGGCACGACCGCGCCGATGCCCGGACCATGTAACGCCGAGCCACGGCCGGACAGCGACGGATTGGTCATGAAATAATCGTGTGCGGAGACCGGCTTGCGCCCGACCGGGACCCGCTTCCAGTCGCCTCCGGCACTCAGCTCCCACGACTGCAGCGAGTCGCGCAGATTGACCACCATGATCTGGTCCAGCACCTGGGCATGCACCGTCGGATTGTGGATCGGCACCAGGGTTTCCACCCGCCAGTCCATGTTGCGCGCCATCCAGTCGGCGGAGCTGATGTAGACCCGGGCGTAGCGCGAGGGCAGCGCGTGGCCGTTGCCGAACACGCAGATGCGGCCGTGCTCCAGGAACCGTCCGACGATCGACTTGACGCGGATGTTGTCCGACAGGCCTGGCACGCCCGGGCGCAGGCAGCAGATGCCGCGCACCACGGCCATCACCTTCACCCCGGCGCACGAGGCGCGATACAGCGCGTCGATCAGCGCCTCGTCCACCAGCGAGTTCAGTTTCAGCCAGATGCCGGCGGGCTTTCCGGCGTGCGCGAAGGCGATCTCGCGGTCGATCAGTTCCAGCAGTACGCGGCGCGTGGTCAGCGGGCTGAACGCCACCGCGTCCATCAGCTCGGGCTCGGCATAGCCGGTCATGTAGTTGAACAACCGCGCCGCGTCGCGCGTCAGGTCGGGCTCGCAGGTGAAGAACGACAGGTCGGTGTAGATACGCGCGGTGATCGGGTGGTAGTTGCCGGTGCCGAAATGCGCGTAGGACCGCACCGCGCCGGCCTCGCGGCGGACCACCAGTGACAGTTTCGCGTGCGTTTTGAGCTGCGGGAAGCCGAACACCACCTGCACGCCGGCGGCCTCCATCTCCCTCGACAGGCGGATGTTGGCTTCCTCGTCGAAGCGGGCGCGCAGCTCGATGATGGCGGTGACCGACTTGCCGCCTTCCGCGGCCTCGATCAGCGCCTTGACGATCGGGCTGTCGCGGCTGGTGCGATACAGCGTCTGCTTGACGGCGATGACGTTGGGGTCGCGCGCGGCCTGGCGCAGGAACTGCACCACGACGTCGAAGCTCTCGAACGGATGGTGGACGATGATGTCCTTGGCGCGGATGGCGGCGAAACAATCGCCGCCGAAATCGCGGATGCGTTCGGGAAACCGCGGGGTGTAGGGCGGGAACAGCAGGTCGGGCCGGTCATCGACGATCAACTGACGCAGGTCGACCAGTCCGAGCAAGCCGTGTTCGAGGTGGATTTCCTCGGCGTTGGCGCCCAGCTCGTCGGCCACCATGCCGCGCAGCTCCTGCGGCATATGGGCGTCCATCTCCAGATGGATCACCACGCCACGGCGGCGGCGCTTCAGCGCGGTCTCGTAGGAGCGCACCAGGTCCTCGGCCTCTTCCTCAAACTCCACGTCGGTGTCGCGGATCAGGCGGAACATGCCCTGGCCGGTGATGTTGAAGCGCGGAAACAGGCGGTCGAGGAACAGGGTGACGACCGCTTCCAGCATGACGAAGCGGATCTTGTGCACGCCGCCCTTGAGGTTCGCCGGGGCGGGCGGCAGGCGGATGAAGCGCTCGACCTGGGCGGGCAGCGGGATCAGGGCGCGCATCATGTGGCCGTTGTCGCGCCCGGTCAGCAACAGGGCCATCACCAGGCCCATGTTGGGGATGAACGGGAACGGGTGGGCCGGGTCGATCGCCAACGGGGTTAGGACGGGGAACACCCGCTCCATGAACCAGGCGTCCAGCCAGATGGTGTCGTCGGGCGAAAGATGGAGGGTGTCGCACACCTCCAGGTCCGCCCCGCGCAACGCGCTGCGCAACTCGCGCCAGGCGCGTTGCTGCTCGGCCAGCAGGAGGTCGGTGCGATGCTTGATCTCGGTGAGCTGCTGGGCGGGGCTGCGGCCGTCGGGCGCCGGGGCGGTGACGCCGGCCTTGGCCTGGCCGACCAGGCCGGCGACACGGACCGAGTAGAATTCGTCCAGGTTGGACGCGCTGATCGAGACGAAGCGCACGCGCTCGAGCAGCGGGTGGCGGTCGTTCTCGGCTTCCTCGACGACGCGGTGGTTGAAGTCGAGCCAGGACAGCTCGCGGTTGATGAAGCGCTCCGGGCTGTCGGGGGCGAGGGTGGGCGCGGGA